>Ga0194115_10000422_pt1 | contig 63332 bp, 69 predicted proteins | sample TA2MahsurfametaG_3_FD_148656 | JGI IMG/M metagenome (GOLD analysis project Ga0194115, IMG submission 148656) | Freshwater microbial communities from Lake Tanganyika, Tanzania - TA2015002 Mahale S4 surface | ecosystem: Environmental > Aquatic > Freshwater > Lake | place: Tanzania: Lake... | reverse complement strand
GCGCCGCTACCGCTTCACCGACGTCTGGTACGGCGCCGAGCCGCGCCTGCTGCTGGGCGGTCCCAGCATCGGCTGGGTCCGCCAGGCCATCCGCTCGGTCGACAAGCAGAACCGGCCGGGCTTGCTTGAGACGATCGTGCCGCCCCTCACCCTCCTCAGCGCCGGCCAGGACCGGCTGGTCGACTCCGCGAGCCACGCGCCGGTCGCCGCGCGCCTGTCCGCCGGCGAGCTGGAACGCTTCGACGACGCGCGGCACGAGATCATGATGGAGACCGACGCGATCCGCGCGCGCTTCTGGCATGCGTGGGACCGGCTGGCCAATCGCGCGCTCGCCTGACAGGATTGCGCGTGCCCAAGAGGTTCGCATGACCCCAGACTGGCTCCTCGCCTCGGCCGACGCGCTGGCCGCCCTCGTCCCCGATGGTGCGAGCGTGGCAATCGGCACCGACAATTCCGGCGCGCCGATGGAGCTCGCCCGCGCCCTGGTGCGGCGCGGCACGCGAGACCTGCATGTCGTGTGCGTGCCGATCGCGGGCCTGCCGGTCGATCTGCTGATCGGTGCCGGTGCCGTCGCGACGCTCGAAACCTCGGCCATCACCTTCGGCGAGTACGGCACGCCGCACCGTTTCCAGGCGGCGGTGGCACGCGGCTCGCTCCGGCTGTTCGATGCGACTTGCCCCGCGATCTACGCCGCGCTTGAGGCGGGGCGGAAGGACATTCCCTTCATCCCGCTGCGCGGGCTGATCGGCAGCGACCTGCTAAAGCACCGTCCGGACTGGAAGGTGCAGGACAATCCCTTCGCGGCCGCGCGCGATCCCATCGTGCTGCTGCCCGCGATCCGGCCCGATTTCGCGCTGATCCACGCCGACTATGCCGACCGCAACGGCCATGTCTTCATCGGCCGCCGGCGCGATGCCGCGCTGATGGCACAGGCCGCCCGTCACGGCGCGTTGGTCACCGTGGAAGAGGTTCGCGAGGATGTGGACCTGATGGCCGACGAGACGACGGCGGCGGCCGCCCTGCCCGCGATCTACGCCCGCGCGGTGGCGATCGCGGAGCGCGGCGCCTGGCCGCTCGGTCTCGACGAACGTTACGGCATCGACGAGGCCCACATGGCGCACTACGGCGAGCTCGCGCGCAGCGACGACGGGTTCGTGCGCTATCTCGACACCCATGTCGCGCCGCGACGCCAGGCCGCCGAATGAGCGCGGTCTCACGGCAGGAACTGCTGATCCACACCATCGCGGGCCTGCTGGCGGGTTGCCGCAGCGTCGCGGTCGGCGCGTCCTCGCCGATCCCGGGTGCCGGTGCCCTGCTCGCGCGCCGCCGGGCCGCCGCCGAAACGCCGGCGCGGCGCCTGCATGTCACGATCCTGGGCAGCCGCCGGCACAACGCGATGAACTCGGGCGGCGTCGAGCTGTTCGACATGGCGGCCGAAGGTCGCGTCGACGCGTTCTTTCTCGGAGGCGGCCAGATCGACGGCGCCGCCAACATCAATCTGGTGGGCGCGGGCGGCGAGTATCCGCGCATGAAGGTGCGCTGGCCGGGCTCGTTCGGCTCGGCCTACCTCTACCATCTGGTGCCGCGCGTGATCCTGTTCCGCGAAGAGCACACCCGCCGCGTGATGGTCGAGAAGGTGGACTTCATCTCGGCCGCCGGTCCGCGCGATGACGGCGTCTATCGCCCCGGCGGCCCGATCGGCCTGCTGACCGATCTCTGCTGGTTCGATTTCGACCGGCCGCGCCGGCGCTTCGTGCTGCGCAGCCTCCATCCCGGTCGCACGCTGGAGGAGGTCCGCGACAACACGGGCTTTGCCTTCGAGGTGGCGCCCGATCTCGGCCCCACGCGCGAGCCCGACGCGGCCACGCTCGCTTCCATCCGGGGGCCCGTGGCCGCCGAGCTGCGCGACGCCTATCCGCGTTTCGTCGATCGCGTCTTTCCCGCCGCGGCCTGAACCGTCGCCGCCATGACCGAAACGCAGATCGCGGTGGTGGCCGCGGCGTTCCTGATCGCGGGTCTGGTGAAGGGCGGCGTCGGCATGGGCCTGCCGCCGACGGCGGTGGCGATCATGACGCTCGCGCTGCCGCTCAGCGACGCGCTTGCCATCATGACGCTGCCCACCATCGCCACCAATGTCTGGCAGGCCTTCTATGGCGGCCGGTTCCGTCCGCTGCTGAAGCGTTTCTGGCCGATGGGCCTCACCATCGCGGCGGCCACGCTCGCGACCGCCTGGGGGTTCGGCAAGCTCGGCAGCCCCGCCGCCGTCGCCTGGCTCGGCGTCGTGCTGGCGCTCTACGGCCTCATCGCGCTGGTCGCCTGGCGCCCGCGCACGCCGCGCGTCGCCGAACCCTGGGCAAACATCGCGAGCGGCGTCGCGACCGGTGCGGTGACCGGCGTGACGGGCATCGGCGCCGTCCCTTTCCTGCCCTACATGCAGTCGCTCGAGCTCACCAAGGACGAACTCGTCCAGGCGCTGGGCATCCTCTTCGTCTTCATCATGACGGCGCTCACCATCGCGCTCGCGAGCCAGGGCGCCTTCAACACCGGCAATCTGGTGGGCGGGCTGCTGGCCAACATCCCCGTCTTCATCGGCGTCTGGCTCGGCCAGCGCGTGCGTAACGCGGTCTCACCCGAAACCTTCCGCCGCATCTTCCTCCTCGGCATGCTGGGGATCGGCCTGCACATGGCACGCGGTCTGCTATAGAGGCGGTATGGTCGACACTCCCTACAAGGTCACGATCTGCGGCATTCCCGAGATCGCAAGCCACGCCGGCGCGGGCGTCAGTCACGTGCTCTCCATCATCGACACCGATGAGCCCCTGCCGCCTGCGCTCGCGCGCCTCGGCGCGCGGGAGAGCGCGCTGCTGCGCTTCGACGACGTGGTTGCCGAGTATCCCGGCTTCGAGGCCTGCACCGAGGCGCAGGTGGCCGAAATCCTCACCTTCGGCGAGCGCATCCACGCCGGTCCGACCGACCATCTGCTGGTCCATTGCCACGCCGGCATCTCGCGCTCGACCGCCGCGACCGCGATCCTGATGAGCCAGTTCCGGCCCGGCCAGGAGACGGCGGCGTTTCTGCGGCTCCTGGAGCTGCGCAAGCATGGCTGGCCCAACACCCGCATGGTCGAGTTCGCCGACCGGCTGCTGGGCCGCGGCGGCGCTCTCCTGCAAGGGCTGCAGGCCTACCGCCACGCCCTGCTCGCGGCCAAACCGCACCTCGCCGAAACCATCCGCAACATCGGCCGCGGCCACGAATTGCCCTAAGCTGGACTTCACAGCGGGGCAGATACAGGCACCCGAAGAACAGCTTCAGGAGGAACGACACATGGCCAACGTCCTGGTCACAGGGTGCAGCAGCGGGTTTGGCATGCTGACGGCGCGGCAGTTCGCCCGAAAAGGCGACAGCGTCTTGGCGACCATGCGCGACACCAGGAAGGCAGGCGCGCTCGAGAAAGCGCGCGATGCCGAGAAGCTCGACAACATCAAGGTGCTGCAACTCGACGTGCTCGATGACGCCTCGGTGAAGAAAGCCGTGACCGAAGCGTCGAAGGCGGCGCCGATCGATGTGCTGGTGAACAACGCCGGCCTGGAGCTGAAATCACCCATCGAGGACGCGACGGACGACGAGGTGAAGCGGCAGTTCGACACGAACGTCCTCGGCGCGCTCCGGGTGATCCGCGCGGTGCTGCCGGCGATGCGCAAGCGCGGCGCGGGCACGATCATTAACGTGTCCTCGATCGCGGGAATCGTGGCGCCGCCCTACGGCGGGTTCTACGCGGCGAGCAAGCAGGCGCTGGAGGCGATCAGCGAGGCGCTGCACTACGAGGTGCGGCCGCTCGGCGTGCGGATCATTGTCGTTGAGCCGGGCGGGTTCGCGACGGAGTTCCGCAACAATATCCAGGCCGCCGCCGCATTCAACGAGAGCTCGCTGTACTGGGAGCGCGCAGAGCGGTTCGAAACGGCGATGCGCGGCATTACCGTGCCGGGCGGCAAGCGGGGCGACCCCGAGGACGTGGCGATTGCGATCTACAACGCGGTTCACGATCCGGAGCCGAAGCTGCGGTATCTCGTCGGCAACGACGCAAAGATGATCGCAGATGTGCGCAAGCGGCTGGACTTCGAGTCGTTCGAGAAGGCGATGCGGCAAACGATGAACTGGCAGGACTGAGACTTCGGGCCGGGCCGCTGAAGGCGGCTTGGTCCTTGCGCTGCGCGCGTCGCAAACCGGCCGCTGAACCTGAACCTCTGTCGCTGCCGGCAAGGACCGCCCGGTGGCGCAGATGCGGGGCTTGCCGCGGGCGCGGCGAGCCCCTCTAGGTCGCCGGAGCGGCCTTCTCCGCCTCGGCCTGGCGCGCGGCCGCCGCAGCGGCCGGATTGATGCCGGCGCCTTCGGCGAGCATCGCCATGGGCCGTGCGAACTTGATGCCCGCTTCGTCGAAGGCCTTCTTGATCATGGCGTAGGCGCGGCGGCGGATGGTGAACTGCTCACCGGGCTTGGTCATCATCTTGAGCCGGACTTCGATCGCCGAGTCGCTGAAGTTCTCGACGCCCTGCATCTTGAGCGGCTGCAGGATGTGCGGCTTGAACTCGGGAATCTCCGCCAGTTCCTTGCCGATGCCCTTGATGATCTTCTTCGCCGCGTCGATGTCGCTGTCGTAGGTGATGCCGATCGTCATCTTGTCGATCACCCAGTCACGGCTGCCGTTCTGCACCGCGCCCAGCACGCCGAAGGGCACGGTGTAGAGCGTGCCCCTGTGATGGCGCAGCTTGATCGAGCGCAAGCTGAAGGACTCGACGGTGCCCTTGTAGGAGCCGGCCTGGATGTACTCGCCGATGCGGAAGGCGTCATCGAGCAGGAAGAACATGCCGCTGATGATGTCGCGCACCAGCGTCTGCGCGCCGAAGCCGAGCGCCACGCCAACGACGCCGGCGCCAGCGATCAAGGGGCCGATCTCCACGCCCAACGCCGACAGCGCCATCATGATCGCCACCGCGAAGACAACGATCCCGAGGATGTTGCGGAAGATCGGCAGCAACGTGTTGAGCCGCGCCCGCCGGCGCTGCTCCTCCTCATCGAGCGCGTCGCCGACGCCTCGCGCCTCCGCCAGCCGGCAGTCGATCATGCCGCGCAGCACGTGCCACAGCAGATCCGCGACTAGCGCAATGACGAGAGCGTTGGCGAGGCCCTGCATCAGGCGCGTCCAGGCCGAATGGCCGGCGGTGAAATCGTCGACGCCGATGCCCCAGATGCGCGCCAGCAGCACCACGGCGCCGATCACGATCAGCACGCGCAGGCCGCGTTCCAGCACCACCGTCGCGACGCTGGGCGGCTCCCCGGTGGCGTGCTCCGTGCCAGGTGTGCGCAGCAGGTGCTTTACGGCGTGGCTGGTGCCGCGCACGAACAGCGGCGTACACACCAACAAAAGCAGAGTTCGGAACAGCGCGATGGCGTCGCCCACCCGCAGAACCCACAGCGCCACCACGAAGAGGGTCAGGCCCCACGTCACGAGCGCCCGGCGCCGGGTGTGCGCCGGATCGCCGCCGGGGCGGCGCCACACCGCCTCCAGCAGGATCGCCACATGAACCAGAGCGGTGGCGGCACCGATCAACCGGCGCGCTTCTGGCGATAGGCCGAGCGTGTTGAGGAGCGACATCGTGACAATGATGAACGCCGTCCAACCGACGAACACGACGAGCCGGCGATGCCAGTACGCGGCCGTCGGCGTGTCCATGGGCAGAATGCGAAACCGCTCCGCGCCCGCCGACAGGAGGAAGCGCCCGGCGACGACGGCGATGCGCGTCACGAGAAACGCCATGAGATAGCCGAGCACGATCTGGCGCAAGAGTGGCGGCCAGCTGAAGACAAGGAAGGCGCCGACGCTGCCGGCGCCGAACAGCACCACCCAGCTCAGCCCGAATCCCAGCCGAGCCAGCATCGCGCCCAGTCGCGCGCCCACGCTGTCCAGCGGCAGGGCCGTGATCCAGGCGCGCAGCCCCTTGCTGCCCCACCAGAACAGCCACTCCACGCCGTACCCCAGCGCGATGGCGGCGGCGATCAGCAGCAGCAGCGGCAGGACCCCGTGCTCCTTGAACTCGCGGCCGACGGTCTGCCCCACCTTGCCCAGCTCGCTCACCAGGCCGGGTGCGGCCGTCACCACGCGCCTGAGGTGGTCGCGGGCATGTCCAAGCTGGCTCGTGAACTCGCTCGCCAAGCTGGTGTCGGCAGCGACGGGCGGCGGCGGCGCGGGCTTGTCGGCGGCGCGCTTCTCCAGCCACGTCCGCACCTCGGGGTCGGCAGCAGATCCAGCAGCAGACGCACGCGCGGCGAGGAGTCGTCGACGGCTTTGCCGCTCTGCGCCCATAGGGGCGCGGGCGCGCCGAACGCGATCAGCAACGCCAGCACGCCGAAAGCGCGCACGAGAATCGGCGGCATGCGCCCCCCTGTGTTTGGTCCAATGCGGACGGCCGATCCTTCCTCGCGCCGGCCCGCGACGCAAGGACGCTCAGGCGGTGATGACGTCCGGGCCCTCACCCGCGACGCGGCACGTCTCGCTCGCCAGCCGCCCCAGCGGGTCCCGGCCGGTGGCACGATCCGGCGCTCCGGCAGACGATGAATGGCAGAACCGAGGTACTAGCCGACGGTCCCCGGATGACCCCGGGGGACGGCGCGAGAGTTACCGCGCGGCCGCTTCGCTCCTACCGTGCCTTGATCGGCAGCGACGCGAGGTGCATGCCGGCGTCGACGATCATGAACTCGCCGGTGACATTGGCCGCGCGCGTGAGGAAGTAGACCGCCGCGTCCGACATATCTTCGGGCGTGCCGGCGTGGCGCAGCGGCGTCGTCGCCTCCTGCGCCGCCTTCATCTTGTTGAAGTTCTCCTCGCCCATGCCGCCCAGCAGCCAGCGCGTGTCGATGAAGCCGGGGCAGATCGTGTTCACCCGCACCGCCGGCGACAGCCAGCGCGCGAGCGCCAGCGTCAGCGTGTTGAGCGCGCCCTTCGAGCACATGTAGGGGATCGAGGATCCCACGCCCATGACGCCCGCGATCGAGGAGATGTTCACGATCGACCCGCGCACGCCGTCCTTCTCCCAGCGCTCCTTCATGGCCGGGAAGACCGCGCGGCTCATCATGTAGGGCCCGGCCACGTTCACCCGCGTGATGCGCTCGAAATCCTCCGGCGTGATCGCGTCGAGATCGCCCTGGGTCTGGAACTTGGTGGTGCCCGCGTTGTTGATGAGGCCATCCACCCGGCCCCACGCCTTCAGCGTCTCGGCGACCAGCCGCCGGCAATCGGCATCCTGGCCGACATCGGCCTGGACCAGGATCGCCTGGACGCCCTTGGCCTGGACCGCCGCCAGGGTCGCCTCGGCCTCGGCCCGGCTCTTGGTGTAGTTGATCGCCACGTTCCAGCCGAGCCCCGCCAGCTCCAGCGCGCAGGCCGCGCCCACACCCGTCGCCGACCCGGTCACGATCGCCACCTTACCCGTCGCCATTTCCCGCTCCCCCGATGAACTCACGCGCGCCATAATGCAGGATCGCGCGCCCGCGCCAAGCGCGGCGCTTGCCGGAGAGAGCATGGCTGATCCGTTTTCGTTGAAGGGGCGCGTGGCGCTGGTCACCGGAGCCTCGCGCGGGCTGGGACGCGACATGGCGCGGACGCTGGCCGGCCACGGCGCGCGCGTGCTGTGCGCCGGCCGCACCGTGAAGGGTCTCGACGCCACGGTGCGCGCGATCCGTCGCGCCGGCGGCGCCGCCGAGCCAGTACCGCTCGACATCACCGACGAGGCCGCGATGCGCGAGACCGTGGCCGGTCTGATCCGTCGCCATCGTCGCATCGACGTGCTGATCAACAATGCCGGCATCCTCTATCGCCAGCCGGCGGTCGATACGCTGACCGAAACCTTCCGCGCCACCGTCGAGACCGACCTGATCGCGCAGTTCGCGCTCGCCCGCGAAGTGGGCCGCCACATGCTGACCCGCAAACGGGGACGGATCGTCAACATCGCCTCCGTGCTGGGCGTGATGGCGCGCGGCGGGGTCGCGGGCTACGTCTCCGCCAAGCATGGGCTTGTGGGCCTCACCCGCGTGCTGGCCGCCGAGTTCGGCCCCGACGTCACGGTGAATGCCATCGCGCCCGGCTACATCCGCACCGAGATCAACGTGGCCCTGCAGAAGAACGAGGATTTCAGCGACATGCTGGAACGCCGCACCGCGGCCCGGCGCTGGGGCCACCCGCGCGACCTGCGCGGCGCGCTCCTGCTGCTGGCCTCCGACGCCGGCGCCTACATCACCGGCCATACGCTGGTAGTCGATGGCGGCCTCACCACGGCGCTGAACTGAGCGGACCATGGGTCGCCTGCCGCGCCCGCTCCTGCTCGGCCTCGGCGCCGCGCTCGTCCTGTTCGGGATCGCGGTCTCCCAGGGCTGGATTCGCGATCCCGATCTCGCGTCGGCCGACTTCATCGGCACCGTCGAGGTCGGCCCCGACGACGCGCGCCAGTATCGCGCCGTGCCCTTCGAGTGGGCGACCACCGACGGCTCCAACCGCTTCTCCGGTCGCGACACTGTTCATGTGCGCATCGACACCTCGGGCGAGCTCACGCTGGTCTGCGGCTGGTACCGGCTCGGCGATGGCGGCCAATCGCTGCGCGCCGCCCGCTGGCTTTCCGAAGCGCACCTGAAGGTGGGCGACCTCCGGCTGCGGGCGCTGCTGATCGCGCCAGTCGAAAAGCCGCCCGGTGACGGCCTGCGCGCCGGCTGCGTGCGCCTCGCCGCCGGTCTGCGCCCGGCCGCCGACGCCGCGCTCGCCCTCGACGGCGCCGCCGTGCGGGAGAAGCCGTAGCGGTCCCCGCGGGCCGCCCCTGGATCCGCCGCTGCGCTCTGGGCGACAGCGACTTGGACCCAGCCCTCCTGTCGCCCCGGGCACCGCGACGGATCTTTCCTGCATCGACCGGCACCCATCCCCGTGCTAGCGATTTCGCATAACCCGGGAGGTTGTCATGGCACGGCTGGGCTTCGGCGCATTCCTCGCGCCGCATCATCCGATCGGCGAGCATCCGATGCTCCAGTTCCAGCGCGACCTCGACCTGGTCGCCCATCTCGACCGGCTGGGCTACGACGAGTTCTGGTGCGGCGAGCATCATTCCAGCGGCTGGGAGACCATCGCCTCGCCCGAGATGTTCCTCGCCGCCGCGGGCGTGCGCTCGCAGCGCATCCGGCTCGGCACCGGCGTGATCTCGCTGCCCTACCACCATCCCTACAATGTCGCGCAGCGCATGGTGCAGCTCGACCACATGACCGGCGGCCGCGCGATCTTCGGCTCGGGCCCCGGCGCCCTGCCCTCCGACGCCCACACGCTCGGCATCGATCCCATGCTCCAGCGCGATCGCCAGGATGAAGCGATCACCATCATTCGCCGCCTGTTCGCCGGCGAACGCGTCACCGCGCGCAGCGACTGGTTCACCATGCAGGACGCGGCCCTGCAGCTTCTGCCGTTGCAGGAGGAGATGCCCTTCGCCGTCGCCTCACAGATCAGCCCCTCGGGCATGACGCTCGCGGGCAAGCACGGCATCGGCATCATTTCGCTGGGCTCGATGTCGGCCCAGGGCCTGACCTCGCTCGCCACCCAGTGGGGCTTCGCCGAAAGCGCCGCCGCCAAGCACGGCACCAAGGTTGATCGCAAGAACTGGCGCGTGCTGCTCAGCTGGCACATCGCGGAGACCCGCGAAAAGGCGCGCGCGCAGGCCAAGGACGGGCTGCTGCGCTGGCACAACGAATACGTGGTGGGCACGCTGCAGCGCCCCGACACCGACCCGTTCAAGACTCCCGACGAGGCGGTCGACATGACGGGCTTCGCCGACGGCGCCGCCTCGGTGATCGGCACGCCGGACGATCTGGTGGCGCGCCTGAAGGACGTGCTGGCCAAGAGCGGCGGCTTCGGCACGATCGTGGGCTTCGTCCATGACTGGGCCAACCCCGAGAACACGTTCCGCAGCTGGGACATGGTCGCGCGCTACGTCGTGCCCGAGATCAACGGCTACATCGCGGGCCTGCGCCGCTCGCAGAAGTTCCTGATCGAGAACCGCGCGGTGTTCGACCGCGCGGGCCAGGCGATCATGGCCAAGATCATGGAGAACCCCGACGCTGTCGAGGCGATGAAGGTCACCGCCGCCCCGCGCTTCGCCGCCGCCTCGGCGGCGCTGCCCAAGCTCGGCAAGACGGGGTAGCACTGGGGGCTCGGCGGCAGCCGCTGCGCGCACCGAGACCTAGGGCCGCGAACGACTCATTGTCGCGACGGGAGGGACTAGCCGACCTAGTCTCGACTATCCCGGAGACGCTGGCATTTCCCGTACCCGCCGCTACCATTGCCCCGAACTGGGGTTGGAATGCTCGACTTCTCTAGCAAAGTTGTCGATCTGGCGCTGGGATTGGGAGGCGCGCTGGTTCCGGATCATCTGGCCCGCCAGGCAAAGGCGCGCGCGGCGGATTTCAATCCGTTCGAGATCATCAAGGGCAACCACGACCTTACCCGCGCCGTCCGGATCGCCTGGATCGAGGCGGCGTTCGATATCTTCAAGGCGGCACGAAATCGTCCGGGAAGCGCGAACGGGAAGCTTGGAGAGTTTATCGACGTGGCGAGCGCGGACCTGCGCCGAATCCGCCAGGACGCCTGGGATCGTCGCGGGAACCCGGGTTGGACCGCCATTGACCAGCATGTGGAGAGGGTCCTCAGCGGCACGCCGGCCGTGATCACGCCGGGGTCGGACCGGACCCTGACCCGCCCCCTCGCTGCCAGCTTTCGCGCCACGCTCGCCACGGTGACCAAATGGCCCAAGGCCGAAATTCCTCCTTTGCTGGGCCAGACCGCCGAGGCGGGGCTGCCCAACCACAGCGGGGGTGCAACGCGCGATTTCGGCGAGCTGGTCTTTGCGGCCTTTACCGAGTTGCTCACCAGCCCGACGAAGTATCCCGAGGCGGGTCCTGCCTTCGAGATCGCCATGCGGGGCGCAGCGCACAGGCTTTCGAAAGAGACGTTGTCGGTACTACAAGAGGTTTCGTCCAAGGTCGACGCCATCGCCGTGACACAGTCGGCCGAGGCCGCCTTGGCGGCGCAGCGCCACGCGGAAGTGATTGAGCTGCTTGCGCTCGAAAAAGGCGTACCGCTCGCCACCCTGCGGCAACACCTCGCCCGGCTCGGCGAGGCGCATGTTCCCGACGCGGACATACCGGCGGCGCTCGACAAGTTCGTCACCGAACTCCTGGAGCTGAGAACCACACTCCAGCGGAGTCCAAACCTCGGACCCGACGTCAACGAAGCGCGGACCGACGCGCTTCGGCTGATCGACGACGGCAAGCTCGATGCCGCGCGGGGCGTCTATGACCGGAGCCTCGCGCGCTTGCGCGAAGCGCGACAGGACAGGCAGCGCGACGAAGCCGCTATGCTCGCCGATCGCGCTCGGCTCGATCGGCTCCAGATTCGCTACCGCGAGGCCATTGCGGGTTACACCGAGGCTGCAGAGCTAGTCGTCTTCGATGCCGTCGCTCGGCACGGATATTTGCTCAACCTCATTGGCGTCTTGACGAGGCAGGGCGAGGAGTTTGGTGACAATGAAGCACTGCGCAGCGCGATCAATATCGCTCGATCGCAGGCCCTTCCGTTGGTCCCCCGTGAAGTCGCACCGCGCGACTGGGCCGAATCACAAGTCTCCCTCGGCACCGCGCTCTGGAGGTTGGGCTCGCGCGAAAGCGACACCACGCGCCTCACCGAAGCTGTCGAGGCTTTTCGCGACGCCCTGCTTGAATGGACCCGCGACCGCGTGCCGCTCAACTGGGCCACGGCACAGAACATACTCGGCGCCGCGCTCTCGACGCTGGGCGAGCGCGCGAGCGGGGCCGCGCGCCTCACCGAAGCTGTCGAGGCCTATCGCAGCGCCCTGCTTGAACGGACCCGTGACCGCGTTCCGCTCGACTGGGCCGCGACGCAGAACAACCTCGGCGCCGCGCTCACGAAACTGGGCGAGCGCGAGAGCGGCACCACGCGCCTCACCGAGGCCGTCGAGGCCTATCGGAGCGCATTGCTCGAATGGACCCGCGAACGCGCGCCGCTTGCGTGGGCCATGACGCAGAACAACCTCGGCTATACGCTCTGGATACGGGGTGAGCGGGCGGGCGACGCAGCGCTCGTCACGGAAGCCATCGACGCATATCGCAGCGCACTGCGCGAACGGACCCCGGGCCGCGTCCCGCTCGAGTGGGCTGCGACACAGAACAACCTCGGCAATGCGCTCCAAACGCTGGACAGATTCAAGGCCGGCACACGACACCTCACCGAAGCCGTCGAGGCTTACCGCAGCGCCCTGATCGAACGGACCCAAGCGCGGGTGCCACTCGACTGGGCCATGACACAGGACAACCTCGGCATCGCACTCAGCAGGCTGGGCAAGCGCGTGGGCGACACCGCATACCTCACCGAAGCCATCGAGGCCCATCGCAGCGCCCTGCTCGAACGGACCCGGGACCGCGTGCCGCTCTTGTGGGCCGCGACACAGAACAACCTCGGCAACACGCTCCACACGCTGGGCTCACTCAAGAACGATACCACGCTCGTCGAAGAGGCCGTCGTAGCCTTTCGCAGCGGCATGCTCGTTCGAACCCGCGCGCGCTTGCCGCTCCAATGGGCTAGTTCACAGAACAACCTTGGCAACGCACTCCTGACGCTGGGCCAGCTCGAGACTGGTATCAAGCACCTGACCGAGGCCGTCGAGGCCTATGGCAACGCCCTTTCCGAACTGACCCGCGAACGTGTGCCGCTCCAATGGGCGCAGACACAGAACAACCTCGGCAACGCGCTCTCCGCGCTAGGCGAGCGCGAGAACGGGACCGCGCGCCACATCGAGGCCGTCGAGGCCTATCGCTGCGCCCTACTCGAATGGACCCGCGAACGTGTGCCGCTCGACTGAGCCATGACACAGAACAACCTCGGCAACGCGCTCTGGGGGCTGGGCGAGCGCGAGAATGGCACCGTGCGCCTCATCGAGGCCGTCGAGGCCTATCGCAGCGCACTCGCGGTCGCGACGCCAACAACGCACCAGCCGCTCTGTGAGCTGGTGACGCGCAACCTTGCCAACGTGGAGGAGCTGGTCGCGGAGCGACGGCACGCCGGGTAGCTGGGGCCTCGTCGGATGGGCGACCGGCGCGACTCCCGCGAAATGCTCGTCGCGAGCCACCCGCTTGAGTATGAGGCTTGGGGCTGCAGTCACTGCACATGGCGCGGGTCGTGAGCGTGTCGCCGTGAACGCCCGTGATGTCCCTACCGTAGCGACGTGAGTGAGGACCAACGCTGCCCTTGCCGATCGGAAGTCGAAATCCTATATAAGACTTCTACAAATCCCATGTCTTCCTATCTCACCGATCTTGTCTCCCTTACCGCGCGCCTCGCCGGAGGCGCCGCGCGGGCCGGCACTTTCAACACAGGGCGGGTACCGATTTTCAACGGAATGCCGGACAGGATCGGCGCCAAAACCCTGATGGGATCGAGCTCCGACGGTGTCCTCGACACTCTCGACACTCTCGAAAGACTCAACACATGGTCCGTCGGCCGCGCGTCAGCCCTCGGCCACCCCGAAAGCCCTGCGCATCGCCTGCACGCCCTCCTGGTGCGGCCCCCACAGGCGGCCGCCGATCATGCCGCCATCCACGACCAGGTCGTGGCCGTTGATGAAGCCGCTGTCGTCGCTGGCGAGGAACAATGCGGCGCGGGCAATATCGTCGGTGAGGCCGGCGCGCGGGATCGGCTGGTTCTTCGCCATCGCGGCCTTCATCGCGTCGGCGTAGCCGTCGGCCTTGTCGGGCGGCAGGCCGAGCGCCTTGGCGAAGATGCCGGTGGCGATGCCGCCCGGCGAGATCGTGTTGCAACGGACGTTCTTCTCGCCGAGCTGCATGGCCGCGCAACGAGTCAGGTGGACCACCGCCGCCTTGGCCGCGCCGTACACCATCGAGGTCGAGTAGCCGGCGCGCGACGCCGCGACCGAGCCGTTATTGATGATGCTGCCACCGCCCTGCTTCATCATGACGGGTGCGGCGTGCTTCATGCCGAGCATGACGGAGCGCACCAGCGTCCCCATCGCGGCGTCGAAGCCCTCGACCGGCACGGTCTCGATGCCGCCCACCGGCGCGGGCCCGCCGGCATTGTTGAACAGGCAATCGAGCCGGCCCCAGCTCGCGACCGCGAGGTCGATGGTGGCCTTCATATCGGCCTCCACCGCGGCATCGGCCTTGAGGAAGCGGCAGCGCTCGCGGCCGATCTGGCGTTCCAGCGTCTCGCCCAGCGCCTGGCGTCGGCCGGTCGCGATCACCCGCGCGCCCTCCTCGACGAAAATCTCGACCGTGCGGCGGCCGATGCCGCTGGTCGCGCCGGTGACGATGCAGATCTTGCCGTCGAGCTTGCCCATGGAACGCTCCTCGCGAGGGAAGGATCAGATATGCGGCGCCAGCCGATGCGCGACCAGCGAGGCGGTGCGGGCGGCGATCGGCAGGAAGGCGCGGAAGTCGAGATGGCTGGTGGCGCCGGCGAGATCGCTGAGGCAGCGCACATTGACGAACGGCACATCGCCCAGGCGATGGGCGACCTGCGCCACCGCGCCGCCCTCCATCTCGACGGCCTGCGCGCCGAACTCGCGGTGCAGCCGCTCGCGCGTGGCGTCACGGTTGATGAAGCTATCGCCGGTCACGATGCCGCCGAAATGGAGCGTCGGCCGCCGCGCGCCGACGCCCACAGATTCCGGCAGCGGCTCCAGCGCCAGACCGCCCGCCGCCGCGCGCAGCCGCTCGACCAGCGGCGGCGCCAGGCGATAGCCCGGCCGGCGCTCGACTCCCGGCAGCGGCGCGACGCCGGGCTGGAAGGCGAGGAAGCCGTCTTCCTGCTCGGCGCCGTAATCGTGCTGCAGGTTCGACGTGCCGACCACGACGTCGCCCACGCCCAGCGCCGGGTCGAGCCCGCCCGCCACGCCGCAGAACATCAGGCCCGCGCAGCCGAAGCGTTCCAGCAGATAGGCGGTCGCGATGCCGGCATTGACCTTGCCGACGCCGCATTCGACGAACACCGCCGGCCTTCCAGCAATGACGCCCTGCCGGAAGGCGATGCCGGCGATTTCGGTGCGGCCCCCGCTCTCGTCGGCGAGATGGGCCAGTTCTTCGGGCAGCGCGGAAAGCACGCCCAGTGTGGTGGAGCTCATGGAGGAATGGGTTATAAGGTCGCCGCGTCGCCGGCAATGGCGGCGAATCGCATGACCTCCACCGCCCTTCCTCCGCTTCCCGCCCTGCGCGACGCCTGCACCGATCTCGCCCGGCAGGCGGCGTCCGAGATCATGCGGATCTATGCCGGCGATCTCGGCGTGCGCGACAAGGCCGATCGCAGCCCGGTCACCGACGCCGACCATGCCGCGGAGGCGGTGATCGTCGCGGGGCTGAGAGCGCTCACGCCCGGTCGGCCGATCGTCGCCGAGGAGGAGATGGCGGCGGGTCGCGTGCCGACGCTCGATGGCGGCCCCTTCTGGCTGGTCGATCCGCTCGATGGCACCAAGGAGTTCATCAAGCGCAACGGCGAGTTCACCGTGAACATCGCCCTGGTCGAGAACGCCCGGCCCGTGCTAGGCATCGTGCTCGCGCCGGCAACGGGCCTTATCTGGCGCGGCGCGCAGGGCCTCGGCGCGGACCGCAGCAGCGATGGCTTGAGCTTCGCCCCCATGACGGTGCGGCCACCGCCCGCGCGTGGTCTGACGGCGCTCGCAAGCCGCAGCCACGCGATCTACAGCGACCTCGACATCTGGTTCCGCAACGAGGGCATCGAGGTCGCCGAACGCCTGCAGATCGGCTCCTCGCTCAAGTTCTGTCTGATCGCCGCGGGCGAGGGCGACATCTATCCGCGCTTCGGTCCCACCAACGAGTGGGACACGGCCGCGGGGCAAGGCGTGCTGGAAGCCGCCGGCGGCCAGGTGGTCGACACCGCGGGCGTCGCGCTGCGCTATGGCAAGCCGACGTTCCGCAACCCGCATTTCATCGCCCGCTCGCGGGCCTTCGGACGATGAGCCGCATCGCGCCGCCCACCGCCGCCGCGATTGCCGAGGCGGCGGCGCTGCTGCGTGCGGGCAAGCTCGTCGCCTTTCCGACGGAGACCGTCTATGGGCTGGGCGCCGACGCGACCGACGCGCGCGCCATGGCCGGCATCTATGCCGCCAAGGAGCGGCCCGCCTTCAACCCGCTGATCGCGCATGTCGCCGACCTTGCCGCTGCGCGCCCGCTGGTGCGCTGGACGCCGACTGCCGAGACGCTGGCGGCCCGCTTCTGGCCGGGTCCGCTCACCCTCGTGCTTGAGCGCGCGGCGGACTGCCCCGTGGCATCGCTCGCCAGTGCCGGCCTCGAATCGCTGGCGCTGCGCGTGCCGGCGCATCCGGTCGCGCGCGCGTTGCTTGACGCGGTGAGTCGACCGATCGCCGCGCCGTCGGCCAACCGCAGCGGCGCCGTGAGCCCCACGACCGCACAGCACGTCGCGGACTCGCTGGGCGATCGCGTCGATCTCATCCTGGAGGGCGGCGCCTGCGCCGTCGGCCTGGAGTCCACCGTCCTCGACCTGCGCGGGCCGCGCCCTGCCCTGCTGCGGCCGGGCGGCGCGACCCGGGAGGCGATCGAGGCGGCGATTGGACCGGTCGTCCTCGCGGGCCCGGTCGCGGGCGGTGCCCTCCATGCGCCGGGTCAGCTCGAAAGCCACTATGCCCCGCGCCTGCCGGTGCGGCTCGACGCGCGGTCCGTCGCCGCCGACGAGGCCCTGCTCGCGTTCGGTCCGCACCCGCCCACCGGCGCCGCCGTCACGCTCAACCTCAGCCCGGCCGGTGATCTGGTCGAGGCCGCCGCCAATCTCTTCGCGATGCTGCGCGCCCTGGATCGACCGGGCCTCGTCCGCATCGCGGTTATGCCGATCCCCGAAACCGGGCTCGGGGTCGCGATCAACGACCGGCTGCGGCGCGCCGCGGCGGATGACGGTTCGGGGCTAAGGCGGTAACGTAGGACCGGAGGAGACACCATGCCTGACACCGCCATTCCGACGATCCCGACCGAGCCCGTGACCCCGGCGCTGCTTGCGAAGCTGCGCGAGGTGGTGGGCGACAAGGGCCTGATCCTGGATGACGCGGCGAAGGACCCGTTCGTCACCGACTGGCGCGGCTCGCTGAAGGGCCATGCCGCCGTCGTGGTGCGCCCCGGCACGACCGAGGAAGTGGCCGCCGTCGTTCGGCTCTGCCACGAAGCCGGCGTCGCGATCGTGCCGCAGGCCGGCAACACCGGTCTGATGGGCGGCGCCACTCCCTATGCCACGCACACCGGCATCGTGCTCTCGGTGCAGCGCATGAACCGCGTGCTGGCGGTCGATCCGGTCGGCTACTCGATGACCGTCGAGGCGGGCTGCGTGCTGCAGACGCTGCAGGAGACGGCGGCCGCGCATGATCGGTTCTTCCCGCTCAGCCTCGGCGCCCAGGGCTCCTGCATGATCGGCGGCAACCTCTCGACCAATGCCGGTGGCGTGCAGGTGCTGCGCTATGGCAACGCGCGCAACCTCGTGATGGGGCTCGAGGTGGTGCTGCCCAACGGCGAGATCTGGAACGGGCTGCGCGCGCTCAAGAAGGACAATACCGGCTACGACCTGAAGCATCTCTTCATGGGCGCCGAGGGGACGCTCGGCATCATCACCAAGGCCGTGCTGAAGCTCTGGCCGGCGCCCAAGGATGTGTGCACCGCCTGGCTCGCGGTGCGCGACCCGCAAGCCGCTGTCGAGATTCTCTCCGAGGCGCACGCCGCCAGCGAGGACAATGTCGGCTCCTGCGAGCTGATGAGCCGGGCCGGCACCGACATGGTGTTGCGCCACATTCCGGGGACACAGGACCCGCTCAAGGCCGAGACAGATTGGTTCCTGCTGCTGGAGTGGTCCTCGTCGCGTCCCCGCGCCGACGGTGCCGAGGGCATGTCCGAGAAGATGGAGCAGTTCCTCGCCGACCAGATGGAGGCGGGCCGCGTGCTCGACGCCACGATCGCGCAGAACGCCGCGCAAGCGCGGAACATGTGGACGATCCGCGAGTCCGTCGCACCCGCCTCGCGCGCCGAAGGCCCGGGCCTCAGCTACGACATGTCGGTGGCGACCTCGCGCATCCCCGAGTTCGTGACCAAGGGCATCGCCGCCGCCAAGGAGATCCTGCCCTCGATCCGGCCCTACCCGCTCGGCCATATCGGCGATGGCAACCTGCACTTCTCGTTCATGGCGCCGGTCGGCATGGATCGCCAGACGCTGCACCAGTATTCGCCGGCGATCACGCGCGCGATCAACGACCTGATCCGCGACTTCTCCGGGTCGATCTCTGCCGAGCATGGCATCGGCAGCGACAAGGTCGGCGAGCTGGAGCACTACCGTAGCCGCATCGAGCTCGACACGATGCGCTCGATCAAGCGGGCGCTCGATCCGCGCAACATCATGAATCCGGGGAAAGTGCTGCGTGTCTGACGCGGCCTTCCTCGATCGGCTCGCCGCCATCGTAGGCGCGCGCGGGCTGGTCAGCGATCCGGCCGATCAGCGCGGCTACGTCACCGACTGGCGCGACAACTATCTCGGCACGGCGCTCGCCGTGGTGCGTCCCGGTTCGACCGAGGAAGTCGCGGCCGTGGTCCGCGCCTGCGCCGATGCCGGTGTCGCGATCGTGCCGCAGGGTGGCAATACGGGCCTCGTGGGCGGAGGCATGCCACACGAAACCGGTCGGGAGATCGTGCTGTCGCTGCAGCGCATGAACCGCGTGCTGGAAGTCGACCCGCTGGGCTACTCCATGACCGTCGAGGCGGGCTGCGTGCTGCGCACGATCCAGGAGACCGCGGCGGCCCACGACCGGTTGTTCCCGCTCAGTCTCGCGGCAGAGGGCAGCTGCACCATCGGCGGCAACCTGTCGACCAACGCCGGCGGCGTGCAGGTGCTGCACTATGGCAACGCCCGGGCGCTCGTGCTGGGCCTCGAGGTCGTGCTGCCCTCGGGCGAGATCTGGAACGGCCTGCGCGCGCTCAAGAAGGACAATACCGGCTACGACCTGCGCGACCTCTATGTCGGCGCGGAGGGAACGCTCGGCATCGTGACCCGCGCGGTCCTTCGGCTGTGGCCCGCGCCGCGGGATCGCGCGGTCGCCTGGATCGCCGTGGCCTCGCCCGCCGCCGCCGTCGAACTCCTGAGTGACGCCCACGCCGCCAGCGAAGACAACGTCACCTCCTGCGAGCTGATGGGCCGCCAGGGCATCGACCTTGTGTTGCGCCACATCCCTGGCGCCGCCGATCCGTTGGCCGGGCGGCATGATTGGTATGTGCTGATGGAGTGGTCGTCGTCGCGCGCGCCGCGTCCCGGCGCCAACGGCAGCGGACTTGCCCCGGCGATGGAGGCGCATCTCGGTGCGGCGATGGAGACGGGACTGGTGCTCGACGCCGCGATCGCGAGCAGCGACGGCCAGGCCAAGGCGCTGTGGGCGCTGCGCGAGAACCACTCCGAGGCCCAGAAGCGTGAGGGTCCCTCGATCAAGCACGACATCTCGGTCGCTGTGTCGCGCCTGCCGGCCTTCATCGAGCGCGGGTTGGCGGCGATGCACGAGACGCTCCCGGGCTGCCGGCCCGTGCCGTTCGGCCATGTCGGCGACGGCAACCTGCACTTCAATTGCCAGTCGCCCGAGGGTTGGGACAAGCCGCGCTTCATGGCCCACGCCGAGCGCATCTCCGGCGCGATCTACGATCTTGTGGTCGACGCCGGCGGCTCGATCTCGGCCGAGCACGGCATCGGACGCCTCAAGATCGACGAGCTCGCGCACTACCGGTCGAGGACCGAGCTCGACGTGATGCGGGCGATCAAGCGGGCGCTCGACCCGGCCAACCGCATGAACCCCGGCAAGGTAGTGCGGGTCTAGGTCGTCGGAAGGGCTCTACAGCGCCTCTTTGGCGATCCAGTCGGCGAGGAGATGGGCGAGTTCGCGCGGCCGTTCGAGGGGCGCCATGTGACCGCAGGCCTCGATCACCTCGAAGCGCGCATCCGGCAGATGGCGCGCCATGCGTTCGGTCTCGGCGAAGCCGCGCAGCCGATCCTGACGCGCCGCGACGACGAGCGCCGGACAGAGGATGCGTTCCAGCTCGAGGTAGCCGTCCTCGCGCGCGACCGAGAGCTGGCGGATCATCACCTCGCGGCCGAGCCGCCGCGACATGCCGCGCAACCGGTCGAGCAGCGCGGGCTCGCGGTCGCGATCGGGATGCAAGGCGTCGGCGTACGCGCGGCGGGATACCCCGCTCGAGGTGGCGCCCCGCACCGCCGCGATCCGGGCGTCGCGGCCGGCGCGCTCGGCCTCGCTGTGGCCTCGGGCCGACGAACAGATGAAGGCCACGCCGGCCACGCGCTCCGGTGCCAGGAGTGCGATCCGCCGCGCGACGAAGCCGCCCATCGAGAAGCCGACCAGCACGAAACGTCGTGGCGCCTGTCCCAACACACGCGTGGCCATGCCGTCCAGCGAATCGTCCTCGAAGACATTGCCAAACTGCAGGCTGCCCATCGCCTCCAGGTTGGGCTTCATGTCGGACCAGAGATCGTCGTCGCACATGAAGCCCGGCAACAGCACCAGATGCCGGCTCATCGCGGCGGGCTGTCCTTCTTGTCGACCATCTCGAACTCGACGTCGGAGACCGGTCCCCGCCCCACCCGCGGCCGCGCCGGCTCGGCGGCGGACGGGGGTGGCGGCGGCGCCACGCCGAACAAGCTGGCCAGCCAGCGCCGAGCCTTGATGCCAAGCACCAACACCAGTCCGACGAGCGCGACGCCAGCCAGCGCCGCGAAGCCAACAACCGCCAGCACCACGACCGCGAGCAGGGCGCCCACGCCCTGTAGCCAGGCGCGGGCGGGCAAGCGCGCCAGAATCTCCAGCAGCGGCTTCACAGGCCCCAACGCTTCTCGAAGTCCCACACCTCGGGAAAGCCCATCAGCTCGTGCATCGAACGCACCCCGTCGCCACCGGCATATTGCGGCACGTTCATTCCGATGCTGGTGCCGGCCTCCTTCAGATGAACCCAGGCCTGGCGCATCGCTTCGGCCGCCACAGAGAAGCCGAGACTGGGATAGATCGCGATGTCGAAGCCCCATTTCTGCAAGGTCGGCGCCGCCACGCGCGGCGTCTTGCCGAACTCCACCATGTTAGCGAGCAGAGGCTTGTTGACCTCGCGCCCGATCCGCTCAAGCTCCGCCTCGCTCTCGGGCGACTCCACGAAGATCACGTCGGCCCCCGCCTCCTCGTAGAGGCGCGCACGGCGCAGCGCCTCGTCGAGGCCGAGCCCCGTGCGGGCGTCGGTGCGCGCCACGATCAGCGTCTCCTCGTGCCGACGCGCCTCGACCGCGACCTTGAGTTTGGTGACCATCTCCTCTGCCGCCACGACGCGACGGCCCGGCGTATGGCCGCACTTCTTGGGCATCTCCTGATCCTCGATCTGGATCGCCGCGACGCCCGCGGCCTCGTAGCCCTGCACCGTGCGCCGCACATTGAGCAGGCCGCCATAGCCCGTATCGGCATCTGCGATCAGCGGTGTCTCGGTGACCGAGCAGATCATCTCGGCGCGGCCCACCATGTCAGCGTAGGTCGCGAGCCCGGCATCGGGCAGTCCGAGAGCCGAAGCAGTGGCGCCATAGCCGGTCATATAGAGCGCCGGGAACCCCATCCGGTCGGCGACCCGGGCCGAGATGCCGTCAAACACGCCCGGAGCCAGAATAAACTCCCCGGCGGCCAGTTTTCTGCGCAGCGACGCTGCCTTGCCGTTTCCCGCCATCTCGCACTCCTCGATTTTCGCTGCCGTCTGGGGCAGTATCCCATCAAACAACAGGACGCGTTGCCCGGCAACGCGCGGGAGGAACGGATGAACGCGATGCGGAAACTGGCCGCCCTGGGTGTGGCCGCGACGCTGGCGACGGCGGCGATGCCGGCCAGCGCGACCGACGAACTCGTTGTCACGCACTATGGCGCCTTGCTCTACGGCGTCCCCTACGCCGTCGCGATCGACAAGGGCTGGTTCAAGAAAGCCGGGCTGGCGATCGAACAGCCGATTTCGTCCAAGGGCGGCTCGACCAGCGTGCGCAACATGATGGCGGGCAACACGATCTACGGGGAGGTGGCGTTGCCCGCTGCCCTCGCCGCCCTCAAGGAGGGCATCCCGATCCGCATCATCAACGTGGGGACCGAGGGCGAAGGCGGCTACTACATCTCCCGCACTGGCGAGAAGATGACCGACTGTCCCGACCTCAAGGGCAAGCGCCTGGGCTTCACCCGCCCCCGCTCGGTCACCGAGAGCATGAACCTCACGTTGCTGCGGGAATGCGGGCTGAAGCCCGAGGACGTGAAAATGGTCGCGACCGGCGACATCGCGGGCGGCGTCGTGGCGCTCGAGAACAACCAGGTCGACATAGTGCAGATCTCGGAGCCGGTCTATGCCCGCCGCATCAAGGACGGCAAGAAGTACCAGATCGTCGACTGGGCCTCGAAGAAGCTGCCGACCTTCACTCAGACAGTGGGCATCGCGACGGTAGACAACATCGAGAAGCAGGGCGGCAAGCTCCAGAAGGTGATCGACATCCGCAAGCGCGGCGTGGAGTTCATGTACGCCAACCAGGCGGAAGCCGCGCGCATCACCGCCAAGGTCTACGACCAGCCCGCCGACGTGATGGCGATGGCCCTGAAAGGCGTCAACTCCATCAATCCCAAATGGTGGAACGCCGACACGTTCGACATGAAGGCGATGAACAATATGGCGCAGGCACTGGACTCGATTGGTATCCTGAAGCTGCCGATCGACTGGAAGGCGTCCATGGATCTGCGCTTCATGCCGGCGGCCAAGCGCCCGCAGCTCTGAGCGGTGGACGTTCACGCCTCGCTTCGCGGCGTCACGCGCATCTATCCCGCGCGCGCCGGCCGCCCGCCGCTGCACGCTCTGGGGCCACTCGACCTTGATCTGAGGCGCGGCGAGTTCCTGAGCGTGGTGGGGCCGTCGGGGTGCGGCAAGAGCACCCTACTCGACGTCGTGGCGGGCCTCGCGCTGCCGAGCGCCGGGACGGTCACCTTCGAGGGCCAGCCTGTGCTCGGTCGCGTCCCCGAGGGCATCGGTGTCGTGTTCCAGGAAGACGCGTCGTTTCCCTGGCTGACCGTTGAGGACAACGTGGCTTTCGGGTTGCGCCGGGCCGGCACCGATCCCGCCGAAGTGCGCCGCCGGGTCGACTATGCGCTGGGCTTCATGGGCCTCGCCGATTTTGCCCGCGCGTACCCCGCGCAGCTCTCCGGGGGCATGCGCCAGCGCGTCTGCATCGCGCGAACGCTGGTGCTGCGCCCGCGCCTGATTCTGTTGGATGAGCCTTTCGGGGCGCTGGACCAACAGACGCGCCTGCTGATGGGCGATGAGCTTCTCCGGCTGTGGCGAGAAACCGGCGCTACGGTCATGCTCATTACCCACGCGCTGGACGAAGCCAACCTCCTGTCCGACCGAATCGGCGTGATGTCCGCGCGACCCGGAGTCTGGATCGAGACGGTGCAGACCGGCTGGCCGCGCGACCGCGACTCGACGCTCGCCGCCCGACCGAATTTCGGCGCCGTGAGCGCCCGGCTCTGGGCTTCCATCCGCGGCGAATCCATCAAGGCGCTGGGCCAGGCACGGGAGGGCGCGGGCCGATGACGAAGGCAGCCTGGATCCGTCTGGCGCTGCTCGCCGCGGCCATCGGCGGACTGGAGGGGGCGTGCCGCGCAGGATGGCTCCCACGCACCGCCATCATCCCACCAACCGAGATGGCGGCGGGCGGCTGGCGCGCGGTGGCGTCGGGGGAGCTGAACGAGGACATGGCGCAAACCTTCAGCGTCGTCGCCATCGCCATCATGGTAAGCTTGGCCGGCGGTTTCCTGGTGGGATTCGCGATCCATGGTCGGCCGCGCCTGCGCCGCGCCCTCGATCCGTTCCTCGGCGCCTACTACGCCATCCCACATTTCGCGTTCTACCCCCTGCTGATCGTGCTGTTCGGACTGGGGCCGGGTCCGCTGATCGCGCTCGCGGTCATGTTCGGAGTCGTGGCCATGATCGTCGCCACGATGAACGGGCTCGATCGCGTGCCGCGCGTTCTGGGTAAGACAGCACAAGTGATGCGCCTGACGGGCACCGACGAGCTCTGGCGCGTCCGCCTGCCGGCGGCGCTTCCGCACCTGTTTGCCGGCGTGAAGCTCGCCATCGCCTATTCGTTCATCGGCGTGATCGCCGGCGAATTCATCCTCAGCACAAAGGGCATCGGCCACGCCATCGCTTTCGCCTACGACAATTTCGACGCACGCTCGATGTATGGGCTGATCCTGTTCGTGCTTCTGCTGGTGGCCAGTGTGAACCTGACGCTGCACACGGTTGAACAGCGCCTGATCCAACGGCGGAGCCGCTGAGATGGCCGACGGCGCATCCGCGCTCGCCGCCGCGGAGCGGCAGGACCGTCTGGAGGCTTGGGGCGGCGTCGCACTCACGGTGCTCTCACTCGCGGCGCTGTGGCAAGGATTGCACTATCTGGCCGGCGACAGCGCCATCGCGTCACTGCCGGCGACGCTTCGCGAGACCTGGCACCTGCTGTCGGGGCCGCGCTACTGGCCCCATTTCCGCGAGACCATGTCGGCGTTCCTGTGGGCTTTGCTGATCGCCGTGACCGGGGGTGTCGGCATCGGCGTGGCGCTGGGCGGGCATCGCCTGTCGGGCGAGGTCGCCGAGCCCGTGCTGGTGGCGCTCTATTCGATCCCCAAGGTGACGCTCTACCCCGTCGTCCTGCTGTTCTTCGGTATCGGCCTTAACGCCAAGATCGCATTCGGCGCGTTGCACGGCGTGATCCCCGTCGCGATCTTCGCGATGAACGCGGTGCGCAACGTCAATCCGACCTGGCTCCGGACCGCGGCCACCATGAATCTCGGACCCCTGCAGACGGCCCGGCACATCCTTGTTCCCGCCACCATCCCCGAGATTTTCTCCGGGCTGCGTATCGGGCTCTCCCTCACCCTGCTCGGCGTCATGATTGGCGAACTCTTCGCCTCTCAGCGCGGGATCGGACACCTGCTGATGACCTCAATCGAGGTCCACGATGTCCGGCGCATCATGGCGGTGGTGCTGATCGTGTCCGTCCTCGCGGTCACGCTCAATGCGCTGATGCTGGCGATCGACCGGCGCCTCCACCGGCGGGTTTGAGGCTCAGCGCGCCGCTTTCTGCAAGGACACCACGCAGCCACGAGCGCCGTTCGTTTCGTCGCCCTGCGCCGAGATGCTCGTGCCCTGCACCCGACCGACGAGGGTCGCTGTGCGGCTTTGCCCGCCCTCCACGATCGTGCGTGTGAACTCGACGCGCGTGCCGGTCACTCGCAGTCGTAGCGTGCTGGTTCCGCCTGAAGCCCGGGTGGCACCGAGGCTCGACCATGCGCCCTGCCCGCCGTTCAGAGAGACATCGAACGCGACCAGCAGCGCGCCGCCCGGTCCCCCAGAGGTGCAGCTGTACGAACCGGACCAGCGCCCATCGACCCCCGCCGCCGGCGGGCCGGCGGCCGCGGGTTCGGGTGGCGCGGGCGCGGCGGGTGGCGTCGGCGCGGGGCGGGGCGCCGCGGCCGCCGCTCGGGCGCGTTCCTCGGCCTTTGCTCTCTCCTCGGCCTTGGCCTTCTCCTCGGCCTCGCGCTTCTTCTGCTCGTCATCGAAGCGGGTGACGGCGGCGGCTCCCTGACGCAGCGCCAGCGCGACCTGCTCACCGGAGAGAAAGCCCGTCGGCGGCGCGCCGTTGGCGCGCTGCCACGCGGCGATCATCTCTCGCGTGCGGCCTCCAAAGGCCCCGTCCGTGCTGCCGGTATTGTGGCCGAGCGAACTCAGCGCCACCTGAAGGCGCTGCCGATCCGGTTGGCTGACGCGCAGCCCGGCCTCGGCCTGCTCGGCCGCGCGGCGGCGGCCCTCTTCCTCCGCGCGCTGGCGAGCGGCGGCCTCCTGCTCGGCTCGGCGCGTGGCCTCCGCCTGGCGCGCTTCCTCGGAGCGGCGGGCCTCCTCGGCCAGGCGAGCTTCCTCAGCCTTCCGTGTCTCCTCGGCCCGACGGGCTTCCTCCGCCTTTCGTGTCTCTTCAGCCCGGCGTGCTTCTTGCGCTTTGCGGGTCTCCTCGGCGCGGCGGACTTCGTCGGCCTTGCGTTCCTCCTCTTGCCGACGCGCCGCCTCGGCTGCCGCGCGGTTCGCTTCGGCGCGCCTCGCCTCGTCCGCACGCTGGGCGTCGGCCGCCCGGCGTGCCTCCTCGGCTCTACGCGCCTCTTCGGCGGCGCGATTGTCAGGTGCCGGCACTGCCGCGACTGGCGACGGCGCGCGCTCGCCCTGTGTCGCGAGGTAGGCGCCGCCACCGCCCAAGACCGCGACGACCGCGGCGACAGCGATCCACAGGCCCGCACGACCACCCGCTGGCGCTGCCTGCGGCGGAGGCGCGGGCAGCGGTGCGGGTCGGGCGGGCGGCGGCGCGCGGCCCACGGAGGGTCGTGTGGGTGCTGGCGCGGGGGCGATGGGAGGTCGGACCACGACCGTCGCGGCCGCCGGTGCCGGGGGCGCGGCGCGCAACATCGTGCGCCAGGCCGCAATCGACTGCGGCCGCTCGTTGGCGCGGACAGCAAGACCCGCATCCAGCCCGGCCAACACCGCCTGTGGCCAGCCGGACCCGGCGTACTCCAACGCCGATACGTATTCATCGTCGAGCGCGCGATCGAAGGCGTTGAGCGGCGGACCGCCGGTGAGCGCGTGATAGAACGTCGCCGCGACGCCGTAGATGTCCGACCATGGGCCTTGCTTGGCCGTGTTCATCTGCTCAGGGGCGGCGTAGCCCGGCGTGAACACTGCGGTGAGCGCGGTCGTTCGTCCGGCCATCGCCGCGCGCGAGGCGCCGAAATCGATCAGCGTCGGCCGGTCGTCGTCGCCCAGGATGATGTTCGCGGGCTTGATGTCGCGATGCAGGAAGCCCGCGGCGTGGACGCGCTCCAGCCCGTCCAAGAGCGGGAATAGAACGCGCGCCATCGTGCCCGCGTCGATCGGCCCGCCGGCCCGGATGCGCTGGTCCAGCGTCTCGCCTGCCACCAGCGCCATCACGAGGTAGGCCGTCCCGTTCACCTCGAGGAAGTCGAACACCCGCACGATCGCCGGCGCGTCGCTGAGACTGGCAAGCGTCTGGCCCTCGGCGACGAACCGTTCCCGCCCCCAGAGGAAGTCCCGCGCCGCCTCGGTCGAGCCCGGCAGCACCTCGGTGGCGCCATGCCGGATCGCCAGCCCCATCGGCAGGTATTCCTTGATCGCGACATCGCGGCCGAGCTGGGTATCGCGCGCCAGATAGGTAATGCCGAAACCGCCCTGTCCCAGGACCGACACGACCTCGTAGCGGCCGATCCGGTGCCCGGTTCGCAGCGCGATCAGGTTGACCGACCCCGTGGCGGGCGCGCGCGAGGGAGTTTCGGAGGAGTCGGCCATGGCGCGGGATCATCCCATCCCGCTCGGGCCATCGCAACGAATCTAGGTTCGACGGACCACGAACTCGACGTCTCCGACGCGCAGACGACTGCCATCGGCCAAGTCAACGGGCTGGTCGTCTGGCAGCAGTCGGCCATCGACCGAGATTCCGTTGGTCGAGCCGAGATCGGCGACCGACAAGGTCTCACCCCGCAGACCCAAGCAGGCGTGGCGACGCGACACCGTCGGATGGGACAGACAGAGATCGCACTGGTCGGCGGCCCGCCCCAGCACCAGCCCGCCCGACGCGGCCGTCAGCGCCGCGGCCGCGATCTCAAGCCGGAACTGATTCCCAGACGAGTCCGCGCCCTCCAGGCGCCAGCCGCCCCGGACCGGATGCGCAGCCCGGGTCGCCACCGGCGGCGCCACTGCCACGGAACGCACATGAAACAGCTCGACCGGCCGGCTCACGTTCTTGACCTGGTGCGTTCCCCCTTCGGCGAAGGCATGACCTGGCCCCAGTTCGACCATATCGCGCACCGTCCGCGAAACCGCGACGCCGCCCGGCTCGGCGAGCGCCTGGATACGAGCGCACAGATTGACGCTCTCGCCGAAAATATTGTCGTCCTCGGGATCGACGATCACCTCGCCGAGATGAACGCCGACCCGAAACAGCATGCGCTGGCCCGCATCGAGGGCGGCGTTGAACTGGCCCATGCGATCCTGGATGTCGATCGCGGTCCGCACCGCCGCGAGCGCCGACGAAAACTCCGCCAGCATCGCATCGCCCGCCGTGCCGACCAGCCGACCGCCCCCCGTTTCGATCGCCGGCCGCCAGACATTGATTTGCGCCGCCTTCAGATGGCGGAACGTCATGGTCTGGGCGCCTTCCATCATGCGCGTGAATCCTGCGACATCGGCATGAAGCATGGCGGCGAGCCGCCGTGTGGTCGGCTGCGTGACCATCAGTTGAGCGGCCAGACTTCGACGCCGCGACCAGCGGCCAGAAGCTTCGCGGTATCGGTTCCCACGCGGCCTGGAGACAAGAGCCCCGGCCCCGCCGCCTCGAGCGCTACCCAGTTCCGGTTGGCACCGCGCACCACCTGATCGCCCTGTTGCGCGTCGAGATCGATTCCCAATACGGCGTGGCCCGGCATCACGATCATCGCGAGCTTGCGCGACGGCGTGAAGGCGCGGAGCACGGCGGCCAACGCCACGGCCTTGCTATCGCAATCGCCGCGATTCTGGGCAAGCAAAGCGGGCCCCGGAAGGAAGTCCCCACCCTTGCGGACCTTGTCCTCAAGCAGAGCGTAGGGGATCGACTGGAAGAACGACAGCGCGAGCGCCGCGCGGGCACGGTCGTTGCCGACGATCCCGCGGACATCGCCCAGGGCGCGCGGCACCGCGCGCAACGGATCGCGCAAGGCCGTGGTCGCGGCCGCGTAGTCCACCGCGATCAACCGACCAGCATAGACGCGCCGCTGGTGTCGCTTCAGATACTCGCTCTGGGTCCGCTCGTGGCGGGCTTGCGCCCGGGCCATCAGAGTATCGACGCTCGCCCGATCGCGCGCGCCGATGTTCCAGCTGATGCCGTCGGCCGTGCGCGTGAACTTCACTTCGGCGCTTTGGCCGAACTTCGCGACCTCGTCGCGAATTCCCGCCTCGACCAAACGCCACATTCCGTCGAGGCTGAATTCCATAAAGGAGCTCTCGGCTTTCCGGATCTCCTCCTTCGTGATGGTGAAGGCGAGGCTGTGTTCGCGGCGCTCGTGGTCGCGCCACTTGTAGGACAGGAGATCGTCGCCACTGCGGCTCGACCGCTTGAAGTCGAGTTGTTGGGCCGACGCCGGCAGCGCGAGCGCAAGACCCAGCGCCGCAAGAACGACCGTGCGCGCCCTCATGCGCCCCGGAACCTCGGGGGACGGCGCTCGCGCAGCGCCGCGAGACCCTCTCGCAAATCGTCCGAACCGGCGCAGGCGCGGATATTGGCCCGGATGGAAGCGACGTCGGGATCAGCCTGGGCGTACTGCTCAATCGCCCGCTTCATGTTGACCATGGAGAGCGGGGCAAGGCCCGCGAGGCGCGTGGCCAAAGCGTCGATCCGCGCGGCGAACTCGGCGCGGTCGACCAGCCAGTCGATGTAGCCGATCCGCAGCAGCGCCTCGTCGTCGAAATCCTCCGACAAGAGGAACGCGCGCTTGGCGAAGCTGGGGCCAACCTTCTGGGTGTAGCGACGCAGACCGCCCGGATAGTAGTGCAGCCCGAACCGCGCGGCCGGCATGAAGAAGCGCATGCCGCGCACCCCCAACCTGAAATCGCACGCCAGCGCCAGATCCGTCGCCCCGCCATAGACCCCGCCATTCAACGCGGCGATCGTCGGCATGCGCATCGCCTCGATGCGATCCATCACCTGCTCAAAGCCATCGTCAGAGGCCGGCCGGTCGGCCGCCTTGCTGTCCGAGGAGATGGCACCCAGGTCGTATCCGGAACAGAAGGTCTTCTCGCCCGCCCCGGTGATGACCGTGACGCGAACCTCCGGGTTGGCGTCCACCGCCTCAACCGCGCGACGCAGGTCCGCGAGTCCGGCGGGATCCAGCCGATTGTGCTTGTCGGGATCGTTCAGCGTGATGGTCGCGCGGGGCCCCGCTATCGCGAGAAGGATGGAATCGGCCATGGCGGGAGAATACCGCAGGCCGGCCGCACTGGCGACCGCGCGCGCATTGCACCGCGAAGCCGCGCCTCGCATAGTGGCCGTGGAGGAATGCCATGACCTACGCCGCCCCGCTTGCCGACATGCGCTTCGCGCTCCGAGAGATCGCGGGGCTGGCGGGTGTCGCCGCCCTGCCCGGTTACGAGCATGCCGGCGAGGACATGATCGACGCGGTCCTGGAAGAGGCCGCCAAGCTCGCCGGCAATGGACTGGCGCCGCTCAACCGCGACGGCGACAAGGTGGGCGCGAGGCTGGAGAACGGGGTGGTGCGCACGGCGCCCGGCTTCGCCGCCATCTACAAGGAATTCGTGACGGGCGGCTGGAACTCGCTTCCCTTCGACCCCGAGTTCGGCGGCCAGGGCATGCCATGGCTCCTCGCGACCGGCGTACAGGAGATGTGGCAGTCGGCGAACATGGGCTTCGGGCTGGTCCTGCTTCTGAATCAGGGCGCGATCGACGCTATCCAGCATCACGGCTCACCGGAACAGAAGGCGACTTATCTGCCACGCATGATCGCTGGCGACTGGACCGGCACCATGAACCTCACCGAGCCGCAGGCCGGTTCGGACCTCGGCCAACTGAAGTCGAAGGCGGTGCGGCAGGGCGACCACTACCTGATCTCCGGGCAGAAGATCTTCATCACCTACGGCGAGCACGACATGGCCGAGAACATCGTGCATCTGGTGCTGGCCCGCACACCCGACGCGCCGGCCGGCGTGCGCGGCATTTCGCTGTTCATCGTGCCCAAGCTCCTGGTCGGCGCGGACGGCAAGCCGGGCAAGCGCAACGACCTTCGCTGCGTGTCGCTGGAGCACAAGCTCGGCATCCATGCGAGCCCGACTTGCGTGATGAGCTACGGCGACGACGGGGGAGCGGTCGGCTATCTCGTGGGCGAGGAAGGCCGAGGCCTCTCGTACATGTTCACCATGATGAACAACGCCCGCCTCGCCGTGGGCGTGCAGGGCCTCGCCATCGCCGAGCGGGCCTACCAGCAGGCCGCCGCCTTCGCCCGCCAGCGCGTGCAATCGAAAGACGACGCGAGTGCGGCCCCCCACCCGGTCGCGATCGTCCGGCACGCCGATGTGCGGCGCATGCTGATGACCATGCGCGCCCAGATCGAGGCGATGCGTGGCCTCGGCTACTACGCGGCCGCGCAGATCGACACGGCGCTGCGTCATCCCGATGCCGCGACACGCAAGGAAACCCAGACGCGGGTCGACCTTCTGATCCCGATCGTGAAGGCGTGGTTCACGGACCTCGGCAACGAGATCGCCTCGCTCGGCGTGCAGATCCACGGTGGCATGGGGTTCGTTGAGGAGACCGGCGCCGCCCAGCATCTGCGCGATGCCCGAATCCTGCCGATCTACGAGGGCACCAACGGCATCCAAGCGCGCGATCTGGTGGGTCGCAAGATCTCGCGCGACGGCGGCGAGGCGATGCGCGCGCTCGTCGCCGAGATGCGTGCCGAACACTCGAGGCTCGCGACGCTGGCGGGCGACGACATCGCGGCCGTCGCGACCGGTCTCGAAGCTGCGGCGAACGCCCTCGATGAGGCCACGGGCTGGGTGGCCGGCGACGTGCGGGGTGACGGGCGGGCCGCGATGGCAGGGTCGGCCGCGTACCTGCGGCTCTGCGGCACGGCGCTCGGTGCCTGGGTGTCGGCGCGCGGTGCGGCGGCGGCGCTCGCCCGACTGGCGTCGCGCGAGGGCGACGCGGCATTCAACGAGGCCAAGCTGGTGACGGCGCGGTTCTACGCGGAGGTGATCCTGCCGCCGGCGCTGGCGCAACTTGGACCGCTGCGCGCGGCGGGCCGCACGGTCTTCGCGCTACCCGATGAAGCGTTCTGACGGGAGCGATCAATCAGAGGTCGCGGCCGAATCGGTCGCGATTTCCGGTTCGCCGAGCTACAGACCCGGCTAGTTCCAGCCGGATCCGACGGACGTTAGGCCGCCGCCTTCTCCTCGGCGGGCTCGGCCGACGGGCCGGAGTCCTTGCCCTTGGCCGAGACGTCGCGGTCGACGAACTCGATCACCGCCATCGGCGCGCTGTCGCCGTAGCGGAAGCCGCTGCGCAACACGCGCAGATAGCCGCCCGGCCGCTTGGCGTAACGGGGGCCGAGCGTCGTGAACAGCTTGTCGGCGATGTAGGCATCGCGCAGGAAGCCGATCGCCTGGCGGCGGGCGTGCAGGCCACCGCGCTTGCCGAGCGTGACCAGCTTTTCCACGATCGGACGCAGGTCCTTCGCCTTGTGCAGCGTGGTCTCGATCTGCTCGTGCTTGATGAGCGCCGAGGCGAGATTGGCGAACATCGCCTTGCGATGTTCGGCGGTGCGGTGGAACTTCCGGCCGCGGTTGGCGTGACGCATGATCCTTGTCCTTCCAGCGGCTCAGTACGGCTCTTCCAGCCGCTTGGCCATTTCCTCGATGTTCTCCGGCGGCCAGCCCGGGATTTCCATACCCAGGTGCAGCCCCATGCCGGCGAGCACTTCCTTGATCTCGTTCAGCGACTTGCGCCCGAAGTTCGGCGTGCGCAGCATCTCCGCCTCGGTCTTCTGAACCAGATCGCCGATGTAGATGATGTTGTCGTTCTTCAGGCAGTTGGCCGAGCGCACCGAGAGCTCGAGCTCGTCGACCTTGCGCAGCAGGTTGCGGTTGAACGGGAAATCGTCGGCCTGCTCTTCCTTGCGGACCTCGCGCGGCTCGTCGAAGTTGATGAAGAGCTGCAGCTGGTCCTGCAGGATGCGCGCGGCCAGCGCCACGGCGTCCTCGGGCCGGGTGGTCCCGTTGGTCTCGACCGTCATCGAGAGCTTGTCGTAGTCGGTCACCTGGCCGACGCGGCTGTTCTCGATCTTGTAGGAAACGCGCTTCACCGGGCTGAACACCGAATCGACCGGGATCAGGCCGATCGGCGCGTCCTCGGGCCGGTTGGCCGTGGCGGGCACGTAGCCCTTACCGGTCGCGACCATCAGCTCCATGGCGATCGAGGCGCCATCGTCGAGCGTGCAGATCAGATGCTTGGGGTCCATGATCTGAACGTCGCCCGGCAGCTCGATCATGCCGGCGGTCACTTCGCCGGGGCCGACGGCGCGCAGATAGAGCCGCTGCACGCGGTCGCCCTGCATCTTCACCGCCATCGCCTTCACGTTCAGCACGATGTCGACCACGTCCTCGCGGACGCCGGGAATCGAGGAGAACTCGTGCAGCACGTTGTCGATCTTGATCGACGTCACAGCCGCGCCCTGCAGCGACGACAGCAGCACGCGGCGCAACGCGTTGCCGAGCGTGAGGCCGAAGCCCCGCTCCAGCGGCTCGGCCACGATAGTGGCGGTGCGGCCAGGATCCGTCCCGGCCTCGGTGACGAGCTTCTCCGGCTTGATCAGGTCTTGCCAGTTCTTCTGAAGCACGGGGGCTACCTCTCTCGACCGAATTGTTTGGCGGGCCATTGCGACCCGCATTGAACGTCGCGGCGGCGCCAGTGCGCCTTCCGCCCTACTCCACCGGCGCGCGTACGCGCCGGCACACTCCCGCGATCAGACGCGCCGGCGCTTGGGCGGCCGGCAGCCGTTGTGCGGGATCGGCGTCACGTCGCGGATCGCCGTAACGGCGAGCCCGACCGCCTGCAGCGCGCGCAGCGCCGACTCGCGGCCCGAACCCGGACCGCGCACCTCGATCTCGACGGTTCGCATGCCGTGTTCCATCGCCTTGCGGCCGGCATTCTCGGCGGCCATCTGGGCGGCGAACGGCGTGCTCTTGCGCGAGCCCTTGAAGCCCTGCTGACCCGACGACGACCAAGCGATCGCATTGCCCTGGGCGTCGGTGATGGTGACGATGGTGTTGTTGAACGAGGCGTTCACATGCACCACGCCGGAGATGATGTTCTTTCGCTCCTTGCGACGCGGACGCGCGGCAACAGGGGCGGCGCCGCTCGCGGCGGCTGCAGGCTTGGCCATAGTCCGATCCCCCGTTTACTTCGTGACTTTCTTCTTGCCGGCGATCGGCTTGGCCGGGCCCTTGCGGGTGCGCGCATTGGTATGCGTGCGCTGGCCGCGGACCGGCAGCCCGCGGCGATGCCGCAGGCCGCGATAGCAGGCGAGGTCCATCAAGCGCTTGATGTTCATCGCCGTCTCGCGCCGCAGATCGCCCTCGACCGTGTAGTCGCGGTCGATGGTCTCGCGGATCCGGATCACCTCGTCGTCGCTGAGCGTGTTAACGCGCCGCGACTCCTCGATTCCGACTTTTCCACAGATCTCGCGGGCCTTCGCCTCGCCGATCCCGTGGATGTACTGGAGCCCGATCACCACCCGCTTGGCGGTCGGGATGTTAACGCCGGCTATACGCGCCAAAGTCCAACTCCTTCAAAGGCTTAGGGCGCGCAAATGCGCGCTCCGTCTCTGCCCGCTGGTCCCGGAAAAGCGCGCGATTATATAAATCGCGGCCCCCGAGTCAACGGAACCCATTCTTGTCAAGTCCCGTCCAGAATCCGCACGATCTGGCGGTACACCTCACCCATTTCGGCCATCCCATCGACCCCCCGCAGAACCCCCTTGGCCCGATAGTAGGGCAGCAGGGGCTCCGTCTGGGCCCGGTAGGCGGCCATCCGCGTCTTTACCGTCTCCGCGTTGTCGTCCTTGCGGCGGCTGAACTCGGTATGGCCGCAGCTGTCGCAGACGCCCCGCTTGGCCGGCTGCTTGAACTTGTCGTGGTAGCCCGCGCCGCACTTGGCGCAGGAGAAACGGCCGACGATACGCTCAGTCAGGGCCGCCTCGTCGACCTCCATCTCGATCACCCGGTCGAGCTTCACGCCCATGGCGGCCAGCATGCGGTCCAGCGCCTCGGCCTGAGCCGTGGTCCGCGGGAAGCCGTCCAGGATGAAGCCCTTGGCGCAATCGGGCTGGGCGATCCGCTGTTCGATCAGGCCGACCATCAGCGCGTCCGGCACCAGATCGCCGCGCTCCATGATCGCCTTGGCCTTGACGCCGAGGTCCGACCCCGACGCCACCGCCGCCCGCAGCATGTCGCCGGTCGAAAGCTGGACCATGCCGCGCTCCTGCTGGAGACGCTGCGCCTGGGTGCCCTTGCCCGCGCCGGGCGGCCCGAGAAGGATGATCTTCATCGCCGCTTGCCGCGCAGCCGCGCCTTCTTGATCAGTCCCTCATACTGGTGCGCCAGCAGATGCGACTGGACCTGGGTCACGGTGTCGAGCGTCACCGAAACCACGATCAGGAGGCTGGTACCGCCGAAGTAGAACGGAACGCCGCCGCGCGAGATCAGGAGTTCCGGAAGGATGCAGACCAGCGACAGATAGATCGCGCCCAACGCGGTGAGGCGCGTGAGGATGTACTCCAGATACTCAGCCGTGTTCTTGCCCGGCCGGATACCCGGCACGAAGCCGCCGTTCTTCTTGAGGTTGTCGGCGGTATCGACCGGGTTGAAGACGACCGTCGTGTAGAAGAAGCAGAAAAACACGATCAGGCCGACATAGAGCAGCAGGTAGAGCGGCTGGCCGTGGCTGAGGTAGCCGGCGATGAACTGCATCCAGCCGGCCTCCGCCGTGTTGCCCTGGAACGACGCGATGGTCGCAGGGAACAGCAGCAGCGAGCTCGCGAAGATCGGCGGGATGACGCCGGCCGTGTTGACCTTGAGCGGCAGGTGCGAGGCCTCGCCGCCATACATGCGGTTGCCGACCTGGCGTTTTGGATATTGGACGACGATGCGTCTTTGAGCGGTTTCGACGAACACCACCACCGCCACGACCACCACGACGCCGATCAGCAGCGCGATGATGAACAGCGCCGACAGCGCGCCGGTGCGGCCAAGCTCAAGCGTCTGGACCAGCGCGTCAGGCAGGGCGGCGACGATGCCGGCGAAGATGATCAGCGAAATGCCGTTGCCGACACCGCGCGCCGTGATCTGCTCGCCAAGCCACATCAGGAAAAGTGTGCCGCCGACCAGGGTGATCACCGCGACGAAACGGAAGAACAGGCCGGGATCGGGCACGACCGGACCGGCGCTCGCGACCTGCCCCTCAAGGCCGACCGCGATGCCCCAGGCTTGGAAGGCCGCGAGCACGACGGTGCCGTAGCGGGTGTACTGGTTGATCTTCTTTCGGCCCGCCTCGCCCTCCTTCTTCAGCTGCTCCAGCGACGGCACGACCGTCGTCAGGATCTGCATGATGATGGAGGCCGAGATGTACGGCATGATGCTGAGCGCCAGGATCGACATTCGGCCGATCGAGCCGCCGGAGAACACGTCGAGCAGGCCGGCGATCCCACCGGCGTTCTGCTGGAAAATCTCGGCCAGCGCCGTGGGATCCACGCCGGGAACCGGGATGTAGGCGCCGATGCGGAACACCACCAGCGCGCCCAGCGTGAACCACAGGCGCTGCTTCAGCTCGGTGGCCTTGCCGATCGCGCCCCAGTTCAGGTTGGATGCCAGTTGTTCGGCTGCGGACGCCATGGAACCTCACGCCTTACCGGAAATCACCGGCGTCCCCAGGACGCCGGCGTCGCGACGAAGCCTCAGGCCGCCTCGGCGGCCGGCGCCGGCGGCAGTTCGACCTTGCCGCCCGCCTTCTCGACGGCGGCGATCGCCGACGCCGAAGCGCCCGCGACCTTGATCGTGAGACCCGCCTTCAGCTCGCCCTTGCCCAACAGCCGCACGCCATCGCGCGGGTTCTTGAACAGGCCAGCCGCGGCCATCGCGGTGGCGTCGACCGGCTTGGTGGCGTCGAGACGGCCGGCGTCGATCGCCGTCTGCAGCGCACCGACATTCACCACCTGCCAGGTCTTGGCGTTGGGCGGCGTGAAGCCGCGCTTGGGCATGCGGCGATAGAGCGGCATCTGGCCGCCCTCGAAACCCTTGATGGCAACGCCGGTGCGGGACTTCTGGCCCTTCACGCCGCGACCGGCGGTCTTGCCCTTGCCCGAGCCGATGCCACGGCCGACGCGCATGCGGGCCTTGCGGGCGCCTTCGTTGTCCGAGAGGACGTTGAGCTTCATGGTTCGATCCTTTCGCGCTGGCGCCGCAGGCGGCCGCTCAGCGCGCCTCCTCGACGCGCACCAGATGGCGCACCTTGTTGATCATGCCGCGCACCGCCGGGGTGTCCTCGAGGACACGGCTGCGGTGGCGCTTGTTCAGTCCGAGACCCGCCAGCGTCGCGCGCTGGTCCTGCGTGCGGCCGATCGGGCTGCCGGTCTGGGTGACGGTGAGCGTCTTCTTGTCGGCCATGGCGGGCTCCCTATGCCGCCTCGGCGGCGTCGTCGCGGCGGCCCAGCAGGTCGCCGACCTTCTTGCCGCGGCGGGTCGCCACCATGCGCGGCGAGTTCAGTGCCTGAAGCGCCTCGAAGGTGGCCTTGATCATGTTGTGCGGATTGGATGTGCCGACCGACTTGGCCACCACGTCCTTCACCCCGAGCGTCTCGAAGACGGCGCGCATCGGGCCGCCGGCGATGATGCCGGTGCCGGCCGGAGCCGAGCGCAGCGTCACCTTGCCCGCACCGAATCGGCCGCGGACATCGTGGTGCAGGGTGCGGCCGTCGCGGAGCGGCACGCGGATCAGGTTCCGCTTGGCCGACTCCGTGGCCTTGCGGATTGCCTCCGGCACCTCACGGGCCTTGCCCGAACCGTGGCCGACGCGGCCGCACTGGTCGCCGACGACGACGATGGCAGCGAAGCCGAAGCGCCGGCCGCCCTTGACGACCTTGGCGACGCGGTTGATCGCGACCAGCTTGTCAGTCAGTTCGTTGTCCTCGTCGCGCTCCCGCTCGCGGCCGCGATCGCGATCGCGCGGGGAACGTCCGGAACCGCCGGGTGAACGAGCCATGAATTCAACTCCCGATCAGAACGACAGGCCGCCCTCGCGGGCGCCATTGGCCAGCGCAGCGACGCGGCCGTGGAAAATGTAGCCACCGCGGTCGAACACGACTTCCTTGACGCCGGCGGCAAGCGCCCGCTCGGCCAACAACTTGCCGACAGCGGTCGCGGCGTCGCGGCTGGCGCCGGTCTTCAGCGTGCCCTTGAGCGACTTCTCGAGCGTCGAGGCGGCCGCGAGCGTGGCGCCCTTCCGGTCGTCGATCACCTGGGCGTAGATGTGCTTGCCCGAGCGGAAGACGCTCAGCCGGGGGCGGCTGCCGGCCGCCTTGCGCACGGCGTGCCGCGTGCGGCGCTGCCGGCGTTCGAAGAGACGTTTGGTGTCGGTCATCTGTCGAGCCCTACTTCTTCTTGCCTTCCTTGCGGCGGATGGTCTCGGTCGAATACTTGATGCCCTTGCCCTTGTAGGGCTCCGGCGGACGCATCGAGCGGATCTCGGCGGCGATCTGGCCGACCTTCTGGCGGTCAGCGCCGCTGATCTCGATCTCGGTCGGCTTCGTGGCCTTGATCTGCACGCCAGCCGGGATCGGATACTCGATGTCGTGGCTATAGCCGAGCTGGAGCTTCAGGTTCTTGGCGTCGGCCTGGGCACGATAGCCCACGCCGTTGATCTCCAGCGTCACGGTGAAGCCGTCCGAAACGCCGCGCACCATGTTGCGCACGAGGTTGCGGGCGGTGCCCCACTGCATGCGGGCGCGCCGGCTCTCGACGCGCGGCTTGAAGGTCAGTCCGCTGCCCTCGCGAGTGACAGCCACGTCGTCGTGAACGACGAAGGCGAGCTCGCCGCGCTTGCCCTTGACCTTGAGGGACTGGCCCTGCAGGTCGACGGTGACGCCCTGCGGGATCGGAACGGGATTCTTGCCGACGCGCGACATGATCAGAACACCTTGCAGAGGACTTCGCCGCCGACATTGGCAGCGCGCGCCTCGGCATCCGACATGATGCCGCGCGGGGTGGAGAGGATCGAGATGCCGAGGCCGTTGAAGTGGCGCGGCAGCTCGCGGATCTTGGAGTAGACGCGGCGGCCGGGCTTCGAGACGCGCCGAATGTCGCGGATCACAGGACGGCCGTTGTCGTACTTGAGCTCGACGCGCAGCTCGCGCACGCCGGGGCGCAGCTCCTCCTCGAACCAGCCGCGGATATAGCCTTCGCGCTTCAGCACATCGAGAACGTTGGAACGCATCTGCGAAGCCGGCACGGTCACGCTGTCGAGGCGCGCCGACTGGCCGTTGCGGATGCGGGTCAGCATATCGCCGACGGGATCTGTCATCGCCATGGTCCGGGGACCCCCTTTACCAGCTCGACTTCACGACGCCCGGCAGACCGCCCTGGGAGGCGAGCTGTCGTAGCGCGAGGCGCGAGAGCTTGAACTTGCGATAAACCGCGCGCGGCCGGCCGGTGAGCTCACACCGGTTGCGGATGCGCGTGGGCGAGGAATTGCGCGGCAGCTTCGCGAGCTTGAGGCGCGCCTCGAAACGCTCCTCGGGCGACAGCCGGTCGTCCACCGCCATCGCCTTCAGCTTGGCGCGCTTGGGCGCGAATTTCTTCGCCATCCGCTCGCGGCGCTTGTTCTTCTCGACCGAACTCGTCTTGGCCATTGCTGTCTCCGGCCGTCAGGTGGCGAAGGGGAAGTCGAAGCCGCACAGCAGCGCGCGAGCCTCGTCGTCGGTGCGGGCGGTCGTGCAGATGATGATGTCCATGCCGCGGACCTGGTCGACCTTGTCGTACTCGATCTCGGGGAACACGATCTGCTCCTTGAGACCCATCGCGAAGTTGCCGGCGCCGTCAAACGACTTGCCGTTGAGGCCGCGGAAGTCGCGGACGCGCGGCAGCGCGATGTTCACCAGGCGGTCGACGAATTCGTACATGCGGGTCCGGCGCAGCGTGACCTTGACGCCGATCGCCATGCCGTCGCGCAGCTTGAAGGTGGCGATCGACTTGCGCGACTTGGTGGTCACCGGCCGCTGACCGGTAATCGCGGTCAGGTCGGCGACGGCGCCATCGACGGCCTTGCGGTCGTTCACCGCCTCGCCGACGCCCATGTTGATCACGACCTTGTCCAGGCGCGGCACTTCGAGGGGGTTCTTGTAGCCGAACTCCTTCGTCAGCGTGGCGCGGATGTCGTTTTGGTAGCGTTCCTGAAGTCGCGCGGGCATGGCCCGATCTCCTAGCGGTCGATGGTCTCGCCGGAGGCGCGCGCGAAGCGCACCTTGCGGCCGTCTTCAAGGATCTTGAAGCCGACCTTGGTCGGCTTGTCGGTCCCGGCGGGGTCGATCACGGCCACGTTCGAGACGTGGATCGGGGCTTCGCGCTCCACGATCCCGCCGGTCTCGCCGCGGTTCGGTTTGGTATGGCGCTTGATCACGTTCACGCCGGAGACGACGACGCGGCTCTCGGCCGGCAGCACGCGCAGCACGTCGCCGATACGGCCCTTGGAGCGGCCGGCGATGACCTTGACGCGGTCGCCCTTGCGGATCTTGAGCTTGACGGCCATGGCTAGAGCACCTCGGGCGCGAGCGAAATGATCTTCATGAACTTGCGGGCGCGCAGTTCGCGCGTCACCGGTCCGAAGATGCGGGTGCCGATCGGCTCGTCCTGCTTGCTGAGCAGCACGGCGGCGTTGCGATCGAAGCGGATGGCGCTGCCGTCGGCCCGACGAACTTCGCGGGCGGTGCGCACGACGACGGCGCGATGCACCTCGCCCTTCTTCACGCGGCCGCGCGGGATCGCCTCCTTGATCGAGACGACGATCACGTCGCCGACGCTGGCGTACTTGCGGCGCGAGCCGCCCAGCACCTTGATGCACTGTACCCGACGGGCGCCGCTATTGTCGGCGACCTCGAGGTTGGTCCGCATCTGGATCATTTTGCCCTATCCGCGGCGCTGGGCGCCGCGACCTCCTCAATTCCGTGTTCGTTGCCGCTCAGGCCTTGGCGTCCGCGCCCAGGACTTCCCAGGACTTGGTGCGCGAGAGCGGCCGGCACTCGCGGATCCGCACGATCTCGCCCACCTTGCCCTTGAAGGCGTTCGCCTCGTCGTGCGCGTGGTACTTCTTCGACTTGCGGATGAACTTCTTGTAGATCGGGTGCTGCACGCGGCGCTCGACCTTGACGACGATGGTCTTGTCCATCTTGTCGCTCACGATCGTGCCTTCGAGAATTCGCTTCGGCATCTTCTGCTCCTCAGCCTGCGTCCTTCTCGCCCAGCACCGTCTTGATGCGGGCGATGTCGCGGCGCACCTGGCGCGCGCGGGCGGTCTTCTGCAACTGGCCGCTGGCCTTCTGGAAACGCAGGTTGAACGCTTCCTTGCGAAGGTTGCCGAGCTCGGTCTTGAGCTCGTCGCGGGTCTTGGGACGGATGTCGGTGGCTTTCATGGCTCTGTTCCCCGGGCCTAGGCGCCGACGCGCGCGACGAAGCGGGTGCGGATCGGGAGCTTCGCGGCGGCGAGCGCCAGCGCCTCCTTGGCGACCGTCACCGGCACGCCGTCCAGCTCGAACAGCACGCGGCCGGGATGCACGCGGGCCGCCCAGAACTCCGGCGCGCCCTTGCCGGAGCCCATGCGGACTTCGGCCGGCTTCTTCGAGACCGGCACGTCGGGGAACACGCGGATCCACACGCGGCCGGCACGCTTCATGTGGCGCGTGATGGCACGACGGGCGGCCTCGATCTGGCGCGCGGTCAGGCGGTCGGGCTCCATCGCCTTCAGCCCGAACGAGCCGAAGTCGAGGTTGTACCCGCCCTTGGCGGCGCCGCTGATCCGGCCCTTGAAGGCCTTGCGGTACTTGGTGCGCTTGGGTTGCAGCATGGCGGCTTACGCGTCCCTCTGCTCGGTGCGCTCGACACGCGACGGCGTGCGCTGCGGCGCCGACTCCTCGGCACGGCGGTCGTGCGCCATCGGGTCATGCGCGAGAATCTCGCCCTTGAACACCCAGACCTTGACGCCGCAGGTGCCGAAGGTGGTGAAGGCGGTGGCGGTCCCGTAGTCGATATCGGCGCGCAGCGTATGCAGCGGCACGCGACCCTCGCGGTACCACTCCATGCGCGCGATTTCCGCGCCGCCAAGGCGACCCGAGCAGTTGATGCGGATGCCCTGGGCACCGAGACGCATCGCCGACTGGACGGCGCGCTTCATGGCGCGGCGGAACGCGACGCGGCGCTCCAGCTGTTGGGCGATGTTCTCGGCGATCAGCGTGGCGTCGATCTCGGGCTTGCGGATCTCGACGATGTTCAGCGCCACTTCGCCCTTAGTCATCTTGCCAAGGTCGGAGCGCAGCTTCTCGATGTCGGCGCCCTTCTTGCCGATCACCACGCCCGGACGGGCGGTATGAATGGTGACGCGGGCGCGCTTGGCCGGCCGCTCGATCACGATCTTGGCGACTCCGGCCTGGGCCAGTTTCTCGCGCAGGACCTTCCGGATGCGGATGTCCTCGTGCAGCATCGTCGAGTACTCGGCACCCTCGGCGTACCAGCGCGAGTCCCAGGTCCGGTTGATGCCGAGCCGCAGGCCGACGGGATTGACCTTCTGACCCATTACTTGTCCTCCGCCTGGGCCCGCTCGCGCACCACGATGGTGAGCTGGCTGAACGGCTTGACGATCCCGGCCGACCGGCCGCGACCGCGGGTGTGGAACCGCTTCATGACGAGACCCTTGCCCACCGAGGCTTCGGCCACGATCAGGCGGTCGACGTCGAGATTGTGATTGTTCTCGGCGTTGGCGATCGCCGACGACAGCGCCTTGCGCACGTCGATGGCGATCCGCTTGCGCGAGAACGCGAGCTCGTTGACGGCCGAGGCCGCCTTCTTGCCGCGGATGGTGGCCGCGACCAGGTCGAGCTTGCGCGGGCTGACGCGCAGGACGCGCAGCACCGACTTGGCCTCGTTGTCCGCCTCGCGGCGGCGCGTGGGTTGCTTGCTCATCGCGCGTTACTCCTTCGACACCTTCTTGTCGCCCGCGTGGGCGCTGAAGGTGCGGGTGGGCGCGAACTCGCCCAGCTTGTGCCCGACCATCTCCTCGGTGACGTTCACCGGGATGAACTTGCGGCCGTTGTAGACGCCGAAGGTCAGACCGACGAACTGCGGCAGGATCGTCGAGCGCCGCGACCAGGTCTTCACGACCTCGCTGCGCACGGTCTGCCGTGCCTTCTCCACCTTCTTCAGCAGGTGACCGTCAACGAACGGTCCCTTCCAAACGGAACGTGCCACGATGTCCTCCTGCGCTGCCGTCAGCGGTTCGCGTGACGGCGGCGGATGATGTACTTGTCCGTCGCCTTGTTCTTGCGGGTCTTCTTGCCCTTGGTGGGCTTGCCCCACGGGGTCACCGGATGGCGACCACCGGAGGTGCGGCCTTCGCCGCCGCCGTGCGGATGATCGACCGGGTTCATGGCCACGCCGCGCACATGCGGGCGACGGCCGAGCCAACGCGAGCGGCCCGCCTTGCCGATCACCACGTTCTGGTTGTCCGGGTTGGAAACCGCGCCGACGGTCGCCAGGCACTCGCCGGGCACCATGCGCAGCTCACCGGAGCCGAGCTTGATCTGGGCGTAGCCCGCGTCCTTGCCGACCAGCTGCACGTAGGCGCCGGCCGAGCGCGCGAGCTGTCCGCCGCGGCCCTTCTTCAGCTCGACGTTATGCACGATCGTGCCGACCGGCATGTTGGCGAGCGGCATGGCATTGCCGGGCTTGATGTCGACACGCTCGCCCGACACGACCTGGTCGCCGGCCTTGAGCCGCTGCGGCGCGAGGATGTAGGCGAGCTCGCCGTCGGTGTACTTGATGAGCGCGATGAAGGCCGACCGGTTGGGATCGTACTCCAGCCGCTCCACGGTCGCCGGCACGTCGAACTTGCGACGGCGGAAATCGACCAGGCGCAGGCGCCGCTTGTGGCCACCGCCGCGGTGATGGCTGGTGATGTGACCGTGGTTGTTGCGGCCGCCGGTGTTGGTCTTGCCGCTGGTCAGCGACTTGACGGGCTTGCCCTTCCACAGACCCTCGCGATCGACGATCACGAGCTGGCGGAGCGACGGGGTAACCGGCTTGTAGGTTTTCAATGCCATGATACTGCTCCGCGCCTCACAGGCCCGTCGTCACGTCGATCTTCTGGCCGTCGGCGAGCGAAACGATCGCCTTCTTCCAGTCGCTGCGCCGGCCGGGACGGCCGCGGAACAGCTTGCTCTTGCCCTTCACGGTGACCGTGTTCACCGCCTTCACCTTGACCTTGAACAGGCCTTCCACGGCCTGTTTGATCTCGGGCTTGGTGGCGTCGAGCGGCACGCGGAACGTGACCTGCCCGTGCTCGGAGCCGTTGGTGGTCTTCTCGGTGATCAGCGGCGAGCGGATCACCTCGTACATGCGCGACCGGGAAACGGTCGGCGCGCCAGCCTTCGCGTCGCTCATTGCAGGCGCTCCTCGAGATGCTTGACGGCATCGCGCGTCAGCACGAGCGTGTCGCGGCGCAGGATGTCGTAAACGTTGGCGCCCTGCTGCGGCAGCACATCGAGATGGGCGATGTTGGCCGCGGCGCGCGCGAAATTGGTGTCGACCGCCGCGCCGGCGATCACCAGCGCGTCCGACAGGCCGAGCTTGCCGAGGCCGGCCACCAGCTTGGCGGTCTTCGGCTCGGACATCTGGGCGCTGTCGAGTACCACCAGCTTGCCGTCGGCCGCCTTGGACGAGAGCGCCGAGCGCAGCGCGAGCTGGCGGACCTTCTTGGGCAGGTCGAGCGCATGGCTGCGCACCACCGGACCGAAGGCCTTGCCGCCGCCGCGGAACTGCGGCGCCGCCTCGTTGCCGTGGCGGGCGCGACCGGTGCCCTTCTGGGCGTACATCTTCTTGGCCGTCGCCGTGACCTCGGAGCGACCCTTGGTCTTGTGCGTGCCCGCCTGGCGGCGCGACAGCTGCCACACCACGCAACGCTGCAGGATGTCCTTGCGGACCGGGGCGCCGAACACCGCATCGGCGAGTTCGATCTCGCCGGCGCTGCCGCCCTCAATGGTCTTGACCGCGACTTTCATCTCAATCCCCTGTCGCTCACGCCGCCGGCTGCGCCGGCTCGGCCGGCTTGCGGACCGCGCCCGGATAGGGCGCGTCCTTCGGGCGGGCCTTCTTCGACGCATCGCGCACCAGCACGTAGCCGTTCTTGGCACCCGGCACCGCGCCCTGGACCAGCAGCAGCCCGCGCGCATCGTCGCTCGCGACGACCCTGAGGTTCTGCGTGGTCACGCGCTCGTCGCCGTAATGGCCGGCCATCTTCTTGCCCGGGAAGGTACGGCCCGGATCCTGACGGTTGCCGGTCGAGCCGTGGCTGCGGTGCGAGACCGACACGCCGTGGCTGGCTTCCAGGCCGCCGAAGTTCCAGCGCACCATCGAGCCCGTAAAGCCGCGGCCGATCGTGGTGCCGGTCACATCCACGAACTGACCGACCACGAAGTGACTAGGCAGCAGCTCGGCGCCGACATCGAGCAGCGCGTCCTTGGCGACGCGGAACTCGACCAGCTTCTTCTTGGGCTCGACCTTGGCCTTGGCGAAGTGGCCGCGCATCGGCTTGGTGACGTTCTTCACCTTGGCCTTGCCGTAGCCGAGCTGGACGGCGGTGTAGCCATCCTTGTCGGCGGCACGCACGGCCACGACCTGAACCTGGTCGACCTTCAGCACGGTCACCGGCACATGCTCTCCCGCGTCGTTGAAGACGCGGGTCATGCCGACCTTCTGGGCGACGAGACCGCAACGCATGTTCCCGTTCCTTCTTCCCTGTCGCGAGCGCTCAGGCGCCCAGCTTGATTTCGACGTCGACACCCGAGGCGAGGTCGAGCTTCATCAGCGCGTCCACGGTCTGCGGGGTCGGGTCGACGATATCCAGCACGCGCTTGTGCGTGCGCACCTCGAACTGCTCGCGCGACTTCTTGTCGATGTGCGGCGAACGGTTGACCGTGAAACGCTCGATGCGCGAGGGCAGCGGGATCGGCCCGCGCACCTGCGCGCCGGTCCGCTTGGCGGTGCTCACGATCTCGGTGGTCGACTGGTCGAGCACGCGATGGTCGAACGCCTTCAGGCGGATGCGGATATTGGTGCTGTCCATGGGCTTCTCCGGGAGAGCGACCCTCGTGGGGCCGCCGTCCCTCGCTCCTGTCCGGTTACTTGACGATCTTGGTCACGACGCCGGCGCCGACGGTGCGACCACCCTCGCGGATGGCGAAGCGCAGGCCCTCGTCCATGGCGATCGGCTGGATCAGCTCAACCACCATCCGCGCGTTGTCGCCCGGCATCACCATCTCGGTGCCCTCCGGCAGCGTCACCACGCCCGTGACGTCCGTCGTCCGGAAGTAGAACTGCGGGCGGTAGTTCGTGAAGAACGGCGTGTGACGGCCGCCCTCTTCCTTGTTCAGGATGTACGCCTCCGCCTCGAAGTTCGTGTGCGGCGTGATCGACCCCGGCTTCGCCAGAACCTGACCCCGCTCAACGTCCTCGCGACCCACGCCGCGCAGCAGCGCGCCGATGTTGTCGCCCGCCTCACCCTGGTCCAGCAGCTTGCGGAACATCTCGACGCCCGTCACCGTCGTCTTGGTCGTGGCCTTAAGACCCACGATCTCGATTTCCTCGCCGACCTTCACGATGCCCCGCTCAACGCGGCCCGTCACAACCGTGCCGCGGCCCGAGATCGAGAACACGTCCTCGATCGGCATCAGGAACGGCTTGTCCTTGTCGCGCGCCGGCTGCGGGATGTAGCGGTCGACCTCCGCCATCAGCTTCAGCACCGCCTGCTCGCCGATCTCCGGCTGCTTGTCCTCCAGCGCGCACAGCGCCGAACCCCGGATCACCGGGATGTCGTCGCCCGGGAACTGGTAGCTCTTCAGAAGCTCGCGAACCTCGAGCTCGACCAGGTCCAGAAGCTCCGGATCGTCGACCATGTCCGTCTTGTTCATGAACACGACCAGCGCCGGAACGCCGACCTGGCGCGCCAGAAGAATGTGCTCGCGGGTTTGCGGCATCGGGCCGTCGGCGGCCGACACCACCAGAATCGCGCCGTCCATCTGCGCCGCGCCCGTGATCATGTTCTTCACGTAGTCCGCGTGGCCGGGGCAATCGACGTGCGCGTAGTGGCGGTTCGTCGTCTCGTACTCGACGTGCGCCGTCGAGATCGTGATGCCACGCTCCCGCTCCTCAGGCGCCTTGTCGATCTGGTCGTACGCCGTGTAGGTCGCACCGCCCGTCTTCGCCAGGATCTTCGTGATCGCCGCCGTCAGCGACGTCTTGCCGTGATCCACGTGCCCGATCGTCCCGATGTTGCAGTGCGGCTTGTTCCGCTCGAATTTCGCCTTCGTCATTTCAAGTCCCCGTTGATCGGTTCGTTGTTTCTCAGCCCGCCAGCTTGGCGACGACCTCGTCGGCCACCGCCTGCGGCACGGCCGCATAGTGGTCGAAAGTCATGGTGTAGGCCGCGCGACCCTGGGTCATCGACCGCAGCGTGTTCACGTAGCCGAACATGTTGGCCAGCGGCACCATGGCGTTGATGACCTGCGCGTTACCGCGCGCCTCCATGCCCTGGATCTGCCCGCGCCGGCTGTTCAGATCGCCGATGCAGTCGCCCATGTAGTCCTCGGGCGTCACGACCTCGACCTTCATGATCGGCTCGAGCAGCTTGCACTGCGCCTTGGCCAGGCCCTCGCGGAACGCCGCGCGCGCCGCGATTTCGAACGCGAGCACGCTCGAGTCGACGTCGTGGTACGCGCCGTCGATCAGCGAGACCTTGTAGTCGATGACCGGGAAGCCGGCGAGAACGCCGCTCTCGCGCGAGGACTCGAGACCCTTGTCGACGCCCGGGATGAACTCCTTCGGGACCGCGCCGCCCACGATCTTGCTCTCGAAGCTGTAGCCGGAGCCCGGCTCACCCGGCTCGAAGACGAGCTTGATGCGGGCGTACTGGCCCGAACCGCCGCTCTGCTTCTTATGGGTGTAGTCGATCTCGGCGCGACGGCCGAGCGTCTCGCGGTAGGCGACCTGCGGGGCGCCGACATTGGCCTCGACCTTGTAGGTGCGGCGCAGGATGTCGACCTTGATCTCGAGGTGGAGCTCGCCCATCCCCTTGATGACGGTCTGCCCGGTCTCCTGATCGGTGGTGACGCGGAATGTCGGGTCTTCCTGGACGAGACGGCCCAGCGCCTGGCCCATCTTCTCCTGGTCGGCCTTGGACTTGGGCTCGATCGCGAGTTCGATAACCGGCTCGGGGAAGTCCATCTTTTCGAGGACCACAGCGTTGTCGGGCATGCAGAGCGTGTCCCCCGTGGTCACGGTCTTGAGACCGGCCAGCGCGACGATGTCGCCCGCGCGCGCTTCCTTGATGTCTTCGCGGTTGTTGGCATGCATCAGCAGCATGCGGCCGATACGTTCCTTGCGGTCCTTCGTCGAGTTCAGCACACCCGAGCCCGACTCCAGCACGCCCGAGTAGACGCGCGCGAAGGTGAGCGATCCCACGAACGGGTCGGTCATGATCTTGAAGGCGAGCGCGGAGAACGGTGCGTCGTCGGCCGACGGCAGCGTGATCTCCTGGTCGCTGCCCATCTTGACGCCCTTGACGTCGGCCACGTCGGCGGGGCCCGGCAGGTAGTTGATCACGGCGTCGAGCATGGGCTGCACGCCCTTGTTCTTGAACGCCGAGCCGCACAGCACCGGAACGAACGCGTAGGAGATCGTGCCCTTGCGGATGCACTTGATCAGCGTGTCGTAGTCCGGCTCCTCGCCGCCCAGGTACTTCTCGAGCGCGACATCGTCCTGCTCGACGGCCATCTCGATCAGCTTGTGGCGGTACTCGGCGGCCTTCTCCTTGAGATCGGCGGGAATCTCGACGACCTCGAACTTGGCGCCGAGCGTCTCTTCCAGCCAGATGATCGCCTTGTTGGAGACCAGGTCGATCAGGCCCTTGTACTCGGCTTCGGCGCCGATCGGGATCTGGGTCACCAGCGGCTTGCTGCCGAGGCGGTCGACGATCATGTCGATGGTGCGCCAGTAGTTGGCGCCGGTGCGGTCCATCTTGTTAATGAAGCAAATGCGCGGCACGCCGTACTTGTCGGCTTGGCGCCACACCGTCTCCGACTGCGGCTCGACGCCCGCGACGCTGTCGAACACGCAAACCGCGCCGTCCAGCACGCGCAGCGAACGCTCGACCTCGATGGTGAAGTCGACGTGGCCGGGCGTGTCGATGATGTTCACGCGATAGCTGGGGCCGGCGAACGGACCGGTCTCGGTCTTCCAGAAGCACGTCGTGGCGGCCGACGTGATCGTGATGCCGCGCTCCTGCTCCTGCTCCATCCAGTCCATCGTGGCGGCGCCATCGTGGACTTCACCGATCTTGTGCGACTTGCCGGTGTAATAGAGGATTCGCTCGGTCGTCGTCGTCTTGCCGGCGTCGATGTGCGCCATGATACCGATGTTTCGGTAGTGCGCGATCGGAGTAGTGCGGGGCATGGGGGCGTTTCTTCTGCCGGGAGGGGGTTGGGGCGCCGTTTACCAGCGGTAATGGGCGAACGCCTTGTTGGCGTCGGCCATCTTGTGGGTGTCTTCGCGCTTCTTCACCGCATTGCCGCGGCGGTTCATGGCATCGAGCAACTCGGCCGAGAGCTTCTCGGTCATGCTGCGGCCCGAGCGATCGCGCGCGGCCTGGATGATCCAGCGGATCGCCAGCGCCTGACGGCGCTCGGGGCGGACTTCGACCGGAACCTGATAGGTGGCACCGCCGACACGACGCGAGCGTACCTCGACGGCCGGCTTCACGTTCTCCAGCGCTTCATGGAACGTCGGCAGCGGATCGGCCTTGGTCTTGCCCTGGATCTCGTCCAGGGCACCGTACACGACGCGCTCGGCGACCGACTTCTTGCCGCGCGACATGAGCGTGTTCATGAACTTGCTGAGAACGATGTCGCCGAACTTGGCATCCGGCAGGACTTCGCGTTTATCGGCGGCGCGACGGCGCGACATGCTTTCCTCCCCGCCTTACTTCGGACGCTTGGCGCCGTACTTCGACCGGCGCTGCTTGCGGTCCTTGACGCCCTGGGTATCGAGCGTGCCGCGGATGATGTGGTAGCGGACACCGGGAAGGTCCTTCACGCGGCCGCCGCGGATCATCACCACCGAGTGCTCCTGCAGATTGTGGCCCTCGCCCGGGATGTAGCTCACGACCTCGTAGCCGTTGGTCAGGCGCACCTTGGCGACCTTGCGCAGCGCCGAGTTCGGCTTCTTCGGCGTCGTGGTGTAGACGCGGGTGCAGACGCCGCGCTTCTGCGGGCAGGCCTGCAGCGCAGGCACCTTGTTGCGCGACGCGAGCGTCTCGCGCGACTTGCGGATCAGCTGGTTGATGGTCGGCATCGACTCTCTTCTTCCCTCTCGCCCGTCCGTGCGCCGCCCCCGCGAGGCGGCTGGCACAAAGCGCAAAAAACGCGGGCACGGCGCAAATCGCGCGGCCCAGCGCATGTTCGTCGGCTTCGTGGCCAAGTGGCCTAGCTTGTAACGGTCCCCGGCGTCAGGCTGCGTTTAGGTTCGTCACCTACGACCAGCCCCCCGACGGAGAGCGGGGGTTATAGGGGGGCCTCCGGAGGGCGTCAAGCATTGCCTCCGTGAGCGCAAACGCTGCGCGCAACGCGCTCTAGACGCAGCGAAGTTGCGTCGCAGCGGACCAGCCGCGCAAGATTCCCAGCACCACATTTGGTATGTCACGCGGGCACCACCCACAAACGAAAAGACCGCCGTCGTGAGACGGCGGTCCGGTTCGTTTTCAGGGCGTTCCGCCTCAGTCGGCGGCCCGCTCCTCGTCGAGCGTCGGGACCGGCTGATCCTCGCCGTCCGCACCTGCTTCCAGGATGGCGCGATCGCGCTGGGCGGCGATCGCCTTGAGGCGATTGACCACGCCGCCGGTGCCGGCCGGGATCAGGCGACCCACGATCACGTTCTCCTTGAGACCCTGCAGGTTGTCGACGCGGCCGGACACGGCCGCCTCGGTCAGCACGCGGGTGGTCTCCTGGAAGGAGGCCGCCGAGATGAACGACTTGGTCTGCAGGCTCGCCTTGGTGATTCCCAGCAGCACGGGATCGGCCTTGGCGAGGCGCAGCTTCTCGGCGCCGATCTTGGCGTTCTCGGCCTCGAACTCCTGCTTGTCGACCTGCTCGCCGACCAGGAACGTGGAGTCGCCCGGATCGGTGACTTCGACCTTCTGCAGCATCTGGCGCGCGATCGTCTCGATGTGCTTGTCGTTGATCTTCACGCCCTGGAGTCGATAGACCTCCTGGATCTCGTTCACGAGATACTCCGCCAGCTTCTCGATGCCGAGCACGCGCAGGATGTCGTGCGGCACCGGGTTGCCGTCGATCAGGAGATCGCCGCGCTCCACGAAGTCGCCTTCCTGGACCGCGATGCGCTTGCCCTTCGGGATCAGGTACTCGATCGGCTCGGCGTCGCCCTCCGGAACGATCGAGAGTCGGCGCTTGTTCTTGTAGTCCTTGCCGAACTCGATGCGGCCGGCGGCGTCGGCGATGATCGCGAAGTCCTTGGGCTTGCGCGCCTCAAAGAGTTCGGCCACTCGCGGCAGACCGCCGGTGATGTCGCGGTTCTTGCCGCCCTCACGCGGGATGCGGCCGACCATGTCGCCGGCATGCACCTGCTGGCCGTTCTCGACCGACAGCACGGCGTCGACCGGCAGCATGTAGCGGGCCTCCTGGCCGTTCGCCAGGATGATCGGGTTGCCGGCGGCGTCGTGGATGGCGACGCGCGGGCGCAGATCGCCGCCGCGCGACTGGCCCTTCCAGTCGACGACGACGCGGTTGGAGATGCCCGTCGACTCGTCGATCACCTCGCGCATCGACACGCCCTCAACCAGGTCGACGTAGCGCGCGACACCCGCCTTCTCGGTGATGATCGGCAGCGTGTAGGGATCCCACTCGGCGAGCTTCTGGCCCTTCACGACGGTGGCGTCGTTGTCGACCAGGAGGCGCGCGCCGTACGGCACGCGGTGCTTGGCGCGCTCGCGCGCGTTGGCATCGATCAGCACCAGTTCGGTGTTGCGGCCCATCACGACCGGAACGCCCGAGCTGTTGACGACGACGTTGCGGTTGCGGACCTGCAGGCGGCCGTCGTGGCTCGCCTCCACACTCGACTGCTCCGCGCCGCGCTGGGCGGCGCCACCGATGTGGAAGGTACGCATGGTGAGCTGGGTGCCCGGCTCGCCGATCGACTGGGCGGCGATGACGCCCACCGCCTCACCGATATTGACGGGCGTGCCGCGCGCCAGATCGCGACCGTAGCAGGTGCCGCAGACGCCCAGCCGGGTCTCGCAGGTCAGCACCGAACGGATGCGAACCTCCTCGATGCCGGCCTTGTCGATACGCTCGACCGCGACCTCGTCGATCAGCTGGCCCGCCTTGCAGATCACCTCGCCGCTCAGCGGATCGATCACGTCGTCGAGCGCGCTGCGGCCGAGGATGCGCTCGGCCAGAGGATCGATGACGTTGCCGCCGTCGACCACCGCCCGCATCGTGAGGCCGCGCTTGGTGCCGCAATCCTCCTCCGAGATGATGCAGTCCTGCGCGACGTCGACCAGACGGCGCGTCAGATAGCCGGAGTTGGCGGTCTTGAGCGCGGTGTCGGCCAGACCCTTGCGGGCGCCGTGGGTGGAGTTGAAGTACTCCAGCACCGACAGGCCTTCCTTGAAGTTCGAGATGATCGGCGTCTCGATGATCTCGCCCGAGGGCTTGGTCATGAGGCCGCGCATTCCCGCGAGCTGCTTCATCTGCGTGGCAGAGCCGCGCGCGCCGGAGTGCGCCATCATGTAGACGGCGTTGACCGGCCGGCCGGCTTTGGCGGTCGAGATCGCCTTCATCATTTCGTCGGCGACCCGCTCGGAGCAGCGCGACCAGGCGTCGACCACCTTGTTGTACTTCTCGCCCGAGGTGATGAGGCCGTCCTGATACTGCTGCTCGAACTCCTTGACCTCTTTCTGGGTCGCGGCGACCAGCTTCTCCTTGGCGGCCGGAACGATCAGATCGTCCTTGCCGAACGAAATGCCGGCGCGGCAGGCGTGATAGAAGCCGAGGCCCATCAGGCGGTCGGCGAAGATCACCGTCTCCTTCTGGCCGCAGTGCCGGTAGACCGAGTCGATCACGTTCTGCAGATCCTTCTTGGTCAGCAGCCGGTTGATCAGCGCGAACGGCAGATTGCGGTGCCGCGGCAGGATCTGCGAGAGCAGAACGCGGCCCGGCGTCGTCTCGACGACGCGACGGACCGTCTCGCCGGTCTCGTCGACCAGCTCGAGCCGCGCCTTGATCTTGGTGTGCATGGAGATCGAGCGGCGGTGCAGCGCGTGCTCGATCTCGCCGATCTCGGAGAACAGCGACCCCTCGCCCGGCTCACCCTCGCGCTCCAGAGAGATGTGATAGATGCCGAGCACGATGTCCTGGCTGGGCACGATGATCGGCTTGCCGCTGGCGGGTGAGAGGATGTTGTTGGTCGACATCATCAGCACGCGCGCCTCGAGCTGTGCTTCCAGCGACAGCGGCACGTGGACCGCCATCTGGTCGCCGTCGAAGTCGGCGTTGAAGGCGGTGCAAACCAGCGGATGCAGCTGGATCGCCTTGCCCTCGATCAGCACCGGCTCGAAGGCCTGGATGCCGAGGCGATGCAGCGTCGGCGCACGGTTCAGCAGCACCGGATGCTCGCGGATCACCTCTTCGAGGATGTCCCACACCTCCGGCCGCTCCTTCTCCACCATCCGCTTGGCGGCCTTGATGGTGTTGGCCATGTTGTAGGCCTGCAGGCGCGAGTAGATGAACGGTTTGAACAGCTCGAGCGCCATCTTCTTGGGCAGGCCGCACTGGTGCAGCTTGAGCTCCGGACCGACCACGATCACCGAACGGCCGGAATAGTCCACGCGCTTGCCGAGTAGATTCTGGCGGAAGCGGCCCTGCTTGCCCTTCAGCATGTCGGACAGCGACTTCAGCGGGCGCTTGTTGGCACCGGTGATGACGCGGCCGCGGCGGCCGTTGTCGAACAGTGCGTCGACCGCCTCCTGCAGCATGCGCTTCTCGTTGCGCACGATGATGTCGGGCGCGCGCAGCTCCATCAGGCGCTTGAGCCGGTTGTTGCGGTTGATCACCCGGCGATAGAGGTCGTTCAGGTCCGACGTCGCGAAGCGGCCGCCGTCGAGCGGCACCAGCGGACGCAGCTCCGGCGGGATCACCGGCACCAACTCGAGGATCATCCACTCGGGGCGGGTGTCGCTCTCGATGAAGTTCTCGACGAGCTTCAGCCGCTTGACCAGCTTCTTGCGCTTGGCCTCGGAGGTGGTGTCGCGCAGCTCCTCGCGCAGACGGGTGCGCTCCTCCGGCAGGTCGATCGCCTGGAGCATGGTCCGGATCGCCTCGGCGCCGATCTCGGCCCGGAAGGAATCCTCACCGTATTCGTCCGCCGCCGCGAGATACTGGTCCTCGTTGAGGAGCTCGCGGTACTTGAGCGGCGTAATGCCGGGCTCGGAGACGACGTAGTTCTCGAAGTACAGGATGCGCTCGAGGTCACGCAGCGTCATGTCGAGCAGCAGGCCGATGCGGCTCGGCAGCGACTTCAGGAACCAGATGTGGGCGACCGGCGAGGCGAGCTCGATGTGGCCCATGCGCTCGCGACGCACCTTGGTGAGCGTCACCTCGACGCCGCACTTCTCGCAGGTGATGCCGCGGAACTTCATGCGCTTGTACTTGCCGCACAGGCACTCGTAGTCCTTGATCGGTCCGAAGATGCGGGCGCAGAACAGCCCGTCCCGCTCCGGCTTGAAGGTGCGGTAGTTGATGGTCTCCGGCTTCTTGATCTCGCCGTGGCTCCACGCGCGGATCCGCTCCGGGCTCGCGAGCGCGATGCGGATCTCGTCGAAGGTCGGGGTGCCCTGGGGTTGGCCGAGAACGTTGATCAGGTCGGTCATCTTGGCTTGCTCCGTCGCGCCTGCGGCGCGTCGCTGGAAAGGGGAATCTGCCTGCCGGGTCGCGGTCGGCCTCCTCAGGAGGCCGACTGGTTGAGTTCGACGTTGAGGCCGAGCGAACGCAGCTCCTTGACCAGCACGTTGAAGGACTCGGGGATGCCGGCCTCGAACGTGTCGTCGCCGCGCACGATCGCCTCGTAGACCTTGGTGCGGCCCGCGACGTCGTCGGACTTCACCGTCAGGATCTCCTGCAGCGTATAGGCGGCGCCATAGGCCTCGAGCGCCCACACCTCCATCTCGCCGAAGCGCTGGCCGCCGAACTGCGCCTTGCCGCCCAGCGGCTGCTGGGTGACCAGGCTGTAGGGGCCGATCGACCGGGCGTGGATCTTGTCGTCCACCAGATGGTGCAGCTTCAGCATGTAGATGTAGCCGACGGTGACCTTGCGATCGAACGGCTCGCCGGTGCGTCCGTCGATCAGGGTCACCTGGCCCGACTTGTCGAGCCCGGCCAGCTCCAGCATGCCGACGATGTCGGCCTCGTGTGCGCCATCGAACACCGGCGAGGCGAACGGCACGCCGCGTGCGAGGTTGCGGGCGAGCTCGATGGTGCGCTCGTCGTCGAGTTCGGCGATCTCGGCCTTGAAGGCTTTCTCGCCGTAGACCTCCTTGAGGTGGCGGCGGATCTGCGCCGCCGACGCCTCGCGGGCGGAGACCAGCATCTCGCCGATCCGCTTGCCCAGCCCGGCCGCGGCCCAGCCGAGGTGCGTCTCGAGAATCTGGCCGACATTCATGCGGCTCGGCACGCCGAGCGGATTGAGCACGATGTCGACCGGATTTCCGTCGTCGAGATAGGGCATGTCCTCGAGCGGCATGATGCGCGAGATCACGCCCTTGTTGCCGTGGCGGCCGGCCATCTTGTCGCCGGGCTGAACCTTGCGCTTGGTCGCGACGAAGACCTTGACCATCTTCATCACGCCGGGCGGCAGCTCGTCGCCGCGCTGCAGCTTGTCGACCTTGCTGTCGAAGCGGTCCTGCAGGCGCTTCATCGACTCGTCGAACTGCTTGTTCAGCCCTTCCATCTCGGACTGGCGCTTGTCGGTCTTAACCGCGATCTGGCGCCACTGCCCGGGGGTGAACTCGGCCAGCACCTTGTCGGTGACCCGGGTGCCGGGCTTGAGGCCCTTCAGCCCGCCCGCCACGGTCTGGTTCAGCAGCATCTCCTGCAGCTGGCCGTAGAAACTGCGCTCCAGGATCGCCTTTTCGTCGTCGCGGTCCTTCGCCAGGCGCTCGATCTCGTCGCGCTCGATGGCGAGCGCGCGCTCGTCCTTGTCGACACCGCGGCGGTTGAACACGCGGACCTCGACGATGGTGCCCTCGACGCCGGGCGGAACACGGAGCGATGTGTCGCGCACGTCGGCCGCCTTCTCGCCGAAGATGGCGCGGAGCAGCTTCTCTTCCGGGGTCATCGGGCTTTCGCCCTTGGGCGTCACCTTGCCGACCAGGATATCGCCCGCCTTCACCTCGGCGCCGATATAGACGATGCCCGCCTCGTCGAGGTTCTTGAGCGCTTCCTCGCCGACGTTCGGGATATCGCGGGTGATTTCTTCCTGGCCGAGCTTGGTATCGCGGGCCATCACCTCGAACTCCTCGATATGGATCGAGGTGAAGACGTCGTCGCGCACGATGCGCTCAGACAGCAGGATCGAGTCCTCGAAGTTGTAGCCGTTCCACGGCATGAACGCGACGAGCACGTTGCGGCCGAGTGCCAGCTCGCCGTCGCGGGTCGACGGACCGTCGGCGATGATGTCGCCTTTACGGACCTGGTCACCCACCTTCACCAGCGGCTTCTGCGTGATGCAGGTGCTCTGGTTGGAGCGCTGGAACTTCAGCAGATTGTAGATGTCGACGGCCGGCCGGTTGGGACCCACATCGTCGGTTGCGCGCACCACGATGCGCATGGCGTCGACCTGGTCGACGATGCCGGTGCGGCGTGCCGCGATGGCCACGCCGGAGTCGCGAGCGACCACCTCTTCCATGCCCGTTCCAACCAGCGGCGCCTCGGCCTGCAGGAGCGGCACCGCCTGACGCTGCATGTTCGAGCCCATCAGCGCGCGGTTGGCATCGTCGTTCTCGAGGAACGGGATCAGCGCCGCTGCCACCGACACGATCTGCTTGGGCGAGACGTCGATAAAATCGATCGTCTCGGGCCGGGCGAGGATGTACTCGCCTCCCTTGCGGCACTGCACCAGCTCGGAGGTGAGACGGCCGCGAGCGTCGACCTCGGCGTTGGCCTGGGCCACCGTGTAGCGGCCCTCTTCCATCGCCGAGAGGTAGACCACGTCGTCGCTCAGTCGGCCGCCCGACACCTTGCGGTAGGGGCTCTCGATGAAGCCGTACTGGTTCACCCGAGCGTAGGTCGCGAGCGAATTGATCAGGCCGATGTTCGGGCCTTCCGGCGTCTCGATCGGGCAGATGCGGCCGTAGTGCGTCGGATGCACGTCGCGCACCTCGAAGCCGGCGCGCTCGCGGGTGAGACCGCCCGGTCCCAGCGCCGACAGGCGACGCTTGTGCGTCACTTCCGACAGCGGGTTGGTCTGGTCCATGAACTGGCTGAGCTGGCTCGAGCCAAAGAACTCGCGCACCGCAGCCGCCGCCGGCTTGGCGTTGATGAGATCGTGCGGCATCACGGTGTCGATGTCGATCGAACTCATGCGCTCGCGGATCGCGCGCTCCATGCGCAGCAGGCCGACGCGATACTGGTTCTCCATCAGCTCGCCCACCGAGCGGACGCGGCGGTTGCCGAGATGGTCGATATCGTCTATCTCGCCCCGGCCGTCCTTCAACTCGTGCAGGACGCGCACCACTGCCAGCACGTCGTCGCGCCGCAGCGTGCGCTGAGTGTCGGGCACGCCCTCGAAGCCCAGCCGCATGTTCATCTTCACGCGACCGACCGGCGACAGATCGTAGCGCTCCTGGTCGAACAGCAGACCCTGGAACAGGGTTTCGGCCTGCTCCAGCGTCGGCGGCTCGCCGGGACGCATGACGCGGTAGATGTCGAGCAGCGCGTCCTCGCGGTTGCCGTTCTTGTCGGCCGCCAGCGTGTTGCGGATGTAGGGCCCGACATTGGCATGGTCGATGGCGAGCGTCGCGAGCTCGCCGATGCGCGCGGCCTCGAAGGCGTCGAGCACGGCCTGGGTGATCTCCTGGCCCGCCTCGACGTGGATCTCGCCGGTCTTCTCGTTGATCACGTCGACAGCGGCGTAGCGGCCGATCAGCTGCTCCGCCGTGACGCGGATCTCCTTCAGCCCCTGTTCCTTGAGCCTGTTCAGCGTCCGCGGCGTCACCTTCTCGCCGGCCTCGACCATGGTCTTGCCGGTCTTGGCATTCACCAGGTCGTGCGTGAGCTTCGCGCCCTTCAGCGCCTCGGCGTCGAAGGCGGCGGTCCAGCCTTCCTTGTCGCGCTTGTAGACCGACTGGCGATAGAACGCGGCCAGGATCTCTTCGGGCGACAAGCCCTGCGCCTCGCCGGGCTCAAGCGTCTGGCTCTTCTTGGCGAGATCGGCGCGGCGCTTGGCCGTCGCGTCGTTGTCCAGCGCGAGCAAGAGCGTCGTCACCGGAATCTTGCGGCGACGGTCGATGCGGACATGGATCAAGTCCTTGGCGTCGAACTCGAAGTCGAGCCACGAACCGCGGTAGGGAATGATCCGCGCCGCGAAGAGGTACTTGCCCGACGAGTGGGTCTTGCCCTTGTCATGATCGAAGAAGACGCCCGGCGAACGGTGCATCTGCGAGACGATCACGCGCTCCGTGCCGTTCACGATGAAGGTGCCGTTGTCGGTCATGAGCGGCATGTCGCCCATGTAGACGTCCTGCTCCTTGATATCGCGGATCGAGCGGGAGCCCGCTTCCTCGTCGATATCCCAGACCACGAGCTGGAGCGTCACCTTAAGCGGCGCCGCAAACGTGATGCCGCGCTGCTGGCACTCCTCGACGTCGTACTTGGGGTCCTCGAACTCGTACTTCACGAACTCAAGGCTCGCGCGTTCGGCGAAGTCCTTGATCGGGAACACCGAACGGAAAACCTCCTGCAGGCCCGCGCTCGCGCGCTTGGGCGCCGCGACGGTGCGCTGGAGGAACGATTCGTAGGAGCTCTTCTGCACCTCGATCAGGTTCGGCATGGGTGCCGCCGAATCGAGATGGCCGAAGAATCGACGAATGCGTTTGCGCGTGTTGAAGGCCGTGGCCATCCTGCGTCCCCGAAAGTTCAAGGGCGGCGACAAACCCGCTGCTTTCTCGGGACGCCCGGCCCGCCAGCCGTCCATCCCATCCGTCGCAGAGGGCCACTTGTCAGAACCGGCGCGCACGCCGGTTCGGAGAAGAGGCCCGCGGGACCGGCGTTCGAGCCGGTCCCGCGGTTCGCGATTACTTCAGCTCGACCTTGGCGCCTTCGGCCTCGAGCTTCGCCTTCAGCCTCTCGGCGTCGGCCTTCGGCACGCCGTCCTTCACCGGCTTCGGCGCGCCCTCGACCAGGTCCTTGGCTTCCTTGAGGCCGAGGCCCGTGATCTCGCGCACGACCTTGATCACGTTGATCTTCTTGTCGCCCGCGGCGGCAAGAACGACGGTGAACTCGTCCTTCACCTCGGCCGGCGCGGCCGCGGCACCGCCGCCGGCCACCGCCGCCACCGCCACCGGCGCGGCGGCGCTCACGCCCCACTTGTCTTCCAGCAACTTGCTGAGCTGCGCGGCTTCCAGCACCGTCAGTGCCGAGAGCTCTTCGACCAGCTTCTCGAGATTGGCCATTTCAAGTCTCCTGTTTCCCGAACTTCGATTGAACGTTGACGACTATCGATCCGTAGCGACGGCTCACGCGGCCTTTGCTTCGTCCTTGGATCCGTACGCCGAGAAGACGCGAGCCAGCTGACCGGCGGGCGCCTGGAGAACACCGGCCACCTTGGTGGCGGGCGCCTGCAGGAGGCCCAGCAGCTTGGCACGCAGCGCGTCAAGCGACGGCAGTTCGGCCAGAGCCTTCACACCCTCGACATCGAGGACGTTGGCACCGAGCGATCCGCCGACGATCTGGAGCTTCTCGTTCGTCTTGGCGAAGGCCGACACGACTTTCGCCGCGGCGACCGGATCCTTGGAGTAGGCGATGGCAGTCGGTCCCTTGAATAGGGAGGCGATGCCCTTGTAGTCCGTGCCCTCGAGGGCACGGAGCGTGAGCCTGTTCTTCGCGACCTTGTAGCTCGCGCCAGCCGCCCGCATCTTGCGACGCAGGTCCGTCACCTCAGCGACAGTCAAACCGGATTGGCGGGTAATCACCACCAGGTTCGCGCCCTTGAGGGTCTGGGTCAGCTCGGCGATCGCTTCGGCCTTTTCCGAACGATTCACGGCTCTCTCCAACGATGGCCCTTCCCGGTCGCCCGGGTCGGGCCGGCTGCGGAACGACGGGAGGATTCCCGTCGGGACCGACGTTCAACGCTCGCGGGTTGCCGCGAACGAGGACTACCGGTCCGGTTCGCCTGCCCCGGAAGTTCGGGCGCGTACGCACGGGCGTGGTGCCCGGCGTCGATTCCCTTGCCCCCGTCTGCGCTGGCGGGTTTCCCCTTTAGGCGGTTCTTCCCGAAGGAAGCGCCGCACCGGCGGTCTCGGACAGGTGGGAGGACGGGAGCGATCCCGCCTTCCCTCTCCGCCGTGCCGGGCAAGCCCGGTCCGGCGAAAACTCGTGCTGCGCTCGTGCGGCCTCAGGCCTGCACGGTCGCGGGGTCGAGCTTGACGCCCGGCCCCATGGTCGAACTGATCGACACCTTCTTGATGAAGGTGCCCTTGGCGCCGGCCGGCTTGGCCCGCGTGATCGCGGCGATGAAGGCCCGCACGTTCTCGGTGATCGCGGCCTCGGAGAAAGACGCCTTGCCGACGCCGCAGTGAACGATGCCCGCCTTCTCGGCGCGGAACTCAACCTGGCCAGCCTTGGCGGCCTTAACCGCGCCGGCGACGTCCATGGTCACGGTGCCGAGCTTGGGGTTCGGCATCAGGCCGCGCGGGCCCAGAACCTTACCCAGTCGGCCGACAACACCCATCATGTCGGGGGTCGCCACGCAGCGCTCGAAGCCCATCTCGCCGGCATTGATCTTCTCGGCGAGGTCCTCGGCGCCGACCAGCTCAGCGCCGGCCGCCTTGGCTTCCTCGGCCTTGGGGCCACGCGCGAACACCGCGACGCGCACCGACTTGCCGGTGCCGTTGGGCAGCGCGATCATGCCGCGAACCGCCTGGTCGGCGTGGCGCGGATCGATGCCGAGATTCATCGCGATCTCGATGGTCTCGTCGAACTTCGCCTTGGCGTTGGCCTTCACGAGCTTGACGGCCTCTTCGAGCGGATAGGTCTTCTCGCGATCGACGCCCTCGATCGCCTTGGCGTAACGCTTGCCGTGGGCCATGGCTTACTCCACCACCTGGAGGCCCATCGAGCGGGCGGAGCCCACCACCTGGGCCATCGCCGACTCGACGCTGTCGCAGTTGAGATCGGGCATCTTCTGCTTGGCGATCTCCTCGACCTGCTTCTTGGTCACCTTGCCGACGATCTGGGTGCCGACCGTCTTGGCGCCCGACTCGACGCCCGCGGCCTTCTTCAGGAAGTAGGTGACCGGCGGCGTCTTGGTGATGAAGGTGAAGGTACGGTCCTGGAAGACCGTGATCACCACCGGGATCGGCATCCCGGCTTCCATCTTCTGGGTGCGCGCGTTGAACTGCTTGCAGAACTCCATGATGTTCACGCCCTGCTGACCGAGCGCGGGCCCGATCGGCGGTGACGGATTGGCCTTGCCGGCCGGCACCTGGAGTTTGACGTAGGCTTGGATCTTCTTTGCCATGGATGCCCTCTATTGAATGGGCGGCGCGGTCCGGCCATGGCTGGCCTCCCGCACCAACGTCCCGCCAAACCCTTGATCCGAAAGGATTTTCAAGCTTGTCGCGACGCAACAGAAAAGGCTGGCCTGCGGCCAGCCCTCTCCGGAGCGCGGGCGTTTAGCAGGTCCCGGCTGCCGGGACAACTGCCAAGAATCGCCAGCGCAATCAGCGACTTACAGCTTCTCCACCTGGGCGTAGTCGAGCTCGACCGGGGTGGATCGCCCGAAGATCGAGACCGCAACCTTGAGCCGCGCGCGATCCTCGTCCACGTCCTCGACAGTACCGTTGAACGAGGCAAAGGGACCGTCGGCCACTTTGACCTGCTCGCCAATCTCGAAGCTGACGGCGGGCTTGGGCCGTTCGACGCCGTCCTGGACCTGGCGCAGGATGCGGCCAGCCTCCGCTTCCGAGATCGGAACCGGCTTGCCGTGGCCACCGCCGCCCAAGAAGCCCGTGACCTTCGCGGTGTTCTTGACCAAGTGCCAAGTGTCGTCCGTGAGATCCATCTTCACCAGCACGTAGCCCGGGAAGAACTTGCGCTCCGTCTGGACCTTGGCGCCGCGGCGGACCTCGACGACCTCCTCGGTCGGGACGATGACCTCGGAGATGTCTTCGGCCATGCCCTTCTTTTCCGCCTGTTCGCGGATCGACTTGGCGACCTTGTTCTCGAAACCCGAGTAGGCGTGGATCACGTACCAACGATGCGGCATTTCACGAAACCCCGAGCAGCAGCTTCACCACGAAGCTGATGAGCTTGTCGGCCAACAGAAAGAAAAGCGCCGCCACGACGACGAAAATGAAGACCATGGCCGTCGTGACCATCGTCTCGCGGCGCGTCGGCCAGGTGACCTTGGCCACCTCCTGACGCACCTCACGCACGAACTCCAAGGGATTCTTCGGCATTCTCGTCAGCGGGCCGGGGCCCGCGCCTTTCCGGTAATGGCAGGAGTGGAGGGACTCGAACCCCCGACCCTCGGTTTTGGAGACCGATGCTCTACCAACTGAGCTACACTCCTATCGACCGCCGTCGGCCAGAGCCGACGGCGGGTCTCCATAGCACTACTTGACGATCTTGGTCACGACGCCGGCGCCGACGGTGCGACCACCCTCGCGGATGGCGAAGCGTAGGCCCTCGTCCATGGCGATCGGCTGGATCAGCTCAACCACCATCCGCGCGTTGTCGCCCGGCATCACCATCTCGGTGCCCTCCGGCAGCGTCACCACGCCCGTAACATCCGTCGTCCGGAAGTAGAACTGCGGGCGGTAGTTCGTGAAGAACGGCGTGTGACGGCCGCCCTCTTCCTTGTTCAGGATGTACGCCTCCGCCTCGAAGTTCGTGTGCGGCGTGATCGACCCCGGC
>Ga0194115_10000418_pt1 | contig 63444 bp, 48 predicted proteins | sample TA2MahsurfametaG_3_FD_148656 | JGI IMG/M metagenome (GOLD analysis project Ga0194115, IMG submission 148656) | Freshwater microbial communities from Lake Tanganyika, Tanzania - TA2015002 Mahale S4 surface | ecosystem: Environmental > Aquatic > Freshwater > Lake | place: Tanzania: Lake... | reverse complement strand
GGGGTGTGGTCGATCCATCCATCGGGGAAGCCTAGAATATCGCGGGCTGCTCTGTGGTCCACGTAATACAGTCTTCTAAATAGATCGACCTGTAGGCTGGATTCTGAACTTTTACAGTTCGACCGTTGAAGTTGTCGTCGTACTCATCGTCTTCGAAATACTTGACGGTGACTAGTGTGCCACGAGGATAAGAGGCGACTTTTACAATACTGCCCCCGTATGTCTTGCCGTTCTTCTTCATACACTCAAAAGCGTATCCTACTTGAACTGGGCCGTTGGTCATCTTTGTTTCTCCTTCGAGGGGTATCGTCAACTGTGCCACTATTCTACAGTATGGTATCGGCAAAGCAAACGAAAAAAAATAGAGGAAATATAGGTGGGGAAACCTTCATCATTCGATTGTTTGGCACGATGTTTGCATGGCGGGGGTTTACGCGGATCCCCCCGATAGGGGGGTTTTTCTGTTTTCCAAGGACTGCGGGCTTCTTGCGACAAAATCGCCCGGTGGTTCAAACACAATTCGACCACCATAAAATAATTGGCCAGTTTAATAGCCACCTTATTAGTGTATCTAGTATCAGAGGCTCAACCATGCAAAAAATCTTTCTAGGCATTCCTGTTCTTAACAGATTCGATTTGCTCGACCAGGCGCTAGATTCTTTAAATTATCAACCCATAGACTTGTATGTGGTAAACAACAACTATACATATCTAAAAAGTAGCTATATCCGAATGGTTTGTTGTTCATGGTTTCTCCTTTATGCTGGTATATTATTCTTTTTTCTACGACCCCTTGGTTTGCTAACACCAATTTTGCGACGCTGACGACGAATCATACCATATGTAACAGTTTCGCTAGTCATTTCGCTTAATTTAGCCGCTAATTCAACATCGCTAAAAGATCCTAGATTATTACGAATAAAGTCTATTTCAGCATCTGTCCATTTTTTATATGTGGCCATAAAATCTTTCCTTTTTTGACAAAAAGTGTACGAATCATAATATATACTAGGTTTTGTACTTTTAAGCGCAAGAGGCTAAATATGCATATTGACAATATTACCCCACTAATCTTACACGTAACCGCTAAAGATAATGTTTCAGTGGACCAAGACCTTAATAGCACTCCAAACAAATCCCTAGTGGAACTAATAAATGACGAAGAAAAAAAGAACCAAGAAAACGAAGACAATATCGGTGGATGAAAATGAGTTTCTTAAAATTGTTGATATTATATCAAAGAAATTAGCGTATAAATTTAAATTTGGATACCATGACTACAATGATATGAAACAGCAAATCAGCATATTTGCACTAGAAGGACTAAAAAATTATGATCACAAAAGGCCCCTAGAAAACTTTCTATGGACCCACGTTAGAAATCGATTGTTTAATTACAAACGAGACAACTATCAACGCCCAGACAAACCCTGCTTAACATGTCCATTATATGACAAAGGATGCAAACAAAGCGCTAGTGGTTGTTTAGAATATTCCAATAAAAACGATTGCGAACTATATAGTAGTTGGTTGGATCGTAATAGCACCAAAAAAAATCTAATGTATCTTAATACTATAGACGAGGTTAAAAATTATGGATCAGCATTTGTGAGTGATGATGATTCTTTTATGGATCAAATTAGCACATCAGAAATTATAAAACTTATAGATCAACATTTGGTGGGCGAAGAACGAACCATTTACCTAAAGTTAAAAGCCGGATCCAAAATACCCAAAGCTGATATGACTAAACTTAGCATCAAACTTAAAGAGATTATTAAAAATCATGGCTAAAAAACGCGGACAATTGAGTTTAGATGAGGAAAAATTTATCACCGATAATATATCCTCATTAAGTATAGATCAAATAGCTTATCAACTTAATCGTAATACTGATCCTATCAAAAGATATGTGGACGAAAATCAACTATACAATCTAGAAAATAAAAGTGAAAACGAGATTCTAAAAAGAAAACTCAGAAGCAAAACATTCTGGAACGAAATTGTTAGACAGTTTGATGAGGATAGTGGCGAATTAGAATACTTTGAGAATACGTGGGTTGGCCTAATTAAACAGTTCAAAGAGGATGTGTTACCCGCAGAAGAATTACAAATCAAACAATTTATTACTATAGATATTTTGATTAATCGTAGTATGAAAGAGCGTAAACGTCATATTGCAGAAACTGAGAAACTACAAAAATTAGTAGATAAAGAATATGAAAAAACTGAAGATCAAAGAGATATTCCACGACTAGCCAATCTTGAAACTCAGCTCAGTTTTGCTCGTAATAGTATTGCTAGTTATACCAACGAATATACTAAGCTTTTAAATGAACAGCAAAAGATAAGTAAAGATTTAAAAGCCACTCGTGAGCAACGCATTAAAAGAATAGAAGATGGTAAGAGTAGTTGGGTCGGTTTGATTCGTATGTTAGAAGACGAATTAATAAGAGAGAAAGAAGGACGAGAAATGGAAATACTAGCTATGGCCACAGAAAAAGCTAAACAACAATTATACGATTACCATAATTATACTGATAACTCTGTTGATTCACCCATATTATGTCCAGAAACCCACGATCACCATGAATAGAAATTACAAAGATCCTCTCTATAAAAAATGGAGACAAATTATTCACACCAGAGATAATAACACCTGTCAGTGGCCCCACTGTAATAACACAAAGAAAATTCATGCTCACCACATTAATAAATGGGCCGATTTCCCCGGCTTAAGATACCACCCAAATAATGGAATTCTTCTCTGCAAAACTCATCATGACCAAATTAAAAATAACGAAGAAAATTATGCTAGTTTTTTCCAGACTATAATTCTTAACAAATTAAAACACCATGATTAAAGATCCTTTTACCATAATAATTGATACGCGCGAACAAACTCCGTGGGAATTTGGTTTGCATGTTACTAGTCGTGAGAAACTAGATACTGGTGATTATAGCATCAAAGGATACGAACACTTGTTAGCCATAGAACGCAAAAGTAGCGTTAGCGAAATAGCCACAAATATTACAGAAAATAGATTTTCTGATGTGATTCAAAGATTAAATACTATTCCTCATAGTTTTATTTTGTGTGAATTTGATATTATGGATATATATAACTATCCTGTGGGTAGCGATATTCCTAAAAAAATGTGGGACAAACTTAAAATAAGTGGTAATTATATTATGAAAATAATGGTAGAATTACAATTAAATCATAATATTCACATATTATACTGTGGATCTCCATCAACCGCAGAACGAGTCGCAGTAGGCATAATGAAACGAATATATGAAAAATATGGAAACAATATCAACATTTGATGATGCGTGGCTAGGTCTTGGTGATCTTGCCTCTTTGCAAATCGCTAAAAATCCTATGATAGGACGAAGCAAAGAAGATATAGAAAATCCTGATCTTCATTTGTTGCGTCTTCTTAGAGATCCTAAATATTTTGGATCATCGTGCAAGTTATTATTTGGTATAGAGCTTCATCCTATTCAGGTGGCCATATTGCGAGAGTTGTGGATTCGTCCTTTTCCAATGTTTGTGGCTAGTCGTGGTTTTGGTAAAAGTTTTCTATTAGCACTGTACTGTATATTACGCATGGTATTTTGTCCTGGTACTAAAATTGTGATAGTGGGAGCTGCTTTCCGACAAAGTAAAATCATTTTTGAATATATGGAAACTACATGGCGCAGCAGCCAGATTCTGAGAAACCTATTTAATGGAAACGATGATGGTCCGCGTCGAGATGTTGATAGATGCACTATAAGATTAGGAGATAGTTGGGCAGTGGCTATTCCTATGGGTGATGGTAGTAAAATTAGAGGTTTAAGAGCGCATATTATCATCGCGGACGAGTTCGCATCAATATCTCCAGATATCTATGAAACCGTTGTTTCGGGGTTCGCTGCTGTGTCGGCTAGTCCTATCCAAAATGTTAAAGAAGAAGCTAAAAAAGCGGCTATGAAACAAGCAGGATTATGGAACGATGAGCTAGAAGCTATACAAATTAAAAAAGGTAACCAAGCTATAATATCTGGTACAGCAGATTATAGTTTTAAACATTTTGCTAGTTATTGGAAACGATATAAACAAATTATCAATAGTCGCGGAGATAAAAAAAAGCTTGAAGAAATTTTTAAAGGAGAAGTGCCAGAAAGCTTTAATTGGAAAGACTATAGTATAGTTAGAATCCCATATGAACTCATTCCTAAAGGATTTATGGATGATAAGCAAGTTAGTAGAGCTAAAGCCACAATTCATACTGGTATTTACAATATGGAATATGCCGCATGTTTTACAGAAGATAGTGATGGATTCTTTAGAAGAAGCCTTATAGAAAGTTGCGTGGTTAATGAAACAAAACCCATATCTATCAATGAACAAAATATACTTTTTGATGTTAGATTAAAAGGAGACCCAAATCTCAAATATATCTATGGCGTCGATCCTGCATCAGAAAAAGACAACTTTAGTATAGTAGTTTTAGAATTACATCCAACTCATAGTCGTATAGTATATACCTGGACCACAAACCGTAACAATTTTAAAGACAGACAACAAACAGGTTTAATTAATGAATTTGATTTTTATAGTTTTTGTGCTCGTAAAATACGTAATTTGATGAAAGTTTTTCCGTGTCACAGAATAGGTATGGATGCTCAAGGTGGAGGCGTAGCGATAGAAGAGGCTTTACACGACCCAGGAAAAATAGAAGATGGAGAAATATTAATTTGGCCCGCTATAGATTTATCTAAACCTAAAGACACCGATGATCAAGCCGGATTACATATTCTTGAACTTATACAATTCGCTAGAGCAGACTGGACAGCGCAAGCAAATCATGGCCTACGAAAAGATCTAGAAGATAAAGTATTATTATTTCCACGATTTGATCAGGTGAGTTTAGCCCTAGCTCTTGACAGAGAAGGAAAGGATATTATGAAAGAAGGATTGGACAATCTATATGACTGCGAAAGTGAATGTATTTTAGAAATAGAAGAATTAAAAAATGAACTAACAACGATAGTGATGAGTCAGACTAGCACCGGACCAAATGCTAGAGATAGATGGGATACTCCAGAAGTTAAACTTCCTAATGGGAAAAAGGGTAAATTGAGAAAAGACCGATATAGCGCGCTATTAATAGCAAATATGTTAGCAAGACAAATTAGTAGAACTTTAGATATGGTCAATTATGATGTTATAGGAAATGATTTACGCTTCATGGAGAAAAAAGAAGGTCAAATGTATAAAGGACCAAATTGGTTTACAGACGGAGCTAATACTAATATATATACAGGGATTTATCGTTAAACAGTGTAATTAATATTAATCCTATAACAATACTATTGTAATTCTATTATGCCTAGAAAAAAATATCCTAAAAGCGAAGCAATGGAACAATCTTCCCGAATTATTCCTGATAATGCTTATGTTACATGGTCAGACGATAATTTAGCCGATAAAAGAGAAGCACTAAGGGAAGCTAGCAAAGGATTAGACGAATTCGGAATAGCTGATAAAGCTACTGCTGCTACCACTAGTAGATTTCGTAGTTTTATCAATCTAGATGGTAATACCTCTGGTCGTCCAGGATTTAATAGAGCAGATTATGATTATTTCAGACCCGATGAGGCTGTACCGACTAGACTAAAAGAAATTTTTGCTAATTGTGATGCTGTTTACAATAGAGTTGGCTTAGTAAAAAATGTTATTGATCTTATGGGAGATTTTGCTAGTCAAGGTATTAGATTAGTTCATCCCAACAAAAGAATAGAAAGATTTTATCGCAATTGGTTTGATAAAATCAAAGGAGAGGAACGAAGCGAAAGATTTTTAAATAATCTCTATCGCATAGGGAATGTTGTAATTAATCGTCAAACAGCTAAAATTAGTATTAAAGTTGCTGATGAAATGTATAGAGCTAAAGCTTCTCCAGATTTTATCATTAATAATGATGATATACAAATAGAAAAAAGAGAAATTCCTTGGAGATATACATTTATAGATCCTCAATATGTTGATGTTATTGGTGCTTCTTTATCTTCTTTTGTAAGTGATAAGTCATATTCAATCACTATGCCAGCAGGATTGCGCAAATTGATCAATGCTCCGAAAGACGATGCTGAAAGAGCAATTATCAATCAGTTACCACCGGCTCTAGTTGAAGCAGCAAAAAGTAAAAAACCATTCCCATTAGATCCCGAAAAAACATCTGTTTTCCACTATAAGAAAGACGATTGGAAAACTTGGGCATATCCTATGATATATGCTATATTAGATGATATTAATATTGTAGAAAAATTAAAGTTAGCTGACCTTGCTGCTCTGGATGGTGCTATTAGCAATATTCGTATTTTTAAATTAGGTAGTTTAGAACATAGAATAGCTCCAACTCAAGCTGCTGCTAGTAAACTTAGTAGTATACTACAAAATAATATGGGTGGTGGCACAATGGACCTAGTATGGGGTCCAGATATTGAACTACTGGAAAGCAAGACAAGTGTTCATCAATTTTTAGGCGAGGGTAAATATACTCCTCATTTAAATGCTATATATGCTGGGCTAGGTATTCCACCCACTCTCACAGGAACATATGGTGCCGCTGGAACTACAAACAATTTTATAAGTTTAAAAACCCTAACGCAAAGACTACAATACGGACGCAAAGTATTAATGAGTTTTTGGAAAAAAGAAATAGCAGTCGTACAGAAGGCGATGGGATTCAGATTTCCTGCTAAAATAGAATTTGATAGAATGGACCTGAGCAATGAAGATGCTGAAAAAGCATTACTAATTCAATTAGCAGATAGAAATATTATTAGTGATGAATTATTACAAAGAATATTTGGTTTTGATCCAGATATGGAGAAGAGTAGAATTAATAGAGAAGATAGAGATAGAACTAATAATAGAATGACAGAAAAAGCTGGTCCATATTTTAATCCGCAACTAGAAGATAATCTTAAAAAGATTGCTTTGCAAACTGGTATAGTCACACCTAGCCAAGTTGGTCTAGAATTATTAAAAAAGAAACCTAGTGAGCAGACCAGTATGGAAATGAAAATTCCTAAAATTCCACCTCAAGGTGGTAATACTAATATAGATAGTAAACCAGCAGGAGTTTCTGGTCAGGGTCGTCCTAGGAATAGTAAAGACTCAGAGAAAAGAAAAACGAAAAAGTTTGCTCCTCAAACAGGGGCATCATTACAACTCTGGGCTATAGAAGCTCAAGATAAAATTTCTGAGATTTTGAATCCTCTTTTACTAGAATTCTATCAGAAGAAAAATATGAGAAGCTTATCAAAATCAGAATATGATGAAGCAGAAGATACTAAAACAAAAATTTTCTTATCATTAAATCCATTAGAAAATATTAAAGCTAATAATATTATGGAAAAATTAAACACCATTAATGATAAACAAATTCATAAGTTAAATCAATCATATAGAAATCTGTTAAACAGTGTGTCATCACAAATGGATAGACCACTGACAATAGACGAATTAAAGCATACGAAAGCATATTTTTACCAAACGGTGTATTCCTCTTAGTACCAAATCCCCTTAATATTAACTAATATGAATATATATCAATCTGAAATCGATGCTGGACTATCAGAACAATTATCGACTAAATCGTCGATAGTATATGCTTCTCAAGTAGAAAGATCAAATCAAGCTTGTAATACTAAAATTAAACAAGAAATTGATCAAATTATTAAAGCATATGCTGGTCTTCAAGATAGTGATTTATACTACACTCAATCTATTTTAGTCACCACATCATGGAATAAAAATGATGATATTTTTGATCCAAAAGAAGTTTGGATGGCTAAAGATACTCCAACCCATAAACCGACTAATTTGGAACATGACGAGGGTACTATTGTTGGCCATATAACATCCAATTGGCCCATAGGAGAAGATGGTCAGATTATAGATGAAAATACAGATGTAAATAATTTACCAGAAAAATTTCATATATTAACTGGTTCTGTTATTTATGCTGGATTTACTGAACCATCTCTCAAAGAAAGATCATATAAATTAATATCAGAAATCGAAAGTGGCGATAAATATGTTAGTATGGAATGTTTTTTTAAGGGCTTTGATTATGGCTTAATAGATAAAAGCACTGGTAAATATTATGTTTTACCAAGAAATGCTGAAACCGCATTCTTAACCCAGCATCTTAGAGCATATGGGGGTGTGGGAGAACACCAAAACTATAAATTAGGTAGAGTATTAAGATCCATAACCTTCTCTGGTAAAGGATTTGTTAGTAGACCAGCAAATCCAGAAAGTATTATTTTTACAGTTGATGACTTAAAATTAGAGAAAGAAAAAGCAGAACTACAAATTAATAATCAAAAAAATGACAATTCTTCGAATATAGGTGTATTTTCAATTCAAGCCAATTTAAAGGAGATGACTATGAGTGTTGAAACACAACCCGCAGAAACTGAAGTAACAGAAAATCCAGTAGCAGAGGCCACAACAGTTGTTGAGGCACCAGTTTCTGATACTCAAATAGTTGCTGAACTAGAAGCTCTAAAAGTACTTCATGAAGAAGCAGCTAAAAAGATGGCCGAAGACATGAAAAATAAAGAAGACGAAATGGAAAAAATGAAAGCAGAAATTGTCGCTGCTCAAGAGGTCATTGCTGCTTATAAAACAAAAGAAGCAGAAATGATGAAAAAGACCAAAAATATGAAACGTATGGCTGCTCTAGTTGAAAAAGGTATTGACTCTGATTTAGCAAGTGCAACAGTCGATAAATTAGAAAATATTGATGACGAAGCATTTGAGAGCATGACCTCTCTTATTGCTGGTAAGATGCCAGATTGGCTAATGAAGAAAAAAGAGCAAGATAAACCAAAAGCATCAGAAGTAGCTCCGGAAGAATCAATTCTTGAAACAGCTGAAGCTTCTGAAGATGTGGTTTTGAGTGTTGGTACAGATATCAATCTAGTAAATGAAATTCAGAATACAAGAGCAGCTTTAGTTGATTTTGTTTGTAATAGATTAGGCACAAAACTTAATAAGGGAGAGTGAACATGGCTTTAAAATCAGATCGCGTTGAAGCATACACTGATATATCATTTTTTTGCAACGACACCACAGCAGAACGTGGCGGTATTATGGTACACGCTACAGGTGTTGCCGGTTCGGGCGTTGCTATGGATCATCCTGATGCTGTTGTAACCTATGCTGCTACCGCCTCTGGCAGAGTTCCAGCTGGTTTACTACTAAACGATGTTGTTAATCTTGATCTAACAAGACAACACATTAACTGGCATAAAGATGAAGTCCAAACAGGTAGTAAAGTAACACTATTACGTCAGGGTCAAGTTACAACCAATAGTATCGTATCGGGTGTAACAGTCGGTCCTGGTTCTGGTGCTTATGTTGGCGCTAATGGCAACCTAACCACTGTATCAACAAACAGTGTACAAGTAGGTAGATTCTTAAGTGCCAAAGATGCAGATGGTTATGCAAAAGTTGACATTAATCTAACATGATAAGGGAGAAAAATATGGCCAATAAAAAGTTTGAACCAACATCAGAACTAACTGATCTTCTAGTTCGTTCTGGTTCTTTTCAGAAAGAAGAGGCTTTAGCAGCAAATCATGAATTTGCAAAAGCTCTCGAACTTCCTCTGCGTCAAGGTGTTCTTAGTGGTAATATCCTAGATAACATTTTTGAGCCAATCCAACTAGCTCAAAGTGCTACTCCAGAATTTCCACTAGATTTCTTAGCTCCTGGCACAGAAAAAGATTTTGTGGCTTATACCATCCCAAATCATGGTTATATTCCACAAAAGCATGTTGAGGGCGATTATGTCATGGTTCCAACCTATGACATTGGTGCTAGTATCGATTATCTTCTAAAGTATGCTCGTGACGCCCGCTGGGACGTTGTTGGTCGTGCTATGGAAGTTCTCGAAGCTCAATTTGTTAAGAAAATGAATGATGATGGTTGGCACACTCTACTAGCTGCTGGTGTTGATCGTAACATCATAGTTTATGATGCCGATTCTGATCCAGGCGTTTTCAGCAAGAGACTAGTTTCTCTAATGAAGACCGTTATGCGTCGTAACGGTGGTGGTAATAGTGCTAGTAATAATCGTGGTATGTTAACAGATCTTTATGTTAGTCCAGAAGCTATGGAAGATATTCGTAATTGGGGTCTAGATCAAATTGACGAAGTAACTCGTCGTGAGATCTATACTGCTACTGATGGTGCTATCAATCGCGTTTTTGGTGTTAATCTCCATGATCGTGATGAACTAGGTGAAGGTCAACAGTACCAATTATTCTATAGTAATGTGCTTAGTGGCACACTACCACAGAATGCTGGTGGTGATAGTAATAATGACAAGGTTGAACTTGTTGTTGGTCTTGATCTTCGTAAGAGAGATAGCTTTATTATGCCAGTTCGTCAAGAAGTACAAATCTTCGAAGACGATACACTACATCGTCAAAAACGAGCTGGTTTCTATGGTTGGGCTGAACAAGGTTTTGCTGTTCTCGATAATCGTAGAGTTCTACTTGGCGCTCTCTGATCATTATTAATGTTGTTTCTAAAAAAAGGCTGGCCTTGTGCCGGCCTTTTTTTTTAGGTGTATATACAAGTATCATCTTTTTTAAAAAGGACATTTTATGGCATGGCAACAGACCCTTACTCTAATTGTTAGAAATCTAATTAATGATGTGAACACACCATATGAATTTAGCGATAGTAGAATAGAACAAGTGCTAGTTGTCGCTGCTCAATATGTTCAATTTGATGTTAATTTATATACGAAATATGAAATTGATATTATTAACAAAACATTTAGTCCAGACCCCGTAGACAATAAAGACGATATATTTAATAGTATTGTTTGTTTAAAAGCCTCTTGTATTATTGATCAAGGAACATTTAGAACTAAAGCGGCATTAGAAGGTATTAGTACTAAACTTGGACCCGCAGTGCTGAATTTATCTGGTACACTACAAGGTTGGAAATCTATAATAGATCATGGCGCTTGTGCTTTATATGATCAACTTACCGAACACTGGGATGTTCGAAATGCTACTGCTTGGGCAGCTGTACTATCCCCATTTGTCGGTAACAGATTTGATCCTAGATACTTACATAGTGGACCATTCAGAAGTTTAGGTAATAACGACTTTTATTCATGATTAGGATCAATTATCGATGGTTGTTAATTTTAATCAACTAAAAGCAATATATAATCAACAAATTAATTTATTGTTGAGTTCTACTGGTTTAACAACCCAATGTGTTTTTAGTTTTGGAACAACAAAGACCAATATCTGCCCAAATTGTATATATGATCCTAACTTAAAAAAATCAGCTAATAAATATAAATCTGGAGGTCCAGTACCATTTGCTGTTGGTAGAATATGTCCTTATTGTAATGGTATTGGTTTTTATGGAGACACTAAAACTGAGTGTGGATATTTAGCAATATTATGGGATTATAAAACCTGGATTAATCCTCCTACTAATATTAGCAATCCAGAAGGATATATTCAAACAATATGTGATAAAACATATCTGAGTACTATACGTAATTGCAAGGATATTACTGTATTATATCACAACAGTAAGTCTAATCCTGTTTTTGAATTACATGAAGAACCAAATCCAGCTGGTTTAGGAGATAATAATTATTTAATTTGTACATGGAAGAAAGTTGGTGTTAGTGATAGAGTATATGTTTGTCCATCAGGTCCAGGCCCTTCACCATCGCCCTCGCCCTCTCCGTCGCCAGCGCCGTCTCCGTCGCCCTCGCCGTCGCCCTCTCCGGCGCCCTCGCCATCGCCCTCTCCGTCGCCCTCGCCCTCGCCCTCTCCTTCGCCGTCGCCATCACCCACCCCATCTAGTTCAAGTAGTAGTAGGAGTAGTAGTTCATCGAGTAGCAGTAGTTCATCGAGTAGCAGTTCATCGAGTAGTAGTAGTAGTAGTAGTAGTAGTAGTAGTAGTAGTAGTAGTAGTAGCTCATCGAGTAGCAGTAGTAGTTCATCCAGTAGTAGCAGCTCATCAAGTAGCAGCAGCAGTTCATGTATAGAATGTTATTCTAATGAATATTCTATAGATATTTGTCAGATATCACAATCTCTAGGTAGTTATGGTAGTGGTGGTAGCGGTGGCAGTGGTGGAGGTATTTCATCCAATGAACCTTGCGATGCTTGTAATTTACTAGTATCTCAATTTCATACATCTGGAGATCCTATAAATTCTTGGAGATGGCCTGGATACATCTATGGTTGGGGCGAATTTACTGGATATCGATCTATAGAAAAAATGTTAATGAATTATATTGGTAATAATACTTGGACTGGAACTATTCCAGTTATTGAATGTAGTTCCAGCTCTAGTTCTAGCTCTAGTTCAAGTTCTAGTTCAAGCTCTAGTTCATCTAGTGTCTCTGGTTCTAGCTCTAGTTCGAGCTGGACTAATCCTATACCACCCACTTTTGAAGAAGATAGTAACTATTGTATTTGTGCATATTGGGATTTCGAAGAGTCAAGATGCACAGACAGTGTATTAGATATTACTGGAAATTCTCATGATTTAATAGGATCTATATGGAATTCATTAGATTCTAATTGCTGTGATAATGCACCACCATGTACTGGATCGTGGCCATCTACAAATGGTTTAATTTCAAATGCTAGGTATCCGAGAAATACCGGCAATGGAATTAGTTTATTTGGAGAATCATCTACTGGATTAGATAAATCAGATTGTTTTATACTACAAAAAGGTAATAGTATTTGGGGATGGATTAAAACTTTTGATAATAATGCATTTAATAGTCAGGGTAGTCCAAATCTAGTATTTCAAGGACCCGGATATAGAGCGGATATTGAAATCGAAACCAATGCACCAAATCAAGGAAGATTAAATACAGCACGCATATATTTTGTTGGTCCAAATGGTGAATCCCCTGGCACAGCAGGAAGTCAATTAATGCTTTTATATGATTCAGATTTTGCTTTAGCTACAGGATTTAATCCAGCCACAAATATATGTAATGTACAAGCTGGTTTAATATATTGTAGTTCAATAAATAGTATTAATATGAATAATTGGACATTTTTTGGATTATCATGTCATCCCGAATACAGTACATATACTGCTATTATTAATGATCAAATCTTCAGGGCTGTTGGTGCTGTTATTTTACCGGCTGGTAATGAAGTTTTTGGAATTGGTTCAGCTGCGGGTGGACATACTAATTTAATTTTTGATGAATTTGCTGTTGCTGGTGGTAGTTTATCAACTAACCAATTTAATTATTGGTATAATAGTGGTAATGGTAGAACGCTTAGTGAGTATACTCTATGTTCACCAAATGATCCCTATGATGAGCCCTGTGGATGTAGTTCATATTCGGCTACACTAACAGTCAAATGTGATTGTGGTAGCGATAATTTAAGTATAGTAGAATATAAAGAAACTTGTGGACCTAATACCTATAAACATAATGTAGAAATGGAATTTACAGATTTATTTGGTTTGCCTTCTGGTAGAATTATTTTATCTTCTAATAGACAACAAATACTATCATTACCCGGATGGAATTCTACTAATCCATACGTCAATGATATGAAAAATTGCTTAGGAAATGTTCAGCCAGAATCTGGATCATGTTATTGTAATAATAGTGGCACTGGAGGAGCTACAACATATGGATCTCAGGCTCTCATGACCAGTGGTCATTGTTTTTCCTCAAATGTTGTTGATATAATAAGATTGGGTCAAACAAATGAAGCAGGAAGTTATCCGATGGGAACAATTGTTCCATCTTGGAAATGTAATTTGGTTAATATTATTGTGCCTACTATTGAACCATGTTTTGATTCATTACCCACACTAATGCCAGTTTTACGAAACTATGATCCTCCAGGATTTTTAGTTTATCTTGGTACGTATGGTAGCGCTAATTATAGAATGGTTGGACCAATTGTTGCTCCTCAGAATGCTTTGGATTTGGATCTGGATTCAGCAGCTAATATTCTATTTACAGTAAATCCATTATCAACTAATGCAAATCTTTGGGATACATTACTAATTAGAGTATCTTATGCTGGATATTTAGAGCCTCCTTTTATTGGTTCGTATCCGACATGTGATTGGGAGGTTAGTGTAGTATTATACTGTAATTCTGGTCCTCTTGCATATTTGACTGGTGGTACTGGTGTTGTTAGTCCTGGTCTAATATCTATAGATGAATTTGGTCAATTACGTAGTCAAATATTAACTATACCCATATCAGATTATGTAGCAAATAACGGAACCATATCTCTATTTTTTGGAGAAACTCCTCTTAAAAACTCAGTAAATGGTCCATGCCTAATACCTCCCTCTCCTCCAGAACCACCAGGTAATTATACAACTATACATAAAAATTGTACAAGTTTATTACCAGATAATTTTACTAGTCAATTTAAAGCACCATCCATATTTCAATTTGCTAATTCATCATTACAATTTAATAGAGTTACTGGAACATGCACTTGGGTAGCATTAGATACTCTTGGTTGCTATAATGATGGTAAGGTACAAGTTATAATGTCGTATGATCAAAATATTGGTATGTGGAGCTACGAGGGTTCTATAATCTCATGTTGTGATTCAACAACTAAAGATATTCATCCCCCAACATTCAGTCCCGCATTTTTCCCGGATAGTTCTTGGGAAGATAGTGAGACTATATTTAAAGTAACAGATGCTAAATTTATCAATCCTGGCGAATTATTCTCATACACAAACTGTAATTGTGGGCCTTGTACTTAATTAGGGTTTATTTTTATGGAAAACATATTATCAACTATTCAACAGCTATATCAAGAAACTCCAGATTATGTACATAGTATTGGTTTAGGATTAAAAACTACTAATAATCAACAAACAGATCAATTAAGTATTATTTTCAATGTACTTGAAAAGAAACCAGAAGAACAAATACCAGAGGATGAAGTATTACCAAAATCTATAGTAATAGATGGTACCAGTTATGTAACAGATGTTGTACAAGCTGAGATTATATCAGCCTCAGCACAACCAGGATGTGATGATGCTAACGCATATGTTCATAAAAATAGATATAGACCAATTATTGGTGGTATATCTATTGGCCCAGAGAATCAAAATAGTAGTGGCACTATAGGTGGATTAATTTTAGATAAAGATGATAATACTACATGTGGAATGACAGCATCCCACGTAATTGTTCTAGATCCATCTCTCAATACATCAAAAAGCTTATCTATCGATATGCAATATGATATTGAAGATAAAGATAATGTTCAACCATCTCTACCAGACAGGGGTCTCCCAGGGGTTGACACTATTGGTTCCATTAAAAGATATGTTCCATTAAAAAAACAACCAGCAATAAATTATGTAGATGCTGCTATAACCACAGTTAATAGTATAGATCAAACAGAATCATTCAAACAACTCGGACTACAACACCCAGACCCTATCCCATTCGCAACAACAGCTCAAATAACTCAATTTCTAGTTGATTCTGTAGCAGTACGCACAAACTCTACTCTAAGAAACCAAGGTAATGGTAGAATAACTATAAGTAGTAGAGTAACAGGAACCAGAGGAACTCCCCCAGATACAGTTTCATCAGACTGTCCCATATTTGTTAACAGACTGAATATAACTGCTAATGTATCAAATTATAGAATTCAAAATCAAACTACTACATTGACATTTTCTGATATTTTTGAATTTAATTTTTTTACAGATCCGTATAATCGTTCTATCGCCATAGTAGGGGATTCTGGAAGCTTTATTATCGGCTGGATTAAAGATAATGGTGTGTTTAAACCCTATATTATTGGCATGCTATTTGCTGTTACTTCTGAAACCTCTAATGGTCCATACTTTGGATATGGAATAAGAATAGATAGAATAGCTGCTGAACTCAATATAGACTTTTGGAATGCATCCAATACTAAATATAGTCTATCAACAGATTGGTCATATATTTTTAAAGATGGATTATTATCTGATATTAATATATATGAAGATAATCTTAAATATTGGCAAGTTGGAACTAGAAAAATTAATAACGATATTAAGAGTGTTTATGTTACTTATAATAAGGCTTCCATTTGTGATAGTAAAAATTTAAAAATATTTGAAACTTCCATTATAGAACAAAACGATGCTCATACCAAAGTTTTAATAGAGACTCCAGTAGCATACACTCACACTAATTTAGAGGTTAGTTCATTTCATACTACTGGTCATCAAATTATTGATTGGACATCATTAGGACAACTACAATCTAATAGTCAAGAATTTATTATTCCAAGTGAATTATACACAGTATCAGATAGTATCTGTTGTGATGTTGTAGTAAGCATAATAGCTAAAAATGCTCTGAGTTCCGGAGAATTAGAATCTAAATGGATTAAATTTAGGGAAAAATTTCCACACGTAAGATTTTGCTTAGTTCAAATGCCTCTCTATATTACTAAAAACTATTATAATCCTGGAGGAGATGCTACATGTTTATCAGGCCCACTATATGAATATGATGATCTAGCAATTCCTACTATAATACTGAATGATCCTCTATTTAGTTTTTACCGAGCCGCAACTACAGATTTTTACAACAATAATGTTAATACTGGTAAATACGGTCCTAGTGCTACATTTGATTTATTTCAAACTTTTGGTTTTAATGGTGGATTTGATCCGCAAGGTAAAGCAAGACCAAAATTACAATCTTTTAATAAAATTTATTTGCACCTATCTGGTTTAGATGATCTTAAAACAGCAACATCGTGGACTACTCAAGGACACCCATGTACAAATGGATATTTTGATACAACAACTCTATGTTCTCAGAATATATTTACTGGTATACCCACAGAATATGAATTAGTGCTTCAACAATGTAAAGTGGCTGGTACTTTAATCTTATTTATTAAACAATGTCAAGCAAATAATATTAATTATGATTTAAGTTTTATTGATAGTTTAGATCCAGCACTAGCCAATGGTATAGTTTATGATAAATTCAATCAACCATATGAGCAAAAAAGACTGGACTGGATTGGAACATGGACAGACCCAGTCAACACCAACTCTGTTCCAGAAACATCATATTATGGTTGTCCAGCATCATACGAGGGTAGTGGTAGAGAGCCATGTTTTATTGTAGATCCTCCCCCGCCTCCGGAGCCTTCATCTAGTAGCAGTTCAGAGAGTTCTAGTTCTAGTTCTAGTTCTAGTTCTAGTTCTAGTTCTAGTTCATCAAGTAGCACACCATGTTATGTTATTATATCTGTAATTGATGAAAGTATAGATCCTCTTGTAACTGTACAAAAAAATTATGATTTCTGGAATACCTTTAGGCTTTCGTATCCCAATACCTTATTTGTATTATTACAACCTCAATCAGTAGCTCAACCCGAATTACTAAAGATACCTAGTAATTTTATGAGCGATCCTAAAACTCGATATATTAGAGTAGATAGAGATCCAAAGAGTGGAGTTGATGATATTCCAAATTGGTTCTCAATAATAGGATTGAATCAATGCGCACCAACCAAAATTTATTTATATAGGGATACTTCTGGTAGTTTACTTAATGATGTTACATTGTGTATGAATCAATTGCGTACAGATTGTAGTAATAATAATATTGATTTAATAGAAAGCAATTTCTCTGGTGAAAGCTGGATTGAGGCTGTAATATTAGCTTCAAGTAATTATAAACCAATAGCAGATACTGATTGTTGTGAAAATATTTCTAGCAGTAGTTCATCCTCAACTTCTAGACCAGTACCACCAATATTTAATGCTTGTATATTAAAGTTTAGACTCACCAAAGCAACTTGTATTCCAGGATGTACTAATCCCCACTCTCCAAACTACGATCCAGAAGCTACTTGTGACGACGGTTCATGTATTACTTGTTGTAATCAAAACAAGTGTGTGGTTATCGATCTGGATGAGGGTGAAAATTGTAATGCTATAGATAACGGTTGTTGTGATAACTATTGTTTATCCGCTGGAGATTGTTCCCCAACCTACAATAACTCATTTACTGCTATATCTTGTGATTTAAATACAATATATTATGCATCTTGTTTAGAATGTAGTAGCAGCAGTAGTAGCAGTTCATCTTCTTCTGATTCTATACTATTCGATAAAACCTCATGGACTAGTAAAATTACTGAACCTTTTAGAACATATTTAAATGCAGCAGCTGATTATTGGAATATTAGACTTGCTATCAAACCTGAAGTCGTTAATATTATTAGAACTAATACAGTTCTTAATGTTCCTAATTTTAATGGAATTTTATTAGATAGATTTAATTTTGTAAATGAAGTATCTAGTAGGATAGCAAGCGTTAGTATAGATACCGGTCCGACTAATACTGCGGAATGGATTATAAATAATAATTCTTCTATCATTTATTATACTCCAATACGTTTTAATTTAATTGTGAATTTATATTACCTTGGAGCAACACCAGCCGGATCGGGTTTTACTGCTACCGAGTGGGTGAATGTGCTAATACATGAATTAGGACACGCTTTAGGTTTGGGTATATACTGGAGAGATCCCGTCGTATTGCTACAAACAAATTTTATTAATAATACAACCTACCCATTAACTAGTATTGCTTATAATACATTAAATAATGTATCAAGAACTAAAGTTCCAGTTGAAGATTCTGGTGGAGCAGGAACTCTTGGAAGTCATTGGGAAGCTGAAAATAGATCATCAAGTTATCCAAATTCTGGAGGTTTGAATTTTCCTTCATGCGATTTTGATTTGATGGTAGGATTTTTTAGAAGGAGTCCATTAAGGCAGATAACGGCATTAACTATACAATATTTCGTGGACTCCGGCTATAATGCTTTGCCCGGATATCAAAATATTCCTCTTTTAGCACCATCAGCAGAAACATCTTCTGAAATTACAAACGATTTTCTAACAGTTAAACTAGATTGTGGATGCGAGCACCACGCCCAACCAACAGGAACCTATATAGGAAATATTAATGAATAACTATAGTGTTGAATGGTGGATAAATAAACTAAATAGCAATGATTTGAGTAATATGCCAGATAAATGGCAAGCACTACCCGAGGTACAAACAGCTCATGTGACCATTCTAAATGAACTTGTAGCAAAGACTTATCATACTCCTGAGTTTTCACAAAAACGAGGTATTGTTATAGGGGCTGGTGGGGCTAAGTTTTTTGCTTGTGCTTTTGCTTGTTTTTATACTTTACGTAAACTAGGGTGTGTTTTACCATTTGAATTTTGGTATCTAGATGATTATGAAATGGATAATAAAATGATTGAGTTGGCAGCGTTTTTTGGTATTCACACAGTTAATGCTAAACAATTTTGCGAAGAAAATAATCTAAATCCCAGGATTCTATCTGGTTGGGAACTCAAACCGTTTTCTGTATTACACTCAAAATTTGAAGAAGTTTTATATCTTGATGCTGACAATATACCTACAAGAGATCCTAGTTTCTTGTTTGACGAACCCTTGTATAAAAAACATGGTTCAATTTTTTGGCCAGATCTAAGACCATCTGATAGATCAGATTGGTTACCTCCGATTTGTTGGGAAAATGTTGGATTAAATTATGATAATAGTATAGATTTCGAAACCGGGCAATTTCTTATTAATAAAAAACAATGCTACAAAGAGTTAAATATAGCAATGTGGATGAATGAACATTCAGACTGGTTTTATAAATTTGTATACGGAGATAAATCTACTTTTCATCTAGCATGGAAAAAATGCGGTACTGCATATGCTATGCCAGAAAGAGGTCCTGGATGGAAGGATGTGGCTATTCTACAATATGATCTTAATCGATTATTATTATTTCAACACGCATGTCAAGGAAAAGAAAGAATTGTTGCTGGAGATAATTTGAATAGTCTAATTAATTGTCATTTAGTGTATGAGGCTAAAAATATTAGATCTAAAAAATGGTCAGGAAATATATATTCTTGGCATGAGATGAATGAGATAGAAAAAGAATTCGCTAAAAAATATTTGGGTAGTTTTTATTATGAGCGAGTAGGACTGGGTTCACGAACAATAGTATTAAGTGACAACGGTATTATAAGCGAAGGAGCCGCAGGATGCGAAAGGAGATGGTGTGTTAGAATTATTAATAATAGTCCATGTATAGTTGTAATCGGTGGAGGACATAAAGATTCAGAAGTTGCTATGTTTTTTGCCAAACCCACAGATAGCACTCTCAAAACATTTAATGGCAAATGGAATTTATATGAGCAATGTCAAATTATTCTTAATAAATTATGAGATACTCTATAAAAATTTTAGAATCTAATCAGGACATTACTAGCGCTATCAATAAGGCTTTACTGTCTCAAGTATCGACTTTTATGAATGATGCTTTTAATGAATTAAAACAATATTTACCAAACATTATTACCACAGCTATAACTAGTGCTCCAGAATATAACTCTTTAATTCGAGGTACGCTTAGATATCATTTAGGTTTAGTTGATGCTGGCTCTAAAATAGATGGATTAATTAATATATGGATAAATAATATAGAATATAATTATAGTCCGCCGTTTATTAGTAATAATAAAATTAGTAGTAAATTTAGTGCTAATTTAATTAGAGCAGACCTATCCGATGTATTATATTCAGAATATGCTCATATGATTGATACTTATAGGGGCTATAGTTTACCCTGGTTAGAATGGTTACTATTAGATGGTACTCAAAATTTAGTAAACAACTATGAAATAGTTATTGGTCCTAATAAATATTCTAGAACGGGGTATGCTATAATGAAACCAGCTTCGGGTAGTTGGTCTGTTCCATCAGAATTTGCTGGTACTATAACAGATAACTGGATAACAAGAGCCATACAAACATCAGAAACAGATATTAACAACTTATTAAGAAAGATTTTTTCACTATGAGTTATCCTTGTGAATTTAATAGTCAATTTAAAAGTATTTCTAATATCACAGAAGATTTACTACTAAATATTATAGAAACTAACTTTAAAAGTTTCTTAGATTGGTCTTTTTTACGAATTGGTGCATGGATGGATGTCTCACAGGGAAATGGTAGTTTATATGGTGGTTGGCCCCCATATCAATTAATGAGCGTTGAGGACCCCTCTTATACGGATGGTCAGGTATGGCAAGCATTTAAAAAAGACTGGGTCTACGAGCATTGGGTAACTCATAACAGCCTGTCTCCCACTAGGATAACAGCAGTTTATATCAATGGTTCATGGATACCTTATTCTTTGGGTGATTTTATTATTAATTATCCTCTTGGAAGAATCATCTTCAATTCACCCATTGCAACAACATCTGTAGTATATTTAGACTATAGTTATAGAACAGTACAAGTATATAGGGCTAATGATGCTCCGTGGTTCCAAATTCTACAATATATGAGTTATGATACTAATAATCCAGATTTACAACAAATTTCGGATGGAGAATGGGCTATTGGAGGTAATCATAGGGTACAAATGCCATGTATTATTATAGAATCATTATCTAGGTCTCGTTCTCGACCAAGAGAAATTGGTAGTCAAGGCTTAATATTAGAGCAAGATGTTTTATTTCATATAGTTTCTGATAATAAAAATGATAGAAATAAACTATTAGATATTTTACGCCTACAACAAGATTTGAATCATTGGCTTTATAATACTAATAAACTAGCTGAAGACGATAAATATCCACTAGATTATAATGGTGATTTAAAAGCTAATCCATTAACTTATCCACAAATTCTAGAACAATATAAATGGAGAAAATGTTGGTGGAAAAATGTGGTTTTAATGGAGGTAGCATCTCCTCATCATAGATTACATCAAGGTTCGGTTAGAGCTACAATAGAAATTATTTATGAATAATTTAGCCATTTTTATCAAAAAATACATATAGTTTTTATTCTTTGTGTGTATCTTATAGTAAGGTCAAAACTACTGCAATTTTCCTAATAACGTGTGGAGATAATTATGGCCAATAATCGTATTTACTATGCAATTCAACAAGTTGAACTAGGCCCAGCTGCTGGTTCCCCAACCCATATTCACGGTCTACAAACTGTTGGTATAACAACCAACTTTAATCTCGAACAAGTTTTCGAGATGGGCCAATTAGCCATCTACCAAAACGTAGAAGAAGTACCAGATATTGAAGTTACACTCAATAAAGTACTAGATGGTTATCCTCTTATTTATACTCTAGCAACAGAAACAGGATCGAGTGTTGCTACAGGTTTGACGGCCGTTAACCCCACTATCCCTGGTCGTCAGAATGCTCGTACAGATATGAGACTATCGATATATCCTGATACTAATGTTTGCGCTAGTGGTAATTCGATTAATGCAGTAGTATGCTCTGGTATGTATGTTAGTAGTGTTAGTTATACCTTCCCCGTTGATGGTAATTTCACAGAAGATGTGACTCTAGTAGGAAATAATAAGGTTTGGTCAACAACTGTAGTCACCGGAGATTTTAGTGGCAATAATGATGCTCCACTATCAACAACTGGTGTGGGTCGTAGACAATATCTTAATATGGGAGCTTGCAGATTTCCAAGCCAAATCCCAGGAATTAGTGCTGGTGGTGTGAATAGTTTAATTGGTAATGGTAGTGGTTATGGTGCGCATTTTCAAAATATCACTGTGAGTTGCGATTTTGGTCGTGAAGCTATTCAAGAACTAGGTACATTTGCTCCTTATCATCGTTTCGTTACATTCCCAGTAGAAGTAACAAGTGAGTTCGAAGTTGTTGCTATCAGTGGTGACTGGATCCAAGCTAGTGAAAGTGGTTACTATGCTGGTCTAACTGGAACTACAGTTGCCACAGCAAGTGACACTGGTTGCGTAGCTCGTCATAATCTACTAGATCAAACGATCTTCCTAGAAACTTGCGAAGGCACCAGAATCTATCTTGGCACCAAGAATAAACTTACTAGTGTTAACTATACTGGTGGTGATACTGGTGGTGGCAATGTTAGTGTAACATATAGTTACTCTACATTCAATGATTTCGTAGTTGCTCATTCCGGAGGTAGTTTCTATACTCAATTAGCTAATAGTACCTATACTCCTTGAGCAGATTAGTATAAAGATACTGGATTAATTTTTCGGATTATGGATCAAAGAACAACTGGAATATATTTGTCTCGTATTCTATCTGGTTTCTATATATTTGTATGTGGAAACCAGAAATATAAGTTAGTATATCCAGATATTAGCATTAAATATGAAGCTGAATTATATGCTGATCAAGCATACGAAGAAAATAAATTTAATGATTGGTTAAAAGATGAGGATATTATCTATTCTTTGATTGATATGGGGGTTTGGACACATAATGGTGATGAAAACTTAAAGAGTCTAGAAAATCAAATAGAAGATAAAAAGGTTGAATTGTATAATAATTTTCTTAATCCTAATTCTTTAAAAAGTATACGTAAAACACTATCTAATATTAAATTAGCATATAATAGACAATATGAGATTAGGCATTCGCTAGATCATATAACAGCACAAGGATATAGTCAGGTACTTAAACATCAGTATATCTTAATACATAGTTTATACAATCATAATAATAATTTAATCTTTGATAATATTAACAATGTAGACTATGGACTTCTCACCCGTCTCTCATCCGCTATATCAGAAAATTCTATAGATATTCCCACATACAGATCATTAGCAAAAAGTGATGTGTGGAAAAATTATTGGTCAGCAAATAACGATAGATTATTTGATAAACCAACCATTAATTGGACAGATGAGCAAAAAACACTAGTTGTTATGAGTAAAATGTATGATGGTGCTTATCAGCATCCAGAATGCCCCCCCGATAATGTAATTGAAGATGATGATATGTTCGATGGGTGGATGATCTATCAACGACGAGAAAACGATAAAATTAAGAATAAAAATCGTACAGAAAAACTACTTGAAGGTAAAAAATTAGGTAAAGCTGGAGAGATATTCGTTAAAGCTAATTCTCAAGAAGAAGCATATAATATTTATGGCTTGAACAATGCTAATTCTCGACATATTATTAAAGAAAGAGAAAATGCTCTTAAAAGATCAGGAAGTGAAATTAGTGATGCGGATCTTCCGGACGTTCAAAGAAACTTGACAGTACAAAGAAATCAATTACTAGTTAATAGTAGGAAATAATAATAATGGATGAAAATGTAAAAAAAATACTCACTAAAAGATTCCAGACCACCATGATCGGCGCATTATTTGAATTTGAAAAAACTTTTGGATACTTGTGGGGACAATTTAAAACGGAAGACGAAGATCTTACAGAACAAGAAGCTTATTTTCAAGACAAATGGGATCAGGTTAGAAATCAAATCCTAAATAACGGAAACGGACAACTGCGTAAAGCACTAGCCGATTTGGAAAAAACAAAAACATCATACAAATATACATATTATTTTAATAATAGGAAAGGCTCAACAGATGAAAACTAGAAATTTTAATGTTACCATAGATGGCAAGGATACCTCTTTCTTAATCAGGTCTCCATCGCTACAAGATCAAAGAGAGGCCACAAAAGTATACAACTTAAGTTTTAGTGAAGCACTAAAGGCTAAAGCTGTTGTTAGAGCTAAACTAGATGATCTATTAGTAGATCAAGGATTGTGGGATGCTATTAAACAGGCTAAATTTACAGAACTACAATCTCAAATTCTAGAGGGTGAAAGAAAATTGGCTAAAGGTGGTATATCACTATCAGAAGCTAAAACTGTGGCTTTAGCCATGAAAAAACATAGAGAAGAGCTTAGGGATCTGATCGCTGTAAAAACTAATTTAGATACTCATACAGCAGAAGGTCAAGCTGATAATGCCAGATTTAATTATTTAGTTTCAGCTTGTACGGTGTATAAAGAGAATAATAAACCTTATTTTAATAACTACGAAGATTATACAAATAAGGCATCTGACCCTGTTGCTATAGCAGCAGCTCAGAATTTGGCTGGTATGTTATATGGCTTAGATAATGATTATGAAGAAAAACTACCAGAAAATAAATTTTTACGCCAGTACAAGTTTGTGGACGATAAACTAAGACTGATTAATAAAGAAGGTAAATTAGTTGATACTGATGGTAGGTTGGTTGATGAAAATGGTAGATTTATTAATGAAAAGGGTGAGTTTGTTGATAAAGATGGAAATTTAGTAAATGCAGATGGAGATTATATTGTTGAATTTAAGCCGTTTTTGGACGATGATGGAAAACCCATTATTGTGGAAACATCTTCTGAGGAAAAAAATGATAACCAATCAACAAAAGATAATCCATCCGAATCAGCTTCGTCATCTTCGGTTGTTAGTCCAGAATAATATCGTATCATTACTCCGTTTAGAAGGAGTGTGATATGGCTCAAGCTTTTAATCTAACAGCTCAGATCAATTTACAGGGGCCGTCAGCGGCTGCTATTAAGCCAATTGTGGCTGATATTAAAAGGCAGCTTGGTTCTGCTACTGTAGATGTTAAGATCAAAATACCACCCAAAGCAGCAGCGTCCATAGATGCTGTTACTAAAAAATTGCAAGCAATGAATGGGGTGCTTTCAGAAGCACAACTTAATGCTAACAATCTTAGCTCAGCACTATCTTCATTATCTAGTAGTTTTCAAAATCTTAATTCTAATTCTAGTAAAACTCAAAGTTCAGTAGCAAATACTGCTAGCAGTGTAAAAGCAACCTCTAACACTATTAAAGTTGCTAGCTCTAGAATGGAAGAGTTTGGTAAACAATCAGCTTTAGCAGTAAAACGATTTGCTGCATTTAGTCTAACTGCTGGGCCAATATATGCACTTATTAATGCTGTTAATAGTGCGTTTAAAGCATTTATTAGTTTCGATAAACAACTAGTAAAGCTTCAACAAGTTACTGGTCAGGGCGCTATCGGTATTAAAGATCTTGAAAAAACAATTACTAATTTATCTATCAATCTTGGTGTTAGTAGTGAGGGCTTGATCGAGGTCGCTAGTACTCTAGCTCAGGCAGGATTAACAGCTGATGACACAAGAATAGCCCTAGCTGCTCTTGCTAAAACAGATTTGGCTCCTTCATTCGACGATATTACCGAAACCACAGAAGGCGCTATTGCTGCTATAAGACAGTTTGGTTTAGAGACTAGTGATCTTGAGGCAGTATTGGGTAGTATTAATGCTGTTGCGGCTGCTTTTGCTGTGGAATCTAGAGATATTATTAGTGCTATTCAGCGTACTGGTGGTGTTTTTGCTAGTGCTAGTAAAGGAGTTTCAGAAGGGGCAGATGCTCTTAATGAATTTATTGCTGTGTTTACCAGTGTTCGTGCTACTACTCGTGAAAGCGCTGAAACTATTGCTACTGGTTTGCGTACTATTTTTACTCGTATTCAACGAGGTAGTACTATTAAGCAACTCAAACAATTTGGTATAGAATTAACTGATTTAGAAGGTAAATTCGTTGGACCATACGAAGCTATTAAAAGATTAAGTGAAGGACTTAAAAGCTTAAGTCCTAGAGATTTGAGATTTAGTCAAATAGTAGAAGAGCTTGGTGGTTTTCGACAGATTGGTAAAGTTATTCCATTAATTCAGCAATTTGGAGAAGCTCAAAAAGCTTTGGGTGTTGCTCAAAGAGGTCAGGGTAGTTTAACAGAAGCTCAGATCAAAGCTCAACAAAGTTTAGCAAATCAATTAGCTAGAGTTAGAGAGCAATTTTTAGCTTTGATTAGAGATATTGGTCAAAGTAGCGTATTTCAAGGACTATTTAAAATAGTAACTTCATTGACTAGTGGTTTCATTAGTTTAGCTGGTGCATTCAAACCCATTCTACCAATTTTGGGTTTGATGGGCGTTGTTAAGGGTGCTAGTGCTTTGACCCAGTTCGCTAGTGGATTTTTTGGTGGTGTTAGTAAGGGTGGTGGCGCAAAACAAGTTGGTCAAAGCTATGGTGAAAGTATTAGCGGTGCTAAAGAAAAAGAAAGAACAGAAGCAACATCTAAAGCCGCTGATGCAATAAGATCAAATACAGATGCTATTAAAAGCTTAACTAGTGCTATAGAGAGTTTAGAATTCTCTATACTAGACATTTATACCGCTCCACCAACCACTAAAAATGGTGGAGGTAAAATATTGGCATTTGCTCGTGGTGGTGTGGTTCCTGGTCAGGGTAATAGAGATACCGTACCCGCTATGCTTCAACCAGGAGAATTTGTTATACGCAAAAAAGCAGTAGAAACTATTGGTGCCAATAGACTACATAAAATGAATAAATACGCTAAAGGAGGACCAGTTAAATTAAAAGAATTAGCAAGAGAAGATAGTTCTATAGAATCAGGATATAATAATAAGATACAATCAAATGATCAAGTCAGTGCTTCTATCAATAGAAAACAATTTAATTTTGATGCTAATCAAACCTCACCCATTAACTGGAAAACTCTAGCTAAAAGAATTGAAGAAAGATATCAAGGTGGTGAAAGTTATTTTAGAGCTCAAGGACACGCATTTGAAGAAAGTATAGTTAATCTATTAGGTAGAGAAGCTAAAAGAACAGCTGATATAGCAAATTATGGCGCTGACTATCCTATAGATATTATTAGTGGTAATAAAGTTGCAGAAGTAAAATTTACAAAAAAAATTCATGATGATAATACCTATTTAAGTAAATTAGTTAGACATCATATTCAACAACAATCTTTAAGTAAATATCCATTTACATCAAAATTTGATCCGGATGTTGGTATTGGTTCTATAGATGTTTTTGAAATGGCATCCAATGCTAAGGATCAATTTCAAAAATGGTATAATACAACATGGTCACAAAAGAAAAACATTGGTGGCTTAATTCAAAAATTTGCAGAGGGTTCTCCTGGTGGAATTAGGTTACCTAGTGGTAAAGGTCGTGGTAGAAAAGGTAAGCTAGGACGTAGAGATAGATTTATTTCTCCAACTGAAGGAGGGCTTCCAGGAATAGAAAAATATCTAGATTGGGCAAAACAAATATATGCTGAATATGATGCTGATCCATCTTTAGTTAAAGCATCATATATGGGTATTAGCATGCCACCAGAAATAGCTTTAGCAGATTATTTATTAGCACAATATGCTTTAGAAACAGGTGGAGCAGGACTGAGGGTTGGCAAAGAGTTTGTTAGGGTTCCAGCAGATAAAATTACCGACGAACTTAAAAAAGATTTGATTCCAGATCCAACAGATCCTACTCAAATGGGTTTTTATAAAGATAAAATTGCTAGATTTCTACTCAAAGAGAAAAAAACTAAGTCATCACAACAATCTACTACCAGAGGATTAAAAAAAACAGAAGGAGCACTAACATTTAGTGCTGCTGGATTACAAAGAGGTCCTAGGGCGCCAGCTGGACAAGCTGCCCTAAAATTAGCTGAATATGAGCAAGACCCAGAATATCGTAAAGAAATGGGCTTAGATGCTGCGAAAATACCATTTTTACAGCAATTTGAAAAAGCAGCAAAAACTGAACAATTCCTAAGCCCTAAAGCACTTCTTGAGAAATTTCCACAAGCAAAATCTCAATTAGAACAACTACAATCATCAATACAAACAGAACTATCCAGAACAACAGACGCAAAAATACAAAAAAGTTTAACTGATCAACTAAGAAAAGTTACAACGGCATTAAGTGATTTTGATAATTATATTGGTGGAGCATTACCTAAAAATGCTGGTAGAGCTTCTCATTTTGCCTGGGCAATGAGACAAGCCGTCCCAGGCTCTGCTGAATTTGCCAATGGAGGATTAGTACAAAAATTTGTGGACGGAGGAGAACCCGAGCCTATTAGCACACCGCGATCTATAACAGAAATTATTAAGCTTGTTCAAGAGTTGGGTACATCTTCAAGAATCAAGTCTCTCATAGGTATTGGAAAAATAATTCAAGAAGCTAGTGCTGTGGGAGTCAGAGGTGTCCTACCCAAACGTATTCTAGATTTAGATTTTCTCAAATCTGATAAAGTAACACCATTTATACCAACAATTGATAAACTATTAGATCTAGCATTAATAGAAGATGCAAAAGTTAAGAGAGAGGACGATTTCAGACTCTCTCCGGAAGAAATAGCATCAGCCAGACCAGTTGGTATAGTTGGATTTAGGTCAAATCTTAAAGATCTGATGCCGTATTATAGAAAACGTAAAGGTAAAAATCCGATGAGGGTTTATACAGGAATTTTACAACCAACCGATTATGCTGATGTTGAGCAACTATGGAGAGAATATTATGAATCACAAATGAAAGCAGCAGGAAATATAGCTTCTAGAAGAGGACAATCAGCAATGTCTATTTCTGAAGTAGACCGTAAAACCTTTGGCATTGCTAATGCTCAAGGATATGATGTTGAAATGATATTAGCAGCGCTTGGATCCACCGGCGGTAAACGATCATCACAAGATGCTATAGACTTTGCTTCTGGATTAAGTCCATTAGCTGCTGATGTTTTTGGAATTCCTGCTGGAATACCCACTCAAGCTAAACTCACTGTTACTAGTGATAGTATAACAGATGCTATTGATGGTATTGTTAAAACTTTCTTTTTTGGTGGTAAAGTTAATCCTCTAGCTAAAAAATATGGATTAAGTCAAAAAGAATTCGAGCAAGTACAAAAGTTAGCTAGCGCAATGGGATTAGATCAAGCTGGACTAGAGCAACAAGTTCAAAGAGCCGCTGCTCGTAAACAAAAAGGTAAGGATATTAAATTTGGATTATTAGATACCCAAGCAGAATTAATGGCATCAGATACCATACGAACACAAGAGGAGGCTGCTCTACAAGAATTCATGAAAGCTCAAGGATTTGCTGTGGGAGGAGCGGTAAAACTCTATCATGGTACAACTACAGGAACAAATGATTCTATTCTTAAAAGTTTTCAAGAGCAGGGCGGCATGTCAGGTATTGCACAAGGCTATGGTCAAGGTGCTGGCCTATTTTTGTACACAGATAGAGACAGAGCAGTTAAACAAGCACAAATGAGAGTATCTGGAGGTGGATTCGGTACTGTTACTAGCGGAGACACCTCTGGTCGTCCAATGGTAGTTACTTTTTCAGAAATATTAGATCCAAAAAACTTTGATCTAGACTATGAATTAGAAAAGGGTTTAATTATAAAATGGTTAACTAGTAATTATGATCAGATTAAGGATAAACTTAATCCCACCAAAGATTTAGGTGGTATAGTCGATATTATAACTGAAAATAGATCTCAAGGTATAATGTCATCTGGTATAGTTACTAAAACCGCATCACAAGGACTCAAAGAAATATATGCCGGTTCCCCATCTAATATTACAGAAGGAGCTATTATTAGTCAGATAATCAGTAGGCTTCGAACCGCAGACCCAGAATTAGTAGATGCTTTTGAAAGCAAATTATTTGAAAAGCCAATGGGTCTGGTATTAAAATATATTGGTGAGTCAGCTTTACGACCAATAAGTTTAGAGCCGTTTGCTAAAGGGGGCTCGGCAAAAGATACCGTACCAGCACTCCTAACCCCAGGTGAGTTTGTTATTAACAAACAAGCTGCTCAAAAAATTGGATACTCTAAATTAAATAAGATGAATAAGGCGGATAAAATACAAGGATTTAATAAGGGTGGTGCTGTTGGTAATATTCGTAGATTTTTTGAAGGTGGAAAAGCAGAAAAAGATGTGGAAAGAGCGCAGGGAGAAGTAATAAAAGATGTTAGTCACGCTCTGGAAACTGTGTCTGAAATCATCTCATCACTACCAGCACATATACAGCAAGCTTTGAAGAATACTCAAATAGAAAGTTTAAGACCAGGACAAAGATTATCTTTACAAGGAGGAAGTGGTCCAGAATTTAGAGAAGGCCAGAGAGGAGTAGCTGTCACCTCAGAGGCTGGTAGTACTGCTATAGGACTAAAAATAGGGAAGGGAATATTGTCTTCTATCAAGGGTCTTTTTGGTATTAAAACAAAGGATGCTGCTACTACGGAAACTGTGGCTCATGAAACTGGACATTTAGCTGATGCCGCCGTTTCTAGTCAAGCCGGAATGAATACTTTTGCTAGTGAAACCAAAGGTACATTTCAATTTGATGTTGTAGAAAAAGTTAAACCAGTAATGGAAAAAGCTTTTTTAAATGCTGGTTATAGCGCAGAATGGATAGCTAAATATTTAGCTAGTAATAAAGAATTGTTTGCAGAGTTTTTTGCTAAAGCTAGTCCAGCAGTAAGAAATATTTTGACGTCCACTATTGATAGTGAACAAGGCATGAAAATGCTAGCAGAAGAGTTAGCAAGAACAGGATCAACATATGCTGGATTACAAGCATCAGATATTGTTCCACAAGTGGGTCCTGGAACACCAATACCACAAGTTGGCGCTCCTGGTGGCACTGGTGGTGCTCCTCCTCCTTTACCCCCTAGGGGTGGTGGCGGTCCTCCTCCAGTGCCCCCCGGGTCGTCGTCCTCGTCCTCGTCGTCCCCAGCGCCTCCAGTTGATGGCATAGAGCAACAAAGAAGAAGAGCAGAGAGAAGAGCTAAGCGTAGAAATATATCTTATGAAGATTTTATAGCAGAAAGTGAAGCTGCTGCTTTAAGTGGTGTTGCTAGTGGATCAGCCAGAGCAAAAGAAGATAGATTTGAAGAATTTTTAGGTGCTGGTTTATCTAATGAACAAGAATATAGAACAATGGCCCGTAGTGGAGATAAATCACAAGAGAAAAAATTAACATCAACACTCAAACAAGATATAGGAGCGGCTACTGGCTTAGAAAGAGACGCATTAGACCAAGCAGTTAAAGATGTTATTGATAAGTTAAAAAATACATCTCAATCATTTGATACTATCATCGAAAGTAACACCAATATTGTAGAAGCATCAAAAACAGTCGAATCTGCAAAATCAAGAGCAGCCAAAGAATATGATAAATTAGTAGAAACTCTTGGTAAAGCATTAACAGAAGAACAATTTGGTTCTAAAAAAGACTTTACTCGCAAGGCAGCTAGAGCAGAAAACAGAGATATTGTTAGCAGACAGATCGGGGAAAGATTTGGTAAGGGTGGAGCTGAAATAGCTAAATTTTTCCCCGGCATGGCGAGAAAATTCAATGAAAGTGGTACTGCTAATCGTTTAGCTGAATTTGGTAAAATGTTTGAAACTGCTAATGTACAGAAAAAATTAGAGGGTGGATTAACATCCTTATTTAATAAAGTTGGTGGTGGTAAATTATTAGATAAAATAGGGTTTGCAGGAGGCACTAAAGGCTTAGCTGGTATTGTAGGTAAACAGTTTGGCGGATTGGTTAGTAAATTAGGTGGTCCAGCCACTGCTGCTGGTATGGCATTAAGTTTAGTTGGAGATAAATTACCAGATTTATATAATAGTTTAGATAGTACTTTTGGTACAAAACTAGGAAAGAGTACCGCTGCTGCTGGGGTGGCCGGAGCTATAGGAGGAGCCGGTCAAGGATTGGCTACTGGTGCAACCATTGGATCCGTTTTTGGTCCTCCGGGAGCGGCTGTTGGTGCTGCTCTAGGAGCACTTGTAGGCGCTATTAATGGAGCCAGAGAGTCTATAGCAAATAAACGATTAGAAAATACATTAGATGCTCTCAAAACAACATCTGGTGATTTAGAAAAAGCATTCCAAAAATTAGAAGGTAATTTTACTAAAGCAGATTTTGATAAAGTTAGCCAAGAATTTGGGAAAAGCTTAAAAGTGACCAGTGATTTAGAAGGCATGGCAACAGCCAATACTTCATGGTTTAATCCTTTATCCTATTTACCAGGAGCCACAGGCTCAAAACAAAAAGCTGAAGCTCAAGAAGCACTCAGAGGTAAAACCCAAGCAGATGTAGCTAATATTGGTAGAATGGCATCAGCACAATATAGAACTATGTCTGATGCTGATTTTAATAAAATATATGAGCAAGGGATCAGGGGTGGAGAAACAGGTGCTAGTCAAGCTGATATAGCAGCAGCGGCTGAGTCTTCATTTATGGTAGAAGAATACAAAAAACAGGGTAGAGATGCATCAGAGGCATATTTAACATCTTATAGGGCAGAACAAGCTAGACTAGGTAAAAGTAGTTCTGAGATAGAAAAAGAAATCAGTGGAAATAGAGCCAAAGCTATCGAAGAAGGTAAAAAACTTGTTGCGGAACAACAGGCACAAATTCTTAAACAAATAGCATTAGCAAGAGCTACTAAAGCAGTACAAATAGCAGCAGAAGCCTTGACACAAACTTTCAGAAAAATTAATGCAGCACTACAAAGATTTAGCGATGATATGCAAAATATGGATAATGTATTGCAAACAGAAATAGGAGATTTGACTGGTAATGTTAGTATGGGTAAAGTTAACAGAACTCAAGAACAGGTATTAGGTAATATTAGTGGCTACTCCACACAAGAAGTACAAGCAGCTGCTGCAACAGCAGCAAGATTAGCTGGGGGTGGAGAGGCGGGTAAACGAGTAGAGCAGAGCGCTGTTGCGGCTAAAGTTCTACAAGATGAGCTACCAGATATTTTAAGGAGTACCGCTTCTGGCGCTGGAGCTGAGGATATAATCTCACGAGTAGAAGATACATTTAGTAAAATGAATATTAGTGGTGACACAGCCAAGCCAATTATTGATGAGTTAAGAAAGAAATTAGAAAGTGAAGCTGAGAGTGGAACTAGTTTCGCAGAAATTTCTAGTATGGATGCTTTAAGGATAGCAGGAGACTCAGCAGCACAGGGTTTAGAGACAGCTAAAAATATTCTTAAACAATTTAATGATACTTTACAAAAGAGTATTGATTATATTGATCAACAAAATAATTTAATACAACAAAGTTTAGATTATCAAAGAAAAGCCAATGATATTAGATTAAATGGTGAGTTACAATTAGCTAGAACTCTAGGTAAAGAATTATCGTTAGATCAAATGAATGCGCCAGAAAATCAAACTATTCGCAGTATGACATCTGGTATTATTCCCGGTGGCACACTTGATCCAAGACAACTAGGTGAAGCTATTAGAAGCAATCAAGCTACTATGGCTGCTGATGAAGCTAGATTAGCATCTCTGATGGCTCAAGGACCAGAATCAGGAGAACAAGCTGATATAGATAAATATCTTAGACAAGTTAATGATAGCACTGCTAGTTTACAAAAAAATAAATTAGCACAAGCAGAAGCAACTAAAGCATTAAAACTGATGGCTGATAGTGGCCAAGCAGCATCTAATGCTCTAGAAGTAATGAATCGTAGAGCAGTAGCAACCACAGCTGGTGCTAATATGCTAGAAAAAATACTTACATCTGATCCGGAACAACTATTTGATATGCAGGGTCAATTTGCAGCAGCTCAAAAATTAGCAGCTGGCACCGCTACTCAAGAAGAATTACAAAGTACACAATTTAGACAACAAGGATTTGCTGGTCTTAATGAACTAACTGGTTTATTACCAGAAAGTATAAGAGGTAAAGTTAAAGCTAGCGCCATGAGACAATCTTTACAAGCAGGAGGTACTGATCTTAATCAAACTTTAGCAAGTTATACAGATGAAAATGGTAAATTAGTTAAATTAAGTATTGAAGATCTTTTAAGAAAAATGGAAAAACCAGAAGAAGATCCAACAGTAAAAGCGTATAGAGAAGCTGTGGATAAACAAGCAGCAGCTAATCAAGAAATGGGTAAACTATTTGGTGCTGCTGCTGATAGACTTACACAAGCTCTTAATGATAATACAGCAGCTTTATCTGGCGATTTTCAAAGAAGAATTCAGGAAGCTGGACCTAAACAATTAGAAGCAGAGAAAAAAACAGCAGAAGCAACTAAGCCAACCACTCGTACACCCGATAGTCCTGTGGGTGGAGCAGTTAAGAGTGCTGTTGATACCACCAGTCAAGCTAGTACTGTTTATGGTTTGGGCACACTACCACGAGATATTCGAGCGGGTGCAGCAGCTGGAAGTAGAGGAGATGCTTTGGTTTCGGGCGTGCTAAATAAAGGTAAAAAAGTGTCTGGAATGGTTCGAGGCGCAGCATCAGGAACAGTATCTAAATATGCCGGAATAGCGAAAGATATGTTGTCCACAGCTAAAGGAAGTTATGCTGCTGAAATGGCGGATGAGGCTTCCGTCGTTTTTGGTGGTAGAACTGGTAAAGCAGCATCAAAAGGAGGAGAATATGCGGCAAAAACAGTTAAAACAGTTAAAGGTTTGTTTGGTGGCTTAAAAGATATGGGATTAGGTGCTGTTAGAGGAGCGGCTCAAACACCAGCAGCTCAACAAGCTCTTAAATTCGGATCAGATGTGGTACAAACAGCTAAATCTAGCACCGTTGGTAAAGCAGCAACCGGTTTATATGATGTTGCTAAGGGTGGTGTAACAGGAGCAGTAGATGCGGCTAAAAAAACAGGAGCAGGCAAATATGTTGCTGGATTAGTAGGCAAAGCAAAAGATGCTGGTGGATTAGGCGGACTCTTATCTGGAACTGCTAAACAAGGAGGTAAATTATTAGGAAGTGCTGGATCTATGCTCTCTGGTGTGGCCAAAAATCCTCTGGTTGGTACCGCATTAAAAGGCGCTAGTAAAATATTGGGTCCTCTTGGCCTAGTATTAGGTGCAGGAAGCGCTATGGCAGAAAAAGGAGAAGTTAAAAAAGATGGTAAGCAACGAGGAATGATCGAAAAGGGCTTATTGGGTATGTTCACTGGGGGACAAGATTCTTCTCAACAAAGTATGATTGGTCGTATGTTAGGAGCGAAACAAGGAAGCACTCTGGATAAAGCTGGTGCTATTGGTGGAGCCGCATTATCAGGAGCCGCTACAGGGGCCACGATTGGTTCGTTCATTCCCGTTATAGGTACTGCTATAGGAGCCGGTGTGGGTGGTTTAATAGGAGCTGGTTTGGAGGGATACAAACAATATACTGGTGGTGGTAAACAAAAACCATCAACCACAGCTCGTTCCAAAGCCGTAGAAAAACGAGTAAAAACAGCAGCAGTAATGGGTACTACCCCAACAGAACCAACACTGGATATTCTTACCGCTTCTGCCGAAAAAGGTTCAGCTGAAGCCAGAACTAGTTTAATGGAGTCTCAACAAGAGCAGACCGCAACACCAACAACACAAGAAAAACCACCAACAGCCAAAAAGAAAAAGGGTTCGTGGTGGCCGTGGTTGGCTGGTGCTGCGGCTGGTCCCGCAGGATTAGCCGCTGTAGGAACAGCTAAGGTTGGTCAATATGCTGCTGGTAAAGTTAAAGATTTTGCTGGAGGAGCACTAGGCAAAACCAAAGAATTACTTTCTATTGGAGATACATTAACAGCTAATACAGAAGCGACAAAAGCTAATACAGAAGCATTAATTAATTGTGTTTGCAACAAGAGCGCATCACCAGCCGTGGCCGAAGCAACAACCACAGGCGGATCAGCAGACGAATTGATTAAACAATTAGAGTCTAAAAATATTGATACTTCACAAATTATTGCAAGCTATCAGGATGAGATGGGCCAACAACACGATGTGACCATAAGAGAAGCTGTTGAATCCGGTGCGAATACAGAAGCTTTAACCAGAGCCATATCCACACAACAAGAACAAGCAGCAACAAATCAACAAATCGGTCCCGCACAACCCACAGATAATAGAGCAGCATCTTTAATGGCACCATACCAAGAGCCATTAACAGGAACTCTACCACCATCATCATCAACACCTTCTCCATCCGCCACAACAACCCAGCCTAATGGTACGGATATGGCCCGTAAAAGATTCGAGGAACGAGCCGCATATCTTGAAGGTTGGGGTATGCCAACAGAGCCACTCCCCGATAGTGCCCCATCAACTCCGGCCGCACCAGGAATGGAACCAGATATTTTTGTAAGAAAAAGAGCAGAAGCAGAAGCTAAAGCATTACAAGAAGAAATGAGTAGAATGGAAGCTTCAATTAGTGGTAAACAAAGTGAAATATCGGGTTTTGAAAAGAAGGCCGTATACGAAAGACGCGCCAAAATGGGTGCTGGTACATATAAAAAGGGTGTGCCAACAACTTCCGAAGCGGCCGCAGCATCCGCCAAAGCTGATATTGAAACTATTAATGCTGAGATGGAAGAAAAACGCAAACAGCTAAAGGCTGCTCAAGACAGAGCATCTAGTGCTATGAGGCCAGTCGCTAAACCAGTGGAAACATCAGCGGCTACTCCGGCTGGCAGAAATCTTGAAAGAAACTTTATGATCGCGGATGCGAGCAGTGATAGTGCTCCTCGTAATGCTGCGAGATACGCTAATCGTGGCACAAGAGAAAGAATGACTCCAGAAGAAAGAGCACGAGCAGAAAGAGGAGATGCCGAAATGGTACGTGTTATGGGAGGGCGTGCCCCATCAGTTGTCGCACCACAAGGACCAATACCAGCACCACTAGGAACCACGCCAGTAGCCAGAACAGCAACAGCATCCGCCGGAACTCAACAGGGTGATACTCAACAAATGATGGCTAATGTATTAACATTAGATGATCAATCAAGACAATTTTTAGAGAGTTTTGGTACTATACTTAATAATTTTGGAACTTATGTGGATAAACTAGCTACTATTAATATTCCTAAAATTCCAGAAAAAATAGAGATGCGAGGCAATCATGTGGTGGATGTTCGTATCACTGGAGCAGCAGCTTTTGAGGGGTTAAAGAAAGATTTTGGCAATATGATTCAAGCTGAAATTAGTAAAAAGATGAATAAAATATGGGTTCAATCTAATGGTCAGTATGGAGAAGCAGAAGGACAGAAAACATAATGGCATACGAAAGCAATCTTAAAGTATACTACTGTGCTCAGTCTAGTAGTCCGAGCGATTCTAATAGAATTGTTCCGGCTCCTATGCTTACTATTAATCCTGAAATTTATTATGCTAATGATAGTGTTATAGGATATACTTATAATATTACTCTTAAAGGATATGCTAATGCTTTAAGATTAGAAGATAATTCTAGACCAGTTGGACAACCTAATTATGGTGCTAATCAAACCATAGGTCACATGGATGATATCAGAAATATTTTTAATTTTAATGGTGGAAATTTGCATGTTAAGAGTGGATCTTCCACAGTATTATTAGCTAAGGGTGGTACTGTTAAAAGTATAAATTTTGATCAGTCAGACAATTTTTGGGTAAATTATTCTCAATTCACCATAGAGATTGAATTTAATGAAATTGATATGACTGGTTGTTCTAATAATCCAGCTATAGCATGTAACAGTAGTTTTTTTCATACCCCAAATCAATCAAGTAATGAATATACATCCGATAATTTAGTGGATATGAAAAAATTTAAGATCAAAGAGTTTTCTGATAAATGGTCAATATCTATTGATGATCAAATCTATGATAACTACCAGGACTTTTATAATAGTAATTTCAGAGTAACATACACACTATCTGCTACTGGTAAAAATTACTATAATAACGATCAGTTTGTGCCAGCTTGGGAACAAGCTAAATTATTTGTTCAGGATAGGCTCTATACTCAAGTTAATGGATTAATTAACGGTATACTAGTAATGACCGGTCAATCTAATCCTAATTACGATGGGTGTCTTCCAGGTAAAAAGCTCTCTGAAATTCATGCTGTGTCAACAGATGGTGGCATTATGGATGCTTTTGATACTCCTAAAAACGGAGGTAATAAATATCAGGTTCATAATGAGATTATAACTTGTGAAACATCAGAATCCGATGGATCTTTTTCTATTACATATAATGCTATTTTAAAAAGACATAATCCATCATTTAGTAAATCTCAAAATTCATGCATACATACTTATACAAAAAGTATTAGTTATGATGCTTCTAATCAGGTTACTATTAATATTCAGGGTACTTTACAAGGATTAGTACAAGGTGGATTTATATATGAAAAAGATGTTGAATTTACTCTACCTAAAAACGGCACTTTCATTACGAGACACGATGGAGAAGAAACCAAATATAGCAATGCTTTAGCTTTTTATAATTCTAGGATAGGAATTATTGGTGGAGATCTAATGGATAGCTTAAAACAAACACTCAATATTACTAAAAGTGCTTTGCTTATAAGTAACCCAACCACTGGCTATCCAGTTGCTCAAAGCTTTACACTAGATCATGATTATCATGAAGGATCAATAACATATACTGCTGTTTATGATACTAAATCAACGGAAAGTAATGATATGGGTTATACAAATATTAGTATAGTAAGAAAAGATCCTGTTCAAATGACCCAAGAATTTATTATACCTGGTAGGGTTAGTGGTCCTATTATTCAAAAATTAAGAATGTTTACACCACTCACAATTTCTATTAATATAGATGGTGCTCATCCTAGCAATAAAAGTTGTGGTACTGGATGGTGTAATGCTGATCCTATTAATACTATTGCTAATATTGCATCACTAAGAACACTCACAGGAGATACTTGGATCAAAACTAAAGATGATACAACTGTTAATTCTATCGATGGATCTTTTAGTATTAATTTAGAGTATATGTGCAAAAATAATCAACCTCTATGTTAGTGATATATTATGAGTTATATATATAGTCCTGAAACTAAAATGTTCTATGGTCCACAAGATGCTGATCATAGATTAGTTCCAGCCCCAATGATTAGTATCAATAAAGAAAATATATATAGTAACGATACAATTATAGGATTTACATACACTATAGACTTTACAGGTTATGCTACCTCACTGGACTTAAGGAATAATAATGGCCCATACGACCCCAATTCTTTACCGTATAATACGGGAAGTGTTGTTGATCATATTCATAAATTACGCAAAATCCTGAGTCAAAATGGTAATATTCTAGTAGTAGTAGATAGTAGTAGTAATATTATGCTCAAAGCAAAGGGAGGTATATTAAGATCATTTAATATTGATGAATCAAATAATAACTGGATCCACTTTGCCAACTATACAGCATCTATCGAATTTAGTTCAGTAGAATTTCTGGGTGCTTCATGGCAAACTTATACAACAGAAGATTGTGGTAGTATACATCTTAAGGATGGATCATATCCAGATAATAATGACGATGGTACAGTTAATATTCAAAAATTTAAAATCAAAAGCTATACTGATAGTTGGTCAATTAATTTTGATGAAAACGCAGCTTTTAATAGGGTGAAGAAAAGAGACGATGCTTCTACTATGTTAAATATTGATAATCATGGTTTTGATATTGAGTATACTATTTCTGCTGTTGGTAAACACCATTTTGTTTATAGTAATGAAACCACCAATGCATCTAAATTATTACCAGCATGGGAACAAGCTAAAAATTTTGTTCAGTATAGATTATATAATCAGGTCACTAATCTATTAGATAAAATACTAAAGAATACTGCTAATGATGGTTGTGACTCTACATCCACCCCCAGCACAGCGCATGTTCCAGGATCAGCCGTAGGTAATAATGGATTATTAAAAAATATAGGAGATAGTAAATATAAAATATTTAATGAGAATATATCGTGTGATGTTTCAGAATCAGACGGATCCTTTTCTGCAACATATAGTGCAACTATTAAAAATAACACCGTATCAGATTATAGTACCGCAGAAACTAAACACACAGTTAAAAAATCATTCAATATTACTAATCAAAATAATACTAAAGCTGTTGGACTAACTATTAGTGGTACTATAGAGGGTCTACTAGAGGGTGGTATTATTAATAGCTCATCACCCATTGAGTTGCCTGATAGTGGTTCTATTCTAATATATAAAAATAATAATGATACTAAATATGATAATGCTAAAGTACTTCTAGATAAAATATTTAAAGAAACAGAATATAATGCAGGTTTTGGTGCTAGTGGTAAAAAAGATTTGATCAAAGCATTTAAAGATAGTCTCGGTGTAACACTAACAGCTCTGGGTCTAAGTCCTGCTCCCGATGATCCTGTTAGTGATCCTCCTCACCCAATATCATTTAACTTGACACATGACTATAATACTGGTACTATAAATTATACGGTAGAGTATAGTAGTGATACTTTGGCGTGTGGTCGTAAATACCAAGAAATTAGTATTCAAACTAATAATCCGGTCAAAGTTATAGCTCCATTTAATATACCATTAAGTGATAAAGGCCCATTAATACAAGAATTAGGAACACAAACAGCAAAAACTGTAACAGTAACTATCAACGGTTCGGATCTATCAGCACAAGGAAAACCAAGACCAATGGATTTATTGAGTGAATTAAATTGTAATGCTAATTATTTACCCATTACTCTACCTAATATTAATGGTATAAAAACTAATCAAGAATATACTAGAAATATTCTAGATGGGTCGTATACTATTAATTTATCATATATTTGTGATAATAATGGATGTTTAATATCTTAGGAAACTATTATGGCAGATATTATCAACGCACCAATTAAGTTTTTAGGCGCTACAGTTTTATCAACTAGTACTAGTATAGGTTACGGATCATCCAGCGAGAGCACCCTATCTGTAGAACTAGTAGAAGACTGTGATGCTAATGATCAATTTTTACCATCAGAAGTTGGTGCTCCTATTTATTTTAACTGTGGATCATTTATATTTGGAGGTATTCTAACAGGATGGACTGAAAATATTAGTCAATCTGGTAAAACTTTTAGTGTTAGAGCATCAGATCCTAGGCAATTATTAGATAATTTTACAATATTGGTGGATACTGAGATAGGTGCAGGAGTAGGAGAAAATAATGTATTTGATATCTGGGGTTATTGGGATAGTACAACACAAGCAGATTCCGACCAAGGTACTATTGCCACAAGAAAAGTTGGTAATGAGTGCGATGATTATCCACAGTTTAATGTGCAAAAAGACAATATTAATGATCCAAAAAAGGGTCAATTCGGTAGAGCACAAAGCAGTGAAAGAGGTATGAAATACCGTCAAATAATAGATGCTTTAGAATGTAAAAATCCTTCTGTGTATAGTAATACTGGTTATGAATACAGTGTTGATTTCACAACTTTTCCCGCCAAAGCTCTAGTTCCTGATTTTTATAGAATACAAGGACCTACCACACTACTACAACTATTACAAAACATATGTGATATTTTAGGTCAAGAATTTTATGTTTATTTAGAAGAAGTAGGCGTAAAACATACTATAAAAATAGGTCTTATTGATTTAACGCAAGAGCCAGGAACATTTAATGGCATAGTTACCCAATTCAAGGGTTGCGCTACAGACTTATCTTATGGTCAAGAATTGCGTCATGATAAAATTAAAACTGCAATATTTGGAGAAAATTATCATACAAACGAAGAATATCAAGATTGTTATTTTTATTTTGGTGCTGAACTTTATGAAACAGCTCCAAATGCAAATCAAATACTGAGACACATAGTACCACAAAAAGCTGGAGATGATGGATGTGGATTTTGGATATTTAAAAGTATAACAGAACTTAATGCAACACTTCATAAACCTATCGCCCCATTAGCTGGTGGACAAAAAAATGGACCATATTCTATAAGCGAACTAGACCTAAGAGCTGCTATGAGTGGATTTAAAGTTTGGAAAAATAGAACTTTTTCAAAAGATATTCCAGGTAGTTTTAATAGAGCAGTTAGAAATACATATCCTATTTATGAAGATAGTGTGAGAGATACTATTAATGGTTTAGAGGGGGCAGCAACCGCAGCCACAGTAGGTAGAGCACTCCCAGACGCTGCTGTACAGCCAACTAAATCAGATCAAAATATTACTCGTTTCAATGAAGAAACACAAGATGTAGAAAAGGTTTATGCCTGGATCAAACAGCTTGCTGATACTTATTATGGTCGTCAGTTTTTAGTACCAATGAAAAATATTAGTTATTATTTAGAAGATGACAATGTTACCACTATGCCAAATCCAGAGCAGTCACAATTTATGTTTACTAAAGTTCCCACCAATGCTGGTGGTTGGACCGATCCTATTAATGGTAAAGTTACTGTGCTAGGACTAAGCGATCCAGCATTACAGTTTTTTAAGCAAGATGATGGGAGGGTTAGTAGTTTTGCTTCATTTCCTATAGAAATAAATAAAGAAGCTGGTTGTAACGATAGTTTAGCAAATTAAATGGAGATATATGATGCCAGCAGATAGAAATTGTGGAAAAATTGATCTTACAAAAATATCTTCTGATGAACTAATAACAGATGTTACATTTAATGGAGATACCACTTCTGGTACTGCATATATTAGGTGCGAAGTTGATGAAAATTTAGTAGTTGTATTACCAGGTAGAAGCGGAGATGTTCCTGCTGGTGTTTATGCTGTAATTAAATTTAATGAGGGATGTTTTGCCGATCTTTGTAAAGATTCTGCTGATTATAATCCAGCATTATCATTATTATCAAACTTACTAGATACCGCAGCTAAGTCGGAGGACGGTAGTGTACCTACTCCAGAAACAGCACCAAATTTAATTAAGAATGCCAATAATAACCCTCCAACTAATTCTAGAACCAGCGATAGCAGTTGCGCTGAAAAAAGATCAACACCACCCAGCATTTGTGGAATAAATCCTGAAAGATTATTGGCAGCAACAAAAAGTGTTGATTCAGCAGAAACCAATATTCATGGTTTTCAACCAGCAGCAATTTTTCCTAATAAATTTAATATTCCATTAAAAGATAATACTCAAAGATATGGTCCGTATAAAAGTAATAATTTTGATAATATCAAAGGTGCTGCTGATATAATTATTAATACTGATTTATCACCCTGGAATTTTGGTAGTTTCGATAAAATGGGTCAGGCTGGTAATCAACTAGTAAGCAATCTTGCTACAGGATTACGCAAAGCGGAAACAGGGTCAGTAACAGTTCCAGGATTGCCAACACTAGCCAGACTAGGAGCTGCTATAAACAACGGACCACTACTAAGTAATGTTAGTATTAGTTTTGGTTCTTCGGGTATTACTACCACCTATGAGTTTAGAACTTTTAATCCCAAAGCTGGTGGATTAGCTCGTATGGGTGTTGAGAGATTCAAAGAATTAAGAGAAGCTAGACAACAACAACTGAGATTACTAAAAAGCGATCAAATTAATCAATATCGTATTAATCAAAAACTAAATAGAATTCGTAATCAACACAATATGGATGCTTTAAGACATGCTCGTGTTAATCAACAAGCATCATTACAACGAGTTTTGGTTGGAGAAATCTATAATTTTTCCTTGGAAACACAGGATGTAAACCAATTAGGACAAAGAACAGTTGTTGGCATATCAACTCTAGCAAAATCTGTTGCTGAGATGACTTATGACTATGAGAGAAAAGCATATATGAGTTTGGATGGCTTATTTGGACCCATTTCCAAAAATGGCGGTGGTACTGATAGTGGTGGTAATTTTCGTTTACCTCAATATGCTGGCTATGGGGATGATGGTTATATAACTAGTTCTCATAAAGCTTCTCCCATATCTCCTCAGCCCCCATTTATAAAAAACGGTGGATGTAGTGATACAAATTTAACGTATACTGTATATAATTTAGATTTAAGCCAAAATTATTTTGATCCTTTAACTAATAAGTTTGAAACTCATACTTATCATTATGGTGCTGGTGCTGGTCACGTTGTTGATTTATTAGGAAGACAAGAAGAAGTATATACAGAAGGACTTATTACTAATTTATTTAAAACAACTGATAATAAAAGATATAGTGAGGATTATCGATTCTTAGCTCTTAGAGGTCCTCTAATGCTTCATAGTTGGGGCTATGATCTGGATGGTAAACCAATTCCTAATGAAGCTGATACTGTCGAAGAGACTAAAATGGGTAATTTTAAGGTTGATCATCTTAAAGATCGTTTTATGAAAGACTGGTTACAAAAACCATTTTCTTGGCCAGCAGCACCAGTGGATCTAAGATTTGATCGTAAGCGTGGAGTATGGGTAAGCCCACAACCTTATAAGATTATTGTTGCTAAAATCGTTAAAGAGGTTCCTGCTTTCGGCCAAGGTTTAGGTGTGTTAGTAAATTATGGTAATAAACTATATGATGCTGATGGTAATGAAATAAATGCTGGTCCTGGCACAGAAAATAATGCGTGCTGTGAAACTCTAGCACCAAATGGAACATGTTTTGGTAATTGGATAGATGTAGTAACAAATGTTTGCTTAACGCCATCAGGACTGGTTGTTAAAAAAGTCAAGGTTAGAGTATTAGATGCCGAGTATGATGACTGCTGTACTGATATAATACCAACCGAATCATGTAGCAGTAGTACGGGTGAAAATTCAAATTGTGATTGTTTTACTGTGGATTGTTCATCTTCGCCATCATCATCATCGTCTAGTTGCACAGAATCTACTGATATGAATCTAATAGAAATTGTGGATCGTATAGGACATAGACACAAAGCTGGATGTTATGTTTATGCTTATTATGATACCACAACAGCTAAATATATAGTGTTACAGAACTAATCAGAGATTGCTCAGTTCCCAACTATTGAAAATATTTTCCCAACATTTGGAACTATTTTCTTTTCCCCATTGTTGGTCTATCTTATTTCTAGCATTAATTCTCAACTCTTGAGTTTCTGTACTTTCGAAAGCTGATCTTGATGCCTTATAAACAAATTCACGATGATCGGCGCATAACCAACCTGTTTTACCATCATCCACTAAAACTTCCCATCCTCCTTTTTTATCAACAATTAATAGTGAACCAGAACTCATCGCCTCAAAACCTACTCGTGGTAAGTTCTCAAATGTATCTGTGGTCATAATAATAACATCACAAAATGCATATAATTCTTGTTGCGTTATTTGTCCTTCATGTAGACCCAGGATATATGAAGGTAATTTACCTAATTTTTTTTCTGCTCTTTGATCCCAACCTAATATCATACCTCTTTTTAATATGGGAGAGGTCATAGTTTCATAGATCCACAATTGTAAACCACCATATTTGTCAGCATCACCTCTAGAGATTCTACCAAAATTGAATGTTTCTGAGGTTTTTCTTTCGACAAATGGAAATGGATCGGTGTCGAAATACGGATTAAAAAATAATGGTCTATATGGTTTACCAGTCTCTATTAATCTAGGACTTACTCTACTATATTGGTGCTTGGTTTGATATAGGTGAAAGTCTAACAGTCCTCTGCTTTGAGCCTCTATTTCTTTTGGAAAATTCCATGTCATGCAATTTACAAATGTGGTACTTTTAGCATACTTTTTTATTTCTTCTATATTTTTTAGGAATTCACCGTTACAAAAAGATATAGTATGAAAACCAGCACAATCCCTCCATGATCTGCTATCAATATATTTACATCCAATATCTAGCATGGATTTTTTCATTTTATTCAAATTATCATCAAACCCACCCGTATGACAAATATATACATCAATACCCATCTCTCTCCATAATCTTATTTGATGGTCCAACTCCGTATCGGCACCACCTAACTTAGACGGATGTCCTATTACACACAATTCTTTTATCATTATAGATTACACTCTTCACATGTATCATATGGACCAGTGATAATATTAATTGTATTATTTGCTATATCTCCTGAAACACCATCCCATATTCCTGTTACAAAAGATATTTGAGTATTTATCATTTTAACAAAAATTCCCCGCAGTAATATCTATAACTTGACATGTTCCAAGGGTTACGCGCCATGAAACTATGGAATAATCACAATGGTCTCCGGTACCTTGACAATCACAATCGGGAAAATTACTTAGAAAAAAAGTTACCATTACTTTACAGGACTGCGGATAGCAGTTCTCAAAATACAAATCATATTCTGCCTCATAAAGACAAGGATTATTAGGATCATTCGATATATCAAGTCTGTTTAGATAATTAAATACGCTGTTGCTCATACATTTTGAGCACACTATATTGTTATTCAGTGTGAAGGTCAGCTCTTGTGTGTTATTTCCCCACGACACATGCTGAGGACAGGGGCAGCGGGGGGTCCCGGTGCATGGAGAACAACACGAAAGGTCACTAGCTAATTTACCATTTACGGTTAATAATTTACCATTATATGAGATTAGTGGAGCCACTATTTATCCTTTTCTTTACTCCATTTATGCCATCCTTTATTGGGCAAATAGTTTCCTTCATCATCTTTGCGTTTTGGAAATAATGTTCCACCTTTTTTATGTTGACCAAAAGCCAGTATTGCTCCACAATCACCACACCTTAATTCATAGTAATCGTTGCCTTCAACATTTCTTACTATAAATTTTAGATTGGTACTACCACATAATCCGCACTTTTCTTCTCCAAAGATTTCTTGTATAATAGCCAGTTCTTTGAAGATTTCTTTTTGACCCGATCCTTCAACCTCGAACTCTAATCTATCACTGACCTTATACTTAACTTTCATAAATCACCTCTATTTCCAGTTATTATCATATCCAAGTATATTATCCGGTATGGAGTTTGTTTGTTGGTAACTAGACAACGATGTTACAATTTTTACAGCATCGTCATGCGATATATGATAGATATTTTTGGAGTCTATAGCAAGAGATTCCAGTAATTTAGTCACATTAATATTAATACGTTTAGCTAACACATCTATAAAATTAATCTGATTATTCGTAATTTTGTCCACAGTATTATGATCAGGATGATCCTCAATATCTTTGGCCAATTCTTCAGCGGCCACAACTTTTCGTAGTTTTAGTGCTCGCCTTAATGCTCGTCCTTCTGCTCGTGTTTCGGCCACAGCAACGGGATGATTGCGATAAACCTTGTCACAATTACCCCAATAAACGTCCGCAGCGCCACTAACAGAGCGATGATTTAAATTATGGTCCTTGGACTCATCCCTATTTAAATAGTAGCTCAGTTTGTGAACCACCGTGGCTCTTTTTTCGTTATCTGGAGACGGACTCTGAACCACCTCCGAATTAGAATCAAGAATTGTACAGTTAAGGGCTATCTCAAAAATTCTTCGTAATCCATCTGTTGTTGGATTGCCCATTATTTTTTCATCTTCTGATAGTAAACTCAGCACATAGTCTGTCCACTCTAAATCATTTGTTGTGGGATTAGCATTTGTAATTTCAACACTCACAGTAGCATTGATAGTTTCTGTCATGGTTTCCTTTTTTGGTCTAGCCATTATTCGTCTCCTAGATTAATAATTTTACTATTGGGCATGTTTTTTCCTTTGATACTATCTAATATCTCTAGTAATTGGTTAAATATAATAAGTCCTCTTGATGGAGAAAAGTCTTTTGTTTGTTTGATTCTGATTAAATATAGACCTTTACCTAGAATTAATCCTGTTTTTTTATCATCATACTTTTTATTACGTTTTAGAGCATCATCGCCCCACACTGGTTCAAAATGCGATGGACCATCAACTTCAATGGCCGCATTTAGTTTAGGTAGAAACAGATCAATTTGCAACTTTGTATTTAGTATGCTTTGCTCTTTGTGGAATTCAACAGAAAATCCCTTTGATAATAACTTAGTATGTAAAAATTTTTCTAATTTGGATCCTGTTTTGCTACTTTGTCTCACAGCATCATTAGCTTGTTTTAACATATACTGTTTTTCATCATCGCTTTTCTTTTCCCAATTCAAACGAGCTTTAGTTTTTCTGTCTTTAATTTCTTTATCATTCATTCCCTCCCAAACCTGTAAAACAGATAATCCTATCTTGGATTTGGTTTCATTAGATCTTTGTTTGCCTTGTGTCGGGTGCTGAGTTTTACCCAAAGCCAAAGCATTCTTTTGTGCTTCGCTTTTATTACGAATTTTAATCTTATACTTCATAGCATCTCTGCGTAATTTATTAGCATAAGTCCCGCATTCACTAGCTATATCTTGAAAACTTTTATTATTTTTTTCGTATTCTTTTATTAAGAAGTTTTTTTTGTCATTATCAGATAGCTTATCATATTTCATAGTTGAATCTCTTCTATCTTTGCGTTGTTATTAGTTAATAGTTTATATTGATTCAATGTTTTTCTATCAAGTTTTTGTGAAACACAATCATTAATATCAACATACAGATATATATCTTTTGATAAGAGATTGTCGTGTTGTATAAGATCTTGATAATTTAAAAAAACTACAGTGCCATCATAATTATGCATATAGTAGTCTAGAAAAACAGCATATTTTTGATTTTCCCATCCGTCACTATTCGTAAATATATTGAAATCAATCAAACTATATTTTTGTGTAAAAAATACTTTAATTAATTCTATAATAGAAGCATTTTCGAGAAAACTATTAGTAAAAATAGATATTTTATGTTTCATATTCTTTGATATGTTGTTGGTTTAAGATTAACATTGAATGGTTTGACTATACAATTATTAGACACTATAAGTTTATTAATTAGTTCAAAAATAAAATAGTTGTGTACGATATTGGTTTCTAATACTGTTTTTATATATGAGGCATGATCTTTAGACAAGTAATAGATGTCATATAGGTAATTATCTAAATCATAACTAATATTCTCAATAATTTTGTTGTTAATAATACAACCTAATTTATTCTTAGTGTGCTTATTAATAAAAATCTGAGTACCATCAGATGTATCAAATTTATTAAATAGCCTAACGCTCAAATTACTATCACCAAACAATATCAAACAATCACTATCTAAATAATCTTTAGCCAAATATAAACTATGAGCATAATTATATTGATCATATTCAGAATTATAAATTAAATTGACGTTTTTTAATAAGTGATCATGCTTAGAGATAAAACTCAGAAATTTTTTATTATCAAATCCGTATACATATGCTATAGTGGGGTTGTCGAATACTGTATTAATAATTCCTAGCTGATTTTGTAAAATAGTTTGATGGTTGGAGGTTTTTAATAAACCCACACATCCCTTGGATTTCATTCGCTTTTGAAATTTATCTCCCAGTATAATAATATTCATACAAACATATATTTAGTATCATCATTTAGTAGATTGGTATTTTCTATTTTCCCAACATATCGATATACTGATGCACTATATACTATACATGTCTTATTTTTATCTGAAACCACCATTATCTGTCCCATATCTTTATGTACAATCTCATTTGTTTTAATAATTGGATTGAGATTACTCACAGGACCACTTATCTGAACAACAAACCTAGATTTAGTATCTTTGTATAGAACACTATTAATAATTGACTCATCAGTAACATCTTCATCTAAAATACTCTGTATGCGCCAACCACAAGATATATTACATTCATCTATCAGACTATTCATCATATCAAAGGTATAAATTAATGATTGTGATTTACGACGTAAGAAAATGATTTTTTGTGGAGGACCGACCGTATTATCCGTAAGGTTGGAGCATAAAGTTTTTAAGTCTGATGGGTTCTCAAATCCACGTAAACTAATAATCACAGTATAATGTAATCTATTTGTCTCTGTAAATTTAGTGATTTTATCATCCAAGCACGCATCTGCTAGACCAAATTGTTCAAACCACTTGTTTTCCCTATATCCAATACATTTTTTATTATTGATAATATAAAATTCTTTCTCATTATCATATGCTTCAATAATTTCAACATTATTCTGTTGTAATTTATTAATAAAATCTAATGAGCAGTTTGTTTGTGTGTTTTCATCATATTTGGCGAATACACAATTTTTGCATGAAGTATGAATAGCGCTGATGGTTGTCATGGAATAAAATCCTCTTTGGCTATAGAATTTTTGTTTGTTCTCATCTGTTCACAAACAATTTTATTATTTAGGAATGATTCTAGAATAGCAATAACATCTTGATGACCAAAGGTTTTAAAATGACCATTCTGAACTATTACACTATTAATAAAATCCTTGATTAACATTTGTATTGGTGCTGTATTAATTAAGTATGGTTCATTAATTACATGAGAACACATGAATTCAACAAATTCTTTTTTTGATATTGTGGATGGAATCGATACATTCGTATGGTTTGTTGTATATTTTTCTGATGTATCCCAATTTGTTTTCTGATTATTTTTTATATGATCAAAGGCAGCATTCCATGTTTGATAAACATTATCCCAAGAATATTTTTCAATACATTTCTCTCTGATATGATCACTATTAGGAATAGTAATAGTCTTATTAAAGAATTGAGTTAGTAAATTGATAGTATAGTTGTTATCTGGAAGTGCTCTTAAAGCATTACTTTCCATTTCCCTAAATAGGGAACACGGTATTTTATACCCTAATAAATTATCAGCAATTTTGGACATAGCACTATAATCCACAACCATAATAGGAATGCCACAAGATGCAGCCTCTATTTGTGGAATACCAAATCCTTCACATATAGCATATTGTAGATAAACATCGAACAGATTATATATCTCACTCAATTGTGAAGTAGATACCGAATTAGCTGTACTAGTAAATCGTGCATTATAAGATCCACAACTTGTACACTTTGTCGTAATCCCATTAAACTTAGAAGGGAAAAAACTATTACATGATTTACACAAATAGGTAAAATAAACCCTATCAGCAACACCATATTCTAAAAGAAGCGAGGGAATATCCCACCCAGCCTCTTCTGGATAACTAGTATGAAGATATAATACTGTATTTGTTGAATTACTAGGCTTCTTAATAAATTCATTTAATACTAATATAAGATCAGCTAGTAATTTACGCTTTTGATTACGCATTACTGTGCCAATCACATTAATTTTGTTTGTACCTAAATATTTGGTTTTGTGTTCATCTTTATTATATATTGGTTTAAATATATTGTAATCTACTCCAGCATTAGCGATTTGTGGGAATAGATTAATAGTATCCCCACACTCTTGTATTAGGGTGTCTTTGGCCCATTGAGTATATGGAACTACTAAATCACTATTTTTAAATGTAATTTTCCAATCTATGCGTTGAGGAGCAGAATCTACTGTTGGCATTATTACCCAATTATAAAATCTACGATATGGGCTGGTTTCTTGATACGCGCTCATCCAATAGTCTCTAACATCAAAAACTATATCAGGATTAAAATCTGCTAAAACCCTATTAAATCTCCAAAGACCAAACTGATTAAGGTTGTTACTTCTATAAGTGTTGTATCTTTTGTCATTAACAGGCACAGCATTAGCATAGAACCGCCAGGGAATATCTTTAATTCTGGTATTTAAATGATCAACAAAACAACCTAATTCTGCTACTTCATACTCTTCGTTTTTATGTAGTCGTGAGAGAATTTCCTTACCATAAATACCATAACCGGTATCTAAAAAACTAGCATCGTTACATAGTAAAATTTTTGTTTTTTTCATGTTATAGAATACAGACCCCTGGCACCATTGAGATGCCAGGGATCTATATTAGAGATACTTAAAATCAGAACGCAACAGCGTCGGCTGTTTTTTCTGATCTTTTGGTTGTTGAGATTTTACCAAAATTATTAACTCTGACCTTTAGAGTATAATGTTTTACTCCATCCTTTTCCCAACTGTCATTACGTAATGATCCTTCAATAATTACTAGATCGCCCTTCTTCAACGAAGATGAAATGGCCTCGGCGCCACTATCCCATGCTTCACACTGAATAAATGAGGTAATTTTATCTTGTGTACCATTAGCCTTGGTGAATTCTCTTGATGTGGCAACAGTAAAATTAACCACATAAGTTTGTTTATCACCAGTTGTAATAACTCTGAGTTCCGGATCCCTAGCTAAATTACCTTTAATCATAACAATATTCATATTCATATACATCTCCTTGTTAATTTAAAACCAAACCTGACATATTGTAAGCTCGACGGGACACAAGTCAAGCCCTTGGAATATAAGCCTTTTCCACAATTAGGCCATCACCAGTTTTTGATTTATTGCCCTTTAATATGATAACATTACCAATGAATAATATATTCTTATATTCTTTATACTTTTCTGGAAACATTATAACCGAATCCAAAGAGCCTGTGCTATCAATTATTGTAAGAAATGCCATCTCTGATCCTGGGTTTTTTCCTGATTTTGTTTTTGTTACACTAATAAAATCTATTTCTCCACCGATAATTAAATTATCTTTCATAGTAGTTGTTTTAAACTCTTTACATGTAATATTTGTCATACTAATATCATACATGTCTATTTTTGAGCAAGAGATTGAGTATCCTAGTAAGGAATCTTCACAGTCAGATATCCATTCAGGATTATCTTGTAAAGAATACGGGGGATTTTTTAATGAATTGATCATATCTTGTATAGCATTTTTTCTATTTTTATTAATTTTAGACTGACTAAGAACTAATGATAATAGTTCACTGAGCTTGTGTTTATCTTTAAATTCTTTCACATAACTACTTAAAATTTCTAACTCCTTTTTTGTCAAACCACTCACGGTGTTGTATTCGAACAACATTTTGTTTCTGGATATTTTAAAAAATCCAAGAGACCCACTTTGAATTAATGCTTTCGATGCTGTACTATTAATATTAATTAAGACAAATAATAAACACTCAAACCAACACATAGAGTTAAAATCTATTTGTGTAGATAATTTAGTAATCTTATCAAACACAGAAGATCCAACACCCTTGATATCAGTTAAACCAAAATAAATTTTATTATCATGCAGAATGAAAAATTCGTTTTTTAATCTCAAATCCGGATTATGTACAGAAATATCCATCTCGCTGGCATTAAGTATTAACTCCTTAATTTCTGATTGAGGGTCTATTTTATCTTTAGCAAATCGCAGATACGAAGCAAAGAATATTTTCGGAAAGTGTGCTTTAGCATATGCCGATAAATAAGCATTAACAGCATAACTTACAGCATGGCTTTTATTAAAAGAATATCTCTGACTTTTTTCGATCCATCCAAAAATTTGTTCAGCCTGTTCTTGAGTAACTAGGCTCATAGCACTAGCGCCATCCATAAATTTGGATTTAACTTTGGCCATTTCTTCTGGTTTCTTTTTACCAATAGCTTTGCGCAACATATCTGCTTCTTGAAGATTGAAGCCGGCGACTACCTTAACAATCTCCATTGCTTGTTCTTGATAAACCATCTCTCCATATGTATTCTCTAATACTTCTTTCAAGCAAGGATGAAAATAATCTACTGATTCTAGTCCATTTTTTTTATCTATATAATGATGACTAACACTTTTACCATCTCTAATAGCTTCCAAACAACCAGGACGCATAATGCTTATGAGCGCTGATAGTTGTTCTATATTAGATGGTTTCAATTTCTTAGCCATAGATCTACCAAGGCGACTCTCTAATTGAAAGCACCCTTTTGTGTTTCCATCTGATATAAGATCCCAGGTTCTTTGACAGTCTAGGGTCATATGATCTATAGAAGGATCAAAAGTGATCTGTGTAGAACCATTGTTTTCTACAATAGGAAACTTACACCCACACGAATATGAAAAATGTTTAGACATTACTGCTTGAGAATGCGTTTCTAAATTTAACTTTCTGTCCTAGATTTCTATGTAACTTAAGAAAACGCACAATAATTTGAGCGGTATCCTTTACATCTTGCAAAGCATCATGAGCATTATCCTTGGATAACCCAAAATAATCTCTCACATTATCTAGTGTGTAGTTTTTTAAATCGTTATTGTTTTCAAACCAATAAAACATCAAATTCATACCATCAACAACATCTCGTGGATAGAATAAATTGGTCCTATGTTCTTTATTTAGGTTACCATATTTACGGCTTAATCTATCAATAATATGTAAATCAAACCGATTAATATTATATCCAGCAGCTATTGGTGCTGTAAATTGACTTTTTTTGGATGATCTAGTATGATATTTTTCTAAATAATTTACAAATATCTTCCAAGAGTGATCCTGTTTAGGATATTTATACCATGACTTTAGGACCTCTTCTTTGGAACACCCCTTAATCTTTGAATGAAAGTCCAGAATATCGGTTTCATAAGTGTAGTTCTCTGTATTTTCTAGAACCTCTGGCTTAAAGTGGATATTTAATTCTGAATCATCTATTACTTCTAAACTCATAGGATCTATAATAATAGCAGCCAGTTGCACGGGACTGCATACCGATGGATCAGAGCCATCTGTTTCAAAATCAAAAACACAAATTTTGTTATAGTTAATCATTCAGAGACCACCACCTCTTGAGTTGGTTGTACAAAAATTCTATTCTGCACATTCTGTACAGCTATTGCATTTATAGATTTGCAACAACTAACCTTTGCAGTATCGACCTTTTTATATTGTGTTTCGTTTAGAGTAAATACCGAACCAACGGATACTTCTTGAAACTGCTTATTCATATATTAACTCCTTTACTAAGTAAATTTTGAATAGTCATAATCTTATCTAACATTGCAACACCGAGAATATCGAATTTAATTATACCAATATTTTCTAGATCTTGCATTTCCATACCAGCAATCATTTGTTCGTTCTTGGTGGCATAAATCATTGGACATATTTGATGCAAAGGCTCCGAGCTAATAGCGATACCAGCGGCGTGTTTTGATTGATTCGACTTTGTTCCTTCTAATCTTATAGCCTGTTCGAATCTTTTGGCCAGTGGTCCCTGAAGCTCGCCATTATCGTCGATGTAACACCATTCTCTAAGTTTATCTCCATTATTTTCCAATGCCCATCTAATAATTGATGCCTCACCTGTCTCTTCTTTCATTTCCTGAAGATCATCAGCTATTTTAGCTTCGTCCGGAATATTTTTAGTTATACGATTCATTTCTTCGAAACCAATATTACCATATACTCTTAAAACATCCTTAAGAGCACCCCTACCCTTTATAGTATTGAAGGTAATCATCTGTGCAACTTTATCCACACCATATTTATTTTTTATGTATTCTATGATATATTCTCTTTTATCTATAGGCACATCCACATCAATATCTGGCATACTTATTCTATCCTTCGTATTCCTACCAGAATTATAAAATCTATCAAAAAATAAGTTATATTTGATAGGATCTATATTTGTAATACCAATAAGATAAGATACTAAACAACCAGCCGCAGAACCCCTACCAGGACCGGGCAACCAACTATTGTCCTTCACATATTTTACAATATCTTGAACTATTAAAAAATAGCTACTGAGATCAGCACCCTGTAAAACATCTAACTCATATTTTATGCGATCCACATATTGCTGCTGATGTTCTTTTGGTATATTATTGGCAATTTTATCTTTCCAGCCCTTTCTACAAAGCTCTCTTAAATATTCAGCATCATCATATCCTGTTGGACACTGAAATGGTGGCAACCTAGGTTTGCTCAAAATATCATAATCCTCTATTAAATTTGCTACATAATTTGTATTACTGATTTCCTCTAGTGTATGCAGATCGTTAATTTCTTCTTGAGATGGAATATGGTAATTTTCAGAAATAAAGAAACACCCCATTGGAACCTGTTCGTCGTTGCTGAGTTTGCGACTAATTTCTGGAAATGTTGTTTTTAAATTATTGCATAATAATATACGTTGATCAACAGCGTCTTCTTTTTTACAGTAGTGAGCATCCGGGGTGCAAATAACCTTAGTGTCGGTTTCTTTACCTATGGTCCTAATAGCATCAGTTAATAGAATTTGTACTGGAAGATTATCTTTATCAATTAATTGTGCTTCTAAAAACACATCATTATTGAATATCTTTTTAAGATATCTCACATGTTCTATTCCTAGAGATAACCAATTGTCTTTTAGATTATAGTTATCCAAAATTAGATCGGCTAAAGTTGAGCCCAAATGCCCTGTGATCGCTACTAAATGACCATTGTTGAGTTTGGCTAAAGTTTGCAGATCTAATCTGGGTTTATGATAATAATATTCTGGTTTATTAGATTCTGATACTATTCTAATTAGGTCTTTCCATCCGTTATAGTTACGAGCAAGCACAATAAAATGAGATAGAGATCTATTTTCTTTATCCTTAAATGATGGGTCTTGATCACATATGTATAGTTCACACCCCAAAATGGGCTTAATACCAGCTGCCTTCATAGCAGTGTAAAACTTTATTGCACCAGCAATATTACCATGATCAGTAAGAGCACAAGCAGATGCTCCAATTTCTTTACATCTTTCTGCCATTGATTTTGGCTGAGATAAACCATCCAATAAACTATACATGGAATGGCAATGTAATGGTATATAGTTCATTCTGTGCTGCCGGGTGCTTTGTACTTACCTACAGTATACCCTGGTGTTGTATATTCGTCAAGTACCTTGTTGACACCCTTGATTTCAATATCGTGTTTGATTTGTTCGCATTTTGTCATGGTACTATCTATAGCACACACTTGATTGGGTCTATATTCCACTATTGGTAGAATACTACTATTGTCAAAAGTACTTTTACCAAAGTGACATAATTTATTACATTTCCAGGTTTTATTCAGTTGCGGAATTTTAGTGTGTTTTATCGTCTCGAATTTAGATCGTAGCATTTCTTCTGTTTTGATAAGATCTTTTTTATCATAACAAATGGTGAAAGCACCACCATCATTAATGAAGTTAATACTAACCATAACATGATCATACTCAGGATATAGTGAGCTAACAGCATAATGATATATTCTTAGTTGAGGATCGTCTTGTAATTTTGCTAAGGTTTTTTCCTGACCCGTGGCCCAATCCAATCTTTTACCAGTTTTCCAATCTATGATTTCTAATGTATTATCGTTAACTCTTGTGATAAGATCTATGGTTCCTTTAATGGCTAAATACCCCTCTAAATTATCTCTATCATATTTATAATAGGCCCATTTCCTTTTAATCTCTATATCGAATCTTTGCTCTGGTTGCACAATGTCTCTGGAGCGAGGATCAAACGATCCATTGTGGTCTGTAATCGCTTTGTGAACCCAGGCGTGGCAGTCTTTATAGTCTTTAGCTTCCCATTCATGATGTTTAAACTGAGACGAATAGTACTTGTAAACTCTTTCTATAATAGTGGTCAAATTATAAGAATCTATAGATATTGAACCTAAAATATCATCAATATATATGGATAAATTATTTTGTTGACATAATTTAATATGCGCTAATATTTCTAGAACTTTGTGACAAATGGTGCCTTTATCGGCCTTCTTATTAGATGGGCTTTTAAGTCCTAAATTATATTCGATAAAATATTGCATAGGACACATACTGTGTGTGCCGTATGAACTACTTCTAAGATATGTAATAATTATGTCAGCACCTTTTTCTTCTTTAGGAAGCTAATGACCATGTTGTTTTGCTCATCAATAGAAATGTTCTCATTGTATATAACCAAGTCAAAATTCTTAATAGAGTAATTTTCTTCATCCAAAGCTGTTTCGCTAGCATGATTAGAATTATGTGGATTTCTATTTAGTTTGATTACTATGCCCCCAACCTCTTTTACTGCCTCTACCTCATTAGGAAATCTACAATCGGCAATGATAGCTAGAGCAGGCTTATCATTATTTATTTTTTGAATAGTAGCATTCGCCCAAACATCGTGTTTCATTTTTCTAAACAGATCCGTCCCCACAAACTGCATGACTTCTCTGGCGGTTAATTGTTTGCCATCCCATACTAACTGTGTTGGAGTGTTTTTGTCGATATCTTCTCCGTAGCACTGACTATATGATAGTCCAAGAATATTCATACAAATATCTTGTTTTAGAGGATCGGCAAAGTTATAAATCTTAGAACTATTAAATGACTCAGTAGTACCATTATGGTATTTTGCCACAAATTCTGAACAGGTGGTTTTTCCGGACTGTTTACGACCAGCGAATGCTATTATTTTTGTCATATAATTTTATTGATATATTCCTTAATTTCTATATCTATTTCTGATGATGTCATTTCTCCAATATCATTTTTAGAAATCTGAGGACTAAAAATCCTATAGGTGTTTTGACACTTAATTTTAATTTGATCTGCCGCCTTGCGACCAGCCTCATCATTATCTGTTAATATAATAATATTCATAGCTCCAGACGAATCTAATAATATTTTTTGTCGATCACTTAATGAGGAACCAAATATAGCAACACTATTATGAATACCGTTTTCTTCTAATCTCCAAACATTACCTGGGCTTTCCACAATAATAACTGTTGCTGTGCTTAGAATATGTTGTTTAGCAAACCAGAAATTATAGAGATGGTTTTGACTTTTGAAGCCGCTGCTGTGTTTCCATTTTGAATATTTCCAGCCATCATCATTGTTTGGACAATTTGTATTTGTATCGTGATGTGATTTACATAAGCCGCATTTTTCAAAAATACTACGACCAGAACAACCAATCATATACTTATAATCATTATCATATACGGGTACAACAATTCTTTTATACATTTCTTTGTCTGGTTTGTCACATAAACCAACATCGTATTTGCTGAGTATTTCAGCAGAATATTTTCTATCGAGATAATATTGTGATGGTATGATTAAAGATCTAACTATCTGTGATCTGATAATTTTTTTTGTGGTATTGTCATTATCAGAACTATTGAGATAACCCATCACGCTGGTGAACTGTTTTTTTTCTTTATCTTTTCTATTTATTTTAATATCAGACAGATCTTTATTAATAATAGATGTTGCATATTCTACAGCCTCTTTAAATGAGCAACTATTATCTCCATTCTTGGTCCATCCATATTTTTGGTGAGAAATAACACCACGAATAAAACCCAATACTGATGCTTTAAAAATATTTTCACAATTATGTGTTCTACACTTCCAATTACCTCTGTAGTTGTCTCCAGTAGGATAGAGATTTAATGCGGACTGGTTATCTCCACCATGAATAGGACAACTCATAGTAATCATCTTATTATTGAACTTATAATCAAGACCAAAGGAGTCTAATAATAGTTCAATATCATCACAAACCTCATCACAAACTATTTTTAGCTTAGCTTGATCATTCAAATGGGATTGTCGTATCATTGTTGTCATCAACCATGAAACCCTTTTCATCTGATTTGTTATTATGAATAATTTCTAGTCTAGTTTTACCTTCTGTAATTTTTGCACACCAACCCTTCATATTACAATTTATATAATCATTATCGTCTAATCCACCACCATGACGACTGATCAATGGTACTAATTTTCTATTCCCATTATCTGAACCATCCTCAGCGATTTCTTCGTCACTTTTCCTTTTAAATATTGTGAAATTACTACATAGCCATACGATTCTGTCTGAACCACTAGCGGTGTCTGTGCTTTCTTTGGTGATGCCATCTCTATTTAATTGTATAAAACCAACGATTGGTACTTTATATCTCACAGCAAAATTATGTAAACTGGTCATCATAAAGCCCAATAACTGATATTCTTTCAGATCCTGACTAATACCAGCGCTATCCATTAGTTTTAGATAATCATAAAAAATAACACAATCTTTCGCAGTACCATCGTCGTTGAGTCCCACTTCTTTAACCAACCATCTTCTCATGATAGATAATTGATCTTCAAATGGTTTACCAGCAATGCTTTTATAAAATAGTTTGGTTTTCTTCAATGACTCTACCGCTTCGGATATCTTGTTTTGTTTTTCTGGTGATTCGACAAATCTGCCTGTTTCGATATCGTTTATCTCAACCTCGGTCATCATTGCTAAAACTCTATTGATATGATCTTCTTTTGCCATTTCCGTATCCATATTTAAAACTGGTATATTCAGTTTATTAGCAATATAAAAACCAATATTATCTGATAGTAATGTTTTACCTGTTTTGGGTCTAGCCGCTATAATATTCACTGTTCCTCTTCGTAAACCACCACCTATAGCTTTATCATAAATAGGAAAACCTGTAGGTATGCCGACTTGATCTATAGGATTATCTATGAGATTCTGTATATAATTATCTAGTCCTTCGCCTATCTTAGCAGGTTTGTCATCGGCATCATTCAATAAAGATGTAAAATTAAAAATACCGTCTTCTGCCATGCCAATAATCGATGAGACAGGTTCCGTGCCGTTAACATCAAGGAGCTTGTCTTGAACTAGTTCTAGTTGTTTACGTAGTAATCTAGCTATTTCTAGCTTTCTTATCTTAGCGGCAAATTTTCTAACATTATCTAGTTCTACAGGAAAATCTATTATGGCTTTTAGGTGTTGTGTTTCTTCTTTTTTGGATAAAACATGAGACAACCCCAACTCTTCAGCAGCAGAGTATATAGAAGCTATGTCTAGCTTAGTGTTATTGCTATCAAATAGTCTTTTGATACATTTGAATATTAGAACATTACTATCTATAGTGAATGATGATTCTTGGATAATATCGGCTATATCCAGATAGGCTTCATCTCCATAATTATAGATTCCAGCTAAAACTGCTCTTTCAGCAGCAGGATCGCATAAGATCATCTATCACCCCGCTCCAGTCGAACATTTGTTACACTTGTATCTTTCTTTAGACTCTACCAAGACCGGAGGAACTTTATCTTTTTTTCCACACACCCTACATTGAACATTGATATAATCAAAATCTCTATTTCTGGCGGATGGTGGTGGTTTTCTAATTTTTCTATCAAATTCCACATCCTCTTTACACATATTAAATTCTGCCATTTGATCAAACTTATTGATACGATTAGTTTTCTTTTTTGTGGATGTGCTCTTTTTCGTTTTGTTAGATCTGGGCTTATCTATAGTATCATCTTCGTTGTCGTCTGTTAATCCTTTTTGCAGAATAGCTATCAAAGCTTTGATATCATCTTTATCAAGTCCCATGCTTCACCTTTGTTTTTTGTATAGACAATAATATATCAGAAAGATTTTTTATTCCATTAGCTAAATATGATAATCTATCACTACGTTGTTTGGCATACACCTTAATTTTATTTAATGATGAGGCTTTATCATTGTGTTTAATTGCCTGTCCAGATTTTTCTAGATATCCATATCCTTTGTAGTTATTTATTTCGTCTGCAATCGTTTCTTTGATAATTTCATCAGCCCAGTTAAATCTTGCTAACTCTCTGTTGACTGTTCTTTGTATATGAAAAGCAAACTGACCTAATCTATAAGAAATTTGAGCGCAGTCTTCTGGACCAAGTTTTTCTATACTATCTCTGTTCATAGTAAGATAAATATTTAGCTCATCAGATCCCAAGACATCTTCTTTGTATTCTGCCAAACCAATTGATTGTTCATATTCGTCTAAAATATCATCCCAATATTTAATTTCTTCTTTTGATGTTTTAAGCATTGTTAATCCTTTCAAACCATGACTCTATAGATTCGTTATAGGGTAAAGCAATATAGGTTATCTGGTTAAGATCACACCATTCCTTTTTTTCTCTATCTCTTTTTTGCGATTTTAAAAAATTCAGTAAGTTATGATGGTAGAATTGCACAAACTTATAGTGTTGTTCTCCATGCACCTCTATGCAAGTTTTTTTTAGGGGTAAATAAAAATCTAAGTACAAAACCTCACTCTTTCTTAAAGAGATAGGTACTTCTTCCAAAACTTGGAGTGTGGGATATGTTTTAGATATCAGTTCTCTGGCCTGCAAATGCAAAGATGATCTATTTACGGTTCTACCCTTTGCCATATTACCAATAAGTAACCAGTTATGTGAATTACCATCTAAATCAACTATTAACATTTAATACCCATTGTATCTTTTATGCTTTTCACCAAATTTTCATATGCTTCTGGATGATCTAATAGATAATGACGCACTTTTTCGGCTCCTTGAAATTTTGGTTTATCTTCTAGAGCCGTTAGAGTATACCACGCCCCACCCTTATGTATAATACCAATATCTGAAGCAAGGTTTATGGCCTCCATATACTTATCAATACCTTGTCCATATCTAATATAACTAGTAATATTACCACCCGGTGGCCCAAGAGCAGAACATACAACTTGCCATTCTATCTCTTGTCCTATTTGATTACTGTCAGCACTAAGTACCCACGGTTTAAAACTCTTAGCCCTCAATTTGATATCTGTTTGATATGCAATGGCCTGCCCACTCTTTTCTTTAAACTCCGCACCATATCCTGTTGGATTACCCATCAAATGAGTAATACCAATTACAATATTTTTATTAACAGGAATCACATTAGCTACTTTACGACAGAATTTAGCTAATAATTTTGCACCATCTGCTCGCTGCATCTTATCCATTTCACTAGTAATTTCTGCTTCAGTACACAGTGCTGAATAAGAGTCTATGATAAGGATACTCCCCGGTATCTCATTAATGATTTTTTCTGCTATTTGTAAATATTCTTCTGCGTGTAAGATTTTACCCTCTTGGCTTCCTATAACATGAAATCTTGATAAATCCAGATCTTTGATGCCTTCTAAATCCCTTTTCTTTAATCTACCTTCAATGTTTAGATAGTACACTTCT
>Ga0194115_10000413_pt1 | contig 63962 bp, 61 predicted proteins | sample TA2MahsurfametaG_3_FD_148656 | JGI IMG/M metagenome (GOLD analysis project Ga0194115, IMG submission 148656) | Freshwater microbial communities from Lake Tanganyika, Tanzania - TA2015002 Mahale S4 surface | ecosystem: Environmental > Aquatic > Freshwater > Lake | place: Tanzania: Lake... | reverse complement strand
TCAGACTCGCTTTCGCTTCGGCTCCGTGTCTTAAACACTTAACCTTGCCAATGAGGAGTAACTCGTAGGATCATTATGCAAAAGGCACGCCGTCGCCACGAATGGCTTCGACCGCTTGTAGACACACAGTTTCAGGGTCTTTTTCACTCCCTTGTTCAGGGTTCTTTTCACCTTTCCTTCACAGTACTCGTTCGCTATCGGTCTTTGAGGAGTATTTAGCCTTACCAGATGGTTCTGGCAGATTCAGACAGGATTTCACATGTCCCGCCCTACTCAGGATACTACTAGGTATTAAAACTATTTCGTGTACGGGCCTCTCACCCTCTACGGACCGCCTTTCCATACGGTTCCACTATAATTCTAAAGTCCATATCGTAGTCCTACAACCCCGCAATTGCCGAAACAATTACGGTTTGGGCTATTTCCAGTTCGCTCGCCACTACTACGGAAATCACTATTGTTTTCTCTTCCTGCGCCTACTTAGATGTTTCAGTTCAGCGCGTTCGCCCCCCTAAGGGTGACTGGTCTTCAACCAGCCGGGTTTCCCCATTCGGAAATGTACGGATCAAAAGATATTTGCTCCTCCCCGTACCTTATCGCAGCTTATCACGTCCTTCTTCGCCTCTCAAAGCCAAGGCATCCCCTGTGTGCCCTTAGTAACTTATCTAACTCTTATGTTAAACTCTTTATGATTTACTACTTCAATCAATTCCAATATGTCAATGAACTTCGTCTGGTCAATACCACCTTAAACAGCAATATCAACCCAACCAGTGGAGGATAACGGATTCGAACCGTTGACCCCCTGCGTGCAAGGCAGGTGCTCTAGCCAGCTGAGCTAATCCCCCGAAAAATTTAGTAGTCCCGAGCAGATTTGAACTGCTGACCCCTACATTATCAGTGTAGTGCTCTAACCAACTGAGCTACGGGACTATTTTAATATCATAGTTCCCTACTACCTCTTTCCCGTAGGGAGGACTCTCGCTTTCGCATTCAATATTATCGAGAAATAGAAAACAACATTTTCAATCTTAAAAACCACATTACATCGGCTCTCCTTCTGTTTTTTCTCTAGAAAGGAGGTGTTCCAGCCGCACCTTCCGGTACGGCTACCTTGTTACGACTTAACACCAGTTACTAGTTTTACCCTAGGCAGCTCCTTGCGGTTACCGACTTCAGGCACCCCCAGCTTCCATTGTTTGACGGGCGGTGTGTACAAGGCCCGGGAACGTATTCACCGCGCCATGGCTGATGCGCGATTACTAGCGATTCCAGCTTCATAGAGTCGAGTTGCAGACTCCAATCCGAACTGAGATCGGCTTTAGAGATTCGCATCCGGTCACCCGGTAGCTGCCCTCTGTACCGACCATTGTAGCACGTGTGTGGCCCAGGACGTAAGGGCCGTGATGACTTGACGTCGTCCCCGCCTTCCTCACTACTTGCGTAGGCAGTTTCTTTAGAGTCCTCAGCATTACCTGCTAGCAACTAAAGATGGGGGTTGCGCTCGTTGCGGGACTTAACCCAACACCTCACGGCACGAGCTGACGACAGCCATGCAGCACCTTGCAAATTGTCCGAAGACTGACATGTTTCCACATCATTCAACTTGCATTTAAGCCCTGGTAAGGTTCCTCGCGTATCATCGAATTAAACCACATGCTCCACCGCTTGTGCGGGCCCCCGTCAATTCCTTTGAGTTTCAACCTTGCGATCGTACTCCCCAGGTGGATTACTTATCACTTTCGCTTAGTCTCCGACCGTATATCGCCGAAAACGAGTAATCATCGTTTACAGCGTGGACTACCAGGGTATCTAATCCTGTTTGATCCCCACGCTTTCGTCCCTGAGCGTCAATTCAGGCCTAGTGAGCTGCCTTCGCTATCGGTGTTCTGTGTAATATCTATGCATTTCACCGCTACACTACACATTCCGCCCACTCCGACCGAATTCAAGACCTACAGTATCAATGGCAGTTCTATCGTTAAGCGATAGGATTTCACCACTGACTTATAAATCCGCCTGCGGACCCTTTAAACCCAATGATTCCGGATAACGCTTGCACCCTCCGTATTACCGCGGCTGCTGGCACGGAGTTAGCCGGTGCTTATTCATTTAGTACCTTCAGGCTTGTACACGTACAAGAGTTTATTCCTAAATAAAAGCAGTTTACAACCCATAGGGCATTCTTCCTGCACGCGGCATGGCTGGTTCAGGCTTGCGCCCATTGACCAATATTCCTCACTGCTGCCTCCCGTAGGAGTCTGGTCCGTGTCTCAGTACCAGTGTGGGGGACCACCCTCTCAGGCCCCCTACCTATCGTAGCCATGGTGAGCCGTTACCTCACCATCTAGCTAATAGGACGCATGCCCATCTTATACCGCTGACGCTTTAACTATTCTACCATGCAGTAAAATAGTACTATGGGGGATTAATCCGAATTTCTCCGGGCTATACCCCAGTATAAGGTAGGTTGCATACGCGTTACGCACCCGTGCGCCGGTCGTCAGCAATTAAGCAAGCTTAATCCTGCTACCCCTCGACTTGCATGTGTTAGGCCTGCCGCTAGCGTTCATCCTGAGCCAGGATCAAACTCTCCGTTGTATAATAACTTCGAATTTTAAGAGCTCGAGTATGTTTGTTTTTATTCTTAAAAACGCTGTTTCCTTATTTCTCAATACTTCAAAGAACTTGTCTTGTGTAATCAGTAAGAACTCCAATCCCTACTCATCTTCTTGGATTTTAAAAACCCACAATTGTATTCAACCGTTGTATTAATTGCGGGGTGCAAAGATATGTACTCTTTTTGGTTTAGCAATGATTTTTTGAAAGAAATTTTAAAAATTATTTTCAGCAAAAGCACAGTGGTCTAACGATCAAGTATTTGAAAGGTTGCATTCTTTTGTGATGTTTTGTGGAAAGCCTGTATTTTCGGCATCTTTGCACTAGATGATACTTGGCAAGAAGGCATATTTGAAGTCATTAAACGATGAAAAGCTCATTGAGGTATATAAAGACCATAAATGGGGCGCTTGTATCGATGAATTATTTAGTCGATATGCACACCTTGTTTATGGCGTGCAACTAAAGTACACGAAAAGCAGAACTGATGCAGAAGACCTCACCATGGAGTGTTTTGAAAAACTGCCTCAACTGTTGCTTAAACACGATATCAATTACTTCAAAGGATGGTTGCATACTGTGGCACGAAATGCCGCTCTTGGTTTTCTGCGAAAAAATAAAATCGCGCAATATCATATAGAAGAACAACATATCGAGGATGCAATTGAGCATGATACGCTTGATATTGAAAGGGAGCTCAATTTGCTCGAGTGGGCCCTTGCTCAACTCAAAGAACAACAAAAAAAATGTATCACTTTATTTTATCTGGAGCAATTGAGTTACGAGCAAATCATGCAGCAAACCGGTTTTAGCTACAATGAAGTAAAGAGCTTTATTCAGAATGGAAAGCGAAAACTCAAAATATTAATGGAAGAAAAAGGAAAACATGAAAGCAAATAGAACGCTTTTTAAAAAATACCTTCAGACCAACAACCAGAAGGAAAAACACCAGATTGAAAAAGCACTGGTAGACGACGATTTTGCGATGGATGCTATGGAGGGTTTTCAGGAGGACAAAAGCAGTTGGAAGCAATTTGAACAATTTGCCAGTAGGCGGCAACAAAGCGTAAAACTGTTAAAAATATCCTTGATTATGACATTGGGCATCTTTTCCCTAATGATTGGCTATTTGATGATTCCGACACCAAAAGCAAAAGACACCATAAAATTGAGCGAGCTACAAAAGCAATCCTCCATTATTAAAATCCATTCACAAAAAGAAATACAAAAGATGAAAGTGGCACCAACCCTACTTCGCATCTCTGCCGAACAAGTCGTAATTGAAACGCAGGAAAAAAGCCAACGCACAGAATCACACATAGAAATACTCCAACGCTTGGATCAGAAGCCACTTCAACAAATTGAAGCAACCCAAACAAAAGGAAAATCCTTGGCCTTGAAAATGGGGCGCGAATTATACATTAAAAATCTCAAGGCTGTCGATTACCGATATTATAGGACTGAAGCAAACAAGTCTTTAGAGGGAGTTCAAGAAAATGAATTTGGAGATCAGTTAAGAAACATTCCATACATTAACTTATTAAGCACGGCAATTGAAGAATTTGCTAAAGAAAATTACAAACTTGCCCTCTTGCATTTTGATCAAATTCTTGAGGTATATCCGGACGATGCAAATGCATTATTTTATGGCGGAATGTGCCTCTACAACTTGAATCAGTTGACGCAGGCAGAAAATCGATTTTTGAAACTACAAAATATACCTTTTGGAAATTTTCGAGAGGAAGGAAACTGGTATTTATTGCATGTGTATCGGGCTGCAAAAAAAGAGGCCGCATTTCGCAGCCTCAAGTTGGATATTATTGAACAGAAAGGATTTTACGCCCAAAAGGCAAGCCAACTGACACTCAATTAATGCTGAATACTTATTGGTGCAGAGTACGCCTTATTGCCGACAAAGAAATGCAGTACATACATGCCACTGGCTAGACCATTTGGAAGCTCTACCCATTCTTTATTGTTGCCAATTTTTGCACTACCTAGCTTCTTACTGAAAACCGACTTCCCATCTAGGTTGACCAAATTCATACTCGTCTGTGCATGTGTTAGATTTGAAAATGTAATGAGTGCTGCACCTTTTTCAGGCGAATATCCTACTTCAAATGTATTTTCAACGGTAGCATCTTGGAGACTTGCATCGTCATTTAAAAAGACATGCTGTGACAAATAAATGATGTCGCCATTGTCGTTGTTATTGTTGTTGGCCTTGTTGGTAGCTACATAAAATGTTACATGGCCTTCTGAGGTCGCAGGTGCCTCCCAAGTCCAATTCCAAACTTGGGTAGCCGATGTATTTGAAGAACTTTTGTGGGTGGCATATTTGCGTTGTCCTCCAGAAATAGTTGCCGTTTTAATTTGAGTATTTGCCCCTGCAATAAAATTACCAGACATTGTATTTGCTCCATTCAATGCTGTCACTTGAAATCCTTTTTTAGCAGGATTGCTTGCCATTGACAGATTAACAGTGTAGGTTGCGCCCGGCGTGTATTGTGTGATACCAAACCCAATATCGTTATTGATGATTAACTGATTCTCAGTACTGCCGTTTTGCGTAGCGCCGCTATGACAACTGGTGCAATTTTGTTCACCAGGGGCGCCGGCTTGGCCACCCGACGGACCGCCTGAATTCGAAGGAGCTGCTTGTATGCCTTCTAATTGAGGATCAATAAACGAGAACGCGGCTAATCCTAAAAAAAGAATGGATATAGGTAAAATAGATTTTTTCATGTTTAAAAATTCAATTTTGTATTTAGTTGTCTTGTTTTCCTTGACTGATCCAACATGATATTTTTTGAATGGTGCTGTCGGGCAAGGCGGGGCCTCCAATTGGCATCAACTGGTAGCCATTTGCTTTCATGGAACCAATGATGGCATTGGCATTTTCCGATATAGCATTGTAAGTGCTGAGGTCATAGCCTCCAGAAACATTACCCGGCTGATGACAGCTCACACAGTTGGCTTCCATTATAGGAAGGACTTCATTTGCAAATGAAATGGTGGAATTGCATTGTTGGTCTATTGGCGTGATTTTATCTCTTGTACAAGAGAAAAGCAGCATGCTTCCGAGGGTAAATATGAAAAAGAAATGCTTCATGACTTTCTTATTTGCCTTGAGCAGGGATTTCAAAATTCACCTTCATTTGATCCGGAACAGCATCACTTTTCTTACCGACTTTAAAATCCATACGATTCACGTAGAAAGTCCCCTTAAAAATGACTTTGCCATTTGCTTTTGAATAGGTAGCAGGAACAGTTACGGCTTTGGTAATTCCTTTTATTGTCAGGTTGCCGTTGATGTTGTATGTGCTGCCCTCCTTTTTCTCCACTTTCGTAGATTTAAATTTAGCATATGGGTATTTTGCGGTATCAAACCATTCGGCAGTTTGTGCTTTTTTAGTCATCATGCCGTTTCCTGTAGAAATTGAGCGGATATCAATTTTAAAATCAAAATTGGCATTGGAGAGGTCTTTCTCGTCAAAATCGATTTCGCCTTCCATGATTTTAAACGAGCCTGAAGGGTCCTTGCTTTTGAATTCGATACTGAAATCCTTAGTGACAACGTAATGCTCGAGTGCGACAAGCGTAAATGCAGTTAAACCGAGCAGTGCAAAAAAGGAGAGGAGATAATTTCTAGTTTTCATATGCCGTTATTTTATTTGGTGTTTTATTCGATAACAAATTTCCTGCCAACAGTAAAGCCAAGCCGAAATTGACCTTTTTGCCATTGTTCGGTATTGAATGGAATAAATTGGGTCTCGCCGATACCACCTGAATTGGTGATATTGATGGTAAAATTATGGCCAAAGGTAAACCACTCAAGGGCAATGGCTCCGCTATTAGTGAACCCGGATTGACGAAATTGAGGGTCGTTAAAACAGTAATAGTATTCTCCGACAAGCGCGAAGCGCGAAGTAAGTCTGAGACGACCCGCTACACCAAGCGCAAAAAGATCGTTTTGGTCGGTGTTGGCAACATAGTTTCGGTGTACCAAAGTTGGTGAGATCTGAATAGCGCCTCGATCTCCAAAATGATGCGCCACATTGACTTGTGCAAAATAATTGAGCCGATGTGCTACTTTTGGAAAGTGGGTGACCAAACCTTCATCTGGCGAAGCTGTCATGTATGTAAAACTTGAGCCCGCTACTGCAGTAATTGAAATTGGCGATTTATTTTCTTCTTGGCCTACTGCCTTGTACTTGACAAAGCCGTCTACTAATGAACGATAAGGAGCGCCTGTGCCCTTGGCACGGCCAAAACCAACCATAAGCTGATCGGTGATGCCGTATTCTAAAGCGATGCGCATATCGGATAAGTTATCGAACCCAAACATATTTTGTATACCGCCATTGACGCCGGCGATATCGCCAAAACGGTGTTCTATGCGAAATTCGTAGGTGCCTTTACTGAGTGTTTCAACAGAATGGCCGTTAATTACTCTGGTTGAAGAAAAAGAAGGAATGACCTCTTGGTAAGTTTCTTCTGATGGGGTTTCAGTTAGTTCTTGAGCAAGAAAATAAGTAGGTAGCAGTAAAAAGGTTGATGCAAGTAAATTCTTCATGTGTACTCTTTATGTTTCTAAACACGTAATATAAACGGATGTAGTAAAAATTAGTTGTATGCTCAACGTTTTTTTCTTTTTTCCGAAAGCCATTTAGGCACTTGTGCATCTTTGGTCTGCGAAATTTCGAGCAGTTTTTCGAGCAAATCTGGACGCTTTGCCTTTTGTAGGCGTTGACGGATCCAGTCTTTGTTTTCCTTTTTATACCAGAAAAAATAGCGGTTTTGGTTGAGCTTTTCTTCTCGGGTTTTGACTGTTTTAACTGGCTTTAGGGTATAAGGGTGAACGCCTGTATAATAAATGACTTCTGCTACTGTCATGGGTGTAGGCGTAAAATCTTGAACTTGTTCGAGCTGAAAACCCATTTCTTTGGTTTCTGCAGCCAAGTTAGCCATATCCATTTCCTCGCAGCCAGGATGTGAGGATATAAAATACGGAATGAGTTGTTGTTTGAGCCCGTGCTTAGCAGACAAGCGGTCGTATTTCTCTTTGAACTTATGAAAATATTGAAACGAAGGCTTGCGCATAATTTTGAGCGTCGCATCTGAGGTGTGCTCTGGAGCTACCTTCAAGCGGCCCGATACATGGCGGGTAATGACCTGCTCGATGTATTCGTCATGGTTACCGTCTTCGTTGTTCTTGTTAAAATCATCGACAAGTAGGTCGTAGCGAATACCAGAACCAACAAAGGCTTTTTTGACGCCAGGGAATTTATCAATTTTGCGATAAAGCTCGGTCATTTGTTTGTGTGAGGTATCGAGGTTATGACAAATAACAGGATGAATACAGCTCGGTGAGACACATTTAGCGCAAATAGCTTCGTCCTTGCCTTTCATGCGATACATGTTGGCTGAGGGGCCTCCGATATCGGATAAATACCCTTTAAATTCTGGGTGTTTGGTCAATTCCTCTACTTCCTTGAGTATCGATTTTTCACTGCGAGAAGCAATGAATTTTCCTTGGTGGGCTGAAATCGTGCAAAAACTGCAACCTCCAAAACAGCCGCGATGGGTATTGACCGAGAACTTGATCATGTCGTAGGCAGGTATGGCGCCGCGTTTTTTGTATTTGGGATGGGGTAAACGCGTGTAGGGCAAATCATACGAGCCATCCATCTCTTTTTCGGTCATGGTCTTGAATGGCGGATTGATAACAAGCGTTTGTTTACCTACTTGCTGTATAATGCGGTTGGCGGCCCATTTGTTAGACTCAACCTCTACCACCTTAAAATTGGCGGCGTACTTGAGTTTGTATTGTAAACAGACTTCGTGGCTAGCTAACTCAATAGTTTCCCAATTTTTATTTTTAGGAAGTTCGAGTTGTGCATCTTGTAGGAAGGCCACCTGATTGATGGTCTTGGCTTGTTCGAAAGGAACACCGCGCTTCAGTAAACGAAGTAAGGTGCGCAAAGGTTGTTCACCCATTCCGTACACCAGTAAGTCAGCTTTGGCGTCAACTAATATGGATGGCATAAGTTGGTCTTTCCAGTAGTCGTAGTGGGTGACACGGCGCAAAGAAGCCTCGATGCCGCCAAGTAAGACTGGTACATCGGGGTAAATTTCTTTGAGGATGTTGCTGTAGACAATACTGGCGTAGTCGGGTCTAAAACCGGCCTGCCCACCTGCCGTGTAGGCATCGGTAGAGCGCAAGCGTTTGTTGGCAGTGTAGTGATTTACCATGGAGTCCATGCAGCCGGCGGTTACGCCAAAAAAGTACTTTGGCTTACCAAGTTTTTTGAAATCGCGGAGGTCGTCTTGCCAATTGGGCTGCGCAACGATACCAATTTTAAATCCTTCACTTTCGATAATGCGGCCAATGACAGCCGTGCCAAAGCTCGGGTGGTCTACGTAGGCGTCGCCGGAAATGAGAATGACATCAAAGGCCTCCCAACCTCGTTTTTCTGCCTCTTTTAAAGACAATGGTAACCAATCGGAAATCGGACGCTCTGGGTTCATGGTACAAAGATACACCAAGAACAATGCGTGGTGAATTTTGTTGTAATTTTGTAGTAGAAATCAAACAATATTCACCTTTAAAAATAAGATCAAAATGGCTTTTGAACTTCCAAATTTACCTTATGCCTACACGGCACTAGAGCCGCATATCGATGCGCGCACTATGGAAATCCATCACAGCAAGCACCACCAAGCATATACCACTAACCTCAACAATGCAATTGCTGGTACCGAAATGGAAAGCATGTCTATTGAAGAGATCCTTAAAGTTTGCAAAGACAAACCAGCTGTACGCAACAACGGTGGTGGTTTTTGGAATCACAACCTATTCTGGGAAATCATGGCGCCAAACGCAGGTGGTAATCCAAGCGGTGAATTAGCCACAGCTATCGATTCAACCTTTGGCTCATTTGAAGCGTTCAAAGACGAATTTGCCAAAGCCGCCACCACGCGTTTTGGCTCTGGTTGGGTTTGGCTGTGTGTAAGCAACGGCGCACTTGAAATTTGCTCCACTGCCAACCAAGACAACCCACTAATGGGCGAAGGCTGCAATGGTACGCCAATTCTTTGCTTGGACGTTTGGGAACACGCTTATTACCTCAACTACCAAAACCGTCGCCCAGACTACATCAACGCATTTTTCAATGTCATCAACTGGGAAGTAGTTGCGGCCAAATTTGCAGCTGCAAAGTAAGATTTAAGTTTATTTAAAATAAAAAAGGGCGGCCCTGCGGGCCTCCCTTTTTTGTATGGGTATCTTCGAGTAAATTAAAAATTCACTTGCGCCTGAATTCTCAATAAATTTCCTCTTTGGAAATTGGTTGGATTGACAGCGTCTTCAAAGCGCCTTGCTGACATCGTATACATTACCACCAATTCAAAGTTTTTATTTGGTTGCCATTCGGCACCGATTTCCAATTCCTTCACTTCATAACTTCGGGCATCTAGCTCATGTTTTTTACCACCATCGTAATACTGGTAGCGACTAAAAGGAATAAGTGTTTGGCCTTTGAAGTCTAATTTATAACTCGCTGTAATAAACCCGCCTTTGAGTGGAGCTTCGATGATCGAATTGGTGAATTTATCGTATTCCGGTCCACGACCAATATTGTACTCAGCCAATATCCCAAAAGGTTTTGGATATAATACAAAGGTGGCGCCAACGCGCTCGTCTGTGTATAATTTATCGGTAAGCGTTGCTACTCCTGAGGTAGTAGATAAAAGTGTAAATTGTCCTTGGTAGGCTTGAATACCTGCTTCAATCACTTGGTTTTTATATTGAAAAGGATATGACGCGCGTGCCACTAAATGTTTATTCGCATTAAGTTCAGGCCTGTTGGCTGTTTGTCCGTTGTAAACGCCGATTCCTAATACGCCGTAATCCCCAGATCCTTTCAAGCCTTCGCTTACCAAAGAAGAAAACAATTTACGCGTTTTTGCAGGTGCCCAATAAAAGAAAACACCAAGATCGCGTTCATTTGTAACGGCGCTGTTCATAGCGTCGGCACGGTCTAGAGGTAATCGATTTTGCGAAGACTGCATGTTCTCAAAGCCGTACGGAACCTTGGATTGCCCGATTCTAAAACGAAATTCATTTTTTTCGTCTAAACCAACATCAAAATAGGCATCGCGTAGTTGTCCGAAGTGCAGAGAAGTAGCAGAAGTAGAACTGGCGAAATCTGGCTGCACATAGAAATAAACGCGCGGACTCACTTGACCAAAGAAAATGAGACGCATACGACGAATAAAGAAGTCGTTGTCGCCACCCCAACTTTTGTCGCATTGTTCACATTCGAGGTCTTCATTTGTTTGTAACAGGCCATTATAACGGACTTGCATGTAGCCCCGAAGTTGTATGCTCTCGTACCATTTCTTAGTTGGGGTTGCTACTTTCGATTTAACTGTATCAGTAGGTTGCTGCGCATTGACAGCAGTCGACAATGTTATTCCGAGTAGTAATAAATAAATTTTGGTCATTATTCATGGATTTTAATTCGGGACCAAAATTAGTTCCTTCATGTTGAGTTCATATTGGCTTTATTTTCATTTAACTTTTAAATAATCTACTTAATGTTTTGTTAACATTTAAAGAATTGAATGTACATGACCTACCGTTGCCTCATTTTCACGGAAAACTTTCCAAATAGTTATGTTATGTTTACGTTAACAAAATGTACTTTGCTTTAAGAACACCCCTGATAAGCATACATTTGCCCAATAAAAACAATAATTATGGCTGGTATTTTAAGTTATTTTCTTCCAAAAGACAAGGTGTTTTATTCATTATTCGAAGACGCTAGTAATAACCTCGAGCGCATCGCACAGAAATTACAACAAGTTGTGCATGAGTCCGATTTCAACAAACGTGCAGCCCTCATTGAGGAGATGCGTGATATCGAACACCAAAACGATAATATTACCCATCAAATTTTTATCGAATTAGGTAAAAACTTCATCACGCCATTTGATCGTGAAGATATCCATGCACTGGCATCAGCATTAGACGACATCGCTGATTACATTTACGCATCAGGCAAAAAAATCAACTTCTACAAAATCGACCCTATTGCAGATCAAGGTATTCAGAAAACTGCAGCAGCTATCAACGACGCCGTCATAGCTGTAAAAGCGGCAGTAATGGAACTTCGCAACCTCAAAAACACGCAAAAAATCATTGAGTGCGTTATTAAAATCAACAGCATCGAAAACAACGCCGACAATATTTTTGATATGAGTATCGAGCAACTATTTAACTCAGATGTTGACGCAAAAGAACTCATCAAGCGTCGCGAACTTTATATGGTCATGGAAACTGCCACAGACAAATGTGAAGACGCAGGAAACGTGATTGAATCTATTGTGGTCAAATACGCATAACCTAACCTAAAAACATTCTAATGTTTACTTTATTACTTATCGTCATTGGCATCGCATTGCTATTTGACCTTGTTAATGGCTTTCACGATGCTGCCAACTCTATCGCAACGGTTGTATCTACAAAAGTATTGACGCCTTTTCAAGCCGTATTATGGGCAGCCCTGTTTAATGTTGTTGCATTCTGGGTATTTGACATGAGCGTCGGTAATACTGTCGCCAAAACCGTAGATAATGGTGCAATTGATCTTTGGGTTATATTGGCTGGGCTTCTTGCTGCTACATTTTGGAATCTACTCACTTGGTGGTTAGGTATTCCATCTTCCTCTTCACACACCTTAATCGGAGGCTTTGCAGGTGCAGCTGTTGCACATGCGGGTTTTGGCGTGATTGAAAGTGGCGAAATTCTCAAAGTCGTCATGTTTATTTTCTTGGCTCCTATTATTGGTGGATTTATCGCTTACCTCATTGCGGTTGTCACGATATTGCGTTCTTTTTGGAAAAAAATGCTCGTTATCCTAACCCTCTCTGGAATTACAATTGCCGTAATGGAATACATGATTGAGTACATTGATATGAAGCCCATCATGATGTATATCGTTGAAGGTATGATTGCTGTATTCATTCTTGTCTACATATGGTTTGAAATTGCACATGGAAGCAGAAAACCATCTGCACTCAAAGAAGCCAATATGCACAAGAAATTGCAGTTGCTTTCATCAGCAGCGTTTTCTCTTGGACATGGTGGAGCAGATTCTCAGAAAGTAATGGGAATTATTTGCGCTGCGCTACTTGTTTATGGCAACATGGGCCGTGAGGGTAAACTCGACAAACCCGTACCAAAAGATTTACAAATCACGGAGCTCATGCAAATTGAATTCGATGATGCCGAAGGTAAAAAACACAAGTTTAAGCCAGAGGTTGCAGAACTTAACGGTCAGTTATACTACATTGATCACAAAGAAATCATCGATGCTGCTACCGGAACTTCCCTATATTCTGTGGAAGGCAAAACAATTAGTTCAGCACAAGGGGCGCCTACCTTCAAAGCCATCGACGAGGAAATGCACAAAATCGAGATCTATACTTTTGGAGATGCGCTTTGTGATGCTAAAACTAACGACACCATCTTTGTGGATAAAACAATTGATACAACCTATAAATACGCAAGTGTTTTTAGTGAGTATATCGATGGTAGTACCGGAGAATTACGAGAAGGGCATAAAATAAAAACAAAAGTACATTCTGATACCATGCCTTTTTGGGTGGCTTTTGGCTGTTACTTGATGATCGGTTTAGGAACTTTAATGGGTGGTTGGAAGATTGTCAAAACCATGGGAACTAAGATTACTAAGGTGACACCGCTGGAAGGTGTTTGCGCCGAAACAGCAGGGGCTCTTACCCTGTTTACGGTATCTCAGTTTGGAATCCCGGTTTCGACAACCCATACCATTACTGGTTCAATTATTGGCGTTGGCGCTACCAAACGCCTTAGCGCTGTGCGTTGGGGGGTAACTATCAACCTACTTTGGGCATGGATCCTCACCATACCAGTAAGTGGTTTGTTGGCGGCCATCTTCTACTATTTGATTATTTGGTTCAAATAAATTGATGTATAAAATCAAAATTTTCATTGAAAAAGGGTGCTTAGGTGCCCTTTTTAAATAAATATTCATTGGTTTTTGCATTATTTTTAAAATTCATTAACTTTAGGCAAAATCTAAAAAATCAACAATGAAAAAACTTTTACTTACAATCAGTGCAGTAGTGCTTAGCGCTACTACCTACGCACAGGTGATTGCAGCCGGGATTTCTCCGCAGAGCATTGTCGCTAACTACACCCACACTTGGGCAGATCCTGCGGGTGGCTGGGGTACACCAGACTTCAATATCCCTGGTACTTTTGTTCAAGATACCCTCAAAATCGTCGACGACGGTTCTACTGGTACTAATGCACAAGGTAACCCAATATCTGCAGAAGGATGTAACCCACTTATTAATGATCTAACAGGTAAAATTGCCGTTATTTTTCGCAATACCTGTGAGTTCGGTGTGAAAGCACTCAATGCGCAAAACGCTGGTGCAGTTGGTGTCATCATCGTGAACCGCAACCCAGGTGAAGTAATTGCAATGGGAGCAGGATCGCAAGGTGCAAACGTTACTATACCAGTTGTCATGCTTGACCTTACTGACGGTTTGGCGCTTATTGCCGAAATGGCAAATGGCCCTGTTGTCATGTTCCTTGGTAATAAAACTGGTTTGTTCCCTAACGATGGTGGTATTTCAGGTGGTGCAACGCTTTTGCCGCGTCAAGCAATGATTCCTTCGCAATTGGCTCAAAACGGTACTGAATTCAACTTTGATTTGGGTTCACGTGTATACAACTACGGAAACCAAGCGCAAACAGGCATGGCATTGAATGCTAAAATCACCAACCCAGCTGGTGCTACAGTTTACGACAACACAACTTCAGGCATCAGCCTTCCAGCTGGCGACTCACTTGATGTTTTCCCTGGCGGTGCTTCTACTTTGCCTAATTTCTCTTTAGCTTCTTACCCTGCTGGAACTTACACGCTCACATACACTTTGACTTTGAGCGGTCCCGACGACTACAACGCTGATAACGTATTGACCACTACATTCACAGTAACTGACTCTATGTTTAGCTACGCTCAGGCAGATCCTGCAACAGGTTCTCCATCAGGTGGTAACTACTACCGCCCGGGCTCAAACAACCAAACTTATTCTTCTTGCCAGGTTATCGACAACGCAAACGCAAGTCGTTTAAAAGCTACAGGTATTTATTTCTCTGCTACCACTTCAGCTGCTTCTGGCGTGCTTCTTACAGGCGAAGAAATGGCACTTTACCTCTACAAGTGGGAAGACGTATTTACCGACCTCAACGATGCTAACTTGGCATTTAATACGCTAACTGAGGTAGCCAATGGTTTCTATTATTACCCAGACGATCTTCAAGGCGAGACAGTTTTCGGTGCCTTTACAACACCTGCTGCTCTTGAAGACAACCAACGTTATTTAGCTTGTGTTCAAACAGTAAACTTGAACCTCTACATGGGTCACGAAAACGGAACTAACCTCACCTGGAACGAAGCATACTATCTACAGCCAATGGCGCCAAACGAGAGCGATGGCACCTACTACGCTGGTGGTTTTGGTTCAGACATCCCTAGCTCTGTAGCTATTGGTGTTGCTGACAATGATGTAAGCGTTGCTGAATTGAACACAGTTGCTGGCAAGGCTTTCCCTAACCCAGCTAACGATGTTGTTACCGTTGCTATCGAAGGCGAAGGTACTGCTCAATTGACTGTTACAGACGTTGCAGGAAAAGTTGCGATGGCAACTACATTAAACCTTGCTGCAGGTCAAGACAACGTAAACATCAATGCATTAGAAACAGGTCTTTACATTTTCAACGTTACACTTGAAAACGGTAAAACAGCCCAATTCAATGTCGTTAAAAAATAAGTTCAAGCTTTATTGAACAAGAAAAGGGACGGGCAACCGTCCCTTTTTTATTTGCTATCTTTGCAGTATGTCAAAAGCATCTTATACCGTTACGGCAGCCTTGCCTTACGCCAATGGCCCCCTCCATTTAGGGCACGTTGCTGGCGTTTATCTTCCAGCCGATATATTTGTACGTTTTTTGCGCATGAACGACCACGATGTCGCTTTTATCTGCGGTTCTGACGAACATGGCGCGGCTATTACCTTACGCGCCAAGAAAGAAGGGCTGAGCCCTCAGGACATTGTCGATAAATACGACGGCATTATCCGCAAAGCATTTGCCGACTTTCAGATCAGTTTTGATATTTTTCACCGCACCTCAAGTGCGCTTCATCACCAAACTTCCGCTGACTTTTTCAAACGCTTGCACGGGCAAGGGCAATTCACAGAAAATGTCTCTGAGCAATATTTCGACGAACAATACCAACAATTTTTAGCAGACCGCTACATCACGGGGACTTGCCCAAAATGTCACAGTGCTGGCGCCTACGGCGACCAATGCGAAAAATGTGGTTCGGACCTCAGCCCCACCGACCTCATCAATCCAGTTTCTACCCTGAGCGGTAAAACACCTGTTCTCAAATCAACCTCTCATTGGTACTTGCCCATGGACCAACACGAAGGCTGGCTCAAAGACTGGATCCAAGAAGGAACTTTAGACGGTGAAATTCAACACAACCCGAAAGAATGGCGCAATCAGGTCATTGGCCAATGCATGTCTTGGATCAATGGAGGGCTTAAACCCCGTGCCATGACCCGCGATTTAGATTGGGGCGTAAAAGTACCTCTTCCAGGTGCAGACGGAAAAGTGCTTTATGTTTGGCTAGATGCGCCTATTGGTTACATTTCAGCCACCAAACAATGGGCGCTTGATAACGGCAAAGATTGGGGGCAATACTGGCTCAAAAGTAAAGCCATAGACCGTAAACTAGTGCACTTCATAGGTAAAGACAACATTGTTTTCCATGCCATTATCTTCCCTATTCTTCTCAAAAACCACGGCGATTTTATCTTACCAGACAACGTACCAGCCTATGAATTTTTGAATCTCGAAGGAGACAAATTCTCAACCTCTAGAAACTGGGCAGTTTGGCTACACGAGTATCTAGAAGCTTATCCTGATAAAACCGACGAACTAAAGTATGTTCTTACGGCTATAGCACCTGAAACCAAAGACGCTGAATTTACCTGGAAAGAATTTCAATCAAGGGTCAATTCTGAGCTAGCCGATATCATGGGCAATTTTGTGAACCGCACCCTGGTGCTGACCAATAAATACTACAACGGCAAAGTTCCGGAAGCCCATGCCTTTACGGCCGAAGACGAACAAATTATTGCTCAAATTCAAACTATCCCCAAACGCATCTCTAAATTAGCTTACGCCTATAAATTGCGCGAAGCTCAGGCAGAGATGATGCAACTAGCCCGTATTGGCAACAAATATTTAGCTGACAACGAGCCCTGGAAATTAGTCAAGACAGACGCGCAGCGCGTCGAAACGATCATGCATTTGGCTTTGCAAATCACAGCCAACTTGCAAATCGCTTGTCAACTATTTTTACCCGCAACCGCTGATAAATTAGCCAAAATGCTTAATGCATCTTGGTCAAAATACACAGATCTGGGCCAAATCAATCTATTGGCTGCTGGTCATCAAATTGGCGAGGTGCAAATTCTATTTGCTAAAATAGAAGACACGCTCGTCGAAACAGAAATCAATAAATTAAAGGCTACCGCAGCCCCAAGTTCTAAATACCCACCTATGAAAGACGCAATTGCCTTCGACGACTTCTCAAAAATGGACCTCCGCATGGGCACTATCCTCAGCGCTCAAAAGGTAGAAAAAGCCGACAAACTGCTACAACTCACCGTAGACACCGGCATTGACCACCGCACTATTGTTTCAGGCATCGCCGAACACTACGCCCCTGAAGACATCATTGGCAAAACCGTTTTGGTGCTTTTGAATTTAGAACCTAGAAAAATCCGCGGTATCGAATCACAAGGCATGATCTTAATGGCTGAAAACGAAGAAGGTAAACTCAGCTTCTTGGCTTCCGAAAAAGAATTTGGCGCCGGCCCGACTGTCCGCTAAGCATTTTTGAATATTTAAATTTTGCAGAAACCAAAAAAGTTCCTATCTTTGTAGTCCCAATAAAGAAAACAACGCGTTTCAAGATAGATTGCGGGGTGGAGCAGTTGGTAGCTCGTCGGGCTCATAACCCGAAGGCCACAGGTTCGAGTCCTGTCCCCGCTACTAAGAAAAGCCAGTCGATTGACTGGCTTTTTTTATTGGATGAAACTGAATCAAGCTTTGCTTGGATGAAGGTTAAGACAATAAAAAAGGAAGAACGCGCAGCGTTCTGAGCTTTTCTTAGTAAAGCCCCATCCTGAGGTCCATCCGAAATGAAATGAAGGATAGTCCTGTCCCCGCTACTAAGAAAAGCCAGTCGATTGACTGGCTTTTTGCATTTCTAGAAGTGTTGAAAGTTTACTTTCATAAACGAAATCACTTAGGATAAAACTCAATTAAAATATATTGTAATTTTCGTAATTGATTTCAAATTTTGTCCATCAAAATCACCTACGAATTCTCAGCTCCCATTTGGAAACATTCCGCCACTGGGGGATGGTATTTTGTATCCTTACCCATAGAATTTTCTGAGGAAATACGTCAAAATATGAAATGGCAAGAAGAAGGTTGGGGAAGAATGAAGGCTAAGGTAAAAATTAGTGGGACCCTATGGCATACCGCGATTTGGTATGATACAAAACTCAATGCCTATATCCTACCTCTGAAAGCGGACATTCGGAAGAAGGAAAAAATAGAAATCGGAAATATTCTAAATGTTGAGTTGATGGTTTAACCATACTTTTAACTCATCGTTTTTATTGAGACATTTAAAGTCCTAATCTAGAAATAAGTTTGACCTCGAATTTTTAGTTCGCGGTGCAAGTTCATTTTTTTACTGCAATTTGTGCGACGATTCATGTATTTTCACGAAATTCAAAACTGGACAAATATTATTTGTAATAATGAAAAAACTCTTCTGCCTCACACTTGGTCTTTCCTTCCTCACCCACACATTCGCCCAACAAGCCAAGCCCCAATTTCTCAATGGTGAGGCGCAAATTGTTTCGGCATTTAGCAACCAGTCAGACTGGATCAAAGAAGAATTGTGGGTACAGACCAACTTTGACAGCGATGCCAACGGTAAACTAGACCGCATGCACGTTTTTTTGACCCGGCCATTACAGACCCAAACGCAAGGACTTAAGTTGCCTGTGATTTATATGACGAGCCCTTATTTTGCGGGCACCGGAGGAAACTCCAAAAGCTATTTTTGGAATGTTCAACACGAAATTGGCCAAACGCCGCCACCACACAAAAACGCGGTAGCCGAAAGAAAATCCAACAGACCAATAGACGCTTATTTCCAAGATATGTCTTGGGTGAAGCGAGGATTTATTGCTGTCTATTCATCCTCACCCGGTACTGGTTTTTCTGACGGCGCACCCACCATTGGTGGAGAAAACGAAAAATTAGCGCCTGCTGCTGTTATCGATTGGCTTTGCGGACGCTCGGCGGGTTACACAACGCGCACTGGTATGGATACGGTAAGTGCATATTGGTGTACTGGTAAAGTGGGCATGATGGGGACATCCTATAATGGCACTTTATGCTTGGCTGCTGCTTGTACTGGGGTACAAGGTTTGGAGGCCATTATTCCGAATGCGCCTGTGAGTTCTTGGTATTTATATTACCGTTCCAACGGTTTGGTGCGTTCGCCGGGTGGTTACCTAGGTGAAGATACCGACGTACTTTACGACTTTGTCCATAGTGGCGACCCAGAAAACCGTGCACACAACGATGCATTGGTTCGGGATAAAATATTAGTTCCGGGCCAAGACCGTATTACCGGAGACTACAACACATTTTGGGCCTCAAGAGATTACCTCACCCAAATGGACAGCATGAAAGCTGCTTTATTTATGTGCCATGGTTTTGAAGATTGGAATGTGATGGCCGAACATAGTTTTCGCTTCTATGAAAAAGCCAAGCAAATGGGCCTGACTGCCAAAATTTATTACAACCAGCAAGGCCATGGCTACCCGCCCCCATTTTGGATGATGAACAAGTGGTTTACGCATTATTTACACGGCGTGGAAAATGGCGTGGAAAACTTAGCGAGCGCCTGGATTGTATCAAAAGGAGAGAAAGAGGCACATGCCTACAGTGCTTTCCCCAATCCGAAAGCCAAAATACAGCGTTGGTATTTACACGGTAGCGGCAATACCGGTATGTTATCAAAAGAAAAAAGTAAAGCAAGTATCCTGACTTTTACCGATGATGCAAGCCTCAATGCCGTACAACTCCTTTCTGACAAAAACGCTGCCAACCGCCTCCTTTTTTGGACTAACGCAGTTGAAAAGCCCCTGCATTTGTCAGGTACAAGCCTTATTCATATTGCTGTAGCTAGTTCAAAACCTGCTGCAAACCTCTCCGCATACCTCGTTGCTGTACCTCCGGGTTTCAATCCAAAGAAAGCAAAGATAGAAGAGGTGATTGTCAACCGCGCTTGGGCCGATCCCCAAAACCATGCTTCATTAGAAAAAGGGAAAGCGCTCCAACCTGGTCAATTTTATACCCTTGACTTTGCCTTCCAACCGGATGATCAAATTATACCAGCAGGCTATCAATTAGGACTTATGATTTTTTCTTCGGATCCTGAATTTACCTTACTTCCTAAAAAAGGTACGCAACTGAGCGTCAATTTGGGAGAAAGTTGGATAGAATTGATGGAAGTTAAATAAATACTAATAAAAAGTATAAAAATTATCAATAACAACACTATCTTAAATCATCGTTTACGGCACAACTTTTGATAGCAACCTGCTAAAACGTTGAAAAATGAAAAAACTAATAATGATAACAGCTTTTGCTGCAGGTGTGGCAAGCTGTACAGTAGTAAAACCACATCAGGTAGCCGTAAAAAGTAAACTCGGAAAAATAGATGAAAAGGTAAGAATGGCAGGACCCGTAGCCTACAATCCATTTATTACCAAAGTGGTGAAAGTCAATGTGCGCACCATGAATTTGTCGATCAAAGAAAACCTGCCTTCAAAGGAAGGTCTTACTATTCTTTCGGAGAGCTCCATTTTGTACCATATTAAAGCTGAAGATGTGCCAAAAATTATTAAAGAGACAGGTTTAAATTATGAAGAAAGCTTGATTTTACCTGTATTTAGATCGGCAGCATCTGATGTATGTTCAAGGTATTACGCAAAAGACATGCACAGTGCCAAACGTTTGGAAATCGAACAAGAAATCAAAAAAAGGCTCGCCGAAGTTTGCGATGAAAAAGGGTTTGTCATTGAGGCTGTATTATTGAAAAGCATCAGCTTACCGCAAGGATTAACCCGCTCCATTGAGGCAAAATTAGAGGCGGAACAAGAAGCGCTCAGAATGGAATTTGTACTCGACCGTCAGAAAAAAGAAATGGACCGACAGCTCATAGAAGCAGAAGGCGCTAAGAAGAATGCAATTATTCAAGCGGAGGCGAGAGCTGAAGCAGTGAAAATTGAAGCAGAAGGACGCGCTAAAGGAATTGAAATTGAGGCCAAGGCAAACAAAGCCGCCAATGATTTGCTTAATTCTAGCCTTACGCCGAATGTCTTAAAGATGAATCAAATTCAAGCATTCATGAAGCTTTCCACCTCTGCGAATACCAAAACGATCATTACCGATGGCAAAAGTGGGGTCATCAATATTTTGGACGATAAGTAATTCTCGAATTAGTAACGATATCAGACTAAAAAAGCCCCTGAAATTCAGGGGCTTTTGTACCTCGGGCCGGGATCGAACCGGCACTCCCGAAAGAACAGGATTTTGAATCCAGCGCGTCTACCAGTTCCGCCACCGAGGCATTCTTTCGACTTTCAGGGCCACAAAGATACAAACAAAATAGTAAGCAAACAATTTAAATTAACTTGGATGTTAAGTTATTAAAAGCTAAATTTAAAGGAAGCCAAAAGGGCGCAAAATCAGTATTTATCTAAAACTTGCCACATGAAACGCATCTTATACAAATGGGACAAATTCAAGTTAGGACGTCGTCTACACTACCTTCAAAAAAGATTGCACAGAGCCGAAGAAAATGGCTATCATGACAAGATAGATAAATACCACCGTTACATCAAGGAGGTCCAAGAAAAACTCAAACATATCAAAGAATAAGGGCTTGCTCGGTTAATGCTGAACAACCTCGTCTTGATTGATGAGCTCAATCCATTCCTCGACGCTTTTTGCGTTAGCTATATGAAAAGACCCTGACTGCGTTCTGCGCAGCGCAATAAGCGCTGCTCCAGACTGCAAGCGCTGACCAAAGTCATTGGCTATACTTCTGATGTAAGTGCCTTTGCTACAACTGATTTTAAAATCTACTTCCGGGAAACGCGCAGCGTCCAGCTGAAAATCAAAAATTTCAATCTGGCTTTGCTTCATTTCTACGGTTTTACCTGCACGTGCAAAATCATAGGCGCGCTTGCCGTCAATTTGTTTTGCCGAATAAATAGGCGGCGTTTGCATTTGTAGTCCAAGAAAAGATGCGCGTACTTGCTCAAGCAGATCAGCATCTATGTGCGTGGTGTCAAAGTCCTGATTATACTCGGTTTCTAAATCAAAGGATGGCGTCGTTTTGCCAACAAGAAAAGTACCCGTGTAGGTTTTGGTATCATTTGTAAGGCCTTCTATTAATTTAGTATGCTTGCCCAAACAAAGGACTAACAAGCCAGTTGCCAATGGGTCTAATGTGCCGGCATGACCCACTTTTACATTCTTAACCCCCAGTTTTTTCTTGAGGTTCCAGCGGATTTTATTGACGACATCAAACGAAGTCCAGGTGTAGGGCTTGTCTACGAGAATGGTTAGGCCTTCGGTAATATCTAGCATCAGCCTGCCATTTGAAGATCAACACCCATTGCCAATAAAAGTAAAATTAGCGCACCCAATATGATCCGATACCAACCGAAAGCGCGAAAACCTTTCTTTTGCAAAAAGGAAATAAAGGACTTGATGGCTAAATAAGCGACCGCAAATGCAACGATGTTTCCGACCAATAAAAGCAACCATTCCTTGCCCGCAGACGCTAGTAATAATTCTTTTTCGTCGTACATGCTTTTGAGCGTAGCGGCAAACATGGTTGGGACTGCCAAGAAAAACGAAAATTCTGCGGCTGCTTTGCGGGTTAGTTTCTGAGTCAAGCCCCCAATAATGGTGGCAGCAGATCTAGAAACACCGGGAATCATAGCCAGGCATTGCATGGTTCCAATCAGAAATGCAGATTTAAAATCAAGGGGGGTCTCTTCGGTTTGGGTTTCGTTTGACGCAAAAATACGGTCTACAAAAAGCAATACGATTCCGCCTAGCAATAAAGACCAAGCCACCACTACAACATTTTCTAAAAGATCGTCTATGTGTTCTTTGGCTAACAAACCGATGACAGCCGTAGGAATAAAAGCCGCGCAGAGTAAGAGGTAAAAGCGAAAAGACTGTAAAAATTTCTGAAAATAAACCAATACTACTGATAAGATGGCGCCAAACTGGATGGCTACAGTAAATAGTTTAACAAAATCATTGGAAGCATTGCCCATGAGCGTCGAGGCAATGATCATGTGACCGGTAGACGAAATAGGTAAAAACTCGGTAAGGCCTTCGATGATGGCCAAAATAATTGCATCCAAAAAAGTCATGGGCTAAGACTCAGTTTGGTCCTTTTTGTTGCGCTTCATGATGGCATAGAAGATCACTACATAGCCAGCAACAATAAGCATAGGGGCTATTGTGATGCGCACCGAACTAAAAAGCTCGTCAGCTTTGAAAACATTGGGGTCGTCGGAGCCACCGCCAATCATGAGTAAGAAGCCAAGAATATTGATAGCCAAGCCAATGTAGAGCCATTTGTAGTTGGCAGGGTCAAAGCCGAAGTGTTTGATAGGGTCCTTCATAGTTAATAAAGATCATCTAATTTCATACGAAGATACTTGTTTAAGGCAAACCAAGTAGAGATCATGGTAATAAAAACGCCTATGACGAAAAGCAACGCCACCAAAAGCAAGAAACTCTCTAGGGTGTAAGCAATTTGAATGGTTTCGAGTAAGTTATTGATTCCGTAAAATACAGTTAGTAATAAGGCCAAACCGATCAAGGATGAGAACAATCCTTGAAAGAGCGCCTGACCTAAAAAAGGCTTGCGGATATACATGGCTGTTGCCCCTACAAGTTGCATGGTTTTAATGGTAAATCTTTTGGAGTAAAGTGCCAAACGGATGGTGTTATTGATCATGGCCACGGCGATAACAATAAGCAACAATGCAACTGCCAAAAATAACAATGCAAATTGTTTGAAGCCTAAATTGACATTAGAAACACTGGCTTTATCGTAGTTGACCTCATCGATTTCATCTTTAAAGCGCGTCAATAATTTACGTTTGATAGCTGCCATTCCGGGCTGACTGGCAAATTCCATTTTGGGTTTTATGCCAATTGTTGCAGGAAGCGGATTTTCTGCATCAAAAAGAGCTAAAACTTCTTTTTCAGCTTGACTTTCACCGGCAAATTCTTGAATAGCCCGTTCTGGAGAAATAAAAAAGACATCGGCGAATTCAGGCCAAGCCTTGAGTTCTTCTTCGATTTGCTTGATATCGGCATCATTGAGTTCCGATTTAAAAAAGATGTCTGCCTGTAGGTTTTCTTTTGCCTGTTTTTCGATACTGCGCAAGCCAAAAATGCCGCCTAAAACCAAGCCTATCATAAAAATGACGAGGGAAATCCCGATTACCGTTGACACATAACCCGTACGGATTCCTCTTTTGCTATAAATATCTGCCGTCTTTGCCATAATTCAAATTTAATTGGAACCCCACAACAACTTACTGCCATTCGTTTTTAGTTTTAAAGAATGAAATGTTTATTTAATTACTTGGGTTCATTTTTGGCAGAAGTGAGTTGTTTCATATTCAAATTTACAGCGTTTTTTTCCTTAATTTAGACACCGAATGCACAAAATTATCTTTTCCCTTTTCGTCGCTTTTGCATTGCCTCAATTGCTTTTTGCCCAGACATATACCGGGGCTCAAAAACCGCATATCAATACCCAAAGTAAAGGCGCCAACTGCCCGCCTCCAACGCACACAACCTACTTAGAACTCAATAATGTGCGGGCCATGATCCATACCGCTGGTAATTTGTGGCAGCGGCCCAACCAAAACTTTTCGATGTACGAAGTTCCTAAAAACTCAGGTATCATGGCGCTTTTTACAGCAGCGCTCTGGCTTGGCGGAACGGATGTCAATAACCAGCTCAAATTAGCAGCATTGCGTTACCGCAATGGCCAAGACTACTGGACTGGCCCGCTTTCCAAAGTTTTTGCCGAAACGACTTATGACAACTGCGCCAAATTCGACAAGCATTTTATTTCTACTCAAGATGAAATTCGCGAATTCAACGCCTGGTACGAAGCCGGAATATTCGACATGCAAAACGGTACCAATACTCAGGCCGATTTATTTCCCAACTATAGCGTACCTCAGATTATTAAAGAATGGCCGGCCCATGGCGATGTTTCGCAAGGTCAAGATTACTACTTAGCGCCTTTCTACGATTACAACAACGACGGCACCTACAACTGGCAAGATGGCGATTTCCCCTGGTACGACATCAAAAAAACCAAAGATTGCTCTACCGAACGCAAAATCACGCTCTACGGCGACCTCAATTTTTGGTGGGTCATGAACGATAAAGGAAATATACACACGGAAACAGGTGCCGATCCAATTGGCATGGAAATCAGGGCGCAGGCATTTGCATTTGCCTCCAATGACGAAGTCAACAACATGACTTTTTACAATTACGAACTCATCAACCGAGGTACCCAAACTTTGTATAATACTTACTTTGGTTTCTTTACTGACGGTGCACTCGGCGATCCCTACGACGATTACGTAGGCTGCGACGTAAATAGGGGCTTGGGTTACTACTATAACGGAGATAATTTTGACGGTGACAACTCCGGCTTCAAAGGCTATGGCTATTCACCTCCTGCTGTCGGCGTCGACTTCTTCGAAGGCCCTTATCAAGACAACGACGGCCTAGACAACGCCTTTGGAATCTGGGAAAACGAAGCGCTAAACGGCATCGGCTATGGTGATGGAATCGTTGACAACGAACGCTTTGGGATGCGCAGGTTTTTGTACTACTCCAATACAACCAACGGCGCCAACCCCAATCAAACCGACCCCGTCAATGCGGGTGATTACTACAACTATTTACGTGGTTTTTGGAAAGACGGCACCAAATTCGTTTATGGCGGTAGTGGGCATATCTCTGACCCGGAAGCCGATCCAAATACGCCTTGTGACTTTATGTTTCCAGGCAATACCGATCCGCTCGGCTGGGGAACCGGCGGAAATCCGCAACCCAACTGGACCGAACAAACCGCCAACAACACCCCAAACGACCGCCGTTTTGTACAATCGGCAGGGCCTTTCATTCTGAAGCCAGGAGCAGTCAATAACATCACCGTTGGGGTGGTTTGGGCCCGTTCGAGCAACGGAGATCCATTCGCATCTGTAGAAACCCTGCGCCGAGCCGACGACAAAGCGCAAGCCCTTTTTGAAAACTGTTTCAAAGTGCTCGACGGGCCGCATGCACCGGATGTGCAGGCACAAGAATTGGCCAATGAGGTTATTTTAATGCTTTCCAATCCAGTCAATTCTAACAATTACAAAGAAGAATACGAAGAATTTGATCCGTTCATCGTTGCCGCCGACCCCAATGCCGATAAAACCTATAATTTCCAAGGCTACCAAATCTACCAATTGGCCAACTCCAAAGTTTCTAGCTCGGAATTACAAGACCCCGACCAAGCGCGCTTGGTAGCCCAATGCGACATCAAAGACGGCATCGGTAAAATCATCAATTTTGAATTCAGCGACCAGCTTGGTGCCTCTATTCCGGTGCAGCGCGTGAACGGTGAAGACAAAGGCATTCAGCACAGTTTTAGACTTCAGACCGATCAATTTGCCCAAGGTGACAAAAAATTAGTCAATTTCAAGCGCTACTATTACATGGCTATAGCCTATGCGCACAACAATTACAAAGATTATTCTCCCAATGACCCACTTTCGTTAGACGGTCAAAAGAAACGCTACATTGCCAGTAGAAAAGCGGCAGTTGGCGAGGTCAAGCCCATTGAAGTAATTCCGCACAACCCAATGCCAGAAGCCGGCGGTACCGCACAGCTCATTGCTTATGGTTCCTCACCTCAAATTACGCGCTTAGATGGCTATGGCAACGGAAACCGCAGTTTGGAACTAACCAAAGCCAGTTTAAATACCATTTTATCCGATGGCTACATGGCTAATCCCACTTATGACTACGGTGCAGGGCCAATCAACATCAAGGTCGTTGATCCGCTGAATTTGGCCAGCGGTTATTTCACTTGCAAATTCCGCGACTACACTGCCCCAACTATTGGCAACAGCGCCGATACCGCCAGCTGGGTCATCTACCGCCATATAAGTCAAGACGACCTCACCGTTTTAGATTCGGTCAGCTCTGAACGCACAATTAACCAAGATAATGAGCAAATTATTCCGCAATGGGGGGTCTCTGTTCAGATTTTCCAAACGAAGTACTATGGCGGTCAGGGTATCAATACCAAAAGGACTGACATGATCGATGCCAGCATGGAATTCGAAGACTCTTCGAAGCGCTGGCTCACAGGCGTCAAAGACAACGATGCGTTTTTCCCAACCAATTGGATCCGCTCCGGAGATTTCAAATCACATACTGATCCAGAAGATGACGCTTATGAATGTTTACCGAATGGTCAAAATTACCTAGATCCTTGTTTTTATGACGATGACATTGGTGCCGACCCAACCCAAGCCTTCGAAAAAGTACTGAATGGCATTATTGCACCACACCGTTTGGTCGGTTACCAAGCAGATTACATGCCTTTATGTTACTTCGGTAGTTACACGGCCTCCAGTAGATTAAATGCATCCATTTCATTTTTACCCAGTATAAATATTGTCCTTACAAAGGATAAAAACCTCTGGACCCGTTGTCCCGTGATAGAACTTGGCCGCAAAGCCGCACTCAATGTTGGTGGTGCACAACCAGGCGGTCTGCGCAAAAGCCCAAGTGTCGATAAAAATGGCAACCCTGATGGTTCGGGTACTGGAATGGGCTGGTTCCCAGGCTACGCTGTAGATTTAGAATCGGGCGCACGTCTGTTCTTGGCCTTTGGTGAAAACTCATTCCAGGGAGGTGAAAACGGTGCCGATATGATTTGGAACCCGACCGATCGTTTGGTGAGTAATGTCGGCACACCACTCATGGGCGGTATGCACCCGATTTACGTATTTAGCTACAATCAAGCTAGCATCAATGGCTTTAGCAATGGATTCGATTTCCCGGCTTATCAGCCATCGAGTGCTGAATTTAATACAAACAATGCTGCCTACAACAAGTTTCTTGAGGTAGAGGCCTATCCTAACAGTCCGACAACAAAGCGCCAACTATATGGTTCGCTATCTTGGATAGCCTATCCACTACTTGAACAAGGGCAAGAATTGCTTTCCACGGACGTCACCATTCGTTTGCGCATCAATAAAGAATACAAAAACTTTGTTGCTACTGGGCAGAACGGTGGCAAGCCTATGTATGGTTGGAGCATGGATAAGATTGCAACTCAAATTGGGTCACAAGATATGCTCAAAGAGGCCTTGGATATGATCAATGTGGTGCCGAATCCCTATTATGCATTCTCAGAATACGAGCGCAATAAACTCGATAACCGCATTAAGATTACCAACCTACCCGAGACCTGTTATATCCGAATTTATACAGCCAATGGCAAACTGGTCCGAAGCATCAAAAAAGACAACACTGCTACCTACCAAGACTGGGATTTAACCAACCATGCTGGTATTCCAATTGCAGGTGGTATGTATTTGATTCATGTCGAGGTTCCTAATGTGGGTGAACGGGTGCTCAAGGCATTCATCGCCATGCGCATGGTGGATTTACAAAATATTTAAATTACGCTTTATGAAAAAGCATTTACTACTTCCATTCGTAGCTCTTTATAGCTTCTTATCAATTGCACAGGTTTATACTTTACCCAACTTACCCTTTGCTTTTGATGCCTACGAACCCTACGTCGATGCACAAACCATGGAAATTCATCATGGCAAACACCATGCAGCCTACGTCAACAACCTCAATAAAGCCATTGCCGGCACCTCTATGGAAACGACCAGTATGAACAACCTACTGATGTACGCCAGTTTCCGTTCGGCAGCAGTTCGCAATAACGCTGGCGGGCATTACAACCACAACCTTTTCTGGGATATCCTAGCTCCCAAAGCTGCACAAAAGCCGATTTCCGATGCCTTACAAACAGCAATTATCAATCAGTTCAAGAGTGTTGATTCATTACAAAAGCTCATCAATAATGCGGCCTCAACGCGTTTTGGTAGCGGTTGGGCCTGGTTGGTCGTTACGCCAGAAGGAAAACTCGCTGTTTACAGTACTGCCAACCAAGACAACCCCATTATGGATGTCAGCAAAGAACGCGGTATTCCTATTTTAGGTATTGACGTTTGGGAACACGCCTATTATTTAAAGTACCAGAACAAAAGAGGCGATTACCTTGGCGGCATTTGGAATCTGATCAACTGGGGTGTTGTTTCCGACAAATATGCAAGCGCAGTTACTGATCCCTTATTAAAAGAACTTGAAAAAGACAACTGGTTGGCGCTCAAAGATTTTCATAAAGTAATGGCGCAAACTTTTCATCCGGCCGAAGAGAACAATTTTGAGCCTCTTTTGACCAGAAGTGGCGAACTCTATGCCAAAGCTATTCTACTCAAAAACGCAACACCTCCTGCTTCGGTAAATAACCCCAAAGTTCAGGATGCGCTTAACAGGCTTGAGAAACAGTGCTTATTGATACACCAATTGGCTCAAAAACCAAGCAAAAATCAGGCGGCTAAAAATGAGCAGTTGTTCGAGCAAATCACAAAAGCACACGATATCTTTCATGAGGTAGAGGGCCTCTGTCACGACTAATTCTTGTAGAACTTAACCATTTGGTAAAACCTTTGGTGGTCAATTCCGTATCTTTGTCAAAAAGAAAGCGATGCGTTTTGAGTTAACCAAAGAATTTATTGCCGAACTGCGACAAAAAATTGTCGCGGCAGACCATCTTTGGATCCAAGAACAAGTCTTGGAACTTCACTACGCTGAAATCGCTGAAATCCTCGACAAACTCACCAACGACGAAGCTAAATTCATCTACTTCATGGTCGATGAAGATACCCAGGCCGACATCCTTATGGAGCTCGAGGAAGAAGTTCGAGACCGCTTCTTGGCCTCGCTTTCGAGCAAAGAAATGGCCGACCAGCTCGAAAACCTCGACTCCGACGACGCCGCCGACATCTTAGGTGAACTCCCCGACGACAAAATTCAGGAGGTCATCTCTCAGATGGAAGACGACGAAGCCGCAGAGGACATCGTCGACCTACTCAATTACGACGACGACACCGCAGGGGGCCTGATGCAAAAAGAATTTTTTCAGGCCAATGTAGACTGGCCGGTAAATCAGGCTATTATAGAACTGCGCAAACAAGCAGCCGACGTCGAAAAAGTATACAATATTTTTGTTGTCGACGACGACGAACATTTGCTAGGCGTGCTCTCACTCAAACGCTTGTTATTTGCCAATGCCCGAACCAAAATCGGCAGCATTTACCAGAGTAAAAAAATCATTTCTGTCAAGACAAGTGACACCGCCGAATTGGTTGCTAAGGTAATGGAGAAATACGACCTTGTATCGGTACCTGTTGTCGACTACCAAAATAAATTAGTAGGCCGCATTACCCTCGACGACGTCGTGGACTACATCAAAGAAGAAGCCGACAAGGACTTCCAAATGGCAACCGGTATCTCAGATAAAGTAGATTCGGACGCCGCAATTTGGAAGGTCAGTTTTTCGCGCTTACCTTGGCTTATAATTGCCATGTTTGGCGGCACCATTGGTGCAAAAGTCATTTCCAATTTCGAAGACAGCATAACGACTATTCCAGCAATGGCCTTCTTTATCCCATTAATTACGGCAATGGGCGGAAATGTTGGCGTGCAATCATCTGCAATTGTTGTGCAGTCCTTAGCCCGCGGCGATAAAGACCTCGGCAGAATTTTACCCAAATTGATCAGGGAAGGCAGTGTTGGCCTTATGAACGGACTCATTTTATCGAGCCTCATTTTCTTGGTAGCCACAGTATTTGTAAATATGCACTTAGGGGTGGTGGTGAGTTTATCCTTATTTACGGTCATCTTATTTGCCGCCATTTTTGGAACTTTATTTCCAATGATACTCAATCGTTATAAAATTGACCCTGCACTAGCCATTGGGCCTTTTGTGACCACCCTCAACGACGTCATTGGCATCTTTATTTATTTCTCTATCGGGTTACTGTTGATGTAATGGCACAGCAGCTCGGCCCGTTTCCTAGAATCAAAAAAGCTTTGTATCTTTGCACTCCACTAAAAACCTGGAGAGGTGTCCGAGTGGTTGAAGGAGCACGCCTGGAAAGTGTGTATAGGCCTAAAGCTTATCGAGGGTTCGAATCCCTCTCTCTCCGCAGAGTCAAAGTACTTAAATGTACAAAAGCGTGTAAATGTTGAGTTTACACGCTTTTTGCATTTATCTCGGACACCACTCAAAAAACAATAAAAGTTGGCCTATGGCCAACTTTTATTGCGTTTAATCGTGATAAGAGTTCGTTTTTATACCCCAACTGGGTTGCAATCTGGTGACCACTTTTCAATCGACATGTAAACACTCAAAATACTTTTTATTCAATTCATGACACAACCAAGCGCTACCTGCGCCCACCAGCGGCTCCGGAGCAAAAGTAGGCTGTAGCAAAAGCTTCTGAGGTATGGCCAGATGGAAAGGAAGGGCTTCCTGCTCCGGCGAGTTTTTGGATTGTTTTTGTCATATGAATCGATTTTATTGAAAAGATGAATTGGGAAATAAACTGTACATGTGGTCAGTATCGACCTCATCGCCGAACTGGTAGCGGTGTTTGATAGTTGCTTCTTTTTGAAAGCCAAAAATGGCCATTAGGCGATTAGATGCAATATTATCGGTAGCCACAAAAGCTTCGATGCGGTGTAATTCCATTTCATTTTTACCGTACGCCAAAATCGGTTCGAGCGCTTCGGTCATGTAGCCTTTTCGTTTGAATTCATCGGCTTTCAAGCTGTAAAAAAGTTCGGCGCGATGATGTTGTTTTGCCCACGAGTGGTAGCCCGCCCAACCAATGACATTACCCGAAGATTTTTCGACCAATTGAAAAAATTGAATAGTTAAATTGTAGGTAGAAAATCCGCCTTTGTAACGGCTGCATTCGAGTTCATATTCTTCGTCATTTTGATGCCCAAAAATTTGCATGATTTCTGCTTTTTCAAATGTGGAAAAAATAGAATCGTAGGTGCTTTGATCGAAAGAAATAAGGTTGAGCCTAGAAGTTGCTAACAATGGTTGAAAAGTCTTCATGAAACGAAGGTACACAATCACTTTGTACTGATAAAAAATCAGGCAGAATTACTACTTTTGTTTTTATGCGCAATCTGATCGCTTTCTTGCAACGTTTCCGGATTTTTTTAGTGTTTGCTGTGCTGCAAATTCTAGCGCTATCTTGGTATGTGACCTACCTCAGTTTTCCGCGCAATCAGTTCCTCACGACCAACAACGACATTGCTATTCAAATCCTAGAATGGGAGCACGACCTCACCAAACATTTTAACCTGAGTAAAAATAATACCCAACTTCAATGGGAGAACATCTATTGGCGCAAAAGGCAACCTAAATTTATGTACCAGTTGTCGCGCAATAAATTTAAAATCGACGACACCCTATACCAACAACAATACACCTATATTCCAGCTGAGGTCATCAACTCGAGCGTGAGTAGAAGAAACAACTATTTCACGCTGAATGTAGGCACGGCACAAGGCATTAAGCGCGGTATGGGCGTATTTTGTCACGAAGGGGTTGTAGGCGTTATTCATTATGCCAGCGAACATTACAGCTTGGTCAAAACAGTGCTCACCGAAGATATCAATATTGATGTAAACATTCACATGAAAAAATCTGACTTGCCCGGCTTGCTGATTTGGGATGGTCGGGATCCTCGCTATGGCATGATTACCGGCATCAACAATGACTTGCGGATTAAAAAATGGTCGAAAGTAGAAACGCGCGGCGGATCAGGCATTTTCCCCAAAGGGCTTCCGGTTGGTAAAGTAAGTTATACCGAACCCATTGAAGGCCAAGCATTATGGAAAGTGGAAATTCGCTTGGCCGTAGACTACCGTCGTCTACAACGCGTTTACGTCATTAAAAATATCCACCTCGCCGAGCAAACTGCGCTCGAGGCGCGTATTCCAAACGAAGACTAAATGACCAATATTTACAAACATATCATCCGCTTTGTCATTTTCACCTTTTTGCAAGCGTTGGTCTTCAATCAACTCAATATCGGTTTTGGTATTCATCTGATGATACAACCACTTTTTATCATGTTGCTACCCTTTGAACTGACCGTCATTCCACTCATGGGTGTGGCTTTTTTAATGGGCTTTTTTATTGATATTTTTTCAAACACCTTTGGACTATATACCTCTTCACTTGTACTGTTAGCCTACTTGCGTCCAATTGTATTTAAATTCTACGGCCCACGCGAAGGTTACGACCCGCTCAAAGAACCCACCGCGCACGACATGGGATCGGGTTGGTTTTCGATTGTCTATGCCATCCTTCTTGGCTTGCACGCATTCTGGTTTTTCTTACTTGAGATATTCGAAATTGGCCGCTTCGGATTTATCCTTCAAAAAACCATCCTTAGCGGCGCATTCTCCTTCTTGCTTGCCCTGTTAATGCAAAGTTTCATTTTGAATAGCAAACAAAAGAAATGAATCTAGAAGCGCGCCGCAATGTAATTCTAAGCTTCATCATCCTGATGATCAGTGTTTACCTCATCAAGCTTTTTTACATGCAGGTCATTGATGAAACCTGGACTTTGCGCGCTCAAGAAATTGCCGAAAAACGAAAAGTCATTTTTCCGCCAAGAGGCGTCATTTTTGACCGTAACGACAAAAAAATAGTTACAAACCAGACCTACTACAACCTCATGATGGTTGAGGATAGTATCGTGGATCTCGACACCGCTGCTTTGGCTAAACTCATCGGCTGGACACCCAAGCAAGTCCACGCACGCTTTAAGGAAATCGTAGAAGGAGAGGGGACTTACTACAATAAAATTACCCGAAAACGAACGCTTAACTACCAAAAAATTAGAGCCTATCCTTTTCTCAAAGAAGTTACCCTCGAAGAAATGTCTAAAATTGCACCGCATCTTTCTAACTTCAAAGGATTCCATTACGAAGCTACCAGTGCGCGCAATTACCCGTACAAAAGTGCGGCAAACATCCTTGGTTACTTATCGGAGGTTTACCGAGAAGAAATCGAAGAAGATCCATTCTACAAACCAGGCAACAATATTGGGCGCGCCGGTATTGAACGCTTCTATGAAAAAGAGTTGAGGGGCGTAAAAGGAATTAAATACATTGTAACCTCTGCGCTTAATAACGCTATTGAGTCCTATGCCGATGGAAAGTACGATACCACCGCACACCAAGCGCCACCCCTAAAAATGGGCATGGACGTCGAACTTCAATCTTATGGAGAACGGCTGATGCAAAAGAAAAAAGGCTGTATCGTTGCCATAGAACCTTCAAGCGGAGAAATTTTAAGTATGGTTTCTGCGCCGTCCTATGATCCCAATTTGCTTGTCGGGAAACGCAATATCAGTGCAAATTATCCAAAACTTGCCAAAGATCTCAACCTTCCATTGTTTCCAAGACCTTTGCAAGCAGAATACCCGCCTGGTTCCATCTTCAAGTTAGTTCAAAGTCTCATCGCCATGCAAGAAGGCGTTATTACCGCCACTTCGGGTTTCCCATGTGACAAAAGCTTAGTGGGCTGTCATAACCACCCTACGGCACGCAATATTGCAGAGGCCATCCAATACTCATGTAATCCCTATTACTACATGGCGGTTCGCCGCATTATTCAACAAGGCGTCAAAAGGAGCACCAATGCGGACGCCGAATATGGCCTTCAAAAATGGTACAAGTACATACGCAGTTTTGGTTTGGGTAAGATCTTTGATACCGACGTCAGCGGCCAAAGACCAGGGCTTATCCCGAATCCTGCATTTTACGACAAATGGTATGGTCATCATGCATGGGCTTTCTCTACCATTCGCTCTATTTCAATCGGGCAAGGAGAGGTCAAGTTAACGCCACTTCAAATGGCCAACATCGTTGCCATTATTGCCAATAAAGGTTGGTACTACACACCTCATTTTGTGCGCTCAATTGGCAAAAAGGGCGCCCTCGCTCAGTTCAATAAAAAGCACTGGACCATGATCAACTACCAACACTTTGATCCGGTCATCGAGGGAATGCGACGTGTAGTTAATGAGCCCGGAGGTACAGGTAAAATGGCGCGTCTAAATGACATTCTGGTCTGTGGAAAGACCGGGACTGTTCAAAACCCACACGGAGAAGACCACTCTGTATTTTTTGCTTTTGCGCCAATGAATAAGCCCAAAATTGCTGTAGCCGTATTCGTAGAAAACGCCGGATGGGGAGGCACATGGGCAGCACCAATAGCCTCGCTCATTATCGAGAAATACCTCAAAGGAAAAGTATCGGACCCCGACAAAGAAAAACGAATTTTAGAAGCACAAATTGCTTTTCAAACTGCTAACTGATGCGCAAACAAGAAAGCCTCACCGAACACCTCGATTGGTCCCTTTTTGGAGCCCTGATGACGATGCTCTTGATGGGCTTAGCGACAGTTTATTCGGTTGCCTACAACGAAGAAGCACCATCGCTTTTTGCGTTCTCAGAAAAATATGGGCGACAACTTTTCTGGATTTTATTTTCATTGTTCCTAGGGCTTTTGGTATTTCTCATTGATTCAGACATCTATCGCCGCTTTGCCATCCCAATTTATCTATCGACACACGTACTTTTAATTGTGGTCTTGTTCATGCCTGCTGTACACGGTGCGCATGCATGGCTGGGGGTAGGATCTTTTGGTGTGCAGCCCGCTGAATTTGCCAAAATTTCAACCTCCCTCTTGTTAGCCAAATACATCAGTGGACTCACTGTGAAGCAACAAAATACCAGAACAGTACTCACCGCAAGCAGCATTCTATTGATTCCTATGGGACTCATTTTATTACAGCCCGATGCCGGAACATTTGTTGTATTCACCTCCTTCCTTTTTGTGATGTACCGAGAGGGGCTCACCTTTGACCCGATACTTCTGAATTTTGTCAATGCCATTCCTGGCGTGCGATACAAAGAAACTTGGGTTGGCTCTCACTTTATTCCAATCTTATTTGCCTTACTCTTTTTAAGTGTCGTAACGCTTTTACTCGATAGTGTTGTTTTTGTCATGCCATTCTTTGTCACCGAGCTTCAATTGAGCGGATCTTCATTGGTTTTGTTTGGCCTGCTGCTTATTTATGTTGTTTCTTGGTTACTCATGCAGCGTTTTACAACGCGCAGAGAACGCTCTCGAATGATGGTCGTGCTCTCACTCGGTCTCATATTAGCCGGGGGGCTTAGTTTTGGTGTAGATACTGGGTTTGACATGCTTAAAAAACACCAAAAAGACCGCATTGAACTGGTTTTGGGTCTGCGTGAAGATCCCAACGGCGACGACTACAATCGCAACAGAGCAATGGCTGCGGTTGGTTCTGGCGGTTTCTTAGGTAAAGGGTACCGCGAGGCTTCTGTTTCTAGCATGCGTACCAACCACGTACCCGAAAGTGAAACCGACTTTATTTTCTGTCCGTTTGCCGAGGAATGGGGTTTTGTGGGGGTGCTTGTTTTGTTTTTTCTTTATTTCTTCATGCTTTTTCGCATTATTATTATCGCCGAACGTCAACGCGCAGCCTTTAACCGCATTTATGCCTATTGTGTTGCTATGATCCTATTTTATCATTTTGCCATCAACATTGGAATGAATATAGGCTTTGCACCGGTCATCGGGATTCCCTTACCTTTCTTTAGTTACGGTGGTTCCTCCATGATGTCTTTTAGTGTCATGATGTTCATCCTCCTCAAACTAGATGCACAACGAAAAGATGTTCTTCGCTAAACAATAAGTAGTTAATTTTATTCTATGAAAAGAAACGCACCTTTATTATCCGAAACAGAACAAAAACAAATTACTAAATTGTTCTGGATTTTTGCCTTGCTGCCTTTCTTTTTGGTAGCAGGCTTGCTCTTGTTACAATCCGAAGACGACCTACCGCCGGTCTCTATGCTTGATAACCCGCCAGAACTCCAAGCATCCCTCATTTTAGCTAAAAAAAGTGTCAAAGAGGATACCGTTATTGGTCGTTTTTGGCAAGTGAACCGCACCAGTGTCAAATATCGTGAAATTTCGCCTTATGTCACAGATGCCCTAATTTCAACTGAAGATGAACGTTTTATTCAGCACTCTGGAGTTGACTTTAGAGCGCTTGCACGTTCTTTTACCTCTTTCGGTCGCTCGGGTGGCGCCTCCACCATTCCTCAGCAGTTAGCAAAATTGCTTTTTACCTTCCAACAGCGTCAGCGCGAAGAAATTGCCAGAGCAAGTGGCACACGCCTTGAACTTCCTTACGTTGGTGGCATTTTAGGAAAGTTTCGCCGCGTTAACGAAAAGGCCCGCGAAAACATTATTGCCAAACGTTTAGAGGAGCGCTTTACAAAAGAGGAAATCATTACCATGTACCTCAATCAGTTTGACTTCCTGTACAATGCTGTTGGCATCGAAAATGCAGCACGTGTCTACTTTGACAAACGGCCAAAAGACCTCAGTAAATCTGAGGCTGCTACCTTAATTGGACTTTGTAAAAACCCAAGTATCTACAATCCGTACAGCTATCAAATTCGTAACTACCGTGCAAAACTAGCTGAAAGTAAAGGCGTACCTGCCAGGCAAATCACCAAAGCCGAAATTTTAACTGCCCGCGCTGCTGACTCTACCGTTGCCCATGCACGCCGCAATCAAGTACTATACCAATGGCTCAAAAACAGTGAAAAAGGAAATGAAGCCTTGCGTTCGAAAATTTCCCGCGAGGAATACAACAAACTTATTCAAACCCCTATTGTGGTTCGTTATCGTTCCTTAGACCACAAAGAAGGAATGGCACCTTATTTTCGCAAAGAGCTCCGAACCGAAGTACAGTCTATTCTCTTATCAAAAAAAGCTGATGGTACTTTTAAATACCTCAGAGAAGATGGCAACCCTTATGATATCGATGCCGACGGCTTAAAAATCTACACAACGCTGAATCCAACGTTGCAGCGCTATGCCGAAGATGCCGTTGAGCGTCATATCAACGAAGAACTGCAGCCCCAGTTTGACCTCAATAACAAAGGCCTTAAGAACTATCCTTTCTCTAACAGCATAAAGCAAGAAGTCGTAGAACAAATCATGACCTCAGCACGTCACAACTCTGATCGCTACAAAAAATTAGTTGCGCTTGGCTTATCGGAAGCCGAAATCAACAAAGAATTCAATGTGCCCGTCGAAATGACGGTCTTTAGCCTCAAAGGCGAACGCGATACCGTCATGAGCCCCAATGATTCTATCCGCTATTACAAAGCCTTTTTACATGCAGGCATGGTTTCAATTGACCCACGCACCGGCTTCGTGAAGGCTTGGGTTGGCGGTATTAATTTTAAACATTTTGGCTACGACCACGTTCGCCAAGGAAAGCGCCAAGTAGGATCAACCATTAAACCCTTTGTATACGCTGCAGCGCTTTCTATGAAAGTCGTGAATCCCTGCACAGGTTTTTCTGCTGATGAATACTGCCTAAACCTCGTCGACCACAATACCAATAAAGTGGTTGGCCAGTACTGTCCTGCTGGGCCAGCTGCACCTTCAGTTCGCGATGGTCTGGCACAGTCATCTAATAAAGTTACCGTTGCCGTCATGGGGCGCATGGGTAATTTTAATCCGGTACAAAAAACAGGAGGTCCCTATCAAATCGAGAAACTCCTCAAAAAAATGGAGATCAACCTGCATCCAAATGATGTAGTGCCCTCGATGTGTTTGGGAAGTATGGACCTCTCGTTGTTGCAAATGGTGGCAGCCCAGTGTGTGTTTCCAAACAACGGTATTTACATCAGGCCTACATTCATTGAACGCATCACAGACCGCAACGGCAAAGTGATCTACAGCGCCACTGAATACCGCGAACAAGCACTTAACGCAACTGTTGCCTACGAAATGCTCAAAATGATGAAAGGAGTCGTCAATTTTGGAACCGCAGGTAGTTTGCGCGGCGGCCGCAGTTGGGGTGGCATTAGCGCGCCTACAGCCGGAAAAACAGGAACCACCCAAAATAATTCAGACGGTTGGTTTGTGGGCATCACCCCAGAGCTCGTAACGGGTGTTTGGGTAGGCGCCGAAGACCGCGCTGTGCGCTTTAAAAGCATGACCTGGGGCCAAGGTGGCCGCATGGCCTTGCCAATCTACGGCTACTACATGCAAAAAGTCTACAAAGATCCTGGCATAGCGCTGTCTACCCGAGATTTTGATCCACCAGCAGACTACGACCCTTCCGTATACGACTGCACGGCGGCACCACAACCTGAAACGGTCGACGAATCTGAAATCCCATTTGAATTTTAACACATGAATAAAGTAGTGAAAGACCCTTCAGCCGCACTCGAAGGCATACAAGACGACATGACCCTAATGGTTGGCGGATTCGGCTTATGTGGAATACCAGAAAATTCGATTGTGCAACTTGTCAAAATGGGCGTTAAAAACCTAACGTGTATTTCCAATAATGCGGGCGTCGATGATTTCGGTCTTGGCTTATTACTACAAGCCAAACAAGTCAAAAAAATGATCAGTTCTTACGTTGGTGAAAACGATGAATTCGAGCGTCAAATGCTCTCAGGAGAACTCGAAGTCGACCTTATTCCGCAGGGTTCATTGGCAGAACGCTGCCGTGCCGGGGGTGCCGGAATTCCTGCATTTTTTACACCGGCGGGTTACGGAACAGAAGTTGCCGAAGGTAAAGAAGTTCGCATATTTAATGGCAAACCGCATATTTTGGAGTCTGCCCTCACCGCCGATTACGCAATTGTAAAAGCTTGGAAAGGCGATACCGAAGGCAACCTCATTTACAAAGCCACCGCCCGCAACTTCAACCCTATGATGGCCATGGCTGGTAAGATTACCATCGCGGAAGTTGAAGAGTTGGTTCCGGCCGGCACCTTAGACCCAAACCATATCCATACGCCTGGAATTTTTGTTCAGCGCATTTTCCAAGGCGATTATTTTGAAAAACGCATCGAACAACGAACTGTTCGCACAAAACAATAAGCAAATGGCGCTCGATAAAAATGGCATTGCCAAACGCATTGCACAAGAACTTAAGGATGGCTGGTATGTCAATCTAGGTATCGGTATTCCTACACTCGTTGCCAACTACATTCCAGAGGGAATCGAGGTTGAGTTTCAGTCAGAAAACGGCATTTTAGGTATGGGCCCTTTTCCTTTCGAAGGCGAAGAAGATCCAGACCTGATCAACGCAGGAAAACAAACCATTACCGTGCGAAATGGCGCCTCTTTCTTTGATTCTGCCACCTCATTTGCCATGATCCGAGGCCAACACGTTCAACTTACTGTGCTCGGCGCCATGGAAGTCTCTCAAAACGGAGATATCGCCAACTGGAAAATACCGGGCAAAATGGTCAAAGGCATGGGTGGCGCCATGGATTTAGTGGCTTCAGCTGAAAATATTATAGTTGCCATGATGCACAGCAACAAAGCAGGTGAATCAAAAATTCTCAAAGCCTGCACCTTGCCGTTAACTGGCGTCGGTTGTGTCAAAAAAGTAGTCACTGAATTGGCAGTACTGGAAATCAAAGAGGGTAAATTTCATTTGCTAGAAAGAGCTCCAGGCGTTAGTGTCGAAGAAATCATTTCCAAGACTGAAGGTGAAATGGTGGTGCCCGATTTTGTTCCCGAAATGCAACTTTAATTGACGCAAATCCCGCTCATATACCGACGGGCAATAGAAGCCGCACTTGAGGCCTCTCATGCCATAATAGAAATTTACGAGCAAGTTTTCGAGCAAGTTTTAAAACAAGACGGTTCTCCGGTTACCCAAGCAGATCTCGCTGCTAGCCATAGTATTGAGCGCGTTCTTCTGCCACTGGGTATTCCTATTACCGGAGAAGAAACTGAAAAAGCAGCTTTTGAAGAACGTCAACATTGGCAAAAATGCTGGTGTGTTGATCCGCTAGATGGCACCAAAGAATTTATCAAACGCAATGGCGAATTTGCGGTGAATATCGCACTCATTGAAAACGGTCAGCCCGTCTTCGGACTAATAGCCTCTCCGGTGCAAGAAGAAATATTATTAGGTTCAAAAGAAACAGGCGTCTTTAAATTTCTTTTTCAAGATTGGCAAAGCCAAGAAAAATGGATTCAAATCACAGCACCTCAAAACACAAACAATCCTATTATCATGGCCTGCTCAAGAAGTCACCATTCAGGTCCTGTTTTACAATTTATTCAAGCGCTCAAAAAAATCACCAATGAGGTAAGCTTTTTAAAAAAAGGTTCCTCTCTTAAATTCTTCGACCTAGCCTCAGGCGCAGCAGATGTTTATCCACGCTTTGCCCCTACCATGGAATGGGACATCGCTGCAGGGCAAGCAATTTTAGAAGCATTAGGTGGAGAAGTAGTTCATGCAGAGACAGGAGAGCCGCTGCGTTACAATAAGGCTAATTTGGTGAATCCGTATTTTATTGCGCGCACAAAACCAATGAAGGTCCTTAGCGTTTAGTCAAACAATCAATTTCTACAATTGGGCCCACCATGCAAATGCTTCCTCCCGAAATTTCGTGGTATTTCACCCATACTTTCATACCGTCTGTCGGGGTGATGCTGAAATCATTTAAATTGACAGGCTCCAATACCGTTCCATTCTGCAGCTTGATTACCAAACCACAACCATCCAGACCCGTATAATCCTCGATTGTTGCCGCTTGAGCATTTTCGCAGGAAGTTCGGTTGCAAGAAAAAAGAAAAAGTGTACTAATACAAATAAAAAGTATTTTTTTCATTGTTATTGAATTTGACTTTTGAACATGAGAAACAAAACACAAAGTTAATATAGCGCGAATAGAATCTCTAAAATAATGAAATACCATCTAAATCATATTGTGCATAAGGGCAATTCAGCCATTTGAGCATTGTTGGTAAAATCTCCGTACTAAGGCCGGTAATCTTTTCAGTAGAACTAAATTCAGGGCTACGAGCCACATACCATACTTTTCTGGTTTGGGGTAAATCATCTCGGTTTCCATGGCCGGTACCTTCCCCGCCATGATCAGTAGTGAGCACAACGAGCCACTTTTCACCGAAATTTGCCTCCCTCCAATAGATTTTACTCATGAGTTGCCCCAGGTAATGATCGCAAACCTCAATGGCGTTTTGGTATTCCAATACGGTTGGTGAAAAACCAAATTCATGACCAGTATCGTCTGGAAAATCAAAATGCAGCAACATGGCATCTGGTGTGCAGTTGTCTAAAAGCTGCAATGCATCAGCTAACATCTCTGGATCTGTATCAAAACGTTGGGCATAGGTTTCATTGTCAGTAATTTGAAGAAATGCATCCCAATTACTTAGTGTGGCCAAGCCCAAATTTGGCTTGTACGCACGCAAAATGGTAAAAATATCGGGGTACTTTTTGTAGTTATTCTTTTTGAACGAATTTTCTGTAAGACCATGTTTATTCGGCCAAACACCATGTAAAAGCGTAGACCACCCTGGCGTACTTACTGTATAAGGGCCTCTATCTACATCCCAACAAAATATTGATTGGCCAAGCAAAGTATCAAAATGAGGCGTATTGGCTTGAAGTAAAGCGTCAGTTCTTACGCCATCCCAACCAATGAACAACACTTTTTGAACAGGTTCTACTCCAATTGGACAAGTTGTTTTGATTTCTTTGTTCTCCCTGAATTTGTCAACACAACCTATCAAAATGAATAATACGCCAACCCCAAAAAGTACTTGTTTAAAATGTTTCATTTATTATCCTTTTCGACTGCCAAAAATACACTTCTTCTGCTTATCCAAAGCATGAATACAGCCATTGCTGCTCCAATAACAATGGTAATGATGCGCTCCCAACCCTCGAGAGAAAATGAAATACGCGCTAGAAAAGTTGCCAAAACATAACCAGAATTACGGATAATCAAAATTGTATTTTGCAAGTTTTTGGCACTACTCAAAAGCAATAAAACATCGGCAAAAGTGAGTAAAGTAAAGAATTCAGTATAAAATATATGTGAGGGGTCCATGAGCGCGGCATGGTTATCGGCAAACTTCACCAAGTCAATTAACCAAGTGGAAAAAGAAAAACAAGATAGGCCGAAGAAAACGAGCAAAAGAAATACAGACAAGTGCTCCTTGAGCTTGATAAAGGCGGCAGTCAATTCGTATTTGATTTCCATTCGCTTGGCGTCCAAATGATAAAAAATCCAAACCAGTAAAAGGAGCGCAACAAAACCCGTGAGGTCTTTGAGTAATTCACTATTTAATAAGGAAACTTTTCTGTCGGTTAGTTGACCTATATCTTTGAAACAGTTACGCAACAAGATGAGCGCCATGATTTCTAGCTGTTTGGCAACACTCTTGGTATAACTTTGTCTCAAATAAAAAATCAACAAATAAACTTCATAAACCAATAAAGAGCTGAACGGCGAAAATAGTGCTGCAAAGGGGTTTCCAAAGAGATTTTCGGGAAAATATTTATCGTCAATTAATTGCAAACGCAATGCAAAAATAATTGCCGAATGCAATAAAAATGTCGTGATACCGAAGTAGAGTGTCAGCTTCTCAAAGCGAGACTTAAAAGCAATAGTGAACATATTCAACGATTAATTCATTGAATTTAAGACAATTATTTAACTTCCACAAGACTTCAGCTACCCTATTACTTCCGAAGTGAATCATTACATTTTTGAAATTATCTGCTTTAGTGTGACACCATTTATGTGAATATCCAAAAAATATAATCCCGGTTTTAAGTTACTTGTATTGATTTGATAGCGTTGTTCGGTGCAATTTAACAATGCTGAGCTGATTGCTTTACCGTCTTGCTCAAAAAGTTGAATTGTTATTTGATTATTTGGAATTTCACTACCTAGTTCTATATTCAATACCTCGGAACACGGATTTGGGAAAATACTTAAATTGCTGAAAGCCGGCTGCTCAATAGCAGCATTATTGCAGTCTGGGGCTGTTCCGGCAATTTCTGTGAATATGCCTGCTTGCGCTGACCAATTTAACCATGTGCCCCCTTGCCCATCAGACCAGGTGTTTATATCAAAAGTATTGCTCCCTGCTGCATTTCCATTGATGCGATAAATCTTCAATGCACTTGAATTGTGATTCCAAGTTAATTGACTTTGAGCCTGACAATTTTCAGGTGCTGGGTCAGCTAACTCGCAATTGACTTGAACAAAATAAGCATAATCCTGATAGGCCGGCGCTCCACCAAAAACACGTGCTGTACCAGAAGGCTCAATACAAACTGCTGTGTATTCATCACAAGCAATACCATAAGTGGCTATACCCTCATCGGTATATATTTTAGCCATAAAACTCAATAAACGCCCCCTTCGATCAGGATTATCAAAATGGGTATCCGTTATTGTATGACGTAGCATTTCATTATTTAAAAATGCAGCTCCAGATACTGTTGCCTTTGGATGATACGGATTTGCTAAAGCCTCAGCGGAGGTAATTGTGCCGTTTTGGGCTGAAAAATAATATTCACCTTGAATGGCCATGCCCGCACTGGTTCCACCAATAACAATATTTCTATTGAGTATGGCAGCATTTATGGCAGCATTCAAAGGCGTGCCACGCCAATAATCGATGTAGGTCCATTGACTGCCGCCAGCAAACCAAATAGCCTCGGCTTGATTGATTCGAGACAAAATGTACTGCTCATTACTAGCTGCAGCAGAATGGCAAACAATTGTTTCTACGGAATTTACACTTACTCCTAAGCCAGAAAAAAAATAATTATTGTAACCATTACTTCCTGTTGCTCTCAACACCAAAACGTCACCGCCGTTGGCCCGTTGTAAAAACCACTGCATGGCATTATCATCTTCGGATGCACCTCCCATAAGGCAAATGCCTCCTGCAGAAGAAACTTGAGCGTCTTGACTTGAGCCGGTAAAGTATGAAGTATAAGACTGCGAAAAAACCAAATATTGATTTAAACAGACCAATAAGATAAGGACTTTATATCCATAAGGTGATTCGCACGACGGACATTTTTGTAATTCTTCAGACATAATTTGAAAATTAAAGTAAAGCTACGATTTACTTTTTCAAAATTTGTTCATAAAGCGCTATCCACTGTTCGGCAGTTATTTTTTCCATAAGCTGACCCATTAATTCAAAAGGGATATGTTCTGGCTTTTTAAAGCGAATGCAGCTCTTGCCCATATCCAATTTTTGACTACTATGTTTGGGGTATTCGGCTAAAAACCAATCCATTAATGCCGGATCAGAATAAATACCCATATGGTAAAAATTAATGCTATTCTTTTGTGAAGCAAGACTTGCAAAAGGCAAAGGTTCAGACGGCTTACAATGGTAACCTGCAGGATACAAACTGTGCGGAATGACATAGCCAATCATGCCATAACTAATGCCTGGTTCAAATCCAGCAGGTAAATGATCAACAATGATCTGATGAAGTTTGTAGAAAGCTACTTTTCTTTCTTCGGGAATATGGGCTAAAATATCCTCAACGGTTGTTCCGGGTGTTTTCATTGAAACGAAGTTACGGAATTTTGGTGGTGGTTCTTAACGCGTTAATAGATTCATACACTCGGTTCACCCTGCAACAAGTTGATAATTAAACGCACTTTTTGGATAGGACTGTTTGCGAAATACAAGAACCACTCCCGTTACAAAGGTGGCGGCGCTCGCAGAAATCATTAAAATTGGTGCGATGTAATTCGCCGAAATGGGGCCTTCTCCAAATGCGCTGCCTAAAGCAGACCCAAAAGCTGAGGTAAGACTCGATGTAAGATAATATAACACACCAGTACACATTCCTACGCTACCGAAAGCCACACAAATCATGCCTTTTTTGACTTGTCGATTCGCCATTGAGCTAATTGAATAAATTACAATCGTTTGATTTCCAATGCTCAAAGTTGAATCAGATACAAAGGTAAATCTTCCCTTTAGCGTATCAACCGAAGTAATGATCTCTATTTTCTGATTTGGCTTAATCATAACCTTCTTGCCCGTTTCTTTATTTTCGACTTGCAATACGCGGTCTTGGGACCAACTATTTAAAGCAATTAGAAATGTGGCGATGAAGAATAGGAAATGTGGTTTGATCATTGTGCTGTTGATTAAATTATTTGTTTTGCTCAATAGTAAATTCATAATTCAAAACATCAAATTTTCTCTTTTGACATAAAATACCAACAGCCAAACTTATCGTAGCTACGCCTGAACCAATCAAAACATTTGAAGTGGTATAATCAGGAGCCACATAATAACTAGGCGTATCGGTGATAATTGAAATTAATGCGCCATAGGCAGCTGTTGTTGAAGTAAGGAATCTGTCGACAATTCCGCCTGTCAAAATTCCGACGCCAGTACTTAAAAGAAGAAAGCCATATGTTATTTTCTTCTTTGGATTTGCCTTTAAAAAGCTTATATCTTTTAAGTCGATATTTTTTTCAGAAATTAAAATTGTAGAATCAGATGTTATTTGGAATCGGCCGTTTATAGATAGACCAGAAGTCTGTAAAACCAATTTTTTATTGGGCTTTAATATAACTGTTTTACCTGTCTGTTTATCCTTTATTGCGAACGACAATCGCTGCGAAAATGTATTAGAAGAAGTCATTAAGAAAACAATCAATAATAAAAGAAATCTCATGGGCTTTATTTTTAGTCTATTTATTAGTTTAAATTTATTCGCATTAATATTTAACTACCAATAATCGAAAAGCGCTGTTTTACTTGCGTATATTTTTCGCGTTTTGCCAATATAACAACCCCTGAAACAAACGATGCCGCGCCCGCTGCCATAATTCCAATGCATAAATAGGGTTTGCATTTGCTGAGCCAATGGAATTGTTGGTAACGGTCCCCCAAAAACTCGATAGCGCGGCAACAATTACAATGCCGTACCCGGCAACAACACCCAACGAACCTACAACGATAAGACTCACACCTTTTTTTGTGTTTTGTTCGTTCGGAATATAAATGCCATCGATATCCTCTAAAACAAAGGCGTTATCATCTATTTTTATCAAAGAATCAGAAGGTAAAATGAGGTTTCCTTTGTATTTATTGTTAATAGTCGTTAATACCACTTTGGTATCCGGCTTAATTAAAACCTTTTCGCCCGTTTCTTTATTTTCGACTTGCAATACGCGGTCTTGGGACCAACTATTTAAAGCAATTAGAAATGTGGCGATGAAGAATAGGAAATGTGGTTTGATCATTGTGCTGTTGATTAAATTATTTGTTTTGCTCAATAGTAAATTCATAATTCAAAACATCAAATTTTCTCTTTTGACATAAAATACCAACAGCCAAACTTATCGTAGCTACGCCTGAACCAATCAAAACATTTGAAGTGGTATAATCAGGAGCCACATAATAACTAGGCGTATCGGTGATAATTGAAATTAATGCGCCATAGGCAGCTGTTGTTGAAGTAAGGAATCTGTCGACAATTCCGCCTGTCAAAATTCCGACGCCAGTACTTAAAAGAAGAAAGCCATATGTTATTTTCTTCTTTGGATTTGCCTTTAAAAAGCTTATATCTTTTAAGTCGATATTTTTTTCAGAAATTAAAATTGTAGAATCAGATGTTATTTGGAATCGGCCGTTTATAGATAGACCAGAAGTCTGTAAAACCAATTTTTTATTGGGCTTTAATATAACTGTTTTACCTGTCTGTTTATCCTTTATTGCGAACGACAATCGCTGCGAAAATGTATTAGAAGAAGTCATTAAGAAAACAATCAATAATAAAAGAAATCTCATGGGCTTTATTTTTAGTCTATTTATTAGTTTAAATTTATTCGCATTAATATTTAACTACCAATAATCGAAAAGCGCTGTTTTACTTGCGTATATTTTTCGCGTTTTGCCAATATAACAACCCCTGAAACAAACGATGCCGCGCCCGCTGCCATAATTCCAATGCATAAATAGGGTTTGCATTTGCTGAGCCAATGGAATTGTTGGTAACGGTCCCCCAAAAACTCGATAGCGCGGCAACAATTACAATGCCGTACCCGGCAACAACACCCAACGAACCTACAACGATAAGACTCACACCTTTTTTTGTGTTTTGTTCGTTCGGAATATAAATGCCATCGATATCCTCTAAAACAAAGGCGTTATCATCTATTTTTATCAAAGAATCAGAAGGTAAAATGAGGTTTCCTTTGTATTTATTGTTAATAGTCGTTAATACCACTTTGGTATCCGGCTTAATTAAAACCTTTTCGCCCGTTTCTTTATTTTCGACTTGCAATACGCGGTCTTGGGACCAACTATTAAAGCAGACGAGAAGTGAGGCGATGAAGAATAGGAAATGAGCCTTTAGTTTCATAGGATTTGTTTTGAATGACTAAACCGACATCTCAAATATAAAAAACTTATAGAAGCCCTACCAATTGAAATCAGCAAGTTAAGAAGCTAGAATTGCGAAAAACGCAATTTTATATGAGTTGGGTTATCAGACGGTTACGCCAAACAAAGAGCCGACGCCGGCAGATAACGCCATGGCAATGCTGCCCCAGATAGTGATGCGTAAAATGGCTTTGAATATATTGGAGCCACCAGTTTTAGCGGCAGTTGCACCTAACAAAATCAATGCAATAATTGTGAAGCCATAGAGCCAAAATTCCATGCCTTTAATTGGAGCAATCAACACAACAAGTAGTGGCATGATGCCGCCTACTGAAAATGCTGCGCCTGAAGCCAAGGCTGCTTGGATTGGGTTGGCCTGGCTAATTTCATTGATCCCGAGCTCGTCGCGGACATGCGCGCCAAGTGCGTCGTGGGCCGTTAGTTCTTGTGCTACAAGCAAAGCCGTTTCTTTTTTAAGGCCGCGCTGCTCGTAAATCTGTGCTAAGATCTGCCATTCTTCTTCGGGCATTTCTTCCAATTCTTGCCTTTCGCGCTCGATATCGGCCTTTTCGGTGTCGGTCTGCGAACTCACTGAAACGTATTCACCAGCGGCCATAGATAGTGCTCCCGCAACCAAACCGGCAACCGTTGCCAAAACGATCGGCTCTCTTGCCGTACTTGCTGCCGCAACACCAATTGCTAAACTAGAGACCGAAATGATGCCGTCGTTGGCACCCAAAACAGCCGCACGCAGCCAATTGCTGCGGTGAATGTAGTGGCTATCTAGGTAGTTGTCTATGTTGATGTTACTCATTATTCAATGGTTAATTTATTTTGGTATATCCGTTGAAAAATCTGCGCCTTCCCGAGGTAATGCGCAAGATAGGTAACTCTTTAGTTTAAATATGTCAGTTTAAGATAGCAAGTTCTCTGTCAACGCCAATTAAAATAACCCGCTCTTATCGATTCGCTCTTATCGTTTTGCACTTCTTTAAATTTATTCTTTTATGATTTTGTCATAAAAGAACCCTTTATCCGTTTGGATTCGTATGAAATAGGTGCCATTCAGACAATTGGAAAGATCAAACTGGCTTTCGGATATTTCTTTTATTAACCTTCCTTGTAAGTCATAAAGCTTTATATTCTGAATGGTGCGATTTTGTATTTCTACATTAACAAGTCCATTTGTTGGATTGGGGTAAATCATGTTAAACCCCTTTTGGATTGGATTAACTCCCACATTCGACTGACAACTACTTATGTCTCCATGATTCTCAATGGCAGCAAAAACTTGTTGCTCAATTGTATAAAAAACTGAATTACTGTTCGACTGATAATTGATACCAACCCCATTATTCATAAAAACAAAACCAACCTTTCTGATGGTATCAAAATACGCATCACTTACTAACCCATATGCTTCTCCTGTGTGACCAAGCATTGAAGTACTACCCGTTAGCGCTAAGTCATTTCCCGGAGTCGAAGTTATCCTGTGAATACCCAGTCCCCAACTTCTAAATAGTCCGTAATAATTATTTCCGTTACTTCCATTAAAAGTCCACTCATTTGAAAACATTGCATTACAGGACGATGGCAAAAGAAGAGTATCTCCATTAAAATTTCCTTTATTCATTAACACAAGAAATATTTTAGCTAAATCTTGTCCAGAGCATCTAAAACCTCCTTGCGGACCGAATCGACCACCGTTTGTTCCGGGGATGTATCCGTTTAGATTGCTAAAGACTGGTTGCGTACCCTGATAATTGTCAGCTTGCGGAGTCCAAACACCATTAATCTTTCTGTACAGAACTGCCAATTGGTCGATATCTGTTAAATCATTGACATTGAATGAAGCATCTATTCCCAAAGGAACTGAGATATTTTGCTTACAATAGACATCAAAACGAAGATTTGAAACCTTTTCGACGATTGTTCCGAGTATGACGTAGTTGATGTTCGAATAGTTGAAGTAAGTCCCAGGAATGGTATTGTTGAATTGTGCCGAAGTATAAAATGATCCAGTCGGGGTTAATATCTCACTTAAATTGGGAATCGGATTATTGTTAACCGTAGCGCTAAGGAAATTACTGTATGTTGAACCGTCAATGATGGTAGAAGTGTGAGATAAAAGCATTCTTGTGGTAATAGGACTTGTCGGATAATTTGGATTTTGAACACTATACCCCAAAATAGAGCTTATATCAGCATCTAAATCCAGTAGATTTTGTTCAACGAGTTGCATAACAGCAATTGCTGTTATTGTTTTGGAAATACTAGCTATTCGATATTTTGTTTCGACTGAAGAATTAATGTTTCGTGCGAAGTCAGATTTTCCAATCGAAATGTTTTCGATGATCCCGTCTTGGCAAAAAACCACTAATGCGCCCCCCATCATGTCGTTATTGGTTGAAATGATATTGAACTCAGTGGGCAAATTCTGAGCGTTGAGTAGAGTTGTCAAACTCAATAGCAATATAAAAATGCAGGATATTTTTTTCATATCATTGATGGTGAGTGTTGTCCATTTTAACCAGACCGCTAACAGTTCGGCACTGTGTGAAGATAGTGACTTTTTTGACACACGCGTAATAGAGTGGGACTGGCATCAACTCTTGCCCAAAACATGCTTTATTGGGATTGGATCTTGTATGAAATATATTCTTATCAGCTAATACAGTAGCAGACAATAATGTTGCTGTGCCCATTGCAATTACCGGACCTAGTATAAATATGGAAATACGCAATAATTTTTTTGCCAATGCAAAGGTCAATAAGCCAAGAAAAACAGACCCGGTATTGATAGTATTTATGAAACGTATTTACTTTCTAAACTATTCTCAATCTCATAGGTACTCTTGAAATCTCGTAATTCTACGGTGATATTTTTATTTTTAGCACCGTAATTTGTAAAGTCTTTTATCAGTTTTAATACATCATAATCAATATAAACAGTATTTTTAGCACTAATAACTACAGTTGAATTTTCAGGCAAATGTGCCAATGTTTGCTTAATAGCCGCTTTATTCAAAAAAGAAACTTCTTGTGCCAAATCTATATTGATAACATCGCCTTCTTTGTAATCTTCTCTTTTGAAAAAGTAAGCCAATTTCATATTACAAAGAAGAATAAAAAATATACTTACCAATAAGCCTAAACCTACACCTTTCAATAAATCTATTCCGACTACGCCTGTTACGGTTACGATAAATGGAATAAACTGGAATTTTCCAATTACCCACATGTGTTTAAACACCTTAGGGCTTGCCAATTTAAAACCAATCATAATCAAAATACCCGCCAAACAAGCCATTGGAATCTTATTCAAAAGCGTTGGAATTAAGATGACTGAAAGCAGTAGAAGAGCACCATGTATGATGGTTGATAACTTTGTCTTTGCACCAGCAGAAATATTTGCAGTTGTTCTTACGATTACACTTGTCATAGGCAAACCACCCAACAATCCTGCTAAATATTGCCTACGCCTTGGGCTTTTAATTCCGTATTGGCACTGGAATAACGCTTGTAAGGGTCTAATTTATCGCCTGCCTCTATGCACAGTAGCGTTTCAATACTCGCAACAGCCGCAATAGTAGCAGCGGTTATCCAAACTTTTGGATTGGAAATAGCACTAAAATCAGGCAATGTAAATTGTCCTATAAAATCATTAACCGAACTAGCCAAAGGTAACGAAACCAAATGGTTTCCGGTAATTACAAAGTCAGGTTTGAACATTCGGAACAATTCATTCAAAATAATCCCGACAATCACTACCACCAAAGCCGCAGGAATAGCCTTGATTTTTTTAAGAAGATTGACTTTATTAAAGACTAAAATAGTTCCTATGGAAATAAGTGCGACGATAATTATTCCTGTATGAGCAAAATTGAGCGAGTGTATTAATTCATTAAAAAATCCACCACCATCAGCATTATCCGTAAGACTATAATTGAAAAAATCGCCTTCGTGTTCACTGTCATAGCCAATGGCGTGTGGCAATTCTTTTTTGATGATGATAATCCCAATACCAGTCAGCATTCCTTCTATAACACCAAATGGGAATATAGTTTGAAATAGCACCTGCTTTTGCAAAACCAAGTATCAACTGGAATATACCTGCCAATAAAACCGCTAAAATAAATGCTTCAAATCCTAAATCTTTGATTGCCAATAGTACAATAGCAATTAATCCCGCAGCAGGACCAGAAACACTCACATTAGAATTACTTAAATAACCTACGATGATACCACCTATTACCCCTGTGATGATGCCAGCAAATGGTGAAGCACCAGAGGCAACTGCAATTCCCAAGCAAAGAGGAAGGGCAACTAAAAAAACTACTAAACCAGATATTGCATCTGTTTTAACATCAGAAAACATATTTTTATTCATTTTGAATAATTATTTACTTTTTAAAAACTGTTTTGTAATTATATAGAAGAAGTTTCCTCATAATAAGTAACCTCGCCAGTTGATAATTCGCGCATACCGCCAATAATACCAATTTCTCTGGTCATTAGGTATTTGGATTGTAAGGAAGCGAAGAATGATGTAAACAAATTCTTATTTTTGAGTCATTACAAATTTTGAAAACAAAACTTTTATTAACAAAAATTTCTCTCTTGGCTGATATAAAGTGTATGTTGCACTGAACAATAGCCAAATTTCCAGTCAAAATAAAATCTTCATCAGCAAACCAAACTTTTATCCATGGTTCTAATAAAAAACCATGGTCGATTGGATAAGAAGGGTTTTTTCCTACAAAGTAAGATAATGCTCCTTCTTTTGTCGGTCTAAATGTTTGCTCTCCTGATGTCAGGGTTGGTTTGAATAATACGCTTCCATTGTCATAGTCGTACGCTTCGGATAATACCTGATTGGCAAAAGCTTTGACATCGCCTCCTTCAGCATATACTTTACCTGTGGCCAAAACGGCATTACACCATCCTTGTAAAGTTGTTTTCACCATTTCTGCGGTGAATTGATTGTTTAGATTTTCCATTTCTAAAGGTAAAAAGTGTTAAAATTGTTTTGATTTAATTGAATAATCTCGCATCTTACCTATTATTATAACAATAGGTGAAAGATAAACTTGACCAGAACGGCCGTTACAACAGAATTAACTTTTAGGAGGAGGGGATTCTAACAGAATGTCCGCATTCAGAAAAATGTGCGAGGCGGATAAAATTTTTGATGTAAACGAAGAAAACGTCGTGGTTAGTTCGTATTGTTGACAATAAAATCCTCTGAAGATATCTTTCACTTCATCCTCTTTTTCTTCCATCTCGTTTTCTGAATGCTCCTCAGGCCCACCCAGATCGGAAACCTGAACAAGTATTATTTCCGATGTCAACTGCAGCAATGAGTCCTCAAAACTTTTCGCTACAACTAATATGAGCAACAAAAATGTGAACAAACGAAAATATTTTTTCATAGGAATGCAAATATAAGAAAGATTTGGAGATTTCATTCTTATCCAATTTTTATGTGTTTCATTTGCTAAAACCAATGGCTAAATACGAACTGCAAATTTGTCTGTAGAAAAGTTGAACCACGTCACTTAATATTTACTAACTTCAAAAAAATAATATCATGTCCAGTAGGAGAAAGTTCATCCAGCAGTCTGCACTTTTTGTAAGCGGCACCCTTATTTCGGCAACTTCTAACGCATGGTCAACGGAGACCAATCAAATTTCTTCTCATGATGACTCATTGCTATCTGCGATGAATGATGATGATTTTTGGGCTTGGGTACGATCTTGTTATACTACGTCTTCAAATATCATCAATTTAAATAATGGTGGAGTGAGCCCACAACCCAAACAAGTTCAGGATACACACATAAAATATTACCAGTGGTGTAATGAAGCCCCAACATATTATATGTGGAGAAGTTTGGATGAAGGCCGTGAACCCTTGCGGAGGAAATTAGCTAAATTCTGCGGCACAGATCCTGATGAGATCAGTATCAACAGAAATGCCACAGAAGCTTTAAATACAATCATCTTTGGTCTTGATTTGAAAGCGGGAGATGAGATAGTCATGGGGAAATATGACTACCCAAATATGCGTAACGCTTGGAGGCAACGTGAAAAAAGAGATAAAATTCAATTAAAAATGGTTGAATTGAATATGCCTACTACAGATGATGACTATATTTTTCAAACTTACGCCGCCGCGATAACACCTCGAACGAAAATTGTTCACCTCACACATCTTATCAATTGGACAGGGCAAATAATACCAGTCCACGTCATAAGAAAAATTGCAGATTTAGCACATCAAATGGGTGCTGAGGTCATTGTTGATGGTGCGCATACATTTGCGCATACGGTATATCAAATTCCCGATTTGGGTTGTGATTATTACGGAACGAGTTTACATAAATGGATGTGTGCACCTTTTGGAAATGGAATGCTGTATATCAAGAAAGATAAAATTCAAAAGATTTGGGCTTTACTTTCCAGTGACCAGCCCGACAGTAACAATATACGAAAATTTGAAACCCTTGGTACTCGCTCTTTCGCAGCAGAAATGGCCATTGGAACCGCCATCGACTTTCATGATTTAATTGGCTCAGAACGAAAAGAAAAGCGCTTATTTTTTCTAAAAAAATATTGGACTGATCAAGTAAAAAATTTACCGGGAGTTATATTTTACTCTCCTCTTGAAAAAAACTATTCTTGCGGCATTGCAAATATCGGAATTAAAGGGATGAAGGGAACAGAAATTGAGGGAGCTCTTTTTAAAAATCGGAAGGTACATACAGTGGCAATTGAGTACGAAAAAGTCAATGGTGTTCGGGTTACCCCTAACGTTTATACCTCTCTCAACGACCTCGACGAATTGGTCGCGGGAATCAAAGAACTACTGCTCTAAGGTTTTGAAGTTTGGTAAAATTGTTGGGCATCCGATTGCTGATTGCGATTTATTTAGATCCAATCACAACTAAAACTTTCGAATGGCTCGAACATAATTAGTCGCAACATCTTTTGTTGAAAATCCTGTGGAGAATTGACCCAAAAGAAATATACGTGCTGCAGTTGAACCAAATGAGTTTTCAGTACTTGACCAATATTGACCTGAACCCCCGACCCCAAGTTGACTTGCTCCTTGAATAGACGCCAATGATTGATTGACATTAAAGCCATTTGAACACAATAACTTGAGTTCATCAATAGAAGGGAGATACCAATCCGATTGACCGCCACTAATGAAATCCAAGCACGCTTTCGCTGCACTATTTGTGTGACCTTGCTGGGCAACTATGCCATTGCTATTATTGAGTCCATCCCAATCACTCCAGGCTGTTCCACCGGTATTAAAAAAATCAACGTTACTCCAGACTTGCTGAGGAAGTTCCGTTGTAGCAACTACCAAACCATGTTCAACGCCTACTGAGTCTTTCCAAACATGAAATACTACACCACCACCGAATTTTTCACCTATATAATGCGTGAATCCTCCACCGCTTCCTGCTGGACCCGCAGGACCTTGTGGGCCAGGAATTGAACTTCCTGATGTTTTCGCATAAAGGGCATAAGGCACACTTAACAATTGACTTGTACCAATTATTGAGTAATTTGCTCCTCCAGTTGGATCGGTTTCTGTTTGAATGAAAAAAGGACCGTTCACCCAGTCAATTGCAGCGAAAGTTCCGCTCACTACTGTTCCTGCGCCAATTTCAATGCTCACTAGACCATTGGTATTTGATGTTGGGGTCTGGGTTTCAACGTATACTACAGCCCCATTTACTGAGCCCTGTAAGATACTTATTTGCATTCCAACAGCACTATTCACTACTAGAACGTTTGAATTATCGCGAATTACTGCTTGATAACTCATTTTTTCGGGTGCTTGAGCCAGTACACTTGAACACAATACTATTCCCAGGAGTATTAAATAAATCTTATTCATTATTTTTTACTGTTTGATGATTTTAAAGGATTGAATTATTTTGCCCCGCTTATTGGCAGGCAGGTTTTCTTCGTTTACAACATTGATGAAGTAAGTAGCATTTGGCAAACCATTTGTATTTATTTGTGTGTGCTTTGCTGTTACTTGTCCGTTACTTAGCTGTTTTCCTTGCACATCCAATATTTGATACGACAACTTCTCGTTATTGTAATCGTTTATTAATAAGGTCAAATGAGCTGACGTGGGATTGGGATAAGCAATCAATGTGACATTAAGCAGTGTTTCTCCAGTACCAGAACTAAAAATTTCATAGGCATGCTGTACACCTTGCGCTACGCTTCCGTCAGTTGCAAAATAAGTGGTGTAAACAACTTGGCCGATGCTATATGCCACTGATCCTCCGCTACCTGTGGCATCGCCACCGGAGGTATTTACAGACTCCTGCCCCAATGAAATAATTGGAGATGACAAACCTATTGTAAAAACGAAAATAAATTTTAGTTTGGTGGAATTCGTTATGTCACTTGACGGGTAGCTCGGATAGGTATTTTTTTCCATACCATTTTTATTTTGGTAATGAGATGTGCATACTAAACTCTATTATAAAGATAGCTAAAATTGTCATTCGAAGAACTAACGCGCCACTTTTACCAAATCTCTGATAGGTGCTGACATTCTATCTGTTGTTGCTCTGTGGTCCATGATTAAGTATTATGGTGCGTTGGCTTGGTAGCTCTTTTGGATTTTTTAGTTTTGGTCTGTGCGTCGTAAAAAATACAAATGTGTTGACTAATTTAATCGTTTTATACTGTCTGTCATTTTATTTTTTGATAATGTACAAATGAATATTTCATTGTATCCAACAGAGATTTTAAATATATTTTGTAACGGAATTTCTAATAGATAAGCCCACAAACACCGAATTACGCCAGCGTGGGTTACAATCAACACTTTTTTGTAAGGTTGAAATCTCAAAGCATCAAAAAAACTTTTTACTCTCTCAAATAATTCCAATAAATTCTCTCCATTAGGGGTTTTTACATTTACAAAATCTGCCATCCAATGATGAAGTTCGGTTTGATTGATGCCGCTCCATTTTTGATTCTCCCAATCGCCAAAATTCATTTCCATTAAGGCCTTGTCAAACGAAATATGCTGTAATTTTAATTCGGTTATCAAATCTTCGCAGCGTTTCGAAGGGCTGCAATAAACAGCGTCAAAGTCTGTAGGCAGTTGCTTTTTAAATTGTTCAACATCTTGAATAAAAGTGTTTGCTAATGGCACATTACTTTGTCCGTAGCAAGTATCTTTACTTATAGATACTGGTGTGTGGCGAATTACATAAATTTCCATAAAACTAAAAAAGTCAAAAGGCAAACACATTCAGCCATTTGCTCCACAGCACCTAGACAGTCACCTGTATAGCCATCAATCCATTTATTGAAATAGCGTTTTGAGTAAAAAAAAAGTAAGAATAAAGGTAAGATTACCAAACAAAATGGCCATTGAAAAATACACATAACCAATAATGGGATTAAACCAAACAGGTAAGCTCCGAAAATTTCTTTTATACTGTGTGCTTTGGCTAAAGGCTTGGCTTTGCTGCCTTCATCTTCTCTTGAATAATGCGATGTAAAGACAATATTAATGGCTGTTAACCTTGATAGGGAGTGATAGGCAATAAAAATTAAAGCAATGAACAAATGATCTTTGATATCAATTTTTACAAATAAATTATGTAGAGCCAAGTATTTTAAAGCAAACAAAAATATCAATGCAATAACACCGTAAGCACCCACACGACTGTCTTTCATTATTTCTAAAATTTTGGCTTTTGTCCAACCGCCACCAAAACCATCAAATACATCTGCTAAGCCATCTTCATGAAAAGCTCCTGTTACCAAAACTCCTGCAATCAATGAAAATAAGACGGCAATATTCATATTAAATAAAAATGTGCTTATCCAAAATACAGCAAAAGAAATCAGCCCAACTATCCAACCAATGAACGGAAAATACCTAGTTGCTTTGTTGATATATTCAGGCGAATGGTCTATGTTTTTAGGGCAAGGAATCCTTGTGTAGAACATCAAAGCCGTAAAAAATATTTTTATTTCCTCTTTCATATTTTAATCTTTATTACTGACTGCTGCACTTTCAAAACTTGCCATATTGTTTAAAAAGGCAATAGCACTTTCAATAATGGGATAGGCAACGGCACAGCCTGTACCTTCTCCCAAACGCATATTTAATTTTAAAATAGGTTCTGCACCAAGAAAATCTAATAAATTGTGATGCCCAGATTCATCACTTAAATGGCAAAAGATAGCATTGTTGATGATGGCAGGGTTCATTTTATAGGCGACTAGAAAGGCATTTGAAGCAATAAAACCATCTACTAAAATGAGTATATTTTTCTCGTAAGCTGATAGCATTGCTCCACACATTTGGGCTACCTCAAAGCCTCCAAAAGTTTGCAAAACTTCTTTTGGACTATCCATATTTTTGTGAAATTGTTGTGCTTGTTCGAGTATCGCAATTTTATTTTGGAATTGCTCGTCATTCAAACCTGTGCCTCGTCCTATACATTGTTCAATAGGCAAATGGCATAAGTAACTCATCAGCATCGTTGCAGAAGAAGTGTTACCAATGCCCATTTCGCCAAATCCAATTACATTACATCCATTCTCAAATAGTTCATTTACAATTTCACTGCTTTTCTCAAAACATTGTTGCAACTGTGTTTCTGTCATTGCTTTTCCTTGTAAAAAACTTTTTGTGCCGTATGCAATTTTTGCATTGATTAAATTTTCTTCTAATCCAAAATCAAAATTTACACCTGCATCAACTACTTTCAAATTGATATGATGTTGTTTTGTAAAAACATTAATAGCTGCACCTCCTTTCAGAAAATTCATCACCATTTGATGAGTAACTTCTTGCGGGTAAGCACTCACCCCTACTTTGGCGATGCCGTGGTCGCCTGCAAAAACTACTATGGTTGGTTTATTCAAAACAGGTGAAAGTGAATCTTGAATTGTGCCAATTTGCAAGGCTAATTTTTCAAGTTTACCTAATGAACTAAGGGGTTTGGTTTTAAAATCAATTTTGTATTGTAACTCTTTTTTAAGCATATCTCACATTGTCAAATTTGAAAAATGAAATTTTCTAATTGCCCGAAAGTTTGATTGGCAATTTGCGCCACGAGAGCGATGAAAACTATTTTAATGTTGAATATTTTCGATGATAATTTTATCATTTTTACATACCTATACATCGTCAGCATAAAGTGGACCGATAGAAGGTATATTACTAGAAGGAGTTTTCAATTATTAAAGTTTAAATTTAATTAATTATGGAAACACCAAGAAGAAAAAAACAACAACAAAAAACTTCATCAAAGACGTAAGAAGAAAGACAAGAAGAATCTTTAGTTTAGAGCAAAAGATTCAAATTGTTATGAAAGCTATGAGAGCAGAACTTTCAGTGTCTGAAATATGTCGAAAATATTCGATTTCTGACGCTCAATTCTACAAGTGGAACAAGGAGTTTTTGGAGGTAGGTAAAAAGCGTCTTGCTGGCGATTTAACTCGAGAGGCGACCAGTGATGAAGTCGCAGAAATTAAAGTTTCTCGCTGTGCTGGCTTATGTCGAGGCCTAGCGCCTCATCTTCAGCAAGGACGCGGATCGGGGCAACGCGATCGGTTACCCAAAGAATCCCCCACGTTGCGGCAAACACACCCATGCTGATGAGGGCCAGGGCTGTTACCTCTTTGGTGAACAGTTCAGTGTGCCCGTACCAAAGTCCTTCGGGAGCAAAGACTCCGGTCATTAGCATACCCACCATGCCGCCTACGCCGTGGCTAGGAAACACGTCCAAGGTGTCGTCAATGGATGTACGGCTGCGCAATTGAATCATTAGATTGCTCGTAAGAGCCGCAAGGGTTCCGATACAAAGGCTGTGAGCCACGCTGACAAAGCCCGCCGCCGGAGTGATAGCTACGAGGCCTACAACCGCTCCAATACTGAGCCCCATAGCACCCGGTTTGCGCCCCATTGCGAGGTCAAAAAGTACATACGTAGCAGCTGCGCTGGCGCTTGCGGTAGTTGTGGTCGCAAGGGCGAGCACGCTGAGTGCGTTGGCACCAAAGGCTGAACCCGCATTGAATCCGATCCAGCCAAACCATAACAGGCCAGTACCTAGCAGCACGTAAGTAATTCGTGTAGGTTCGTGGCCAGGTTCGGTGCGCCCTTTGAGGTAAATAGCCGAGGCGAGTGCGGCGACTCCGGCTGAAATGTGAACGACTGTCCCGCCAGCAAAGTCAAGCACGCCCCACTGGAAGAGCAGGCCATCGGGGTGCCACGTCATGTGGGCTAATGGAGTGTAAATCACCAAGGTGAACAAAACAATAAAAAGGAGGTAGGACCGAAAGCGCACGCGTTCCGCAAACGCGCCGGTAATCAACGCAGGAGTGATGATAGCAAACTTGAGCTGAAAAAGGGCGAAAAGGGCGAAAGGAATGGTCGGAGCCAAGGGAAAGGGTTCGTGCCCAAAGACATTGGTGAAAAAGCTGTGGCTTAGTGGATTGCCTATGATTCCTCCCAAGGAGTTGCCAAATGCCATGCTGAATCCGACGGCAATCCACAGGCAGGTTATGACCGCCATACTCACATAGCTCTGAAGCATGGTTGAAATGACGTTTTTCTTGCGAACCATTCCGCCATAGAAAAAGGCCAAGCCAGGGGTCATTAGCAGGACGAGCGCGGTAGCGGTCAGCATCCAAGCAATGTCGCCAGAGCTGTAGCGATCGGTAAACGGATCGTTGTGCTTACTGATGGCTGATTCGGGTGCGACGAGCCCGACGACCACAACCATACAAATCATCAAAAATGGAAATATTTTGCGCATACCCCTAAAAAAATGGTGTCTAGTTGTATAAAATTACATTTTTTTCAGATAAATGATAAATTTAAAGGGGGGTATTTGTTGAAAAACGTACTTTATTACAACAAGTTGGCCTCGCACCTTGTCATCATAAACCGCAAATTTTTTAACAACTTCGGGCTACCCAAAAAAATTAGAGATTTTAACGCCAGCCGATGTCTAATTTGTTCGTGGAGAAGCCATTTTACAAGAAAGAGAGTGCATTAAAAAGAAAACCTTGCTCGAAAGAAGAAAAGCGTTTCAAAGATAATTTGTGTCGAAATTTTCACAATCAAATAATAATCAATAGTTTTAAATCAAAACGGAACGCCATCTCGTGAAAAGATCACTTTAGTTTGTCGACGTACATAAACAAACTTTTACCTATGAAACATTTTTTACTGCTTGCCGGAATGATGGCCTGGACCTTAAGCGCCCAAATCACTTTAGACCAAAATGACATGTCTTCCGTGGGCGACAACATTCCGCGAAAATCGGATACGATGACCGTATTGACTGGTCCAGGAGGCAGCGGACCTAACCAAACGTGGAACTTCACGGCAACTAGCAACCATGTTGTCTCAGAGATTACCAGCGTGGTATCGGTAGCTTCAACGCCGAACGCAAACCAATTTGGGAATTCCAACATGGCCATGACCAACGATAACGCGAGTTATTTGTACTTTAACAAAAGTGCTCAATCGTTCACCACACAAGGATTTTCGGGAGATTTATTGGGTTCAGGCATCATCAATGCGGTGTTCAACCCTGATTTAACTTTGCATCAATTTCCAAGAACCTTTGGTTCGAGTTTCAACGATTCGTATGTGATTGATGTGATTGTACCCGGAGCGGCAATAAATCCCTTAATAAGTCAAATACGTTTTAAGCGTTCTTCGATGGTGCATGATACGACCGATGCGTGGGGGCAAATCATCACACCGCAAGGAACCTACGATGTATTACGCATTTACACCACGGACAACTACACCGATTCCATATGGGCTCTGCCGATTTTTCCACCTACTTGGAGTTTGGTGAGCACGAGTTCGAGCGCTACCAGCAGCTATTCCTGGGTGGGGAAAGGTGGCAAATTGGCCATTGCGGAAATGAGTTTCGATACGCTTGGCGCTCCCAAAATTTTCAAATGGACGGAACTAAACGGAATTGGGGTGGGACTTGAAGAAGCGAACATTGACGACCTTAGAATTTCTCCGAATCCTTGTGAAAACAAAATAACTGTCTCTGTCGATGCGGAACAAATTGGTCAAGCATATTATGTGACAGATTTTTTAGGAAAACAAATACTCGAAGGAGCCATATCCAAGGAACAAGAGCCGATCAAGGTGGACCAACTGAGTCCTGGAAATTATACGTTACGGATTGGAACGAAATACTGCAGGTTTATAAGAACGTAAGCTCACCTCATCAACGGTACAATTCGTATGCTGAAACTTCTACGAGTTATCCTTTGTGGTTTTTCACCAAATAATTTACGTAATAACTGAGGTCATTCCCTGCTACTTTTACCTCCACGATAACTGCACGCATAAGTGTGTAGTAGTCTACCCGGCGTTGTAAGGAATTGCGCTTATTCGTCATGCTTCGATAATTCTGTTGCATAGCTTTCAATTCTGACTTCAATTCTTTCATTTGTTTTTTAAAGGCTGAATTCATGCTTAGAATTCTACAAAAATCAATGACCCAAGACAAGGATATTCCTGTCTAGTATTGTCAAATTAAATGTTTGGTCAAAAATGCTTGTCGTTAAAAACAATGCCCCGATTGCAAGAGTTGAATTTTTCATTTTGTTTCAATTAAAGTTATTCAAACTCATTGGACTACTTAATTATCGAAAGGTGTAATAGGATTGCACATAACGGTTTGCAGCTAACAGAAGTTGGCGATTTTACTGAGATACTTTTGCGAAGAAGAATTTTTCTTTTACCGCAAATCTTTCTTTGGAGCACGTTGCCGCCAATTTCTTTGAGGTGCTGTTGTGAGCAGTTATTTCAATTATTAATTTCTTCTATTACTCTCTTAGCAGATTGTGCAGCAGTATGAACAGATACCCAATCCTCACCATCCGTATATTCTGCACCTGCAAAATATAGTTTATCTGCTATTGAATTTCCTAGTTCTCTTACCTTTTTCCAATCTTCATAGTCGGTTAAATAACCGCCCCTGATAAAAGGTTCATCGTTCCAATTTTGAGTAATGTGCTGAATGTAATTTGGTGTGGCTTGATTAGCATATATACTATCAAGTTCGCTTAATATAAAGTTTTTCAAATCATCTCCTGAGCGAGAAATAAAGTCTTGGGCTGGTGCACCCACCACAAATAATCCCAGTACATTTTTAGTTGTATTTTGTCCGAAAGCAGCATTGTAATACATTTTTTGCCCACTACTTTCAGGTGTTATGGGAAAAACATATTCATTATTGCCATAGAAATTTGTGTTAAACTCAAAAAAAGCTTTAAACCCATCCCAAACAACTGCTTCGTTAATTGCTTTTATTTTGCTTTGCGGAAGGTTTGGAGTAAAACTAATATCTCCGTCTTTCAGAATTTGAAGTGGTACACAAACTATTACTTTGTCTGCTGTAAATTGCCCATTATTGGTGTTCACTACAATTTTATTACCAGAATAATCAATTGACTGGACAATAGTGTTAAAGGAAATATTATTGG
>Ga0194115_10000412_pt1 | contig 63978 bp, 89 predicted proteins | sample TA2MahsurfametaG_3_FD_148656 | JGI IMG/M metagenome (GOLD analysis project Ga0194115, IMG submission 148656) | Freshwater microbial communities from Lake Tanganyika, Tanzania - TA2015002 Mahale S4 surface | ecosystem: Environmental > Aquatic > Freshwater > Lake | place: Tanzania: Lake... | reverse complement strand
CTTCTGGTTGGTGGGCACACGACCCATACGGTTACGGTTGGGGTCAACCACATGGTTCATTCCGTTCATTAGAAGTTTCTTCTTCAGGAAACTTTAGTACAGAACCAGCTATGTTCCGCATTCATCAATGGGGGTCTGGTGCTGCTGAGTTTTGGAAACCACAGGGTACTATTTTATATTTAAGAGAAACACCGGGTGGTGGTAGTAGTTGGTTTACTAAATTTGAGGTTCAAGGTTCTCTTCAATCTAATAACCTATTATTCCCTAATGGTTTTCAAATAACACAGGGTGGTTCTAACTACGGGGTATTTAATTCATGGGTAAGACTTGACGGTCACTACGGTTTTTATTCTGGTACAAATAGTGCTCACCTTTATCCTAATAACAATAGCTATGGAGCGTGGAAAATTTCAGGAGAAAGAAACGGATGGAGGGGGTTACATTTTGGTGAAGGCACAGGTATAACCCTTATGATGAATGAGGGTGAGTTTGGATTCCACAGAGAAGGTGTAGGATGGGTAGGTAGATTTACAAGTGGTACAGGTCATTTCAATATATCAGGTAATGCTACTACTGCTACTACTGCTACAACAGCAAATGTTTCTAAAAAAATACAATCTGATTATCAAGAATGGGATTTTGGTTGGGGTTCACATACTGTAACAACTCCAATGTCTATTAGTATATGGGACAACTATACTCAAGGAGGAGCACCTAGTGGTTATGGAACTATAGTAGATATGTATGGTTTAAGTGGACACCAGCAAGACCAATTCTATTTCTATCAAGGAAATATACTACATAGATATGGGTGGTATGGTAATAATAACTGGAATGGTTGGTATAATGTTTTAACTTCAAACAGCCATCCATATCCTTCTAACATGAATCAGTATGTTAGAACTTCGGATGCTCCTACATTTAATGGAATTTACACAAATGACTGGTTTAGAGCAAACGGATGTACTGGACTATATTTTCAAAGTTACGGTTATGGATTAAGAGCACCTGAATGTGAAGGTAATTCATACGGTAACGTTGCAACTTATGGAACTGGTAGAAATGGTTGGAGTGGTTACGGGATTGGGTCGCAGTTTGTCATTATGGGTAGAGTGGGTACTGATCTTGGTTTGCATGATAATAATTATGGCTGGGGATGGTATTGGCACACAGGAAACAGAAGCTTAGGTATAGGTGAATCTACTACATCAAGTAGTTATAAACTTTATGTAACAGGTGCAATTTATGCAACAGGAGATATTGTAGCTTTTTCTGATAAGAGAAAGAAAACTGACATTATTACGATTGAAGACGCATTATCAAAGGTTAAAGATATGCGTGGTGTTTTCTATACCAAAATTGATGAAGCTCATAAAGGTAGACAGGTTGGTGTAATTGCTCAGGAAATGAACGAAGTATTACCTGAAGCTGTAACATATGCTGCTGATGTTGATGAATATGGTGTAAAATATGGTAACATAGTGGGTGTTCTCATTGAAGCTATCAAAGAGCAACAGAAACAAATTGAAGAACTTAAAGCTAAGCTTGCATAAAAATGGCACTACCTTGTTCTGGTCAAATAGCAATGTCGCAGATAAATACTGAACTTAATCGTTCAGCTTCTGCTACTATATCCCTTGATGCTGCTGAAAATGGGGACTATGGTGCTATTAATCAGAATAGTGCTTCTAGACCTAATGCGTCTAATCCGGCAGCTATGAGTGAGTGGCATTGTTATAATCATAATGCAGCAGCATGTAATGCACCAGTCATTACAGGGTCTGACAGAACCAGTACTTCAGCTATTCTTTATATTCAATACGCTAACTGTGACATAATGGAGGTATTTTATAGCTCAAATGGAGGTCAAACCTGGACTCAAGAAGGTAACGTCGGTTGTGTATCAACCAAATATGTGTACAACTTAGCACCATCTACAACTTATCTTTTCAGAGTTAGAATTAGATGTGCGTCATCAGGTCAGTATAGTGCATATAGTAGTATTCGCTCAGTTACCACTTGTCCTGGATCTGATACATTTGTTACTTCAGGCTGCGAAGGATGTGATTACTTTGAAATATATAATGATGGTACTTGTGGTACATACAGAGTAAATTATCCTAATCATCCTACTTGTGGTTGTGATGGAGAAGTCGGTGGTTTTGAATAAAATATTTAAACTTGGAGAGTTTAATAAAATTTTGTATATTATAAATGTAGAACTTACCTAAAAACTTATATAAAAATGGCACTTAAAATTACAGCTCAAATTGGTACAGATCAGGGTATTACCAGTGAAGCTTATGTGCGTATTATGTCTTACCAAATTAATAAAATTGGTAATGCATATTTCAGCATTCAGCTTTTTAAATCTGAAGAAGACGCTACAGAAGTATCTGCTTCAGGACCCTTAGGAATTGCTGGTCCAGTAGCCCGCAATGCACAAATTGGTGATAGCTTGATGGTCCCTATGACAAAAGTGATTACAGTTACACAAACTGTAAAACGCACTGTTCCTGAAGAGCAGGAAATCAGTGAAACTATTACCCTTCCTCCTTCAGAAGAGGGTGGTGAATCTACAACTCAGACAGTTACAAGAACTCAAACTGTTTATGTAGAGAAAGATGTTGAAGAAGGTATTCAAAAAACTGTTCCGGATCTTTCTGGAGCTGAAGGAATTGACATCTTTGAATTCGGTTATTCTAAGCTTAAAGAGAAACTCGTAGGCATCTTTGGCGCAGAGAATGTAGATGATTGCTAAAAATGGCAGCAAAGAAAGGATTACTCGGTTCTAATAAGGCTGCTAAAGTAACTTTCGGTAAGCGTAAGCTAGGAAAGCATGCAAAGAGCTTTAATAAGCACAACCGCAAAGAAAAAAATTATAGGGGTCAGGGCAGATAATACCCTAATTCTTTGTTTTAATTGTAGAACTCTTGTATATTTGTAGAGTTAACAAATCCAAAAATACGTATATGGAAACAGTAAAAACCAGTCTAACTCTGGAAGAGATTCTCTTCCTGGAAGCGGAAATTGGCGGCGTTGCTAATGAAACAGGAATTGTTTCTAAAGGATTGCTCCAACACAAGCTTTCAATTGCCACAAAGTATCACTTAAATAAACTCTTGACTTCTCTACAAGAAGATAAGAAGTATATTGGTGAACAGCGTAATGAACTAATTAAGTCTTTGGGAACAGAAACTGAAGACGGATCTTTTGAGATTAAAAATGAAATTGATGGTGTAGTTAATCCCAACATTATTGAATTTCGTAAACAGATGGATGAACTAATGAAAACTGAACGCGAAGTTGAACATATTAAACTTAGCGTAGATGAATTCAAAAACATTGAAACTGAATCGAACTTTACAGTTCTTTTCAAGTTGTTTGGTTGATTTATAGTGATGTATTAGTAAGTGGACCCCCTCGGTGATGCAGCCGGGGGGTTTTTTATTCCACTAATTCTAACAAAACATGGGCATCAAAATACAGTAACAGCAAATTGCTGTGTCTCAGGAGTTTCATCTCCATCAAGTATACGTTGACAGTAATTAGCTAAAATAGATGTAATAATTTTATGTGAATCTGCTTTTTGGATAAAGTACTGACACTGTTTTAAGTATGTGTGGTTTGATGCTTCATGCATATAAAGATCTGTTGCTTTCATTACAATATCCCAGTTAAACTCAGGATACTCACTAAAAAACCATATAAATCTTTGCATAACATCACGAGGATTACCCCTATGTGGACCTCCTGCAGGAAACTTATTTCGGTACTCGGTTATCTTTGGTGCCCATTCTTCTTTTTGAGATGTACTTAGCGCTTGTTTTTTAAGTTTTGCGCTCAGTATTTTTTCCATTTCTTCTACAAAAGCTAAACCTTTTGCTGTCAACTCAAACTTTCTTGCTTGAACAAAATTGTCTTCATCACGAATTTCTACTTGACGAATGAATTGTCCATCAACTAATTTACTATACTCCGCCATATCTGGGAAGTACGCTCTATAAGAAACATTCTTATAGATTGAGTATAGTACACACCATGCGTTTGGTGTTATACCCGATTTAAATAAATGATTAAATAACTTTTCTTGTAGTACCATAGGTATATAAATTTAGTTTTTTAAAGAAACTTGAGGTTATACAACATAACCTCAAGCTCTTATGAAATTATCCTGCACAGGATTCACAGCTTAAAATATCCCTTGCAAACTCTTGAGCAGCATTTTGACCCAGTTGATAATAAAGAGTCTTGACACCAATTTCGTGAGCTTTTAAAAGAATAGTATTAATGTCCCGTGTAGGCGTTGCAGGATGGATCATCAAATTTAATGATTGTCCTTGATCAATAAACTTTTGTCTTTGTGAAGCTTGTATAATAATTTCCATCTGTGAAATTTCCATAAAGGTTCTAAAGACTAGTTTCTCTTCTTCTGACAAGAAGCTTAAGTGTTGAACACTACCGGCTTTTTGTAAAATAGATTCCCATACATCCATTGTGTCTTTACCTTTTTCAGCAAGAAGTTTTTTTAAATAAGGGTTTTTAACTGCATGTTTAACTTTTGCTGTCTTTTTGATATAGTAATTAGAAGTATAGGGTTCAATAGATTGAGATTGCTGTCCCATAATAAAGGATGAAGATGTATTCGGTGCTACAGCAGTTAATGTAGTATGCCTTCTACCATAACCTTTTAGTGCTTCAGGTTCTCCGTAAAGTTCTGCCATTTCTTTTGATGCAGCCCATGCTTGATTCTGAATCGTCTGAAAAATCTGAGAATTCAAAAACTTAGCACGAAGGGACTCAAATGCAATCATATGACTTTGCAAATAAGAGTGATATCCTGAAGCACCGATACCAATAGCACGGTGTCTTTCAGCAAAGCGTATTGCTCTAGATATAAATGGTGTTTCTTTATATCTATCAATAAACTCCTGCAATACAGCATCTGCTATATATACAGCAACTCTGACAGCATCGGTATCTTTCCATTCATCAAATTTAACCAGGTTCATTCCAACCAGGTCACATACAAAGGATTCCTCTTCTGTTGAAGGAAGCAGAATTTCTGTACACATGTTTGATGAATTGATTTTAGCACCAGTATCTTTATAGACATCTACAGTGTTATTGTTTACGTTATCTGTGTAAAAGATATAGGGAAATCCTGTACGGTTTCTGGAGTCAATAACCATAGCCCAAAGCTCGCGTTTGTCAATATCTCCAGCTTTCATGTCTTCTAACCATTTGTCAGTAACACAAACACCAAAAGGAAAACGCTGTAGTTTATGACCTTCCGCGTTAATCCGTAAGAAATCTTTGATATCGCCGTGTGTAATATCCAGGTAAGCAGCAAATTCTCCTCTGCGAACATTGTTCTGAGAAATTACATTTTTGGTAGTATCAAACATTTGCATAAAATGTACTGCACCGTAAGTATCCCCTCCAGTAGAAATCTTACTACCAGCAGGACGAATATCACCAAAGTACCCCGATGTACCGCCTCCGATTTTACAAAGCATCCCTACTTCAGCATTACCTCTAATAATAGATTCAATGCTGTCACTGACGTGCGTGTTAAAGCATGAAATGCCGGAACCTCTTCCAGTTCCAGCATTGCTCCATACGGGTGATGGTAATACATAATATCCATTCTCAATATATTCTTTTACCTTACCTCTAAGTTCTTGACTATTATAAGTGTCACCTACAAGTTTAGCGATTGAGTCAATTCGATCATAGATTGTACTATCATTGTGAAAATACCCTCTCCCCATAAACTCCTCACTTAAGGGAGTATACCAGTCCATTTTTGCCATATTAAAATAAATCTTTACTTGTTATTGATTTTTGAAACTTAGTGTAGTTCGTACCTTGTGTGTTAAAGAAATCATTACGCACATATCCGTAAATAGCTTCAACCATCCAGTAAAGCTCAGATAATACTGTTTCGTTTATTTCGAATAATTCCTCACCTCCAATAGCAGTAAGGGAGTTGTTAAAACGATTTTTTATAAACTCGACTACGGCTTTTTTAGATACAGTGTCAATTTCACCCTCTTCAAATATCCAGTCAATGATTTTCACCTCAGCATCAAAAGCTTTTTTGCATGCTCGATAGATTTTTTCATAAAAATCTTGGTCAAACCATTCAGGATACTCTTTTTTAATCAGATTAATGACATGCATGCCTAGTTGAGCATGAATGATTTCTTCTTTCATAGTAGCTTCAATAACTGTATCTACTTCTTTTAGAAGATTCTTTTTCTCAATAAACGACTTTACAATAGCAAACTGACTAAATAGAGATACATTCTCAATAAACATTGAAAACAAAGCTAGGTTTAGGGTATAAACCTGTTTTGCGTTATCACCGCTGTTTTTTAAGTACTTTGTTAGGTATTCAACCCTTCCACCAATTACAGGATTTTGTAATAGTAGATCAAATTCGCTGTTAAAGCCAAGTACTTCAAGAAGCTTAGAATATGCTTCAGAGTGAACTACTTCATTTTCAGCAAACGTAATACCTACAGAATTAAATTCTGGTTTAGGGATGTGTTCACCCAACTTAGCCCAGAAAGTCTTAACGCTAATCTCAATCTGAGAAATAGCAAGAAGAGTTCTTTTAATAGCTTCTTTTTCTGAGTCAGAAAGCTTGTGTTTAAAATCATAGGCGTCACTGTCAAAGTTGAATTCTTCAACGTCCCAGCGACTGTGTTTAATTGCATCCCTGTATTTTATAATTTCAGGATACTCATACGGCTTAAAAGCAATACGCTTGTCAAAAATTCCCATATTCTTAGAGTTTTGTTAGTTGCATATAGAGACAAAAAGACCTCCCACGTCCTATGAAACTGAAGGACATGAAGGGTCAATAAATAAATCGGAGTTACATATATAATTTACAAAGTTCTACAAGAAGTCTCGTTCGTTTGTGCATGAATTTTTCCGAATTTTTCATGCGTAAACCACAAATACTTCTGTTACAGTACTTTGAAATCATAGGGGTAAATTATTCTTGGTAAAGGTCTACAAAGTAAACGAATTTCTTGGAGAAATAGAAACTATTGGGTATATTTTATATGAGGGAGGTGGTAGAATTAATCAGTTTTTTTAAAAAATCTATTTAAAATCTACCATGCAAGATAAAGAAAGAGTAATCAGCACTGTCAAAGAGTGGGCTAGTCCAATGCTTATTGGACTGGTTGGTATCCTATTGTGGAGGGATATCACTGAGATGCGTACTGACGTTAAGACACTCCTAACAAACGAGAGTGCCGATCGTGTTAAAATTGAACAGCTGGAATCAGATGTATCGATGCTGAAGAACTATTTATATAGTACTCCAAGTAAATTTCCTGTTGGACCTGCTCAAGAAGTCCCAGACGAAAGATCTCAGACTTACTATATTAAGCCTGAAAATGAGATTGACTTTAAAAAGAAATAATATGCTTGACTTTTTCAAAAAGCTAATTAGAGACGATAATGACATCAACGAAAAGACTTTTGTTGGTCTAGTAGCTTTAGCTGCTTGCGTTATTGTACTTATTGCTGATCTAGTTACAGGTTTAATCGGAAAAACCTTAAACATTCATCAGTATGTATTTGATGGTTTTTTGATTTTATGCGCTGCGGCGTTGGGAATTGGTACTCTAGGTCAAGTTATGAAAAGACCTATTAAGAAAGAAGAAGAAAAGCAAGACCCTGAAGTATAACTTATTAAAAACCATATGAATAAATTTTATTTAGCAGTAATAGGTGTATTAGTATTAATTATTCTATTACAAAGGTCCTGCTCAGGACCAAGTGTCACAGAACCGGTTAGTGTTAAAACTGAAATTGATACTGTGTACATTACTAAAGACTCTTTGATAGTTCGCAAAGTACCTAGAATTAAAAGAGATACCACATATCTACCAGGTGAAACTAAGTATTTACCTGACACTAATTATGTGGTATTAAAAAAGCAATTCCAGAACCTTGTGAAAGAGCATACAGCATTAAATATTTATGCTGATACTTTAAAACTAGATTCTCTAGGGTATGTCTTTGTTGTAGACTCTGTTCAATTTAATGCATTAAAAAACAGAATTTATGACTACAAGTATACTTTACCTGTTGTAAAAGAAAAGACAACAGTAGTCCAAAAACGCAATCAGGTGTACGTAGGGGGTGGAATCTTTACAAACACCGATTTAAATACTCTGGGAGCAGAACTAAACCTGTCTCTTAAAACAAAATCCGATAAGATTTACTATTTAAACGGGATTATTATTCCTGAACAAGGTCCTTATTTTGGTGTCGGTACTCAGTGGAAACTTAAATTATCTAAGAAATGAACATCAAGCAGATAGAATTTCCTGCAAGTCAATACATGCAGGATGTATTTCCTAAAAAGCAAATTTATCTTCACCATACTGCTGGTAACTCAAGCGGTGAAGCTGTGTTTAAAGGATGGGCTGCAAACACTGAAAGAATTGCAACATGTGTATCTATATCAGGACCTGGAAAGTTATCTGTAGATGGACAGATTGTACAAGGATTTTCATCAAAGTTTTGGGCTTATCATTTAGGTCTCAAGCAAGATATTTTTACAAAACATAAAGTACCTTATCAGAGTCTGGATAAGATTTCTATAGGTATTGAGATTTGTAACTGGGGTCAGCTTACTCTTAAAGACGGTAAGTATTACAACTACGTTAATAAAGAAGTACCTGCTGATCAGGTGTGTCAGCTTGATAAACCTTTCAAAGGTTATAAGTATTTTCACAATTACACAGATGCACAAATTGAGTCTACTAAGGAGTTGCTTTTGTTGTGGAAAGAAAAATACGGTATTCCTATTGACTATAAAGATGATATCTGGGATATTACACCGCGAGCTTTAAAAGGTGATGCAGGTGTTTTTACACATAACTCTGTTAGAAAAGATAAAGTGGATGTTTACCCTCATCCTAAACTTATTGAGATGCTTAAATCTCTTTAAGTTAGCGACTAGTATATAAAGAAAACCCCTCATTATCGAGGGGTTTTTTTATTCTGCAGCTTTTAAAAAAGTATAGTTTAAGGGTTTACCATCATACTTATCTAAAAAGTTAAGTAGTATTGTAAGCTCTGCTGTCTGTGCATAATCTAAAACTTTACCGGGTTTATTTTTCCAATTGATTTTATAACCATCACCTGAATTTAGAGCTTCTAACACTTTAGTATTACGTACATGCTCTGCCCAGTTAGTTGAATCAGAATATTTCATGATGACAACATCTTCATCATAAGGGACCTCAATTACGTATTCTATATCATGCTGGTTTAATCCACCCATGACGTAGTAGATTTGTTTTTTCATAGTTTAAATCTTAAAAGAAACCTTCATTATGAGAATGATACTCATCCTCTGGTACATTTAAATTGTAAAGTTTGACAATATCTTTTACTTTTTCAACAAGTTCTCCAAGACCACCTTCGTTTACTAGGTAAATGTCAAATTCAAAGTTATCTAGACTTGTTTCCGAAGCATGATCTGATTTTACTTTAGTATTGTCTCTTACCATTCTAATTAGTAATCCTCCTCGTGATTTAATTGCTACAGCTTCGTTAGGGAATCTTACGTCTGTTACAATCCATTTGGAAGAACTACTGTAGCTATTAAAAAGAGCATTAACCCAGGTATTATCATGAAGTCCTTTTCGCATAGCATCAGTACCAAGCTTTTGTAAAAACTCTCGTATAGACATTAAGTTATTAAATTCAATATCTCTGAAAGGATCTATAGTATTTAAAGGAGTGTCTTTACTTACTGAACCCCATTCTGGTCCTAGCAATGCTTTTTTAAACTCTTGGTCTTCAAATTTGTACTCAGGAATACCTGTAAGTATAGATGCTATAGACTTTAGTTTACCTGCAAACTTTTTAATTTCCCACATCTTTGCAATGAACTTATTATTGTTGGTATAGAAATGTTCTATTGTTGATGTAGAAAAATCAGGATAACGACAAATAATGTTGATTAATGTAGCAACTGTGTCTTTACCTGTACCAATTTTACCAGAAATACCAATAAGGTTTGGTGATTTATTCATGTTTACATAAAGATTTAAATCGTGATAACAATGCAGATTTTGAAATTTGAATTTTGTATTTCATTCTCAAATAGCGTCGAACTACATAAAAAGAAGTGTGTTTTCTCTTTTTAGAAAAAAACGATTGAATAGATTCTATAATAACATCTTTCATGATTAAAAAAATAATGAGGGGTCACAAGGACCCCTCTAATTATTATTTACAATAAAATAGTAGTTGAATCTTCAACTGGTATTTCAATAACTGATCTATCTGTATCGGCAAAAGCTAATTCTGTTTCACCAACAGTACTAAGCTCATGCATATACTTTGTACGATGACTGCTTAAGTCTAAATACTCTGCAAAACGATCGTGAATTGCATAGTGGTCATCCATCCAATTAGCTGGATGAGACTCTTTAAGAGCTAATGTTATGTGATTGTATAAAGCCCAAGCTGTATCATCATGAACACCGTACTCAAAAGATGGTTTTTCCATCTCTTTACGAACAATATTCATTTGAAGAGTTGTCAAAAGCTTATCGTCAAAGAATAATTGACCTAATAAGTTATACTTATCAGCTTTATTCAAAGTCTTATCTTTTAACTCATCTTTTGCTTGAACTAAAGTACCCCAGTAATCATCAGCATTTTTCAAGTAGTCACTAATCACACTACCAGATAGAATGTCAGCGTCTCCTTTATGGACACGTTTAAAGAAACCAAACTTACCGTCGCTTACAAACATTCCGTTTAAGCAAACTCTTACCATAGCACCAATGGTGAAACGGAAAGCAAACTGCTTGTTGTAAGAGTTCATAAATGAAGCAGTAAGTTCAATATCAGGATCAGACTTATAGTTAATCCTGTAGTTACCAATAGCGACTTGTCCGTTATTGGTGCTGCGGTAGTCTTCCGCAGTAATAATAAATCCGGCTTTACCAATTTCTTTCCGGACCTGACTAATTACATTTGAGTGCATAATGGGCGTGTAACTATCTGTACGCGCCGGTTGTTCTGCTGTAATGATTCGATTATATGCATCGAATCCGTTTACGGTTCTTTTCATATTAAAATAAACTAAGTTGCTTGTTAGAATTTACTAGAGGATTAGACTCCTCAATTTTTGCTATTTCACGATAGATTTTGTCAAGATAGAAAGACTCATCTATATCATAAGTATTCCATTCTTTTTCTTCAAATACATTGAAAATGGATTGCATCCATTTACCACTTTCTAATTGTATTTCTCTACCGTCAGAGCTGCATTTAATAATCTTTACACCATGCTTGCTGATGTAATATCTTACAAGATTTTGTAAATTATTTTCAATGTAGCATCCGTCAATGACTTTTCGTTCCACGAAGTGCCAGTCACCTTTAATTTTTGCACCTGCACAGTAATCATAAATATTCTTATTAGATACTAAATAATCTTTAGGGTCTATACCTTTAACAAAATATGCATATAATGCTTTAGGTACTACCTGATAAGATTTGTTTTTGTGCAGTGCTAGATTAGAAAACTCAAAACGACCTTTACATTTTGGTTCTTTACCCTCTTTTTTATACATCGCGATGTAATTGTTTACATCTGATATAATCATCTTTCTGTACTCATCTACTTCCAATTCAAGATTAGTCATTACTTCCCAATCTTTGCATATCTGCTCAAACATTGCTTTATATTCTTTGGGTATTAAAAATTCACAACCATCTGTATTTTGCATAATAGCAACAGAATTAGGAATTTTAGTAATAACCATTTCATACAACATACTCAGTAAAAGCTGTCCGTTGATGGTAATTCTAAATGTAAACATGGGGTCATACAAGAAAGAATAAACATTCTTACTCAAACCATATGTGGAGTTTAGAATAATCTTAAAAAGATAATTTAGGGTAGAACCTTTAGGATACTTTTTACGCTCTTCAAAGAACCACTCATATAATTCACAGAACACGTCGTTCTTTATATGAGCTGGACTCCATTTATTGCGTATAGCTAGATTAGGATAAAATGAAGTAACATCTGCTGTCACAAGAATCATATCGTCTGTTGCCTCGTATATACCGGATTTAGCACAACCGTGTAATCCGCCGAGACCATATACTGTTTCTACTTGTTTGTAGTGCATTGTATATTTTGGACCTTTACTTTCTGTGTCAGAGCTGTTATCTTCTCTGATATCTACTGTTAGGTTTTTAAACCAATTAAACATAGCTTTAAATTCCGGGGTATGGAATTCAATGTATGGAAGCAGTATATCGCTGATTTTAATTTTATCTCTGCTAGTTCTGTAACCTCTGATAGTTCGTTTTTCCTGACCAAGACGTTCACTTAAGAAGTGTAAGAACATTTCTTTACTGATTCTAGGCTCTGAAGCACTGTATAGATTAATACCATACTGCTTACTAAGCTCAGATCGTAAACGGATTTGTTCTTTCATTACTTCTACACCATTCTCATCTTTGTAATGAAATATGTTTTTTGTAGAAGCAACATCATTAATACAATAACTCACAACATTGTCCAGTATTTTATTTGTTAATACCGGTTCTGTATGCTTATGTGGCATTTCCTGGACATTTTTCCAGTCTAATGAGTATTGTATCCACTTTAAGCTAGATCTCTTTGCAGGATTATCCCAGTGATTGAGCTTAAATATGTCAATCACTTTGATAGAAAAGTCTTCCTCTCTAAAATCGTGGAATTCGTTGTTCCTAGACTTATTAATAACCACTCCTGCATACTGAGAAATTAGCATAGTGACTTCATCACTTGTACCTTTCAGTATAGCTTCACGGTTAACTAGGATATATTGCGTAATCTGGGCGTCAAAAGCAATATTATTGTAACCAAAGTGCCAGCTGTCGCTTACAATACATTCATCTAAAAATTTTATAAATGCTGCTGCGTCATTTCTTTCACGGTTGATTACAAATACTTTACGTTCATCCCGGTCATACGCTTCAAAAACTGCTATGAAACAATTAGTAATTGTCTCATAATCCATTATCCAAAATGTACGATTCATAGACGCGGGATAAAACTATTGTAATCACTTATTATAATCTGTTTCGATTGCTGTTTTAATAACAGGATTATCGGGGTTTACTGCAAAGTGGTTTACAAAAGTTTGAATATCCGATAAGTCTTGGATATAGTACTCGTAATATGCTTCCATGATACGACGCTCTTGAGCATAATCAGTACCACGCACCTGAATTAGCTGACCCTTATCATTCAACTTAGGTAGCATTTGCGGTTTTTCTTTTACACTTGAACTGATAACAGCAAGTGTTTTTTCACGTGGATCAAAGATTACATCAACATAAGGACAGTCGATGTTAATAGGAATCATTCGGAATGTCGGTACACCGTTCCATTCCATAGTTGTTACAAGCATTGATTTTTCTGCCATGACATTGGTTTTTTACAAGTTCTACAAATTTAAATTTCTTTTACAAGTTCTCCAAAATAATCAACTGTCTCAAGAGATAAAGTTTCTTTATCAAGATCTGGTGGGGAACATAATTCACCTACATATTGGAGATCTTCTTCGTCTACACCCAGCATTTCAGCATATCTTTTAAAGTGCTTTTTTGGTATTAAAAAGCTTTCAACATATGCCCATTCTGGAGTATTATGTCCAAAGTGATTAAGTATTAATCCTCTAGGATGCGATTGGACTTTTGAATATTGACCTTTTAATATATTCTTGTAATCTGCTTTGTGATAAAACAGGTCAAAGACATATATATTTTCGGTCAAGTCTTTTGAAGTGTAAAAGGAATTAAACATTCTATTTTTCAAAAGAATATTTAAATGAAACTGTTTCCACTCATCAGAATCATCAACCTTGTAAACTGCAATAAGCTTGCAGTCTTCAGGTTTAAACTTACCATCCCAGGCAATATAAGTATTGCTGGGACGGTAAGCTGCCTTTCTGCTTATCCCTATAAGAGGATAGAGAAATACCTTGGATTTTTGAAAATACGTTTTATAAAGATCTTGAATCATAGCTCTACTTCGTGGTTTACTGCAAAAATGTAGGGTAAGTCAAAATCTCTATTGTTAAAATGGTAAGATGCTTCTTCCAATTTAGTGTTGAGATTATTGACCCATTCAAACATAGTTTTGTAAGAAACCTTATATGGAGCTACTTGCATCAAAGAGTCTACTACAATAAATCGAAACTCTACATCATACCCATATTCTTTAGCTAGTGTATTAGTGATCAAGGTATAATACATTGCTGCTTGGAGATCATATCGGTAATAATCAATTGAGTCTTTAAAGTTTTGTATGTCTTTTGAAGACTTCTTCAAATCGTTTATACGAATTACTTTAGCATTATGATCAATCACAAGATTGTCGATAAAACCTTTAAGATCAAATGGTAAATGCTCAGCCGGAAGGTGAACATAAAACTCATTTAAAACTTGAACTTTATCAAAAGGATCTACTGATAAACCCATTAACTTATTAATTTTAGATTTTGCTTTAATAGTTTCAACTACTTGTTTAGCAAAGTCTAATTGATTGTCATCAATAATACTTCGACCATCTGCATTTAAGAGATAGTTCCAATACTCAATGTTTTTATCAATAATGATTTTTTCTAACCTTTGGGCGTCTGTTTTAAGAGACTGGTGTAGATTCATATCGACTAAAATATCAAGTATTGCATTTCCATATTCTTCCAGTTGTGTTCTACCATCATATTCTTCTGTTTGAGACAGCTCTGTGTGATGGTTAAATAACGCATGCAAAAGTGCTTTTGCGCTATCTGAAGGAAGATCTTTTGGTGTAATAGCAAATTGTTTGTCAAATTCACTGGGAGTAAGTAATAAACAATGTATTAGTTTACCTTCTACCAGATATTTGTCAATTGACTCTTGCTTACCTTTAAGCACATAGTCATTGTAAAACAGCTGTGGTGAATAAAGCAATCTATTAAGACCGCTATAAGAAAGGGTAAAACGATTAGAGAAAAACTCTTCTTCTAATCTTAACCTTGTTCCAGCGTCGATTGCATCTGAATTAAATTTATACATGGACTGAGGTCTTTGAAAAATTAAAATTTGCTTCTTCAGGTGTAGACAATACTTTTATATATATACCTGCATGGTTCTTGTCATAAGACCAGTAACTACCATCTACCATAAGGGGTAGTGGTAGCATCTCTTCAACAGAGTCATCCGCTAACCACCCGTGATGAGTCATCTCATCTTGGATTGTTTGACACGGATTAATAAAGTCCCATCGATGCTTAGTACCCCGTACAAAATGGAATCCTACAAAAAAGGGTTGGGATTTTCCTATACATTGCTCTACAAAAGCTTTTCTGTAAAAACTCCAGTATTGCATAGTGTTTTTCCTCCAGGTTTGAGTTGCTTTAGAAGCAATGAACAATCCTGATTTTGTACGAATTCTGCTGTTTTTGGACGAGGGTACAGCACCGGGTATAAATATCAACATAGGATACGGATTTCTACAAAATTAACCTATTTTTTAGAACTCACGTATTTTCAGGATGATATTCTTCATATTTCTCTATTGCTCTTTGCAACTTGGGTGCAAGCTCACGTAAGACATTGTCTTTACCGTATTGCTTAACAGAGTCACTTACATCTTTACTCATTGGTAAATACACAAAAGGAAGATTGTAGAGTTCTTCATACTTTTTCATGTTTTTAATACCGGCGTCATCATTATCAAAAAGAGTAATTACAGCTTTATAATTAGCTTTAAATTCATCTATTTGTTCTCTTGATAACGTAGAGTTTTCACTGTCTGGAGCTATAAAATCTATTCTAAATCCTAATGAACGCATGCACATTATATCCTTAAGGGAAGAAACTATTACAAGGTAGTCTAACATTTGTAGTTGATCTGAACCTTGTAAATAGTTTCCAACCTTTAAGAATTTACGTTCTTTATCTAAGGGTCGATAAATTTTGTATAGTTTACCGTCCTTATTAAAAAACCCATACATATGTTCACCTTTAGTTATAAAGGACTCATCATCTTGACACTCAGAACCTTTTTTACGATACATTACATAGTTGTCCAAAGGAACCACATTGTAATGTTCTAAAAGATTGCTGTCAATATTATATGCTGTCCAGTATTTTGCATCATTTGTATTCCAGATTCGAGGTGTGTAATCTTTGACTCTCCAGGTAGCACCTTCATAAATAGCGCGATTAAAAGTCTTACCGCTATTAAGAAACTCGACATAATCATCAATAATTTTCTTAGTTGCAGCATGAAAATCAATCTTCCATAAGTGTTGCATGAGGTCAATCGCTGAACCCCCAATACCTGTCGAAAAACATTTGAACCTGTACTGTTGGAGGTGACGATTATAATAAATAGACAGCGAAGGGTTTTGGTCCTTACTGTTAAACACACTGCGTATTAAGACGGTTTGTCCGTGCAGCGGTTGAGATAGACTGAGATAGTACTCAAAAATCCAAGTGGAAGGTACTTCTGTAAAATCGTGAACATAATCTCGAACCCTGAACATACAATTGTAAAGTAAAGGGGTGCAGTATTACCCGCACCCCAATTACATTCTTATTTAGTTAAAAATTAAAGTGACAAGTCGTTGAACCCGTTATTAACAGGTGCATAACCACCTGCGCCATTTACGCTAAAACCATCAGATAATGATTCTGCTTCACGCTCTTTTTTAACTGTAATATGTTCTTCAGGATTAAATGCAAGAATGTTACTTGGCATATCACCATCAGGTGAATACGCATAAGGTTGCTGAAGCTTTGTAGGTTTTGGGAAAAACAATGTGTAAGCATCATAACCATTTTTGTTCTTGTATTGCTGACCAGCAATAGTTGTATAAAACCAATAATTTTGATCAGATAGTACATTTTTAGCAGCAGCAACGTAGTCCTCAATTGTAGCTTCATCAATATTTGCTGCACGTAGTGCTTCCATTTTACCAATGTAAAAAGCAAAAGAGTTTACCCAACGAAAAATCTGTTGGTCACGATCTACAGTTTCACCACGCTTATTAGTGTATGTACTAAATGCCCAGAAGTCATGCTTAACATTTGCACTTTTACCTTCAAAGCTACCACGAGTTGGATTCATTGGATCTTTTAACCAACCTTTGAAATCGGGACCCATGTTAGGACCTTCTAGTACAAGAACTAGTTCATACTTTTCCTTCTTTACATCATAACCAGGGGTTTTGAGATACATGTCTACCAGACGAACTTGATGTGTTCCCGGTTCAAGAAGCGGTGAGTTACTGTTTCCACCTGATTGGTTTAAGTCTTTGTTTACGTCAAAGTCATCAATTCTAAAATTCATGGTTTTTATTATTTAAATTGTTAGTTTTTAGTCAATATAAACTTCATTCCAGTGAGTGACTACCTCACCTTCTACTACTTCTGAGATTACAAACTCTTTATTACGAAGATGTTCTGGTCTTGCACCACAACTTATTTCGTCTGTTGTTTTAAAACTTAAAAAGTTCTTATCTCCTTTACGATACAGATAACCAATAGCATCAGCATTAGATGTAGTAATACGTTTTAGTTTACCTGTCAAATCAAGATCCAAAGCTGAAAACTCTGAACCATTTTTTTCTAGTAGCGTGTCTTTAATATGACCTACTAGAATAATATTATCCGCAGCGTGACGGATTAAATCGATAGCTCTGGTAAATGCTTCACGCAACCAGGGATATCCTGCACCATTAGGAAGATTCAAAATTGAACCATACTTTGGTTTACCTTCTGTAAACCAGTTTTTACCCATAGGTGAATCACTGTACAATCTTTCAGCAACAGGAATACACATGTCTTCTAATGCTGTGATTGTGTCAATTGCAATGTATTTATACGGTTTACCCGCTTCAATAATTGCAGATACAATTGGTTTGATGTCTTGTGCAGAATTTACTTTAAGCTTCATTGCTTCTAAGTAGTCTGTTCCATTCTCTAAGTCAAGAATGAGACAATTTTCTAATCCTGCAAGTAGACTGGTCTTACCAACTTTTGGTTTACTAAAAATCACCATAGTCTTGGGACTTTTAGTTAGTGCTGGTGCCTTCTTTGTCGGGAGTACTATTCCCGGTGCTGACACAGCAGCTGGTCGTTTTGCTTCTGTCGTTACTGCCATATTATTTGTTTTTCAAAATGACCTTGTTCAACCAAGGTTTGTTAGAGACTGGTTTGTTTTGAATGATAGCATACAAATCACGAACTGTTAGTTTGTTAAAGTTTGCATCTTCCTCTTCTCCATGCTCTAAAAAAGTTGCTACTTCAGCTTCTGTCTTTTCAGAAGATGCTTTACGTACATCGTTGTAACTAATAACTTTTTGTAAATGTTCCGCTTTAATGGTGAAGCTTCCATTTCCGCGATCTTCATAATCACTTTCGAAGTTTGGGTTATACTTTAATAAGTATAAACACCTATCTTCTTCGATTACATCATATTGAAAATTAACGTACTCGACAAGCATATCACCTTTTGATAGCTCGGTTCCATAGCAACTAATTACTTGATAATTTTTGCCGGAAGGTTTATATAAAACTTTAGGTACAACATACATGTCTTTGAATGTTGTAGCAACTAGAGATTCCTTCCAAAAATCTTTAATTGCTTTTGTTTTTTCGATTCTTACTTCTGAATCTGGTTTAGCATAAGCTGGTTTCTCATCAGATACTGGTGTTGAATACATATATTACTTTTTAATTGATACTGTTGATACGGGATAAAGCTTGTCGGTATTATTTAGTTCATGGAGTTTAAAATTCCTGAATTCACCTAAAAACCAAAGCATGCCTGTTTCTGAATTCCGTGATTTAAGAATATGCATAGCCATTATATTTTTATCATGAATGACATAACCTTGTGGACCATATTCAAAAATGTTAAAGTCACCAGGTCTATTGATTGCGATAAGTGTATCAGCATGTTGCAATAAAGCATCAGAGCCAAATACATCGCTAGGAGTAGGGAAGTTTCCCGTACTACGTGGTTTTCTACGTTCTACTCCTTCAATTTCTCTGTTCATTTGCGTCAACACTATAAAAAGACAGTTGTATTGTCTCTTTAATTCTGTTAAAGCTTCACCTAAACCATATAATTTATCAATGACGGTCCGTTCTTCTGAACTTCCTTTCACCAAAAGGGTATGGTCTAGAGTTACAATTATTTTACTGTCAGGATGGTTTTCGCAGTATATTCTGACAGCTTCCTTAATTCCCGCAACTGTTTGTGGTTTTTCTATAAAGTGGTAGGGTAGATCTTTTGGAATTGAAGCTACATACCTGCAAGCAGCTTCATAGTCAGCATCTGACAATACAGATCCTACACTATTCAATTCTTGCATGCTTTTTGACAACTTACCAGCTATCTGACGTTGAGCACTGATACGTGTAAGCATTTCAAACTGAAAGTCTAAAACAGCAATCTTTTCATGCGGATTTAAATTAAATGATTCTTGTGATATAATAGCAGCCATTAAAGTTTTACCTGATCCAGGTCTTCCTGCTATGACATTGATTGTATTCCAATCAAGTCCTCCCATAATCGCATTATTAAATTTTTTCCAGGGAGTTACAAGTGAACGGATTTCACCCGTTTTTCGTTTATATATGTGGTCTAAAGCTTCTGCATATCCAACACTGATGTGTTTATACGCACTTGGAAGTGATGTTGGTTTCATCATGAATGCTAAATGAACTGCTAAGGTAACTAAAATGTAGAACTTTACCAAGAAAATCTACAAAATCTACCAAATAATGGCTGGTAATCCTGCTAATTCTTGTAGTTTGTTGCACTGATTAAAGACATCATTGCAATCCCATTGTTGCTGTCTAGCATATGCTGCACTTGCCGGATGAGAACAAAATAATTGATTTGGGTTTAAAAAGAGAAAATTGCTGTATTCTGATGCTTTTTTCCCCATAAATATCCAAGTAATATCATTTCGTTTGTAATTCAAAATATCTATAAGAAACATTATAAAAGGGTGCCATATATCATAATGCTTACCTACTTTACCCACTTGTGTAGTAAGAGCGGTATTTAATAGTAGGACTCCCTGGTTTGACCATCTTGATAAGTCTGCTGATTGATCGGCTTTAACATCTTGATAAACAGTCCTTTGTATTGCTTCTTGGATATACCTCAAAGATGCTTCTGGTTTACCTGTTTTCGAGCATGAAAACGCAATACCATCGGCTACACCCAGCTGTGGATATGGATCTTGACCTACAATCACTACTCGGAGTTTATCATAAGGACATGCTTCAAAAGCCCGAAAAACATCCTTTAGTGGTGGTGTAAATCTTAGACCATCCTGAACGGTTTGTTCAAGGGTACAAAAAATGCTTTTAAAGTCTTCACTAACTAAAAAACTTTTTAGTAAGTCTGACCAACCTGATTCTTTAAGTTTCTGAGAAAGTTTTTCAGCAATCTCATAACAGTTTTGATTTACTTGGTTCATTTTTTAAATTTTGTATAATAAGTTGATACTCTTGTTGTTTATCATTACATTTGTAGAACTCATAAATAACATGTATGAAAAAATCCAACCCTCAGCAAAAAGAAAAGGAGGAAAATTTACAAGTAATTGATAGCTCTGCTATTGTATCTATGGAAGTGTCCGCTGGTTTTCAGGCAAGAGTAATAGCTCTTACTGAATATCTTGTTAACCAAAATGCAATGAAAGACGGACAATTAGACTCTGAGACAATTAATAATGCACATCAAGAAATTCAAAATCAGAAAATTGTGACCTCTTGGGTGCAACATTATGAAACCTGTCTAATTTTTGTATATGAATTTGAAAAATTAGCTAAAGAAAAAGGTTTTGTTCGCGATGCTACAGAAGAAGAATTATCTTAAGTAGCATCCGATATCATTACCCAAAAGTAAACAGGTTTCTATAACATTTGAAAGCTCTGCTTTAGAACAGTCACCAAGACTTTTGTAAGTAGTTCTTCCCTCATGTGTTTTAACATAAAGACCTGTTTTTTGCTTTACTAATGCTTTCATCTCTTCAAAAGAGTGACCTGTATAATTTGCAAGCTCACGTATAAGAACGTGAGCATATGCAACTTGACTTAAAGTTTTATCAGCTTTATGCAAGTTCATAAATGCTTCAATGGTATCACCTTCATGAAGCGATTTAAGAAACAGCTTGTACTTTGCTTCCTCTACTGAGTTTGCAGGTACAAGCTTTCCTTCTTTTATAGCAAATCGAATTATTTCGTTATGCATAGGTATTTTCTAAGATGTGAATTTTTGAAGGATCTAAGTCTTCTAAAGCTTTGTTTACCCAACTTTCATCAACAGTATTCTTATACATAAGAATATGAATTGTCGCTGTTTCATCAGGATTTAAACGTAATAGACGACCTATTCTTTGAGTGCTTTTTCGCTCATTACTATAAGCGTGCATGATGATGCAATTTCTTAAGTCAGGTATATTTACACCTTCACTAAGAGAAAGTACGCAACTTAATCTATCTATTTCACCAGTCTTAAAAGCTATTAGATTTTCGTCGCTGTGAGGATTATTACTATGATAACTGTTTGGTAAAATATTATCAGCTTGTGCTTGTGTATTACAAAATACTAAGCACTTACCTTCAATATTCTGAAGAAGGCGTTTAGCATATCTCATCTTACCTGGATAGTTCATAAGAGAAGTCATCCGCATAATGCGTGTAATTTGTTCATCTTTTGGACCTACAGCATTATAAACTCTATCGCACCAGTAAGCATAATTAGCTTGTTCGCTTGAATAGAATTCTTTTTTAGCAGTTTTAACCAAGTAATCTTTTCTATCAGATAATATAATCGGATGAATAATTATTCGATAGTCATTTAATATACCGTCTTCAACAGCATCATCTGTAATATAAGTATAAGTGATTGGGCAGAATCGGTCTACCATGTACCCCTTCTCACTGTTTTTAAATCGTGGAGGTGTACCCGTCAGTCCTAAAATTATACCCCCATATGTAGCTAACCAAAGCTCATGAGAATAAAGGAGACTGTGACATTCATCTAAATAAATAGCTTGATATGCAGCATTGTCTTTTTTGGTAAGACTTAAGTATGTTGTAAATTCCATACAGTCTTCTAAATGAGAAAGCGCAAACTTCTTAGCATCATCAACCCATGTCGTATAAATTGACTTTTTGGGTGCAACAACTAAGAATTTGCGCATTCCTTGATTGACATATAAGTCATTCATATGTTTTAGACCTATGAGTGTTTTACCAACTCCCATAGAAATACCAAGACCGCTGCGAGTTCTTCCAGCAACAGATTCTAAAGCCTGCTGCTGGATATTCTCGCGATTATTCATTATCTGATCGGTTGTCTGGGTGTTCTTTTAATAACAGGAGCATCTGCAATTACTGTTTCTTCAACAGGTGTTTGAGCAAGTGCTGCAGGTTTTGGTTTACGTGGACCCCTTTGTTTTTTTGGTCCGGGGTTAGTTTGTAAGTTTTGCTGAGATTTCGTATTGGTTTCTTGATTACCACCAACAGTACGTGTTTTGTCTACCCAGTAAAAGCCTAAAAGTTTAAGCATTAAAAAACGACGCAGTGTATTAGGTTTTACCTCATACCATAAGCAGAATCCTTTTTCCGCTAGTGCATCTTCTTTACTTGTTGCTCCTAAGCAATAGTAGCCTACAAATTTTCTCATAGTTTTGATTTTAAATTAATTTTTGTGTTATACTCTTGATTCTGAAAGATTTAATTCTTTAGCTTCAGCTGGATGTTCTTCTACCCACTTGTGACAGTTGAGACATAATTGAATCCATGTAGTTGGGTCAAGGTAATATTTTCCTCTTCCACGTTTATGGTGTATTGTAAGGTTTTCTGGTCCGCATCCTTGACAACCTGGTAGTTTAGCTGCACAACATTGTCTTCCGGGTTCAGATAAGAATCGTCTACGTAATACAGAATAAAGTTCATCCAGAGGCTTTCTTTTATCAGATACAGGTTTAATAGTGCTTTTTGCAGGATACTTTGGAGGTTCTTTACGATACCAGCAATCTTTGCAGTACTTATCACCTTCAAAGTTTTTCCAAATAACTTTTTGTTCCCCACAAGCAGCACAGGTTTTTAATTTTGGTTTAATCATAGACAGTAAATCCTTGTCAACATATAGTTGATTAAAGAAATTTCATTTAACTTTTTTAAGTCTCTAGGTTATCGTCGATAAAATCTGCGTCTGAGAGTTTTTCAGAAAGATCGATGTCGGTTAGGTCTTCAAACGCTTCTTCAATTCTAACTTCTTCAGCAAATGTTTCAGGAATTGGTATATCAGCATATTCGCCGTCTTCCAATACAGAACCATGGAAGGGGTTATTTACTTCTTCACCCCAGTTTTGCGCAACCATGAATTGAAAATCCTCATCGGTCATTCTGAGATACTGCTCTAGACTCATTTCAACGACTTTACCATTTGGCAAACTCACTATCATGATTCTCAGAATTATGACAGCTAAGATAACCATATTGTAGAACAAATATACAACAAGTTCTATAAAAACAGGAATATATCGCTAATAAAAAAACCGGTTACAAAATGCAACCGGTTCTATGTCACAATTTTTCAAAAAAGCGTGACATTTATAAATCTAATTTTGCTTCAGGAAAAGTGTAATCATCAATGAATTTCTGAAAAGTACCTGACCAAACAGGTGCACGATTACCTTTAGAGTAGACACTAACTATTTGCATTTCACAGTTTAATGTAATTTTTACATCCACATTAAGATAACTTACTAAGCTGATACCAAATCCTGTATCTAAATACTGTTCTTCTGGAGGAAGCATTCGGCAGAATATCATTCTTGCAAGGATATCTGGTTTATCCCAGTGTAATTTCTTTGAAAGCACTACATACAGGTCTTGTATTATTTGCTTACCATACCTGACAGTATAGAGATAAAGAGCCATATTCAGGTCTCTTATCTCTACCTGCCCGGTATAATCTTTAATTACCTGTGGAACCAAATCCTCCTGATCCTCGTTCTGATTCTGATAGTTCATCTGATTCATACAATTCTACTTGAGGGTAAGGGATTATTACAAGTTGAGCAATTTTATCACCCTTCTTGTAAACAATTTCACCGTAATAACGGGTATTAAATGTTGCTTGAATTTCACCTCTATAACCGCTATCAATAACTCCTACGGAATTGCTTAACGCAAGTTCGTATTTACGAATAGAGCTACGTGGAAAAATTAAACCAACATAACCTTCTGGAATCTCAACAGCTAAGCTAATCCTGTTCCATAAGTAACTTGTTGGGTATCTTGACTAATAATTTGAGTTGCAACAAGATCTAAACCAGCGTCACCTGGTTTTGCATATTGTGGGATTACTGCGTCTGAACGAAGTTTCTTACACGCAACACGAATGTTCATATAATTTACGGTTTTTGATTAAAATCTTTACAGTCTTCTTCCATCCATACAGGATCATAGTCATAAGGAAAGTCCCACCATCCACTTTTTACAGCATACTCATTAGCTTTTGGATGTGTAGATTTTTGCTTTTTATAATATGACCAGTACAAATGACAATGAATATGTGCTGAATTTTTGTCTTTATTACTGCGAGAATGAACGCAGTTGTGACAGTTAGTTTGACTCATTTGGTTTAAATATTAGCGTAAATTGGTACTATAAGTATCAAAAAACGAGAAAAATTAAACCAGAACTAGGTTAATTCATCATTGTTTTTTGATTGTCTTTCAAGATAATCTTCTAAGTCTTGGAGACTTTCAGCTTGATTTTTAATCTCGCTATCAAATTGAGAGCTAGACCATCCTGCAGCAACTAAAGCACCTCGTAAAGTATTAAATACTTCTTCTAAACTAGTGTCCCAAGGAAGTTCTATAGTAACTTTTACGTCATAGTGCTTAATTGTAAGCTGAAATGGTTCTGGTGTTTTTGAATAGTTAAGCATGATTATTGTGATTTTTTCACAAAAACAGGTATGTTTTATGTGATAAGTTCTACAAATATAGATATTTTGGAGAAGTTTTAGCTTCTTTTAAAATATTTCTTACTTCGTAAAAGTACTGCATATCAGTAACACCTGCATGCTCTAGAAAATTCACTACTGTTGCAAATTGTGCATATGCTGACTCGCGATGTCGATGAATATAATCTTGTGCCATTTCATCAGGAGTCATGCGCTTGGATTGTTTTACTATCTCAAACATAAAAAGTAGGGGGTGCTTTTATACACCCCCCTTTTTTAATCAATCAAATACCCTTGAAATGGTTTCATCAAAGGGGTTAAATTCAACTTGGTTGTAGCTATAGTACTGACCATTATCAAACAACATTTTATCGTGTTCGTCATGTGTTAATACACCAGTTCCTTCCAATAAGAACTCAATTGATGGAATACTACGCCAAGACTGTTCAGTAGTCTGGGTGTAATGAATTTGAGCTGTAGATTCTAAGATGTGCTTATGTCCTACAACTTCACCTTCACCTAAAACAATACGTTTAGATGATTTTTGATATGGCTTTTTCATATAAATTAGGTTTCTGAATACATTAAAGTTAAATACTGTTCTTTATCTAGATGATAAGGATTAACAGGTTTAGAATCTATCGATGTTTTAGCTACAATGATGTCCCCTTGACGATATATTTTTTCAATATGACTTTGATCTACACGTATCGTCCATGCAATTGCACGAATTGCATCAGGTTTATCTGTATCAGTTCTCCATCGTGTGCCTAAAGCAGCTTCTCTTGGAACATATAGCCAATATTCACGATTAGTAGTAGTACACCAACAACGAACAGCATATGCATCATTCGAGTCTTCTAATCTTGTTCTTCCCCAACGATCTTGACCTCCACGATATAATTTTTGTGCAGGTATTCGATATAGTTCATAAACATCTAAAAACTTGTGTGTATAAGGTTTATTATCTGCATCCCAGCGCGTTCTTTCCTTTTTAATAGTCTGTTTATCTAAAAGTTCTGGTCCGAGATCTTTAAATAATTTACTTACACCTATACAATTAAAGTAAACACGTCTTTTTTCAATGTTACTTTCTTGCAATGCTTCATTGACTGATATTGGTGTTATACTATCCCACATATCAAACAAAGTTACTGAAAGTTCATTATAAGATTCATGCGTAATAACTTCTTTTTGAAAATCACTGTAGTTCTCGTATTTTGTTTTCCAAGCTTTACAGGCTTCATCAAAAGTGAAATTGTTTACATGATCAACAATATACTTGTGTTCTTTTAAATTACTCATTTTCATCATAGTTTTCGTCATGATTTGCCAAATCTAAATCTAAATAGATACCTTTTTCTTCAGTATTTGCTACTGAAATAGATACATGACGGTTATCAAATACAAGTAATTCTGGATTTTTAGGATGAGGTTTCAGATCTTCCTGTGTTATTGCAATACTAGTATTCCAATACCTCATATCATCATTTGAATAATCACTAGTATCTAAATGATCATTAATGGTTTCTTCTAAAGTATTTTCTAAATGATCACTGAATTTTTCATGCTCTTTAGAAATAAAACCATTTTTTATAAAGTAAGTTGTTTCAATATTGAAATCATCATTGTAATCACCGTCAATGTTTACTCTTAGTTCTTCAAATCCTAAAATTTTTGGAACTTCAATTTGAAACTTACAATCAAACTGCATGGTTTCATCTTCAGAATAGTAGTCGATACCAATAAATGCTTTTTGTGTAGAACTATACTGAGCAGAACCATTTGCAGAATATTCACCTGCCCATGAACCATAGTCTAAAAGATCATACATTCTGTCTACTAATACATCAATCATTGGATTGTCAGCTACTTGTTCTCCGTCTATTTGGAAATAAGCCCATCCTGAATCTCCACCGCCTTCCCAGCAGATTTCAATTTCTTTACCTTCGTCAGATAACTTATCTAACCAGGTAATTACGTCTTCAATTTTAATAGTTTCAGTTTTTGACATAGTCGAGTTTTTCTTGATTAATTTCTTTTAAAATTTTACGTCCTTCTCCAGGTTTGTACATCCAACCTGTTTGAGACATATTATCTAAATAATCTTTGATTGTAGGTATAAAACCTATATCTTCAATACAATGCTGCTCACCGATTGCTCTTACTGGTACCATTTTACCATCTGAATTAGTAATATAAATACCAAATTTTTCTTCACACCAAAAGATACCTTCTGAGTGATGCCGTAAAGCGCGATGACGCATGTCTGGATAATGAGCTTTTGTCTCATCAAACCAGTTATGAATGGGTAAATAATCTTCAACTATTCCACCATACTTTTTTACTGAGCTAATACTGTGGTGTAATGGATGACTCATTCCTTTTTATTTTTATCAATAGCTTTTAAAATTGCATAAAGTAATATTATAACAATAATTCCAATACCTGTCATAATTTAAAATATATATCTAATGTGATTCCAAGGAATAACCTCATTATGTAGTTGAACAAACTCATTAATATATTGAGACTTTAAATCGTGTTTATAACGTATGTTAAGTCCACCATATTGAGAAATTTTATCTTCTTGTATTTGAGGATTCCATAATAATTCTTCACCAGTTAGGTGATTAGAAATGTTATATTGATGTTTATTACGATTGTGTGTAAGAAATATAACTTCAGCTTTAACCTGATCTTTATACTTTCTATCCACAATAGCATCAACACCTTCAAATAACATTCTGTACTGCGTTAACCAATTTTCTGTCACAATAACAGGAGAAAAGTTAATGTGTACATCGTAACCAGCTTCTATAAAATTATTAATAGCTCTTATCCTATCTATAATTTTTGTAGTATTTGGTTCCAATACATCAGCATACTTTTGAGGCATTAAACTAAATCGTATGCGAATTTTTTTATTTGGGTTATAAGTGAGTAAATCTGAATTAACATACTTTGTAGCAAATGAACCCATAGCACGGGGATGATCTACAAAAAAGTCAAATATTTTCTGCCACTTATGATATTTTAAATGAAGTGCAAAGTCTTCATTACAGGATATGTCATATGTAACATATTCTGGATGTGTTTGATTAGGTTTATCTACAACAGCAAACCAAGCATGATTATTAATAGCTGTAAGAATGTCACCTGTATTTGTTGCAACATCTAGTCCTTCCGGTTTATGTCGCTTCATATAGCAATAAGTACAATTGAATAAACAACCGTGTCCAAAACTCGGAGAGATAAAGTCTGTGCTTCTTCCGCTCTCACGAATTAACATAGACTTCCTCTCCAATAGTTTCATAAAGAATGACTTGTCTGTTGATTGTAAAAATTTAACGTAATTCTTTCTTCAATTTCTTCATGGTTTGAAGGTTTTATACCATCTTGCCATTCAATTTTACCCACTTCAAAAAGTGCATTGTCTAAGTCATGATGAAGTTCTACGCTAAAAGGGAATACTTCGTCGGGTTGATATTCATCTTCCCATAAAATACCACTTGTTACATAAGATCCTGAGTGATAAGTTGTCTGACCGTAAGGTCGTTTGCTAATGTTGATGTCGGTTTTCTTACTCATTTTCTGATATTGTAATGTTATTCTGTTTTCTGTACTCGATCTCTTTAAGAATAAGCTTTAAATGCCAGCTTTTTTCTCTTAGGTTTAATGTTTTTTCAGTTTCATGTAAACCGTAATAGTCTACAATAGCTTGTAAATGATTATCTGTAAGTTTATCTAGTGTAATCCACTTAAGATTTTCATTTATGTCCTTACCTCTAGTTCCTCGTGTAGCAACAGTGCGAACTATTTCATAAGGATCATCGTCGTAGTATGCAATAGTTTCAACAAGATCTAAATCTTTACCACCATAGCGTTGATAGTTATTTCCACCATCGACCATAGTACGATTATCACATTTACATGTTTTGTAATCGTGACCATAGTATGAAACAAGTACTTCATTACAACTTAGACAACGTACAGCATTATATACAAGCTGCCTGTTAATATCAAAATTCTTCGATGGATTCGTCGTCATGTTCTGTAATTTTAATTGTAACACTGATAAGAGTCCCATCATCACTAAAATTTCCAAATACAGGATACATACCGTCACCAATTGTAGTTGAAAATACTACACCAACACCTGGATGACCTAGCTTATAATTAAGTTGACCAAAACCATCTTCTGAAAGAGTTTCTCTTGCGCAGGCATTGTAACTAAAACTATTTTCAACTTCAAAAGCATCAATAGATTCCCAATTACCTGTTTCTAATAACTGATTCATTGTTTGGTTGTCAAACTCTGCAATAGGACTTTCAAAATTTTCAAAGTCTACTCGGTACTGCAAAGTTTTACCCGTAGATTTATTTTTATAAATACGGATATCTAAAAAATCTTCTTTTTCCCATTCGCTATCTATGTAGCAGGGATCACAAATAAGAAGTTGTCCAGAGTCTACTCCAGCAACTCCTAAGAATTGATTGTATGGCATATTTTAATAAGTGTTAAGCAAGTTACTTGTAAGTAAAAAACCCCGGAGCATTACACTCCGGGGATAATTACATTGTGTACTTTTCTTTAACCAACCTGTTAATGTGGCGAGACAAGTAATTAACCATGTCAATTGGTAGAGTTTTAATGTCTGTCATTTTTACAAAATGATTAAACATTTGCTCTGAAGGAACATGGTTATTAATAGCAATTTGAATTACTTGAAAACCTATTAATTTCTCAACTTGGTTAACTTTTTCTTTAGTATCTCTAATTCCTGTACCACCATTATATCCTGAAGCAGCTGGTGCACCATCTGATAAAACGAATAGCACACCATTGTTCTGAGTAAATTTTCGGATACGTTTAGCAGTTTCAAGTATTGCAACACCATCACGATTTTCGTAACGTGCTTTACAACCACCTAAAGCATAAGGAGATACTGATTTACCTGGTTCGCGATAAGTATAAATTTCTGTAGTACGTGAACCCATTTGATCAGCAGAGTGACCATAAATAAATAATTCAACATCAGGTAGTTTACCTAATGCTTCATTAATAAATATAGCAGCTTCTCTTGCTTTATCAATTGAATCCCCACTCATTGAACCTGACTCGTCAATCAAAACACCAATGCAAATTTTATTAGTCTTTACATTCCCTATTCTTTCATAAATAGTAGGGACATGTTGAACTGCTTCTGCAATTTTGTTTGTATCAAGTCTACCTGAACGCATAGATTTTAAAGCAAAATCATAATCTTTACTTTTACGAGAAAGAAGCTTTTTAAGAACTTGTGCTTTTGCAATATCTATTTTAGATTTTGTAGCATCGTATCTTGATTTGTTAGCATCTGGTGTTAGAAAATGAATTCCCGTTTTTGTAGGGTCTGCATCATCTTTACCATATGTAAACTTGCTTGCTTCTTCAGCTTTTTCTATTTCTTCAGTAATAGATTTAGCTATTTCTTCATTCTTTTCTGATTCTTCAGGTGTTTCAATTTGATCTACTAAATTTTCATATACTGATTTAACAGAATCAGCAAATGCTGCACTCAAACTAGATTTACGTTTTCTTGTATCTCTACGTTTGTCAGAAGGTGTTTTTTCGCTGTCAGGTTTAGTAGAATCATCAGAACTGTCACTAGTATCGTCACCCTCATCACCTTCATCACTCTCTCCATCTTCTCCAGGACCTGGAGGTGGAGGTGGGGGTAAAGTTTCATCTATGTACTTAATTACAGTATTATAGATTGCTTTAGTGATTTTATCAGCATCTTCAGACGTTCTTGGAATACCATCAAACTTATTGAATATTTTCTGTAAATAGTCTACAAGTTTTGAATATTTTTCAAGAAGTTCTTTTGGAACATCTTTAGGATAACGAATCAACATTGTCAAAAGCTGAACTACTTCTTCCATCTCAGATTCAGCTGGTTTACTTAACCAATCTTCTGCTTTTGCATAAATATGTTCTTTATGCTTTTGAGCAAATCGACTGTATCCTGGATATGATTCTGACAATTCTCTGTGAATACGTTCATCATCAAGAAGAACACGTATCATAGACTGTAAATCACCAGATTTTTTAGATTTATTTACGGCGTGTACATATGCTGTTTTATCTGCACTTGTCATAAGTGTGTTTAAACTTGCATTCAGTACACTTTTACCATAAAAAGCATCTACTTTTTCACCTGTCAATTCTACTTTACCTTCATCATTTTTAAGAATACCAATAGGTAACTCTAAAGTAGATGTTGAAGCTGTGGCTTTGCTGGTGAAACGGGTGCTTTTAGGGACACCCATTACACGCAACATAGAATTTAAGATGCTAGAAACATCAGAAATACCTTTTTTACCACGTTTAGAATCAACAAGAAAGTCAGAGTAGTTTTTGTAACCAGTATCCCAAGATATAAGTCTACGAGAACTGTCATAATAAGAGTAATTATTCTCTTCTTTTCGGTTAAACCAATCTCTGAAACCCATAATTAATTAATTAAAATGCTGCAATAATTGATTTGACTTTACTGCGCTCACTTGCACCAATACCGTCTTCAAACAACGGCATAATAGTACTTGATAGAGCTTTTTCAAGAGCAAATCCATCTTTTACAAGATTAGCTGCTTGTAAAGTATGACGTACAGAAATAGCATTAGACAATTCTTGTTCTTTAAACTGTCTGCGAATCTGATTACCAACTTTTACAATAGCTTTTGCACTCTTTTCATCTACACCTGTACGGTTTACAAGAACACGTACTTCTTCTTTTTCAATTGGGTAATCCAATTCAATCGGAAAAAAGCGGTCTAATAACGCACGGTCAATCATCTGTGTACCTGAATATTCTGAACCCAAGTTTGCAGTAGCAAAGAAAATTGCTTTCTCGTGCACTGGAATGCGACGATCAGCATCTGAATCAGCAATATCAACAGGTAAATAACGACGACGGTCTAGACAAGGAAATAAGATATTATTTGCAGCGAGAGGTGAACGGTTAAGCTCATCTAGCAGAATAACACCTTCTTGTTGAATATTATGCACAAAAGGTGCATAATCAAATTCACTTTTACCATCACTATTAAGACGGTGTACACCAAGTAATGCAGATTGAGCATCTTGCACAGTACCCATATCTTGTGTATGCATTGGTAATCCCATAGACTGTGCAAGTAGAGAAATCAATTCTGTTTTACCAGTACCTGTAGGTCCAATAATAAGTGTATTTTCTCCACGAAGTACGTTACGAACAAGCAAATACCAGATATCAGGATCAATAGAGAATCCTGCTTTTTTAATATCTGGTACAGGGTACTTAGATTTAATAAAATCATGTAGAGAACTACCAATTTCTACTGCTTCTTCAATAGTCTCTGGTACTGGCGGATTCAATATAGCATCAACATCAATTGTATATCCATATGGAGCATACAGCTCTGCAAGAGTCCGTACTTTTTCATCAGCAGGTACACCAAAGTCATATTCATTTGATAGAATGTGATTAAACAAGTATACAAGCTCATCACTTGTAGGATTACTTGCAGGAGTACTTGGTAAAACAAAAACATTATCGTTTAAAAATAATGCTTTTTGTTCTGCAATATGAATATGATGTTCGCCGGCTACTTGATACTGATTTACTTCTTCACCTGGAGTATTAGACATAGTAGAAATAAACCATGTTTGAATAGGAAAACGAAGTAAGTTGCCTAGATTACAAGATACTTTAAGTGTATCTTCCTCAAAATGAGGGAATTGTTTTTTGATGTCCTTAAAATTAAGAACTTTAATACTTACACCACCTGATGTGGCTTCTGCTTTAAATAAAATATGATGCTGCATGTTAGTTTTTTTATTAATGAATTTCAAATCCATTACAATTGCGTAAAAACGCAATGAACCGTTCAATGTTTTTTAGAGAGCTTCCGTGAGAAGGTTCGTACAAAACATCAGGTTTATCATCTGTTGTAAATTCTTTTTCAAAAGAAAGTCTGTTTACACCATACTTATTGTTTAGTGTGTTAATTACTGATTTAGAAGGCATGATAGATGTTATTCTACCACCATCCATTACAGCACGTTGAGACCAGCTTCCTGAAAGCATCCATACAACTTCGGTGTTATCTTGTTTTAAATCATTGATGATTGTTTCTAATGCATTTGCTAAACGATTACATGTGTCTGAGTCATCAGTTACAAGACCACTGTTTTCACCTAACAGTTTGCATTGTTCATCTGTTAATCCTAAACCATAATTGTCATTTAGACCTATCATTAAATATTGAATAGGTCTCCAAGCCCACCAGTTATTTCTGAAATAATAACCAGGGTTGTTATTTTCAAAGTCATCTATTGCTTTGAAATGAGCATCTTTCTCTTCAGAAGATAAATTATTCCAAATATCATCATTTGGAAATTCAGGTTTTATACCAATAATTTTCGGTGAAATACCGTAGATATCTACTCCCATAATTTTTAATTAAAAATGTCTCTGAGATAATTGTCTAAGTCATCTTTAGATGATGAATCTGGTTTAGTATTATTTTTATCTTGATCGTTATCTAATTGACCTAAATCATAACTTAGTTTATCACCAAGACTAGATAATATTTTGTCCATGATTTCATCTGCATGTTTATGCATTGCTTCAAAAAGAAGATCTCTTTTATCAGCATCTAAAACATTCATAAATTGATTCATAGCATCTGTAAATAATGCTTGAGCAATAAATCGAGTACGAAGACTATCTACTTGTTTGTAGAGAACTTCACCTAACTTCATTAAATCTTGTGGATTACCTCCACTTTTAATAAAAGAAGGACATTCTGAATCAGTGTCATTGTGAACTATAGCAATGATATATGGATTTTTACCATCTGGCATATCATCTGTTAGTTCACGAATACGGTTAATAATTTCTTTGGATTTGGACATGGTTGATTGGACGTTAGATTTTATAAACCTTTGTTACTGTTTTGCGAGCAACAGGATCTTTCATGCGTTCTATTAAATTGTGTTCAACTAATATTTTCAGAAGTCTGCTGGTTTTAGTGCGTTTACAATTGCATTTCTCAGACATCCATCTAATAGAAGGATAACAAAACTCATTAGGTCCTTGCAGGCAAGAAAGAATTACGTACAGCATCCTAGCTTCCAAATCTATATTGCTGTTGTAAGCAACCGTATTAGGTATTTTAGCATAGGATATTTTCCGCATAATCTTTAATTAAGCTTTTCTTTAATAGAAGAGTCGTACTCTTCAATAATTTCTACAATAGGTTCAAGCTTATCTACAATAGATTGAACTGTTTTGTAAAACAAAGAGTCAGTCAAATCATCTTTAATTTTGTCAGTCATCGGGAGTGGTGCCTCAATACGAGCACCACTTCCCGGTAAATTGACAGTCTTTGTAATGATTCCTTGCTCCATGTTCTTATTAATTTTCTTTAATACTTGAGAAAACCGATAATAGATCATGCTGATTTCAACATTATCTAATCCTGCGAACTTTTCTTGAGCGCTCATATAATTAAGAATTGAGTGACAAAGCAGTACTTTCAACAGTTATGTCAAAAAAGTTTAAGGGTAATAAACGATTTTGAATAAAAGTTTCAATCATTACTTTTTTGCTGATACCTAGTTTTTGATTAGTAACATGACGAGGAACATCTGCTCCCATATAGTAGTCACTAACTTTAGAACCAAGTTTGGCATGAGGGAAAATTGCATTAAGAAGCTTTGTTTCTGCTCGATAATACGCATCAACACGTAGCTTTCTTACAAGAAATTGTGCTTTACTGTGCTCAGCTTCGATTTTAGATTTAGTCTTTTGAGGCATGTTTGCTATTTCTGATTTAGAGAAATAACCCATACCTCTTACAAGACGATCATACATCGTGCTTTGAACAGGGTTTAAGTGAAGCATTTCCATTTCAGCAACAATTGATTTTTTTGCTGCTTTATTTTGGTAATACTTTTGATCTAGTTCCTCAGAATAGGGAACAAAGTGCGATTTGTGGTAATTCTCGTGGTGGATGAGAATACCTTTTGCGGTACAGTGGATGGTTTTTGACATGATGGATTGGTTATTTATTAATTTGTACAAAAACTTGAGTAAAATATACAAATTGTAGAATTACTCTACAAAATGTTTTGTATACATTGATAATCAGACAGTTAGAATCGTAAAAAAGGGATGCTCTACAAGAGAGCACCCCTAATTTTACTTACCAACCATCTATCAACTATACACCTAACTATTATGCTTTTCTAAAAACACACCGTCTAGATCTACAATAAATGAGATCAAGTGTGAAGCTATTACCGGAACAATACTAAATGGAGCAAGTATAAGCATAAGAATATCCATATTGATTATATCTCTTTCTGTCCATTCTACGGTAAGAATACCGAATTGTATAAGATAGGTAATAACTAAATAATATATTAAAAAGTCTGCCATTAGTAAAGGATAATTTGTGGTGTATAAATAGATACTGAAATAAATGGGAAAATAGGTTCATTGTTTGGAAGCACACCTTTCATAACGTATGCACCAAATGCACCGTATTCTGAGTATTCTTCAACAATTTCTAACTTTTCAGTATCTGTTCCGAAATGGTAAGCTGCTTTATCACGGATTTCTTCTAAAGAATCACCCATGATGAGATAGTTTTGTTCTTTCCATGTGAAAGAAGCATACATTTTCATTACTACTGGTTCTGTTATTGTAGGAAATATTTCTCCTTTTTCTAACATTTCCGCGTAGATTTCTTTCATTTTGCCCATAAAGGTTTTTTTAAATAAATGTAAAATAAGTGTCGTCAGGGTCAATGAGGTCAAAGAAATTAAAACGTTGCTTGTAGTATTTTTCAATAGCTTTAGCAACAGTCTCATCTTCTGTATACAAATCCCTGGGTGTCATTTCAGCAAGCGTAATGTCTTTTAACACACTACCTTTTTCAATAGGGTGAATGGAGATGATACCCGAACTCAAATCTTGAATTACTGCAATTTGATCAGTTGCAAATTCTTCATCTTTATTATTGTATTGCACATAGTTCTCTGGTGTGTGCCAGTGTGTTTCGGTTTCTCTTGCGTCAGCGTAACGCATAATCATGAAAGCTTCTGATTTAGACATATATCGTAGGGTTTGTGGATGGGACTTTTAATTGGATGAATATTTAATCGCAATGTTTGACAATTTTCTTTTACACGTTTTATGAATAAGTATTCAATTTCAGTGTCTAATCTGTCTTCCATGGTAACAAAATTCATCGCTTCTTTCATTGTTTCAAAAGCGTATATCTTAGATTTTCTATTCATATGATTGATAGCCCATATTTCAAAACGGACTGGTTCAACATATTGATCTGAAAAACAAGACTTACATGCTTTTTTAAACTTACGGTATGTGGTTAACAACCTGTAAAAACGTCGGATGTTTGAATATGATAAACGCATAAGATTTAAATTTGAATAGTTTGAAACTGCGGCGACAGTTATTAATGACTCCTAAATACCAATAGTGTTCTTTAAGGGAATACCCACCGCATTTCATACTCTAGAGCATGCTCATTAAAACTCTTGCTTTCTCATCAGTACTCAACAATCGAAACATGTTTGAGAATACTTGTACGCGGTCATCATTATTTTGATTACGGCGACGAGAAATATTCTTACGATTTACGTAAGTTGACTTGTCAGAAGAAGTGGTAAACAACTGCTTGCGCAAGCGGATATAATTATAGTAGCGCTGACATACAGCACCTTTACTACGATTAATTAATTCTGCGGCGCATTCAAATGCTTTTGTAAGGTTTTCAGGGTTGTTTTTAATACAACTGATGATGGTTTTCTCTTCTGATTTAGTCCAGTAACGATAAACGTGTTGATAGTTTTTCATGTTAATTAGATTAATTTAAACTTATGCATTAATTTTTTCAGCCATTTCTTTAGTCTTCTCAAGAAGATTAGATACTTTTTCTCTTGTGACGAGATCTGTTTCTGTTACTTCAAGAGTTACATTGAACTTGTGAGGTGGGTGAACAACAAGTTTAACCAATAGAGCAAAGGTTTTACATGTATGCTCATTGTCAAATACGAATACATTTTTTTGTACTTCGTTTGTTTTTAGATCACGTGCTGTTATTCCTAGCACATGCATTCTTTGGAGTTCTTTTTCCATTTTAGTTAAGGGATTTTAAAAACAAAAGGGGATGCTATACCATCCCCTTAACTTTGTTTGCTATGAAAGAGCACTTGTATAGAGTACTGATTGCATTAATTACTCTCGGATACTTGTGTTAATTGCAAAGTATCCAAGTTTAAAAGGTTGACTACCGAAATCACATGGTTGTGAAACATCGACTAGGTCTTCTCCATCTTCATTTTCATGAACTGATACAATGGTTAACCCTTCGGCAAGTAATTTCTTAGCAATTTCAACTTCTTCTGGATGAAGAATTAGAAAGTCACCAAACTCACTGTTGTCATAAAAGACTACATGTAGGTATGGTCCATAGGTTTTAAAGAATTCTGTTTTGGTCATTTCTTTTACGATTAGCTGTTCGCGTATGCGGTCATACTATGTTCGCGTGGGCGAATATATGTATATAGACATGTTATATAGATGTGTACGCATGTCTAGAACCATGTTCGCGTGTGCGAACTATAAATCATTAAGAATAGCAGTATCAAGGGTATAAGGTTGGTCCTTAAACCATATGGAATTAACGTTTCCTGCTGTATCTGTAACGATTGTACATTCATTGGACCCGAGCACAACGTGGTTGTATTCGGCTTGGTCAACTATAGTCTTTGGAGACCTATCGTATACTCTTCCGTATTGGAAGATACCATACCCTACAATGAGGGTAAAAAACACTGTGTAGAAGTTGATTTTTAAGTTCATGGTTAGCGTTTTAAAATGTCAACTAATATGCAGAGCACTACTGTAATAATAAGACCTGCTACAGCTATCATAGCGTTACGGTCAGCATCGTGGACCTGGCGGTCTGTTTTACCTTGATTTTTCATACTGTATAATATTTGGATTGGTTTGAACGCAGAGCGGGAATCGAACCCGCAGCATAGACGATAGACGTTAGAGCCTATGGTTTGATCATTGGTGATTGTCACAAATTTGATTCCAAACTCAAAAAAATGGAAGATGTAACAAAAACGCTTGATACTACCAATTGTCTGTTATTTATCGTTACTATGAGACACCTAAACTTTAGCCTGCGTTATGAGACTTGTGGTCTCAAAGATTACAAGACGCGATGTTACTACACCCGTCACAAACGGTAATCCCCGGGGAAGTACTACTCTACTAAGGGAGAATCCCTAACAAAAACCCTATAGTAGAAAGCTCTTATTTTAATATATAGTAGTCAATCATACATAGAGAGAATATACCCTTTAAACGGTAATCCCCGGGGAAGTACTACTCTACTAAGGGAGAATCCCTAACAAAAACCCTATAGTAGAAAGCTCTTATTTTAATATATAGTAGTCAATCATACATAGAGAGAATATACCCTTTATGTATGGACGTTAAGAATGAGTTAGCTATCTAATCCGTGTTCTGATGAACCTAATATGTGGTTTTGAGAACTGTTTGACGGTAATGATATGGTGAGGTGTGGTGCTCTCACTCATTCGTGCTCTCTCGAACACGCTGGAAATTATTCATTTACCGTTGGAATTGTAGACTAACCCAAACAAAAACTAAATAGAGAGTACAGTAGCAGGTATTACCCCACTACTGTATCCCTATATAGTAGACGCATAACGTCTTATGCGTCTAAATCTGCAGACTCAAGACGACGTTGAGCGTTAATAGCACGGATGGCGTCACCATTATCGTGCATTACCATGGTGTCTGTCTTCTCACCAGTAGCGTCGTATGCGCTAAAGCGATAGATAGGTTCACCACCTACACAGCAGATTACACCAGTGTCACCGGCTTTTTTAGGTTCACGAGTGGTAATGTCTTTGACAAATTGCTTTGCTTCAGACTCTACCATCTCTACTACGCGGATGCGACCGGTGATACCACCTTGACGCTTCCACTCTGCAAGCTTGGCTTGCAAAGCTTCCATAGAACCGGAATAAAGACAGCTGCGCTTCTCTGCTACAGCAATTGTGCGCAATGGGGAAATCTCCTTATCTACATAAGAAGTCTCTTCCATGCGTACCCAACCTTGGTTGGGATCAGACTCGTAAGCTGTCAACTCTGTGACAACCTTCAAATTGGGATTGATGTTTTTGCTCATAATTGAACTTTTAAATTGTTTTGTTAGTGATTAATTGCGGTGGTGGGTACTGTTTTTGTTCCGTCGAAAGAGTGTTGATACTGCAGGTTAGGGCTGCGAGTCCCACCAAAAACTACCGGATTTTGCAGATTATCAGACATGTCAAGTTGATGATCAAAAAACTGCAGTAGTGTACTTCTGCGTTGGTGAGTATTGTTTTTGTTCCTGCTGATAGAGCAAGGTCACCCCGAAGGATGACCCTGCTTATCAGAGGAGAGTTGACTTAAGCGTCGAGGTCTGCAGATGCAAGACGCGCTGCAGCACGGTGTGTGACTACTTCCGCTTTGTTGTCGTGCTCGATGAGCATGTCTAAAGCGTCAGGGTTAGCGGTATACTTACGGAAGTGGTAAATCTTTTTACCTTCCTTAGTAAGCACTGGTCCGTCTTCTCCAGCACGCTTTACATAGCGGTCCAAGTTCTTGAGGTTGTCAAGGATTGGGTCACCTTCCAGGATATCCAGAGACTGGATGCGACCTGGAATCTTACCTGCTTTTTCCCACATAGCAATCTTCTTCTCAAGCACTTCTACAGGACCTGCATAAAGCGCCTGACGTGTCTTCAGTTGGAGACGAGTGGAAGTTAACAGGGTGATTTCGCGGAACTGCACATCTTTCAGTACGATGTAACCCTGCTCAGGGTCATCTTCGTAACGACGGACAGAGTTACCGGCTTCGTCTGTAAGGATGAACAGACCTTCTTTGAAGTCAGAGACTTCGGGCGAAAGAGTTAATTTACTCATGACTAGTGATGCGGTTACCTATACACCGACAAGGTTTTAGGGATTTTTAGAGCGTATTAATTATAAACCCCGAATCAGTGCACGCTCTTTAAGCACTGAAACGGGGTATTGTCTTAAAGGATGAGGTGGTGAGTTATTGCTCGTCCCACATCCATTGTCCTACTGCTATCAGCATCCCTATGTATCCGAACACACCGAAGATTGCGGTAATACCGCTGGTGGTGACGTCCATGAACGTAAGGTCTGATAGGATGACGAACATAGTTGCGATAGCGCTGATGATAATAGTTAACATCATTGCGGGTAACACGAAGAGTGCTACAATCTGTACGGGTAGTACGTAGTGTTTGAGGTTTTTCATAACTGTGATATTTAGGGGTTTTAGTTGATTAATTAAGGTGGTGAGTATTTGCATGTAAAAGGTGGTAATAGTATATACTTACTACATACTACTACCACCTGTGTGTTGCTGCCGGGCGTGAGTAATCCTTACTCACCTTTCTCCTTGCAGTTGTCTCTGAAGTAGCGATACGCTTCTCGCAGGGACTTTGCAAGGATACTGACTCCCGAAATGATGTACCAGTGATACATACTCAGTGCTTTTTCATGCTGGATTACACCGGGGGTGGGTACAGTTTTTTTTGAACCTTGGGATAGTTATTATAATCCCTCCCCCCTCTTTCTCCCTTGTATGCATCTGAGCACCGTATAGGGGGGGGTGTCTTTTTCCTGTTAGAACTACGGGGGTAGTAAATTCTACATATTGTAGACGTTCCACGTGGAACATGTAGAACTGAAGAATAATTTGTATATATTTGTGACATGCATGCATAGCTCAACAAAGAATAATTTGTATATATTTGTAACATGCACGCATAGCTCAACTGGATAGAGCATCAGCCTTCTAAGCTGAGGGTTCCAGGTTCGAGTCCTGGTGCATGCACTAAAACCCTGTCCAGTTTTTTAGTGTATAAACTGGACATATATGTAGTTTATGAAAATTATATTCCCTAAAAACATTAAGATCCTCTCTCATACATTTACTGTAATACAGAGAAAGGATGAGGCGGGCGGATCATTTGACTTCTCCCGTAATGAGATGGTAATAGGCACGCTCTTTCTAAAGAGTGATCCTACATATACGTTTAGTATTATATGTCATGAGGTGATGGAGGCTATTGCGGTGATTACCGCGACGAGGTTTTCAGACACCTCGGTGCAAGGCAACTACCATTTCTTTATGGACCATAAACAGTTTGAAATAAACACGTCCATATTTGCTTCAGTTATACAAGAGTTCCTACCTAAATCAAAGTAACCATGAAAATAATTTTTAACCGTTTCGCGCTGATGCCGAACTTTAACAACTTCTTCATTTTACCCGCACTTACTTTGTGGTATGAGGAAGACTTTAAGGTTGTAGTAGACCAGAAAACAAAAAAGCCCAAGGTTGTTGGTAAATATTACCACTACAACCTCGAGCTTAGTTGGTTAAAATGGACGCTGTCCTTTGCTATAAGCTAGTCATCGTATTTGTTTTGCTCAATATCATTCCAGGTTTGGAATATATCAGCAAAAGTTACACCCTCTTTCCATTGCCGGCTTTCAAATTCTTTTATTGCACATTTCTTACATTTAGTAAGTATCCATCCATCGTTCCATCTGCCGACATCTTCTTTAGAACCACATTCTTCGCAAGTAAAAAAGGATTCTTCTTCAGCTTTCTTAATAGCTTCCCAGTTTTCATCTGATGTAGCTGTTACATAGAACCGAAGACCGCCGAACTTCTCTTTAATTTGTGTGACTTTGGTAATATGATTTATATTTTTTTCTAGATTTAAACGGGTATCGTTTTCGTGAATGGTCTCTACAAGCTTTTTAATAATGGGATACCACCCAATACCTACACCCATATCTTTACCATAGTCCTCATAAGGATCGGGTTCACAATTAAGTCTTACACAAAAAGTAAACATCTTAGGATAAATGTCTACGATTTGTTTAGCAAGCTTTTGCCTTAGCTCACGAATTTTTTCTATTTCATCATTTGTATTCATAGTCTAGAATTTTTCCGACCAAATCGGATCGGTGGTTAACTTTTAGCTTGATCCATTTGATTTCTTCAATCTTTTTACTAAGTTCAATTACGTAGCTTAGTCCATTGTACTCATCTTTGATATCCTTTTGCTCATTATCACCATTGATAATGATTTTACCAGTCTTTCCGAGACGAGTGAGAATAGCTAGCATCTGAGATTTATTTAGGTTCTGAGCTTCTTCTACAACTAGCACGTCATCGATTGTTTTACCACGAATAAACTGTACAGGCATGGCTTCAATAACCTTGTCCTTAATCAATTCTTCAATGCGCAGACGATCGTAACATTTTAATAGGTTTTCTTGAAACGCTTCTAGATAAGGATTAAACTTTTCATCTAGAGAACCTGGTAAAAAGCCAAGAGAGTTTCCTACTTCAATAGTGGCACGAGTAACTAAAATTCTCTCTGCTTCTTTTTTAAATAAGAAATCTAAAGCAGTTTGTGCAGATACAAGCGATTTACCGCAGCCGGCTCTACCTGTTATAACCACAACTTGATTCTCACGAATTAATCTTTTAACTTCTTTTTGTTCTTCATTCAGATCTACTTTGTATCGAATCTCATTCTTACGGGTACGGTTAGCTTCTCTCATCACTTACTTTTGAAATATGTTCTGCAATTTTAATCTTTAAGTCTATGTCACTTACATGTTCTATAACTTCTTTTAGTAACTCTTGAAGATGTCTTTTGCTTTTTTGTTTACTCATTCTAACATTTTGAGATTCCACAAAATGCAAGAAGTATGATATTTCATCAGCTTCTCTAAGCTTGGTATAGTATTTATCTAAACGAGCATCAACTCTGCGTACAGATTGTGTACTTAATACAACGGCTGCCGCTTTTTCAAGCTCATCAATACGACCTTTCAAATATTGAATTTCACCATATTTGAGGATTTGTTCGTCTGTCATAAGGTTGGTTTTATTTTTCCAGTGTATACGTGGAGTTTTTGGTTTTAAACTTTAAGAGTTTCTCATCGTCTGTGAGAATTTCAGTAATTTGAGTAGTTAACCAAGTAAAGTCAATAGGATTGGGGTCCATAATAAAGCTGTAACCTTCTTTAGGTTCATCATGTAAATCTTTACCCGTACCGTTTTCGTTCCATTCAACAAACTTATAACTCAAACCAGCAATAAGTTTATTATCCTCTTCACGTTTCAAATAAAATATTTTGGGTTCAGGCTTTTGACCACCACAATCTTCACAGTATTGTGCATCTAAGTGCTGCTCACCTTTCATAGCAGCGATTTCTTTTTTACTCATCTGTTTTCCTGTTTTAATGATTTTACTACATTTACTACATAACAGTGCTCCCTGACCACCGTTGAACTTGAATATTGCTTTTTTCTTTGCCATATTAAAAATTCCAATGTTTATTTTCTCTCTCCCAATAAAACTCTAGAGGTTCTTTTTTCCAGTCATAATAGAAGCCTACTATGTCAGACCAAAATACACTGTGTACATTTTCAAATAACGCAACCGAGATTACATTAAGTCCCTTATCCTTAAGATCTGAATGAATAAACTCAAAGGTTTTTCCAGAAATGACACCTCCTTCTACAATGATTACATGCTCGTAAGAGTCAAACTTATGAGAAACAAAATGTATAAAGTCATCTTGAAAATGTGCAGGATCTTCGTCTGGATAAGGTATATCCACAGGTATAATATCAAGCATTTCACCATTCTTACTGAGATGATGTGCTACATGCATAGCAACAGTAGCACTGTAGTCAGGAGAAACCATTGCAACTACAGTGTTCTGAGGACTTAATTCATGGTATACAGCTAGTTCTTCTAGCTGGCTACATACTTTTACAATGGCTTCCCATTCTAATTCTCTATTGACTTTCATAGGTCTTGCGTTATAATACCCAATCGGTTGTCTTTTGCATCTGTAATAATATCTACAGTTTCGGTTCTGTACAACTTGTATTCCCGATTCTTGTAGACTTTGATAGTCTTATATTCGTCAAGGTATTTAAACCCCTTCTTAAGTAAGATATCACGTATCTTCTTAAGTTTCAAGCTCGAAGTATACCTATCTGGCATATTACACTTTAAAAGTTTAACCTCACCTCTACAAAAATAGTAATAAATTTGTAGAATTTAAACTTTCTAAGTATATTTGTATTGTAGACCTTAAACCAATAAGAATATGGATACAAATGAAAACCTTGCACAGGACGCTCAAAAGCAAGAGCAGCCTTCGCGAGACGAGATTATTGCATGGTACAAAGCACAGATTGAGTTGGCAAGTCTTAGACACCAACTTGCAGATCTGAACAGTAAAGCAGCTATTGCTGATGCACAGCGAATAAATGCTATTATGACTATGAGTGCAATGCAGGCTTCACAGGAAGAAGGTGAGCAGGATGAAAATATTACCCCTAATGAAGAACCGGCGTCTGGAGGTGGAAGAACTCTCAAACGCAATAGTTAAGAAAGGTGTGAAAGTGAAATCCAATACCTGTGAAAACCTATGGAATAAGCCCTCCGCATAAACGCGGGGGGTTTATCCATTCACAAAATTCTTTAAAATGAAAAAGCAACGAGGAGGACCTAAGCGAAACCGTTGGATTGAGGAGATGGAGGATAAGAACTACGAAAACCGTGGTTTTGAAAAGTTTTCTAAGAAAAACCAACAAAAAAAGAAAACTGATTAGGTCCTGCCACCATAGCTCAATCTGGTAGAGCAACTGATTTGTACTCAGTAGGTTGTGGGTTCGATTCCTACTGGTGGCTCTAAAAAACTAAAAAACTAAAAAATATGAAACACATCTGTAATTTAATCAATAAACTCACTTTTGGAAAAATATGTTTTGGTTGGTGTAAAAAATAAGTTATGAAATTAGTAGGAACAAGAATTTTATTAAATAAGCCTGTAAAACCTGAATCCAAGGTTATCCTTACTCCAGAAGGAGAAGCAGAGCTTGAAAAAACAATGATGAAGCAGTGGACAGCTCTCGAAGTTTATGCTGTAGGTGAGGAGGTATCTCTGGTAAAAGTTGGCGATAAGGTTTACATCCCTGCCATTATTCTTCAGAACACAGAGATTATTGAAGTGGAAGGTGAAACTCGTTTGATGATTGCTGAAAGAGACATTGCAATTGTCTGGTAATTAAAGGCGGGGTGGACTGGAGTAGGTTCCAGCTTGGTCTCATAAGCCAAACCACGTGAGTTCGAATCTCACCCCCGCAACAGAATAAATCGTTCTTTGAAAAATCTGATTTTCATTTGTGACTGAACAAACTCTTGAGAGGGGTTAAGGTAGTGTCACTGTGCTGAAAAGCACTAGGAAGCACGTTGTCATGTATATGAGATAAAACCATGCATCTTAAAGGTGAGCGCAACCAATAAGCTCTGTAGTCCTGCGAAGTATACTATACTGATCTCTGCAGCAGGTGCTGGTAGATAATCCAGCTAGTCAACACAACAGAATTAGCTACTCTGTTGGACTATAGGTTAAAAGGGGTATACGTTGGACTTGTGGGTAGTCAGGATTCCCACCTAATGAAATCAGTTATAATATGGGGGGTGAAAGGCTTTCGACAGTACTGCGAGGGTCAATGCACATGCAGAGAGATGGTCCTGCTCTCTATAATCACGTACCAGAATATAACCGGCGAAACTGAACTTTCGTCTATGACTTGGGAAGACGCTATGTCTTTCGTGGGTGCTGAGTTAGAACTTGCTGCCTAGTCATCGGGTGGTGACAACCTTGGAACAGAAAGTCACAAACACGTTTCTTAGTTCGTAAAACTAAGTGGTGGAGTGCGACCTACTTGGTGTGCCTTTACGGTGCAGACCATTTCGTTGACGTCAACAAAATGATCAGTACTAAGCATGTGATAAGCTGCATTGAACTGCTTCTTTATTGGACGTGGGTTCGAATCCCACCACCTCCACAAGTCAATGTCGTGTTGGTGTAAGCGTAAAAATAACACGCCTATCCCCACTTGGTGGAAAGGGTTACAGGGTTTACTCGCAAGTATATCCTGGATATTAGGTAATGAGCGTGAAACTCGCTCACTGACATTCATTAAGAAACAAAACCAAAATGGAAGTAAACAAAATAACAAAAAAGGTAAGACTGGATCACTACGATCTGGTAAAGTACCAAATCATTACAGAAGTAATGTTCTTCAAAAAGGAGAACATTGTTCCTAGTGATTTGGAGCTTCTGACATTGTTGGGCTTATGGGGACCAATTGAACTACGACTATTCTGTGATCGTGCTTCTGGTATTGTATATAAGCATACTGAAAAACCAGAGGTGCGTTCACAGAACGTGCGAAATCGTATGGTAAGTCTTGAAAAGAGAGGATACGTAATAAAGTCTAGGAAGGGTAAAAAAATCATCCGACTTGTAGATGCATTGAGTGTTGCAAAGAAAGGAAACATTTTACTAAACTATAATTTTCTAGCAGTTGAAACCAACCAAGAGAAACCCAATAGTAAAGAAGACAGCGGAAAAGCTTAATCTAAATCAGGAGTTAGTTGATTCGGTTATTGTACAGTATTGGAAATATGTGCATAATCAAATGTCTCAGGTAAAACATACGCATATTCAAGTTCCCAATTTAGGAACATTTGTAGTTAAACCCTGGTCACTTGAAAATAAAATAGCTCGACTTCAGAGACTGATTGAAGCTATAGGTGCACCAAAGACATTACAACAATATAGTATCCTGAAAGAGAAGTATGATCAACTTGATAAACTTTTAGACTTAAAAGAAAAAGTTGCTATTCTTGATCAGGAAAAAGCTGAAATAAAAAACCAAAGAAAAAAAAGATGAACAGCGTAATACGAATTTGGAAGAACAAAGGACAAATATTTGAGGGTATTAAGAACTCAATATTTACTACAGAAGATGTTGAATCCATTGCTAGTGAAAGAATGTATATATGCGACAGTTGCGAGCATATTGATAGAAAAGGTGACAAGTGTTTTGTACCAGGTACACAGCCATGTTGTGGTGAATGCGGTTGCAAACTTCTTTGGAAAACTAGAAGCTTATCAAGCAGTTGTCCTATAGGTAAATGGAGAGAAGAGCTTTCAGATGAAGAAGCTCAAAAGCTTGAACAAAAATTAGGACTTTAAAACCAAACCCTATGGAAATATTTTTTAACGAGTCAGATCATTCTTATCACTCAATTGATAAGTCAGATCCTATTAAGTGGGTAAGTGCTACATCACTTTTAAGTTTTTATAAGCAACCTTTTGATCCAAAGTCAATTTCTGAAAAGTCTTCTCGCAATGCTAAAAGTAAATGGTACGGAATGAAACCTGAAGAAATACGTGCTATTTGGAAAAAAGAAGCTGACCGTGCAACATCTTTAGGTAACTGGTATCATAAACAAAGAGAAGATGATTTGCTTGGATGTAATACAATTGTACGATACAATACGGAATTAGCAATAGTTGCACCTATTGTGGATGCTGAGGGATATAAAGTAGCTCCTAATCAAAAACTCACAGAAGGTATATATCCAGAACACATGGTGTACTTAAAGTCTGCTGGTATTTGTGGACAAAGTGATTTAGTTGAAGTAGCAAACGGTAAAGTGTATATTACTGACTACAAGACAAATAAAGAGATTAAAAAAGAAAGTTATCGTAACTGGGAAGGTATTTCACAAAAAATGGAATATCCTGTTTCACATTTAGATGATTGTAATTTAAATCATTACAATCTTCAGCTTTCTTTATACATGTATATAGTGCTAAAGCATAATCCAAAGCTTCAACCCGGTGAACTTACAATTCATCATATAATGTTTGAAGAAAGGGATGAAAAAGATGAGAATGGTTTTCCTCTTGTTATCTATGATGAAAGAGGTTTTCCAAAAGTAAAAGAAGTGGTGATATATAGATTACCATATTTAAAAGATGAAGTTGTAAGTCTTTTAAAACACTATCAGGACAACAAAGAAAAACTATTAGTAAAAAAGTATGGTCAAGCTGTTTGATATCCAAAATGGTACAGTAGTTCCCACAGAGCATTGCTTTGTTTTGGAAACACTTAAAAAAATATATGACGAGTATCCTGAAGATTATTTGTCAATTTATGCATATGTTTTTTATATGACGTGCCCTAATCCAGAGTTGAATCCTTTCTTTGATATTATTGAGAATGATAAAGAAGAGCTTATACTTAGAGAGGTTAATGCAGAGTTTTCAACTGAAGACATTGCTATAAGAGACGCGATTAAGTTTTGTGAAAAATTATATGAGACACCTACATATAGAGCATACATGGGTATAAAGCAAATGCTTGATAGATTGGCAAGATATATGGAAAATACACCTATTGAGCACGGTAGAGATGGTAATATTAACTCACTAGTAAATGCAGCAGCTAAATTTGAACAAATAAGAATGTCGTTTAAAGGTGCATATAAAGATCTCATGGAAGAGCAAAAAGGTACAGCAAGAGGTGGTCAGCAACTTGCATATGACCAATAGTTTAACGAAAAGAAATAAATATGAGTAATGAAGGTGACAGTAGACAAACAGAAGTTGGCGACAGTAGTACTTATGATTGCAATGTTTTTCAACCCCTTTGGATTCGATGCTTTATTCAAACTAGTAATGGACTTGACAGGTTCTTATTGGATTACGGATATAATTTTCTATTGCGTTTCGGGATTGTTCTTTGGACTATATATCTTATTGCGCAAGTCGGTTAAAAAAAATAAAAGACATCCCCATGATGACCTATTTATATAGGATAAGAAATATTATTACTGAAAAGCTAGGATGGATATTTTGTCAGATATCTTTTATATCAATGTTGAAATGGAAAAATGAGTCATTTTCATCATTCTTTTACAGCATTGGTGTTTGGTTTTATAGTTTGTATAAAAATATTAATAATGAAGAATTTATGTTAAACGACGGGTTTTACAATTGGATATTCCATTTTAATCCTTATACACAACTTTGGTCAATAATTCATCGTGAAGATTATACTGCTTACTGGAATGGTAGTGAAACTAAATATCCAGTAGTTAAATCAAAGGATATAAAAACTTTGATTTACGTAGTGAATACTTCAGAAGGTGATCCTTCATTTATTGAAGAAATTATTGATTTAGCTGTTAAAGAATAATAATTGGAAGCATTTATTGACATACCAACCTATGATGCATCTGTTGGTGAATGGAGTACTACTAGTTATTCTACTCGCGAACACTTTGTAAATTTCCTTAAATCAATTTTTAAGGAACCCGGACAGTATGCGTTTGATGAAACTACACGACTTTTTAATGATCAAGCTAAAAAGTTTAATCATCAGAAGGTGTATTGTGCTGCACCATTTCGTAGTAAAGATTTTATTGACTATTGGAATTGTGAAAAAGAAAAATGTAGAAAGGGTGTAATATATAAAAGTCCTCTTGGTAAGGTATGGTATCTTACAAGAGACTACTATATGTGGTTAAACTTTTTACCTATTTACAACAAAGAGCAGGGAAAATTTACATTTCCTGATATTCGAGATGCACAATATCATATGGCTCTTTATGAAGACATTGCAAAATATAGTTACAAGCATGTCGCAATTCTTAAAAAACGTCAGATTGCATCTTCTTATTTTCATGCCGCTAAGATGATTAATAACTTCTGGTTTGAAGAAGGGTCTATCAATAAAATGGCAGGGTCATTAAAAGATTACATTAATGAAAAGGGGACATGGAGATTTATGGAGGAATACAGAAACTTCTTGAATCAACATACCGCTTGGTACAGACCTTGTAATCCTGATAAAATTCTTAACTGGCAACAGAAGATTGAAGTGAATGCTGGTGGAAGAAAGAAAGACGTAGGTCTTAACTCTGTGATTATTGGTTTATCACTTGACAAAGATCCTACAAACGGTGTCGGTGGTCCTTGTAATCTGTTCTTTCATGAGGAGGCTGGTATTGCTCCAAACATGGATAAAACTATGGAGTATCTTTTACCAGCATTAAAGTCTGGTATGATTTATACAGGGATGTTTGTAGCTGCAGGTTCTGTCGGTGATTTGGATCAGTGCGAACCGTTAAAAGAAATGATTCTGCAACCTGACTCAAAAGATATTCTTGCAGTCGGTACTAATCTGCTTAATGAAAACTGGGAATACGCTGAATGTGGTTTGTTTATTCCTGAACAATGGTCAATGTTACCATGTATTGACGAATTCGGTAACTCTCTTATTGAGCAAGCCTTAGAAATGATTATTAAAGAGCGTAAAGATTGGAAGAAAAAACTTAAAGCTCAAGATTATCAACTCCGTATTTCGCAGAAACCTATTAACATTGAAGAGGCTTTTGCAAACAGAAAGGTTTCAATATTTCCATTACATTTGGTAAATGCACAGTTAAGAAGAATTGAAGAAAGAGAATATTATACTGAACATGTAGATTTATACAAAGACGAAAATGGCAAGATCACTGTTCGCGAATCGCGAAAACTGCCGATTAGTGAATTTCCGCTTTCTCCAAAGACTACTGACAAGGAAGGTACAATTGTAGTATATGAGCGACCTGTTGAAGATCCTACTTTTGGAATGTATTATGCTTCCGTTGACCCTGTATCTGAAGGTAAAACAACTACATCAGATTCACTGTGCTCGATAATTGTCTACAAAACCCCTGTAGAAATTACCAAGAAGAAAAGTGATGGTTCTGTTGAAAGTCATGTTGAACGTGATAAGGTAGTTGCTGTATGGTGTGGGAGATTTGATGACTTAAACAAAACCCATGAGAGATTAGAAAATATAATTGAGTGGTACAATGCTTGGACTATTGTCGAAAATAACATTTCGTTGTTTATTCAGCATATGATAGCTCGAAGAAAACAGCGATATCTTGTACCCAAAAATCAAATTCTTTTTCTTAAGGACTTAGGTGCAAATACAAACGTCTTCCAGGAATATGGATGGCGTAATGTTGGTAGTATATTTAAAACGCACCTTTTGAGTTATGCAGTTTCTTTTTTGACGGAAGAACTGGATCACGTCACAAAAAGTGACGGGGAAATTGTAAAGACAACATATGGTATAGAGAGAATTCCGGACCCAATGCTGCTTAAAGAGATGCAAGCATATAGGGAAGGTTTGAACGTTGACCGCTTGGTTAGCTTTGCAGCACTTGTTGCTTTTTCTAAAATACAACACTCTAACCGAGGTTACGCTAGAAAAACTGAGTATGAGAACACCAATTTGGAGAAATCACCAAAAAATAGTAACTTAAACATGAGTCCCTTTAGGCATATTGGAGGTTCCAGAAACACTACTTTAAGCTCAGGAAAGCCTAGGAACCCGTTTAAGAACTTTCGATAATAGACATTAATCCTATGAAAGATGCAAATATTTAATGCATTACAGATAAAAAACGGCGCTAAAGCTGAATATAATCGGTTGGGTACAATTACTCAACCCATACAGTTTTTGTCTACAAAAGACAAAACAGAAGAATGGGGTGCTTGGAATATGGACTGGTATGAAATGCAAGGACTTAAGCAGATTCGAAGAAACGCCCGTAAACTTCTCAAAAACTATAAGCTTGCGAATGGTGTAATTGATAAGACTGACTACATTATTGAAGAAGATAATGAACAGGCGGATCTTATCAATATTCTCACAAAGACTGATGAGTCGGCTTTAGAGCTTAAGTTTTTCCCAATCATTCCTAATGTGATTAATGTCCTGTCCGGTGAATTTGCTAAACGTAATGACCGGATAATGTATCGTGCTGTTGATGAGATCTCTTATAATGAAATGCTTGAAGAGAAGCGTCTTATGGTAGAGCAATATCTATTATCTCATGCTGAAGCAAAGATGATGGAAATGCTGATGGCACAAGGAATGCAAATGGATTCTGAAGAAGCTCAACAAGCTTTAAATCCTGAAAATCTTAAGTCTTTACCCGAAATTGAAGCATACTTTAAAAAAGACTATCGCTCAATGATTGAGCAATGGGCTATGCATCAGCATCTTGTTGATGAAGAGCGTTTTAAATTGAAAGAACTTGAGAACATGGCTTTCAAGGATATGCTTATTACCGATAGAGAGTTCTGGCATTTTAAAATGAATGAGGATGACTACGAAATTGAATTGTGGAATCCTGTATTGACTTTTTATCATAAATCACCTGAAGTAAGATACATTTCACAGGGTAACTGGGCTGGTAAAGTAGATCTTATGAGTCCTTCAGATATCATTGACAAATATGGTTATATGATGACTGAAGAGCAACTGAGATCGTTAGAAGCAATCTATCCCGTTAAAGCAGCCGGTTATGCAATTTCAGGATATCAAAACGATGGTACTTTTTACGATGCTACACGTTCTCACAAATGGAATACAGAAGGTCCGTCATTGGGTTACCGTCAGTTCGTCAGTGTTAACGACCGCTTCCTTGGACAAGGTGACGATGTGATCACACAAATCTTGGAAGAATCCGAGGACCTTTATGATTATGGTACTACAAATCTTTTAAGAGTTACTACTGTTTATTGGAAATCTCAGCGTATGCTTGGTTATTTGACACGTATTGAAGATGACGGTAGCGAAATTAAAATGATTGTGGATGAGAACTTCAAAGTAACAACTAAACCCATGTATGACACATCTGTTGTTAAAAGAAAGACAGCAGATAACTTAGTCTATGGTGAACACGTTGAGTGGATCTGGATTAATGAGGTTTGGGGAGGACTTAAAATTGGACCTAATAGACCTACTTTTTATGGTAATGCAGATGCAACGGGACTTGCACCTATTTATCTTAACGTAAAACCTGTAAAATTCCAATTTAAAGGTGACTTTACACCATACGGATGTAAGCTACCCGTAGAAGGTTCTGTTTTCTCAGATAGAAACAGTCGTTCAGTAGCTCTTGTGGATAAGATGAAACCTTTTCAGATTGGTTATAATCTTGTAAATAATCAGATTGCAGATATTCTTATTGACGAGCTGGGTACTGTTATTATGCTTGATCAAAATGCTTTACCTCGTCAATCAATGGGTGAAGACTGGGGACAGAACAATTTTGCAAAAGCTTATGTAGCAATGAAGTCTTTCCAGATGTTGCCTCTGGATACTTCTATTACAAATACTGAAAATGCACTTAATTTTCAGCATTATCAAGTGTTGAATTTAGAACAAACACAACGTTTGATGTCTAGAATTCAACTAGCAAATTATTTTAAATCACAAGCATTTGAAACTATTGGTATTTCACCTCAACGTCTTGGTGCTGTTAATGCTCAGGAAACTGCTCAAGGAATTCAGCAAGCTGTAAATAATTCTTATTCACAAACTGAAACTTATTTTATTCAGCATTCTGAGTATTTGATGCCCAGAGTTCATCAGATGCGTACAGATCTTGCGCAATACTATCATTCACATAAACCTTCTGTTCGTCTTCAGTATATGACAGGAATGGATGAAAAGGTGAATTTTGAAATGAGCGGTACTGAAATGCTTGCTAGAGATCTTAACATCTTTGTTACAACAAAGGTGAATCAAAAACAGATAATGGAGCAAATACGTCAGCTTGCTTTAAGTAACAATACTTCAGGCGCTTCTATTTATGATCTTGGTAAGCTTGTTCAAGCCGATTCTCTTGCTGAAATTAGCCATACCCTTAAAGGTATTGAAGAGAAGACTACTAAAGCTAAGCAACAAGAAATGCAGCAAATGCAAGAAATTGAGCGTATGAAGCAAGAAGGTCTTGATAAGCGTTTAATGGCAGAGCAACAATACAAAGCAGAACAAGCGCAGCTTGAGCGTGACAATGATGTACGAGTTGCTGAGATTAGATCTGCTGGGTATGGTGCTATGGTTGATCTTGATAAGAATAGTCAATCTGACTTTAGAGATACTCTTGATTATTTAGATAAAAAAGATCGTGCGGATCAAGAATTAAATATGCGTCGTGAAGCATCTGTTGCAAAGAACGCAATTGATCAGCAAAAACTTGATTTGCAAAGACAAGAGTTACAAGCAAGAAAAGAGATCGCTCAGAAGCAAGTAGAGGTCGCAAAGACTAATAAAAACCGCTTTGATAAGAAAGATTGATAAAAGCTAAAAATACGTTAGCGATATAATCCCAAAAATGTCACACATTCTTTTCTAAAACTAACTTTCAAAAGTTTAGAAATAAATTATAATGTGTAGATTATTAATGTAGAACAACAAAGAAACCAACACTTTAAATTATGGCTACAGACAAAAACCAATCTACAAATGTAGAATCTGTAACGCTCTCTGACATCGATGATTTTCTTCCTATGCCAAGTGCAGAGGATGTATTAACCGGAGATGGTAGAAGTGATGCAAAAAAACCAAGTCTCTTTTCAAGAAATGCAGCAGTTGATATGAGTTTTCTTGAAGATGATGAAAAAAATGAACCTGCTGATGACAAGAAAAATGATTCAGCAGATGATAAAAAAGATCCAATTAACACAGATGATGTTTTGGATGATTTGAATCCTTCCGATGAGGATGAATCAGACGAAGCTGATTCAAAAGCTGGAAGAAAAAAAGTTAACAAAAGCGGAATGGTTGAAACATTCGCTAAGTTGATTGAAGAGGGTCTTATCATCCCCTTTGAAGATGATAAAAAATTAGAGGAGTACTCTATGAAAGACTGGAAAGAGCTTCTTGAAGCAAATTTCCAAGAGCGCGAAAAAGCGATTAGAGATCAAACTCCTAAAGAGTTCTTTGAATCACTACCCGATGAACTGCAATATGCAGCTCGTTACGTAGCAAATGGTGGAACAGACATTAAAGGTTTGTTCAGAGCACTAGCTCAAGTTGAAGAGACTAAGTCTTTTGATCCTGAAGCAGATGCTCATCATGTGGTACGTCAATATTTGAGAGCAACCAATTTTGGAAGTGACACAGATATTGAAGAGCAAATTAAAGAATGGGAAGACTTTGGAACGCTTGAGAAAAAAGCGGGAAGTTTCAAACCCAAACTTGAAAAAATGCAAGAAGAAATTCTTGAAGAGCAGATTCAGCGTCAAGAGCAATACAAAAAGCAACAAGAAAAAGCTGCTCGTGATTACATGAATAATGTATACGAAACGCTGAAAGTTGGTGACTTAAATGGTGTAAAAATCGATAAGCGTACACAAACATTCTTGTTCTCAGAATTGACTGATGCCAAATATCAATCTATGTCGGGTAAGCAAACAAATCTACTAGGACACCTCCTTGAGAAATACCAATTCCAAGAACCTAGATATGATTTAGTTGCTGAAGCGCTTTGGTTGTTAGCAGATCCTGATGCTTATAAAGATCAGATTCGTCAACAAGCAAAGAATCAAGCAACACAAGATACAGTTCGAAAGCTGAAATCTGAAGAGGCAAGAAAAATTGCAGGAACAGTAGCTGACGAAAAAGAAGAAAAAGCCGGAAGAAAAATTCCTCGTCCGTCAAACATATTCAGAAGAAGTTAAACCTTTAACAAAATAACAATTTAATCCTAAAACCCTTTCAAAAATGAGTACACCTGTTCTTAACAATGGTCTATTCCTGAGAGACACTAGCTATAAAGTTAGCTCTCACGTGGACAGCTACCACCTGGTGAACATGCTCAAGAGTGCAGAACCCATGGATTTGGGTCCTGTAGACTTGTGGGCAATGACACAGAAGGTAGAAATGCCTCTTTATCAGATGGCATCTTTTGGTGGTAAAAACACCATTCTTGTAAATAACCCTCGTGGTGAATACAAGTGGCAAACACCTATCGTACAAGATCTTCCTTACATTACTGAAGACGCTGAACCAGCTGCTTCTGCAAATGTTGGAAAAGATGGTACATCTTTCAAAATTAAAGTAAATAAGCGTTCTTTCGGACATGGTGATATCATCACCTACGACAAGTACAATGGTGCAGAAATGTACGTTACAGCAGAAGATATTCTTCCTACTGGTGATGGATTCCTCTACACCGTTCAGCTTGTAAACAACGACAACCAAAAAGGTCTTGACAAAAATTTTGTTAAGCCTGGCACGAAGTTGTTCCGTAAAGGTTCTGCACGTGGTGAATACGGTGAGCGTTTCTCTGACATTGGAGAATTGAGTACTGGATTCCGTGAGTTCTATAACTACGTAGGTGGTGCTGAAGCTCACGTACACTACAGTGTATCTAGCCGCGCTGACTTGATGATGAAAGGTGGTATGCAAGCTGATGGTAGCGTACCTGTAACTGAAATCTGGCGTTCATTCGATAAGAATATTGATCCCGCGATCACTTCTATCGATGCTATGGTTTCTAAAATGGGTAAAGACTACATCAAGCGTGCTTACGAGAGCGGTACTTTGTCTCGTTCTTTCGTAACTAACTTGGAAGCAGCTCACTTGACTAAAATTGCAACTGACATCGAAACCTACTTGATGTGGGGACAAGGTGGACGTGTGAAGCAAGATGGTCCAGATGATATCCGTTTGTCAGTAGGTCTTTGGAAGCAGTTGGATAACTCTTTCAAGCGTATCTACAACAAAGGTTCTTTCAATCTTGAGCTTTTCCGTAGCGAAATCTTCAACTTCTACAATGGTAAAGTTGAATTTAAAGGACCAGATCCTAAACGTCAAATCATCGTACAAACAGGTATGGCTGGTATGAAGATGGTTAACGAAGCAATTAAGAAAGAAGCATTGAGTGCAGGTCTTGTGGTACAAGCTTCTGATATCGGTGCAATCACTGGTCAAGGACTAGATCTGAATTTCGGATTTGCCTTCACTAGCTACACAATTCCTTTCTTAGCAAACGTAAAGTTTGTGTTGAACCCTGCTTTTGACAATGTTCACACTAACGATATTGAGAATCCTATCATTGATGGTTTCCCTCTGTCTAGCTACAACTTTATTGTATTTGATATCACTGATAACACGAACGACAACATCTTCTTGTTGAAGTTGCAGTGGGATAGTGAATTGAAATGGTTCTACCAGAACGGTACTATGGACTATATGGGACGTACTCAAGGTTTCTCTTCTAGCGGAAACTTTAACGGATACCGTGTGTTCATGACTCAAACGATGCCTGCTTTGTGGGTAAAAGACCCGACCAAAGTATTGAAGATCGTTATGAGAAACCCGATCACTGGTGGTTCTTTCTAAGAATAACCTATAACAAATCTGGGGGTAACCATTCCCCCAGTTTTTGTTTTTTTACAATCTTCCACCTCCTCGATGTCGGTTAAGTCCGACGACTCACCTGGGGCAACCCAGGTTCCTTCTGAGAAGTAACAACCTTGTCGTGGTTCAGAAGCTTTAAACTAATAGTTACAAAACATAAACCAACAAAAACCAAGTATGGAAACAATGATTGAGAAACACAATTCTCTGAAGAGAAGTAGCACAATTGCTATTCGACCTTATGTAGACAATGGCTCATCTAATATGGGTCTAGAGCGTTACAGCATGTCACTGTTTGAAGGAGTATTTCACGAAGAACAGTTAGCGTGTTTAGAAAATAACGGTATTAAACGTTATGTAACAGGTCTAAACGAATATGCTCCTGAGCTTAAAAAATTGGATGAAGATGAGCGTAATGCTGCAATTCGAGAAATTAGAAAAATTGTAAGCACTCTGGAAAAAGAGCTTGCATCAAACGAAGTGGATCCTGAAGACAAAGAGTTTTGGAATAAAGTAAAACTTCTAAAACCGACAAATGATGAATTCTGGAGCAGAATTGTCCTTCGTTGTGGAAATGAACCTGTTTTCTTAGATCCTTCAAAAGATGCATATGACTTGATTAAGTTGCGTGCAATTGAAGCGGGTGGGTTTTCAATCATTGCTAAAAGTCTTGAAGACGCTCGCAATCGTGCTGTACCCCCTAAGTTTTACTTAGACAAGTATGAAGAAACAGCAGCTATTAAGACTGAAGTTAAAAAAGTTAGAAATAAAGCGCTTGCAGAACTTCAAAAGCTTTATGATAAGAACGCAAATAAGCTGTTCTATGTATGTAAGGTTGTGGATGCAAGTTCTACTCAATATCGTAAGAGTACACCAATTGATGTAATGTATGATAACATGGACAAATACATTAATGGTGAATCGGTCGAAAGAGACAAGCGTAAAACCGCAGAACGCTTTTTAGAAATCTGCAGTTTGGATATGGAAACATTAAAACTGCGTTCTATTGTAAAAGATGGGACATTCTATAAGCTTCTTGCAACTAGAGCGGATGGTTATATCTATCATATGAGCAGTAGCACAATGTTAGGTAAGAATCCTTCTGAAATTGTAGAGTATCTGAAGAATCCTTTAAACGAAGAAATTCTAGCGGATCTTACAAGAACTGTAGAAAAATATTGGAATAGTTAAATGCTGAAGAGTAAATGAACAACAACCTGTTACAAATCAAGTTTAAAGAGCGATTAAATAAACTCGCTTCTCTTGATTATGACAACTTGGAATGCTGGCAGATTGTTGAAGCTTTCAACAAAGCTCAGCTAGAATGGGTGCGTAGACAAGTTGCTGGTACTAACATACGTAAACAAGGAGATGAAGCATCTAAGATCATGATTGATGATTTGCAAATTCTTGTTAGTGAAGCGCTTTTAACGGGATCAGATTATGAAACATATTTTGAAACCGATAAATTACCTGCAAACTATCTGTACTTTAAACGTATGACAGCAATTGCAAAAGATAAATGCTGTCCTTCAAGACCTATTGTTGTTTATTTAGCTGAAGTTGGAGATGTTGACAACCTTTTATATGACGCATTTAGAAAACCGTCATTTGAATGGGGTGAAACTTTTTGCACGATGGGAAACAATCGTTGCAGAGTTTATACCAGCACAACATTTGATATTGAAAAAGCAACTTTGACTTACTACAGATTACCACGCACAATTAATTTTGATGGTTGTGTAAATATTTCAACCGGTGCAGTTGGTACAAATGTAGAGTCAGAATTTAAAGATGACATTGTTGAAATCATTATTGATGAAGCAGTTGCAATCCTTGCTGGAGATATCGAAAACTTTAGTCAGTATCAAAGAAATAAATCAAACGCTCAAGCTAATTCATAATGTTACAAAAAACCATCAAACGTCTATCTAGTACTCACGGCGAGTTTTTGGGTAGCTTATTTGGTTTAAGAGATCAAATTCATTTGATTCATCTTTCAACAAGAAGCTATTCAGAGCATAAAGCTCTTGACGAGTTTTATTTAGGACTACTAGATTTAATTGACAGCTTGGCTGAAGGTATTCAAGGTATTCACGGACTGCAAGAAATATCTATACCAGCATCCCCTCAATCAACAGATTCTGTAGAAATTTTAACCGAATTCTACAAAATGTTGCAAGAAAAGCGTATATTATATAGTGAAGGGTGGGTGCAAAATCAAATTGACGAGATATCTCAACTGATAGCGCAAACACTCTATAAATTAAAGTTCTTAAAATAATCTTTTAACCCTAAATCTTTTAAAAAATGGCTTACTTTCCCCATGCATTCCAAAAAGTACTAGTTGGTACTCAAGGATTCAAAAGTTCGAGCACTTCCGAGCACGTTGTGACTTTGGAATCTCACCCTGGTAAAGTGTCTGTTATAGACGCTAAATCCAATGCTATTCAGGATCTTACTGCAGCTCCTGTTACAAAATTGTTTTACCTTGCTCAAGGTAGCTTCCACGTATCGGACAAAATTGGTCCTTTTCATGGTGGCTACAAAGAGTCTGTAAAGACAAAAGGTATTAACCCTAAGTTTGTCAGCAAGTTCTACTATGTAGCTCCTGCTCAACCTGTTAATCAAATCATCACTGTTGGTGAGAATGATTACTGCACTATTCCTTGCAAAAAGACTGTACGTCTTCGTTTGGATGTAAAAGGTTCACCCGCGCTTCGTTTCTTGACTCACAATGTCTACAAGACTTTGGATAGCTACACTGGTTGTTGCGATTCCTCTAACACTCCTGTAGGTGTTGAGACTGTATTTGAAGCTTGGGCTGCTGAGATTGCTGGAGATCCTATCTTGAGCAAATTTATCTCTGCTGCTGTATTGTACATCACTAAGAACTCTTCAGGTGTTGTAATTGGAACTTCTACTACCAAGACTTCTGGTTGGATTGCACTTCCTGCTGCTGAAAAAGCTGCTAAATTGCAATTGACTGGTGCTTATGTAGATACCAAATTTGGTGACTGTTCTTTCTCTCCAATGGATCATGTAGAACTTGAACCAATTCAAATCTACGCTTCTGCTTTGGAAGATAATGGTGATCCTTGTGCTAGTAACTGTTTCTCAGTAGCTCAAGTACAAGCTGCTGCTCAAGGTAAAGGTTTTGGAGAAACTATTCTTCGCGAACTTATCCTTAGCAAGCGTTACGAGCAAGAGCCTTTCCAAACTGATGCTCGTTTGCGTGAAGTATTGGATGACACCACTCTTGGTAGTATCAGCCGTACTGCATTTTGGGGTGCTTACTACATTCTTCACAGTGTGCCTCGTTCTAGCAACCCTAGCGGTATGATGGATGCTGATCAGTACTTGATTAAAGTGATTGTTCCTGCTCCTGATACTGACTTCGAAACATTCGTTGATGCAGCTCTTGCTGCTGCTGGTAATAGTGTTGCTCTAGAAACACTCTAAGGTAAACATATAACCTAAGCAAAAGGGAGAGCGAGAGCAAAAAACTCTCCTCTCCTTTTTTGCTTTATGGAGACTTTTTTGTAAATTTTATTGTAGAGGTACATGTTATGGCAATCAAACATTATTTAGCATTAGATATTCCAGAAACTGCAGTTCCAACGATACTGCGCATTGTAGATGCGTCTGTATACGGACAGGGACTACCGGTTGAGTGTCCTCGTTTAGATATATATCTTCCAGGATTTCAGGAACCTGTATTTATTTCACAAGGACTAACCCCTGGATTTTCAAAAAATATTAGTGGTATAGACTTAGGTCTACAGCATCCACAGTCCGAAACCCTTATTGGTTTACCTGACGGACTTTATAAAATCAGGTATTCTATCAGCCCTAATGAAAAAGTATTTGTAGAATACTATCATTTAAGAACTACAAAGATCATGAATGCATATGCTGCAGAACTTTGTAGACTTCAGTTAGAAAAATGCGAACCTACAGCAGAGCTTCATAAGAAACTACATGATCTAAGATATATTAAGTTATACTTAGATGGTGCTAAAGCTAAAGCAGAGCAATGTCATGCGCCTGCACAAGCAATTGATATGATGACTTATGCTGAAAAGCTTTTGAGTAAATATCACAGTGGTTGCTGCATTTCGTGTGGTACACCATATACAAGAAGTTGTAATTGTCACTAAAACCAAAGAATATGAGTAACAACACTTGTGCTAATTGTGGAGCAAAAATAACTTGTGGATGCCAAGTCAAAATAGCATCTGATGGAACAAAATGTTGCTCTCAGTGTATTGCGCAGTATGAAGAATCTTTAAAGAAAAAATGAGCGAAGTTCGAGAACATATAGACGGATTATTTGCTGACGCTGTTTATAAAGCGTTTAAAGCAAAACGTTATGGTATAAAGTCTTGTCCTAAGCCATTAGAGATTGATCATTTAGCAGATATTCGAGAAGTCTACAAACGTGTAACAGAACTTGACAGAAATGAAATGAAGCTTGCAACTTCTTGCTGCACGTTAAACAAAATTACCGAGCATATAAAGACACTATAAGAATGAAACCTGTAAAGAACAATACAACCCCTGGATGCTCCGCTGTATCATCACAATGTGTGATATGGCAGGGTCCAGATATTCCTTGCATCAATCTTTGCAAAGGGGATACAATTGACGATGTAGTTTACAAACTTGCTTCGATTCTTTGTGAATCTACAAGTGGTATAATTGATGTTACGTCATTAGACTTTAAATGTTTAGTTGAGCAATATCAATCTGACCCTCAAACTCTTCTTCAAGTTTTACAACTTTTAATTGATAAGGTTTGTTCTTTAGAAGACCTTATTGGTGATGGTAATGGTGGAGGACCTATTTCAGGTAATGTACAGTTACCACCTTGTCTTCGTTACACTAATAACGACGGTGATTTTATAGAGTATCTTGAGCATACTGCATATAGTAGAAAGCTTGCAGCGGAAATTTGTACGATTATTGGAAATATTGCAGCTCATAATACTCGTATTACAAATCTTGAGACACGTGTAACAACATTAGAAAATAATTCTGGTGGAGGTGGTTCTACATCAATTACAGTAACCCCTCAATGCACGGGTACTCCCGGTACACCTACAACAATCCAAAATGCTTTTCTAAACTTGGAAGATGCATTTTGTGATTTAAGAACTGCAACAGGAACACCTACACAGATTCTTCAAGCTCTTGCAAAACAATGCAATAATCTTGGTAGTCAATTTCAATTGTCAGGTAATGGTGTAGCTGTTATGTCACAGTTGCCTGGCTGGGTTAACAATCCAACATCTGTTGCAGATACCATTAACAATATTTGGTTGACTTTATGCGATATCAGAGATAGAGTTGATGATCTTGGTGTAGTAACTTCTGTAAAATGTACAGATCTTGTAATTGATTTTCTGTTAACAGTTAATCAGCAAAGAACTAATGCTTCTTTGATATTTGCAGGATTATCTACTATTCCTAGTGGATTAACTGAGCAATCAGGAACTAAAGTTAGAATTTCTTGGAATAATGGGGTAAGCTATGTCGATGTTCCATTTACTTTAGGAAACTTTGCATCACCTGATGGTGGTCCATTTGAAATAAATCTTGCGTCACTTACTCCAGATGTACCTCAAGATCAAAATTTAACATTTACTGTGACTACAACATATAGTGGTTCAGGATTAACATGTTCTAAAACAGCGGTTAAAACATCAACATTTACTTGTAATAAACCAGCTGTAAGTACTGTGACTTTGGTACAAGCTACCGCCAGCACAATTGAAGTTGTTTGGGTAGCTCCTACAACAGGAACTACACCTATAGTATCATATACTGTTGTCCTGAAAAATAACTCTGGAACAATAACTTATCAAACCGCACAAACAAGTACAAATCAGTACACATTTAGTGGATTAAATGCATCTAGCTCTTACAGAGTAGATGTTACTGTAAACTACGAATGTGGAAGTTCTTCTGTTACAAGTGGTTTATTTAGCACACTTTCTGGTGGTGGTACAACATTTTTTTATTACCAAGTACAAAAATGTTGTGGTAGCGGTTCATCAATTCTAAATGTTAGAAGTAACAGCCAATTAACTGTTGGTCAAGGTGTTAGCATTTCAGGTTCACCCAATCTTCCATTTGCATGGGATGTAATTGGCACATCTTCACAAATTGTATCAGCACCTGTAGTTCTTGCAACTTATCCTGATTGTCAAGCTGCAATTGACGCTCTAGGTGATCCGTGTGAAAGTGATGGTGGTGGCGGTGGAGGTCAGCTTTAAAAATATAAATTTTAGATAAAAAATGTACCCTAACGACTATTGTGACCCTTGTCAACAAACAGTACCTCCGGTAACTGTACCACCTCCACCAGTATGTGCTGGGGAACCGTGTGTTGAATTATATAAAGATGATTGTGTTCTTTATACAGGACCTAATTTTCCCTGCCTAAATGTAACAACAAATGAGCGGCTTGAAAGTGTTTTAATTAAAATTATGACAAAGCTTTCTCAGTGTTGTTGTGATGATATACCTGTTCCTGTAGATTGTGTTGTATCTGAATGGGGTCCGTGGTCTGAATGTGTACAAGGTGTTCAAACAAGAACAAGGACAGTAGTTACACCT
>Ga0194115_10000409_pt1 | contig 64434 bp, 76 predicted proteins | sample TA2MahsurfametaG_3_FD_148656 | JGI IMG/M metagenome (GOLD analysis project Ga0194115, IMG submission 148656) | Freshwater microbial communities from Lake Tanganyika, Tanzania - TA2015002 Mahale S4 surface | ecosystem: Environmental > Aquatic > Freshwater > Lake | place: Tanzania: Lake... | reverse complement strand
GAAGTACACGATTGAAGCCGCTGTAATGACTAACATGGGCGTGTCAGTCGGATCGCAAGATATGATCGTGAATGAAAACATCACGCTCATGTTTGCCAACATGAAGTGCGATAAAGCTTAAGGCTAAATCTACGCTGGAAGTAAATTCCGGAATTTAGGAGGCTGGCTCGGCCCTGCCGGGCCAGCCTTTCTTATTTGAGCTAAAAGCTCCAAACGCACCGTAAGGTGAGATAAATATGAGCATAAATCATGGCGCAAATGCCAACAGTAAACCTGCGGTCTATAATGAACGCAGTCTTGGCGTTCTACCAAGCGATCAAGGTCAGATTCATGACCTTATGGTAGCACATGAATCGCAGGATTCTTGGACCCAGTTAATGACTGGGGGTCAGGTAAGCGATACGCATCTCAGCGCAGCAATGCAACAAGCCAACATTTCGGAGGATACTCCGTTACGTGTTGGTCGTGTTGTTTTAGCGATGCCATACATTCATTGTTACAAGATTCAACTGACAGGTCGTCAGGGCTCTTGCATTGCTACCGCGGCAGCGCGTAATTCTCATAGTCCCTTAGGGGTTAAAGCAGGCGATGCTATTCCTCCAAACTCATCTGTTTTAGTTTGGAAACCTGCAAATGCTGGGCTAGCTTACATCATTGCAGTACTTCCGCATCCGACTGTGACAGACTTGTTTAACGCGTCGGACATGATACAGCAAGGCGGTAACTCAGGACCTAAAAAGGTAGAAGCTTACCGCAATATTCCAAAAGCAACGGCCGCAGCTCACGGTTGGGTTTCTCAGTCTTGCGGTCGACCGATGGATGGAGCATTAGGTGAATATGTGCGAATGTCAGAGACCGGCATCGGTCTGTTGATTGATTCGTTTCAGGCTTATCTTCGAGCAAACGAGGCTTGCGGTTTATGGTTAAACTACTTTGATAGTTATGCCAAGCTGGCTGGTCTATCGCTTCAAATTCAATCTTACTGCGAACATGTAACGCAGCAGTACGACGAAGGTGAACTTCTTTCTTTCCGAGGATACGCGACTTATCCTTGGGAAGCTGTAGGGATGTACGGCTTTGGCGAAAAATTCACAAAAGAAAATGAAGCAAAAAAAGTACAGCTTGACAGAGAATTTCCGTTTGCCAAAGAAGACCTTGAAAATCAAGATATTTCTCCCGTCTATCGATTATCCGATTATACCGGGTACTTAGGTCAGGGCTTTAATCGTACGTTAGTTAAGCCTGCGAAAGAGGATGGACCAAGGTTACGAACCAACACAGATAAAGAAAAAGACATTGGCCTGTTCAATGAATTTTTGACTTTAGACGGCAGTTACGGAATTCGTTCCGCCAAGCAAATTTTATTTGCTAAGTATCCTGTAATACCTAGCCCAACACGTAAGCGTCTAGCCGAAGATGCAAAGGGCGACGATCTATCTGTCCAGAACGATTACCGCTTCAGTGGTTTGTACGGTTCTGGACGAAAGCACAAGGTGCTTGAATGGAACGATGCCGCTGTAAGTCTAACTCCGAACATGCTTCGTCCTGCGGGCGTTATTGACTTGCTGACGCGGCATTTTAACTGGAAAAGTACACACCCGTTTTATTACCACACCAAAGACTATGCTTATCCTGAAGAAGGCGATAATGATAGTCCGCTAAATGAGGTCAAGTTTTACCGCGGAAATATGAGCCAAGCCTACGTCTCTGTTACACCTCAAAAGTTGAAAATTGACGACAGATACCAAGATGTTAATTACTACAACACTGCTTCATTTTTTACATTGAATGAAGACGGCAGTATCACAATTGCCGACGGTTACGGTTCTCAAATAACCATGGCAGGCGGACAAATACGGCTTGAAGCTGGTGGTGACGTGATGCTTATGTCAGGTTCCCGGGTAGTCACATTGGCGCACGAAGCAATTGTTCGAGCAAAAGGATCTGTTGATGTTTCGTCAAGCGAAGCAGATGTTCGCATTAAAGCTGAACGCAACGTGCAAGTACTCGGCGGTAACAGCGGTAAAGGCACTGTCTTGATTGAGTCTAAAGGTAAGGGCACTAAGCAGGATTACAAGAAGAAAATTGGTGAAGAAATACAGGGCTCAGGTATCGTACTGTTCAGCCGTGGTGGCTCTGTTAATTTGTTAAGTAAAACGGCGTATATTCGGACTGGCGTGGAGTCTCCAGACCCAGACGGCCCTCCAGGCCCAGACGGCTCTCCAAGCCCAGTAGGGTCATCGCCCCAATTTGCAGAAGGTACAGGAGACCTAGTCATTGACTGTGCCAACGGACGTTCGCGTATGGTGTCCTATGCGTTGGGGCACACATTTTTTAACACAGAAGGACTAGGCCTTTGGCATTCTCCTCGCGGACAAGACGAAATTACGATGACGGAATCCAATTACTTAGGTCCAGATTTTTCTAAAATTCACGGACCCACCGTAATGGATAAAGATGTTTGTATTGTTAAAGGCGGCAACTTAGGTGTAGATAGAGGTGTTTATGCCAAAGGCGCGATTTTTGCTCTAAGCTCTATGGCTTGTCGCGGCGGCTTTCCAACTATTGGTGACAGCCAGACAGCTAAAATCCCAGAAGGGGTTAATGCCTTTATTTCGGCTTTTGCTTCGTTTTCAGATAAGATTACGCAAATTGGCACCGGTTTGTTTCCATCGTTTTATCCTGACTTTTACTGGAAAGATAAAGAGCCAGGAAATACTCAGTTACTTGAAAACGAGTTAGGTTTTTCTTATCGCGACGAGTCTAGTCGCGGCTACGCTTACACTTACGGTTCGACAGGGTTTGCGCTACTCGAGTCTCGTTGGCAGCAGCTAGAGCGTACAGGTTTAGCCGAAGCGATGCCGCATGCCTGGACAGAAAAGCCTGTGCAGTATCAGGGTCAGAAACTTTATCCTTGGCCTGGCAAGTTACACTGGGTCGATAATCCTACGATGCTTCAATACGATGGTTTCTTGTTGTTCGGCCCAGACAGAGCCAAGAGCAGATCCGGTCATCGTGAAGAATATGAAGAACCTAAATTCAAAGACTGGAAAAAACGAGTATGTGACGGCAACTACACACTTTAAAAGGAAACGAGAATGGATCTAAACAAAATAACTGACGAGGAAAAAAATCTTCTCGCAGAAATTGCGCAAGCGAAAGGCAAAACGCTGGAGGACTTGCTTATTGAGCTTGGTCATATCAAGCCACCGCAACCTGACACTAAAGTAGAATTCAAAGGTCAGGCTGTTGTAGTGGAACCGGTAGCTGAGGTATCGCTAGAGCCTACTCCTGCGCCGGTATTGCCGGTAGGTGACAATAACATTCCTAACTTTGAAGAAACAATTCAACCTGAGTTTGAACCGCCACCTGCCCCGGAACAGCCGCAACAAGCGGACGAAGGTGAAGCCGCGGCTCAAGAGCTGAAGCCAGGGACTTTACGGCAGATTTGCGTACAGTGCGGCTGGGATCAAGAACGCCCAACTATTCCGGAGCCGGAACACCAAGACAAGATTGCATTTCTCCAGGCGGTGTTAGGTCAAAAAGTGTTCAGCAAGCGATTTGCAATTTTTGGCGGACACTTACGTCTGACTTTCCGAACGCTAACAATTCGAGAAATTGATGCGCTATACCAGGAAACGTTTCGTGCTCAAAAGGCAGGACTGATATCTACCGCCGTTGACTATTACGAGTATCTAAACCGCTTGCGGCTTTATCTTCAGTTGACTTCTATGTCATCTGCGCAAACTGCTATGCAGATCAAACTTCCGGAAGGTTTGACACCTGAAACACATCCAGAGGCTAACAGCTACTGGGAAAAGCACTTGCGTGATGCTGGTGTTTTTAAGGAACCTGATGCTGCAAATCCTGATGTTCCGACGTTGTTGCTACAGATCCAAGATTTCATACTGACAAATGTTTTGAAAACCGAACATTTACAAAGAACGGTTACTCATACCTGTAACAAATTCAATCAACTAGTTGTCAAATTAGAGGCATGTGTTGACAACCCAAATTTTTGGAACGAGACCGAGCCGCGGCACTAACACTACGTTCGGCGGTGCTCGGCATCATCGACTATCGAGATGCTGATTGGCACAGTCCGATGTGGTGGAAGCGATGGAGATACCTGATTAGAACACTTGACGAGAAAAGTTATGAAAAACTTCTTGGCGACATGTTCCAATTTCAGTTAGCTCTGGTCTCAAATCCACGTATCTCAGCCGATGACTTTAGTGCTACACAAAAAGAAGCAAAGGAAATTTTTGCAGACATGGAAGGTTGTTTACGGCCTTGGCATGGACGTAGTCGCGAAGAACGTAAGCAACAACAAAACCAGATTGTCCGAGAACTATGGCAAGAGATGGCAGGTTTTGATCTTTCAGATAAATTGGCAGTAGCTAAATGGGCTGAAGAAATCAAAAATTTAACTAGCGCCAGCGCTGAAGCCTTCGCAAAGTCAAAACAAGAAGAGAAAGATCGGCAAGAAGCTTTTCGTCGCAAGGCAGAAGAAATTCGATTGAAACGATTTAACCAGCAGGGACGCAAACAATGATGGATCCATTCCAACTGCAAATGATGCAAGAAGCGTCTAGGGTTGGCACGCCAGGAATGTTTCCAGGGCTTTATGCTCCCGCAACAACCGGTGGAGCCAACATGCTGATGCAGATGGCGCAGACAGCTTACGCTCCTCCCATAGCTGGAAATACGTTACCGGATGTCTCGCCAATTGCTCCGTTAAATTTGCAGCAGTACGGGTTGCTTGGCACACTTGCCCATATTGCCGGTAATGTTGCGCTTACTGGTACGATGCAGCAACAAGGGATACTGCCTATAGGTAATGCCGGTTCGTACATGCAGGCGTATCGAACGCGAGAGCATTTGAATATGCGACAGCAAGTGGCGCAGGCAGTTTCTTCGCAAGACACCGAAGGAATTTACAGAACGCTTCGCGGAGCCGCAGCTATGGCAGGCATGCCATTTAACCGCGAACAACAAGCCGCGGCTAGAAATTTTGCAGCAACAGCAGCAGGATACATGCCTAATTTAGCTATGTTTGCCCCTGAATTTGCGGATGCGATTGCAGGTGAACGAGGTAGCGTTCAGGCAATGGCGTCACAAATGCTTGAGACTAATCGTTATCGAGTAGACCCCGTCACAGGGCGCATGGGTTACGGTGTAGCTGCTAACCGAGACATGGTGGAACAGGTTTTTGGAACCATGTTTGCAGATGACAACATGGCTCGCATGCAAGGCTTGCGAGCAGGTGATGTTGGTCAGATGTATCGACAACTAGCGCCTGAAGGTTTAGTTGGACCTCGCGGTGGGTTACGAGCCAGGACAATTGAAACATTACAACGTGCTCGTGACGAGGGTGTCGATCTAACGGCAATAGCTAACGAGCAAGGAGTTAAGCTAGGTGCTAATCAAAATCTTGAGTCACTCTCTAACCAAGATTTGATGAATCTACGACAAAACAAAGGTATTCAGTCAAGGTTGACACAATCAGATGCACGTCAAATCACAGATCAGCTTCAAGGTTATGTGTCTTCCATCTCTGCTATGCGTGAAGTATTCGGTGAGAATGGAAATCCTAATGCTCCTGTTCCACAACTGATCAATGCGTTGAAAGCGTTAACATCAGGGCAGATGCAAAAGTTTGACGCTAATCAATTAAACACAATGGTTCGAGACATGCAGGCCATGAGCCAGATGTCTGGTAAAAGTATTGACCAGTTACTGATGATGAATCAGGCAGCTAACGCAGCCAATACTCAAATCCTTGGACAGCATGGTGTTCACTTTAATCAGGCTGCAACAAATGTCGGTGTGACTACAGGTATGGCTTTTTCTGAAAGCGGCGGAGCCACCGGTTTTGGAGCTCTATCCAGAGAGCAAGCAGAGCAAACTGCAATGAATATGTTTAGCCGCGGTATGGGTTCTCAAATGGCAAACGCGTTAGGTGCATTAACCCGTATCGAAGAAGCTGGCGGATTTGCAGATAACGCAGCTGGTCGCGAAATGAAAGCAGTTTTAGCTGCTTCTGATGCGGGCGCTGCAACTTACACTTTCATGGATGACGCCGGAAATGCAGTTACGCGACAAACACCAACTCGTGAAGAAGAGTTTCGAGCAATTATAGGTCGTGGTGCTATTTCAGGTATGGGTGCCGGTGAATTCAATCAGATGCTCATGCAACGTACCTCAAACATCCGAGCATTAGCTACAAATCAAGAACGACAAATGGCAGCATATCGTCAGCAGCCGCATGAAATTACTCGACAATTGGAAAAGGAAACGGCAAACGTACTACTTACCAACGACGAAATTGAAAGGCAGTTCGCAGACTCAAACGATCAAAGACGTGTAGCTAAAGCATTGGGACGTACCGCTACTGCTGCATTTGATGATTTAACGATGGAGCAGTTGCAAGATCCAAAACAAAGAAATCAAATAGTTGCTGAAGCATTAATGGCAGAAGCAGCTAGCCAAGGCATGATACTTGAAGAAAAAGATGCTTTGAACATGGCAGCTATTAGTTTTGGTCAGCGCGAAAACACATTAGGTAAGTTTGAGTATAACGCTACTAGTTACGCACAGGTCAACAGCAAAACCGTTCGTGAAAGTCGGGCAGAAAAGCAGGCAATTGTAGCAGCACAGGCTGGCCTGAACGAAGCCATGTCTGGTATGGGACCGAAGGGCGGTATTATTCAACGGTTGTTTACGGCACTACAAAAACAAGGTGATCGAGGTACAACCGCAGACATAAGTACATTGTTAGGCGATATGTTTGCTGCGGATATGGCTCAAGCAGCAGAAAAGCTTACGCCTGTAATGCGAGAAGTAAAAGAACAAGAAGACAAGGTTGAAAATCTTACAGCACAACTGGAAGGTGCAGACCCTGCTAAGCGAGCTGAGCTTCAACTTCAAATTACAGAGGAGAACAAAAAACTTACCGCTAAGGTTGCACAGACGCGCGATGTTGCAACAAGCTTGGGGCTGATAGATCAGGAAAACACATATAACAAAGCAGATGTTGCGGAAGGAAATAGAGCAGCAAATGAACTCGAACAGCTTAATCGAATGAGCCAAGTTCGTGCTATGTCTGTGACCGGAACAGTAAGTGACGAAGAGCGACTAGCCGCAACTAAGACCAAAGTAACAGACGCAGACCTTAGGACTTTAGCGGTTGCAGATCGGCAAAAAGCCTTAGCAGAAGCCGATAAAGCGGCTGAGAACGTCATGTCGCCAGAGGCAAAAGAAGTCTACGATGCGGCTATTCGGGAAGGAAGTACTCCCGAAAAAGCTCGTGCACTAGTGCGAGAAAAGCTTCGAGCCGGTGTAAGTACGGTAGAGGAAATTGCAGCCAAAAAACGAGAAGCATTAGGTGAGAATGTAACTGTTGCTGATCTGGCTGATGCTGAAAGTGTTGACACAATAATTCGCAGCCGCCGAGCTAATATTGATATGGTTCCGACCGATCAGCAATTGAAGGATCGAGTCGATGAATTTCGCAGTCGAGGCGAAGGTCAAGCAAAAAAGACGCAAGAAGAAATTGACAAGTTAAATGAGACGGAAAAGCGAGATTACTTGAAGACAGAGCGTCAGCTCGAAAATCAAGCCGAAGATCAGTTGTTAGCTGAAAACCAATTGCGTGCGTTGGGACAACTTGGTGAGAAGGAAACACTGCTCACTGATCCGGCAAAAATGGCTTCCTTGCCCGCTGAATTACGCAATAAGCTTGCTGCAGTAAAGCCAGAAGAGCGAGCTAATCTTGTTTTTAAATACCTTGATCAACAGCAGCAACAGCAGTTTTATGGGGTTGATGCGGCTGACATTGAAAAGAAACGAGAGATAGCGCGTGCTTTTTTGCGGCAGTCCGAAGGGATAGAGCAAATGAAAGTAACAGAACAGAACTTGGCTGTACTTACAGACAAGCGACGTGAGTATTTGTCTGACGATAAAGTTATCGCACGTGGCGGTGCTCGAGGCATGTTGGCTGTAACGCAAAGCCAACAAGCAGAAGAAGAGCTTCAAACGTTAGCAAATCGTTATTACGGCAGTAGTGTGGGAAGTATGCTTGTGTCGGGCGGCGTGGCCATGACAGACGAAGGTATTGTTAAAGCAAACGAAGAGTTTAGAGATTTAACGACCGAACAAAAAGATAAGATTGCGGCAAGGTTGAAAGCTGAAGGGATTGACGTTGGTGATAGCGCTAATTTGACTGAAGCTAATTACAGAAACTACATAGCGCTGCAAGCTAAAGATGCTAAAGACACCATGACTTCGGCGCATAAAACTATGGGCGGAGCTGCGGATCAAACATATGCCAATCTGTTGAAACCTACGGAAGCGGTACAAGAAAAAGCAAACCGACTGTTTGAAGGAACTGCTACTGAAGAACAAGCAGCAGGCCTTCAGGCACTTGAATCAGCGGCATCTCTTAGTGACGTTAAACTTGACGAGTCTGGTCTTGATCTTAAAGACCTTTCAGCTCGTATTGCTGCTGGAGAAAAGATTGATACAAGCCAGATGTCACCAGAAAACAAAAAACTGGTTGAAATGGCTGAAGGTATGAAGGGACTAACTGGGCTGACAAAAGAACAGCTAGGTTCTCTGGAAACGATGGCTAAAGCAGATACACGTGATGACAAGGACGCTGCAACACGTCTTGGAGTATCTGAAGAAGACTATAAGAAAATGGTACGCGGTGAAAAGGACATTGATCCTAACCTCCGAATGTTCGACAGTACGGAGGAATTGAAAAATGCGAGAGATGAAAACAACAAGCTTTACGCAGATAAGCATAAACTTAAACGCGCAGAAGAAGATGCGTTAAAAGCTATGCCACTGGATTCCAACGCGCAGACACAAGTAGAACTTAGTCGTGCTGCGATCAAAGCAGGCGAGGAGAAAAAAGCCGAACGCATGAAAGCTCTGGGACTGGATAGCTCTAAAAAAGAAGACGTTGCAATCTACCACACTCGATTAGATAACCAAGGGCAAGTTGAACTACTTGAGAAGCGACGAACAGAGTACATGGCGCAGCAAGACTCTATGCTTGCTTCTGGTATGAGCGAAAAACAGATTGACGAAAAGTTAGAAACCATGCGGCAGCTTGAAGAAAAGGTACAGCAAGAAGCACAGGAAGCAAGAGAAAAAGATCTGGGCAATGAAAGCCTAAACAAACTGGCAGACGATTTAGGCTTAACTACAAAAGAAGATCGTCAAGCGTTTAGAGATAAGGTCAATCTTGGCGGTAAGAGTAACGAGAGAAATCTGCAAATGGTTTCTAACGTACTAGAGCAAGTCGGCAAGATTGATGCATCTACAAAGGACAAAGATGGAAATCTACTGTTTGAAAAGGGTATGAGTAAAGGTGACAGACTCAATCAAATTACTGATGAGTATGCTGCAACTAAAACTGTTGAAGACAAAAAAGCACTAGCGAAGAAGTATGGCTTAGACGAACAGCAGCTTGAGCGAATGATGAAGCAAACAGAGTTCTTGGACTTGGCGGGTGAAAACAAGTTTGACACCAAGCGACTTGAAGAAGGGTTGAAATCTGTTAGCGGCCGTAACGTTGAAGAAGAAGTCAAAAAAGAAGAAGAGCGAACCATGCGTTTGACCGGTACAATTGAAGTCAGAGGGGACATTACCGGCGTAGCTAATGTTGGCGAACTTTCAGGTGTCTACCCTTCGAGGTAAATAAGGAACCAAAATGCCTGTAGTATTTTCACAAAACGCTGGAAGAGTTAGCGCGGTTACAGACGAAGTAGCTGCCGGTTCGATATCTCTTGGAAGAGTTGAAGGAGATGAGGAAATTAGCTACGTCTTACAAAAGACAATTATTACTCGAATAGGCCTATCTGCCGCAGGTAACTTTCAATTTTTGCATACTGTTGGAAACGATGTGTATGTTTATGTTTTTGGCGATCGCATGGGGCAAATTGTGCTACACGGTTTAAGCTTTGCTCAAGCTTGTCCTCAAGCCGTACGGGGAGCACAAAATACGCAACAAGCATTTATAGGGGCGCAAGATTCAAAACACGGTTTTCAGCTTCTTTATGAATGGTACAAAAGGAATAGAATTGCGGCGCGTAAGTTACCGATAACTGCAACTATTGGTTTAGACTCATCTTTTGAAGGTTTTTTGACTGCGCTTAGTGGTGATGTACAAGACCCACTGCATCGTACTATTCAGTTCCAATTGACTCTTGCGACGCTGCCTGGAGTTTGACGAGGATTTATATGTTCAATCATGCTCGTACGTTACTCGTAAATCTGTCAGGTACTAGCGGTTATTTTCCAGATTATCCTGGAGATGAATTGATTCCTGCTGATTATGCTCAAATAGAGTTACCGACTTACTTGGATATTTTTCGCATGCGTTTGTTTGGCGCTAGCCCCGATAGGGCTATGCTGAATTACAGAACAGCCCAGCTTCTACAACTAATTGCAGCGACTGAATTGCAATATTATGTGTCAGCGTTAGATCCAAGATTGACCTACGATGTTTCGCGTGACTTGATTCACGAAAATTTGTTTCAACCCAGAATAAAACGTACACAAGGAACGGGGCAACTTACCTTACTTGGCAGCACAATATCGCCAGACGCTAGCGGGCAGTCTATGTACCAGTTTCAAGTGGAGATTGCAGACGGAGATGTTACCGTACAACGCTTAAGTTTTCCTGCGACAACAACCACTGAACCTGTTGTGCTGACAAACAGCTTGAGTCAAATAATCGCATTACCTTATTCTGGGTACAGCTTTCGAGTTAACACAGTTAATCCAGCACGTTGGGCTATCCGCGGATTTTTACGTCCGACCTTTTCATTAGGAGAGATAGCTCAAGGGTTACGCAGCATTGGTGAACCTTACTTATTGCAGCTATTTGGAGTTGCCGATGTAGAGCCTTTTGTCACGTTTCGTAACTGCTGGAACAAACATCCAGAATTTGCTTACCAGCTTGGCGGTTTGGTTTTGGCGCTAATCTATCGAACCGAGGAGTTACGTAATGTCTCAAGCAGGTAGCTGGGCTCTTGTTGATCTATCTGGCAATACAAATGAAATAGGCTTAGTTACTGCAGGCGCTGAGGTTAAGGTTAAAGTAGCTGGATTTTTTTTGCCTGCATCACAAATAAGCATTACGTACGGCCTTAATGATATTCCAACAGCTAGTGCTCAAATCGCTTTAGGTCGAGATGCGCGGACACAAAGCGATTCTTCTGTCTATAAGATAGTAAACTTGATTAAACAAATGGCAGAAGCTGAAATTTTGGTGAGCGGTGCGCTGGGTGACTTTGATACCAGTGGGACTGGAGGAGTTAGAAAGCAGTTTCCGCAAGCAAAGGTACAGCAAAAAGCACAGGAAGCAAGAGAAAAAGATCTGGGCAAGGATGCTGTGATTTTCAAAGGATATGTTTCTGGTTTAACTTACAGGCGGTCTGCTGGTCGTGTGACAATGATCGTTAACTTTGTCAATAAACTTTTCGACCTATCAGTCTCTTCTGGTGGTAGTAAAGATGTTGTTCCAGGTGCGCCTCATTCTTTTATGCAAGGAATATTAGAAGCAGGCCCTGGAGGTACATACTATACGACCGCAGAGACTAAACTTAGTCAGGATTTACCGCCACTATTAGAACGCAATTTCAGTAATGCTATTTTAGAGAGTCTACATTGGATTGCCAGCAACAATCAGTTGCAAACTCATGACCAAGGTATTTGGTGTAAAAATGTAGTGACAGGTCCGATAAGTTTAATTGAAGCGAATAATCGGGCTTTGAATGTTATTGAGCAATTCGGTACTTGGGAAGGAATTGCTACGTTTTCTAGTAGCCGTTACATGGCTCCGTATGCTAGTGCTTGTCCTTTATTGTTGTTTAGTAACGGTTATCAATTAGCATCTAAAGTCATTAGCAGTCAGATTGGTAACTCCATAGCCGCTACAAGCATGTGGGGAACGTTAATTTATTCTGTACTTCCTGGTTTTGGTGCTGGCATTATTCCCATGGCTCGTGGGGCTATCTTAGCGCCTGTTCTTCCAATGGCCCGGAAGCATCAGGCTACAATTTTTCCGGGAGACTATGCTGACTTTAACCTAAGTGCACAAAGCCAGAGACCGTTGTACGGTGTAGGTGTCATGGCAAATTACATCATGGGTACATTAACGGACAAAGACCCAAAACAATGCGTTGGTGCTGCTTTTGTTGCGTCAGCTAAAAATGGTCCGCCAGTTACTGACGGTATGTGGCTTTTTGTAAATGCACCACCTTGGTTAGAAGATTTTGCTAACTTTGACCCTAAAGCAGTTACAGGTGATGCTGATGTGACTAAAGTACTTAACGACGTGTCACACGATGCTGTAGGCGTAAATGACATTGCTGTCGACAGAGATATAGGCTCTGAGGTTCCAGAATGGAACACTGGTATGAGCAAATACGCTCAAATGATGTATGCCACTCAAGCTTTGCGCGGTAGAGAAGGAACGCTAGTTGGTAAGCTTAGATTTGATATTGCTCCAGGAACTACGATATTGATTTCTGCAAAAGGTAACCAGCTATCCGCAGGCGTGGATACTTTAGCGACAGACATGCTGGGATTTGTAGCGCGCGTTACAATTTCTATTAACGCAGAACAAGCTTCTGCTGTGACTACTTTTGAACTGACAAATTTGCGGACGGCTAAAGAAAACGAGACTGATCGTTTTTCTCTAGACGAACATCCCTTTTTTGGGCAAAACTATTTCAAGTACGCTCCTATTGTTCCTGAACTTTCTTTACCTCCGGTGGTTTCATGAACGGCGATTACCTTGAAGACGAATACCGTCCGGCATACGAAACCTGGCAACAAAATCAAACGCCAGAAGGTAATGCTGCATTTTTGCAGGCAATTGATCCTGTCGTTCAGAAGGGCATTAAAATGTACGGAGGAGATAGTCCGTTATCGGCTAGTCGCGGACGACTAATGGCGCTAGACGCTATGCGCAAATACGACCCTAAGCGTTCAAGAATACAATCGCACTTGCTTACTCACATGCAAGGCTTGCGTCGCGTAACACAGCAACAGCACAACGTGTTGCGCGTCCCTGAAAAGATTTTGCTCGAAAGTCAGCGATTAAGGGCTTATCAACAAGAATTGGCCGATGAGCTTGGAAGAGAGCCGTCAGATACTGAGCTTTCCAATCGGTTAGGCGTTAGCCCACAGCGGTTAACTAAGATACGAACTTACCAACCTGGCATGACTTCCGGTCAAATTGAAACAATCGACCCGTTGTCTGGCGGCACCGCTGGTAGGTTACCCGGCTTTCACAATGAAGCTTCTGACTTATGGGTTCAAATCGTACATCAAGATCTGAATCCTATAGATCAGAAAATTCTTGAGATGTCTCTCGGACTAAACGGACAATCTAAACGCTCAAATCAAGAAATTGCAAAAGTATTAGGACGATCTCCTGGAGCAATCACTCAAAGAAAAGCACGCATACAGGCGTTACTAAACCAAGAACAAGATCTTTCTCCTTTCATTGCCGAGTAACCAATGACAACACCAGCACTTCCGCCGCCGCCAACGCCAGGATTACAAAAAGCAGTCATTGACAAGAATCTGCAAAAAGTGATTGAACATTTTGCGAAACTAAAGGAAGAAGCATACCTCCAGCGCACTATTAGTGATGCTGTCCCTTGGTTTCGACCGGAAGTTAGTACAGAAGAGGCGACTGAAGGTTCTCATTCTGCGGAAAACACCGCGGACGTAAAAGCCGATCAAGGAAAGCCATCTGACGATAGTACTCCCAAGTGGGAAGGTGCACTACAGACAGAAAAAGACCTAATTGCAATCCATAAGGCTTTTCAAACCGATGAAGCAGAAAAACAGTTGATTGCAGCCTACACGCCCGGAAATGCAGGTAATGTTGGTGATAATGTGGTTCTTCCTTTGCAAATTGATTACATGATGCAAGCAGAAAGAGCATATCGCGCCAGAGTCTCACAAAGTTTTCCAAGAGCTGTGGCTCACGTAGCCAGTCGTGAACGGGGTCATGGACAACCGAACGGTGCGTTTTTAGGTCAAGCTTTGAAATACTTCACAACGCTATTAAAGCAAGGAGCTGATTGATATGGCTAAATTACTTTCAGCTTCTGTGCGTGATTATGCAGGCCGGACGGTTGATTTACTTGCTTTTAATGGAGCTAAAGCCTTAGGAGAGGCACAGCTAATTCCTGCTTTAGTTTTACCGAAACAATCAGGCGCGTTAATTGCAGGCATTCAAAAGTTAGTACAACGTTTCTTATTGGAGTTGCTTACAGAACGTGGTTCATTGGAATATCAACCGGCGCGAGGTACGTTTTTTCTAACCCGAATACGCGCAGGTATAGTTCGCACGTCACAAGACTTGTTCAGCGAATTTTCTCTTGCCGAGCTTGAATTAAAAAACAACTTAATGCTGGAAGAATTAAATACAGATCCGAGCGATGAACGCTACTTAAAAGCTCAGTTGTTGTCTGCATCTCTTTTTGGTGACCAGGCAACATTGAACATTCAAGTAACTAGTCGAGCGGGAGAGTCTCGTACTGTAGTCTATCCGCTCCGCGTTATCGCAATTTGAGGATTTCAACATGGCTTTGACTATTTCTGATTTTGAAGTGCCAGCATTAAATGCACTTAACGCTGAAGATGTCCAACAACTGTTGGACAGGTTGGCGGCTCAGCTTCAAGAGTTGAATCCTGAATTAGATTTGAAACGCGGTGTTTTCAAAGATACCTTGGTTTACTATCATGCCGTGCTTGAAGCTGCTATTCGTACCAACTTGCAACGATATCAGTCTGCTCGCAGCCTCCAGCAAATCCAAGCAGACCCGACTCTTGCTGACGAAGAAGTCGTTAACGAAGTGTTGTCGAATTGGGGTGTAAATAGGAAGCTAGGAACTAAAGCAACTGGTCCAGTGACTATTGAACTAGACGCTGCCCGTTCAGTTACTGTGCCTAATGGAATGACCTTTGAAGCTAATGGGCAAAGCTATACTTCCACGGCAACATTCATTTCTAGAACTTCAGCAAACCAGGTTTCAAGTGATACAGACAGGCTTCTAGTGCAGCTTAGTAATGGAAACTGGGCATTTACTATTACTGTTGAAGCTGTTGACGTAGGTGCAGAAGCAAAGTTAAACGCGGGAGACTTGATTGTTCCTGATCGTTCAATAGCTGGTTACGTCACTAGTTACGCTACTTCCACGTTTACTGACGGCACGAACACTGAAACTAACAGTCAACTGCTGGAAGAGTTGCAACTAGGTATCGCGGCAAAAGCTTTATCTAACCGCACAAACATGCGGGCTTACTTAAGATCTATTCCAGAATTTGAGTCTGTAACTAACCAGTCTATTGTCGGATATGGTGATCCTGAGATGTTGCGGGATCAGCATACAATTTTTCCTATCAGTTTTGGCGGACGGGTTGATTGGTACATTCGAGGACAAGAGGCACTTCAAAGACTGGCGCATACAGTTGTGGCAACCTGCGTTTCCGTTTCTAGTGCGACTAGTGTTTGGCAATTTTCGTTAGACAAAAACGTTTCGCCGGGCTTTTATGAGGTTTCCAGAATACGCAGGCAGGTAGATGCCAACTTAAATTCCGGATTTGAAATCATCCTAGATCAGCGAGGTAATGATCTAACTGGCAATGATTTCATTCCTGACATCATAAACGTGACAGAAGGAGCCTATACTGCTTACCAAACTACAACTATTCGGTTTACCGACACAGCTACACCAACTACCGGATTAGTTGTAGGGGCTACCGCTAGTTACGTGTGCGACATCACTGGTACACCGTTAATCAAGGAAATTCAAGCCTTGGTAAGTAGCCGCGATATTCGAAGTTACGCTGCAGATGCCTTGATAAAAGCGCCGGTGCCTTGTTTTGTGCAGGTAAATCTGGTTATCAATAAAGCGGCGGGTGACGCTGAACCGGACTTAAACGGTATCCGGAATGCAATAGTTGCAGTAATCAATCAAACTGACTTCATCGGCCGACTAGATGGCTCTCGAATCGTAGATGCGATACACAATTTCCTGCAAGATAACCTTTCAGTGACGGATCTTGACATATTTGGGCGTATCCGCAACCCGGATGGCACAGTACAATACCTTAGGGATTCCGATACCATTGTGATTCCGGAACAGCCTGCCAAGATGGTGACGGCAAAGACGGTGCAGTTTTATGCAGAGGCTGCTAATGTGACGGTCAGTGTCGCGTCTACTATCCCGACAGCTAGATAAGACAGGAGGTTAAATTATGACAACAGAGGCTAAAGGACGAGCCGAAGCAGTTCGTTTGTTCAAGAAGAACGGAAGCGACCAAACATCTAGGCAAGAGATGACGTTTGCCGTCAACTATTTGTTATTCTTTGGTTACATCAGTGCCGAACTTATTAAGAATGTCTCGTACGAAGATCTTAAAAAAGGCGTAAAAGCCTTTCAGCGTATGTTTGGACTCAAGGCCGACGGTGTTGTTGACCACAAAACACTTCGAGCAATGGAGTGTCCGCGTTGCGGCTGTCCCGATCACATAGACAAGGGCAACAAAGAGCACCTTAAATTTATTCGCGCGCAGGAAATTACTGCAGAAAAACGCGATCGTTGGAACAAACAGGGGCTGACGTACTATATCGCGCAGCACGTTGAAGGGGTCACAAAAAACGTACAACAACAAATCATTGTTGCCGCTTTTAAGGCCTGGGATGACGTTTGCGGTTTGCACATTTCACCTGCGAAGTCGGCAGCTAAAGCCGATATTGTTATTGCTACTGGACGAGGTCCACAGCATAATTTTGATGGCCGTGGAGGAACGCTGGCTTGGGCTTATTTACCAACAGGCAACGACAATCAACTTACAATGAAGTTTGACCTCGACGAAACTTGGGTAACTCAACCTAAGCAACGAGGGATTCAAATGTTGAATGTTGCTTGTCACGAGTTTGGCCATTTACTGGGCCTGACTCATTCAAAAAAGTTAGGAGCTTTGATGGCTCCTTATTACAACCCCTTTATCGCTGCGCCGCAACAAGATGACGATATTGTGCGCGTACAGAAGTTGTACGGACCAAATTGTAATCCTGCTCCTGTGCGCGGCGTTAAGCAAATCGGAAACGAACTTGCTGTCGAAATGCATTTGGGGCAGCGTCTAATAATCACCTGTAAGAAATAAGGATTAATTTATGTTTTTGGCTCAACTGATGACTTTGGATCTCGAAACTGCCAGCAGCTTGATTAAGGATGTGTTGGCCGGGGTGCTTGTTGCTGTTGCTTTTTTCAGCTTCGTTTTGCCGCTACTACGGAAACTTGCGGTTGCTGTTGCAACAAAAGCACCACAATTGCCGATATCCCCGGCAAAAACCACGCGAACTAGTGACTCGCCGCCTCCTGCTGGTTTTATCGAGCACCTTGAAATTATTGAAGCTACCGCACCAAACGCTGGGCCGCAGGTTTGGTGGGAATACGCAAAAGCTGGGATGACTGAAATTGAAGCAGCTAAAGCTGAAGCCAAGCTCGCACGCCGACCTTAGAAACAGCAGATGGCAAGTTCACAGCGGCACAAATCTTAGGAAAACTATTATGAAACCTTCTGTTGTTGGTTTAGTTTGTGGTGTTCTTGGTTTGCTCTTGCTTTTTTGGCCAACAGCCAGCGTTGAGCAGATAAATAAACCTACGGACGCAATTGTTGCACCAGACAAAGCGCTTGTTGAAGAAGCTTCCGAAATTCTTGCACTGGTCAAAGCGGCTACGGTCAGTAAAGAAAAAAAACTACTTGCCTCTGACCTTTGGTTAGGGGCGAGCGACATGTGGGCGTTAGCCGACGTAAATGTAAATTCAGACAAGGTTGTCGACTTCAACAAAGACCTCCTTGCGATTTACGGCAAAAAGTACCCAGAGCTAGCTGGCGCGTTCCCTGGTTTTTCTGCTGCGGTAGACAAGTTGTTCTCAAAAGTAATTGGAGAGCACCCTAGACCGCTAACAAAAGACGATTGCACGAAACTGAGCGATCTGTATTACGTCGTCGGTTGGGCTTTGCAGCAATAAGGAGTGCGCAATGAAAATTTACCAAAAGGGCACTTTTGCTTGGCAAGAAAAAGAAAGTGTCACGCTTCCGATTAACGAGTTGATCGCTCGCTATGACAGCGGCTACGCTGGTTGCTATCTAGACACGGAAGAGTACGACAAGTTTACAGACTTATCTCGAGCAACCGGTGGTTATTCTGATGTAGAAGCTGCTGCTCAAGCCTTTGGTTGGGCAGACGCTTTTGCCGGTCAGCTTGTAATTCCATTCATTTACGTGATGGAGCAATTTCCCGGTGTTTGGCCTGGTCCTGCACAAGGTCGCGGGGATTGTGTCAGCCATAGCGACAAGAACGCTAAGCTCGGCACGATGGTTGGTGATGTCATCGCTAACGCTCCAGATGAAGTTTCCGGTCACCTAGAAGCGTTTCCTGAGATTGGAACATTAGGCGTAAAGAATGGTGCCTTCTCAACTGAAGCTGTTTATTGGTACCGAAATCACGGAGGCGACGGTTGGTTTTGTGGTGCCGCTGCTAACATCAGCATGAGCAAATGCGGTGGCGTTATCCGTAAAAACTATCCAGAGTTTGGAATTGATCTTACAAAGTATAGCGCTGCAACCGCAGGCAAGTGGGGCAAAACTGAACCACCGCCTGAGGTTACAAAAGTGTTGAATCGTAACTTGATTCGTACCGCAGCTCGTGTGTCAACCTTTGAGGCCTCGCGTGACGCACTTGGTCAAGGTCGATTCCTGTCTACGTGCGGTGGAGAAGGGTTTTCCAACACGCGAGACGCTAACGGTGTTGCGTGCAGGCGCGGAACCTGGGCTCACGCCATGGCAGAAATTGGTGCGGACGATCGTGAAGACACTAAGAAGCTTTATGGTGGTCCTTTGGTTCTTGTATTAAACAGTTGGGCAGTTTGGAATAAAGGTCCTCGAGATATTCGAGACAGCGCCAAATATGTACCTGCAGACAAGAAAGACTTGTGGATTAAACTTGACATTGTTAATCCGCAGACAGGAAACATCATGATTCCAAAGGGTTCTTTTTGGGCTCGTTGGAAGGATTGGAAGCAACGAGAACGCCTGGTCTATGCCGGGTTCAACGGCTGGAAACGACAAAAAATTGAAAATTGGGGTCTCTCTTTGTGGGGATAGCTATGCGCATTTTAATTTTTATGTCGTTGTTGCTTTGTCCGGGTTGTGTGACGAAGACTCACACAACGCAGGCAGGCTCGACGAGCCATGCACACGCGACAGCGCTGATTGCAAAGTATAGTGCTCTAGTGCCTGACGCACCTGTAACCCCGGATGAGCTACAAGTAGGTGACAAGTGCCCACAATGTAATGATCCTCCGGGCAAGTGTGGTGTAGGAAAAGTCGGAGATGGTGTTGTTTGCGATACTTGTCCGTTGTGTAAAGGCGACGGTAAGATTGACGAGCAAGACTTGAAAACAGAAGTTGAAAGTGAGCCGCAAGCTTTGAAGTTAAAGGACGAACCATCAAAAGCCCCTACCACTATCGAGCCTGGCAGAGAACCGGAATCTACTAGAAAAATAGTTTGGTATTATCGCGCGGCTTGTCCGCCTTGTGAGCAATGGGAACGCGAAGTTTTTCCCGTCGTAAAGCAACGCGGATGGCTTGTTGAAAAAATCAAAGACGAAAATAAAAGAGTTCCGCACTTTGACATTATTGTGTCAGGCAAAAAGTACAAACATGAAGGTTACCTACCCTTAAACGTACTAAACTCGCTCAAATAACCGAGGTTACTCCCTTGATAAAGTACCCTATCAAAATGGAACCAACACTTTACGAATTGTTACGTGGACTGCTACTTAACGGCATCGTTACGCAAGACGGCAAGACACTGGATGTTTCCCCGGTACAAGAAATCACTATTCGAGACGGTGTCATGACGTTCAACCCGCCTGCTAAAATAATTGCAGACTGCGGTCTAGTTAAAATACAAACAACGGTTTCTACTTTGACAGCAAAGTCTAGCGGGATACGTATTGAGGTTGACAACTCACCTATTGATTTGGAGCTCAAACCAAAATGAACTGGGATGCAATGACGGCCGAACTGTGCACGCTCCACGATTGTCACCCAGCACAACTAAGTAGTTTACCTGGAGCCGCCAAAAAAAATCGCAAGTTATTGAAAAAGCAAACCGAAATTCGATCTGCTGCTCAAGCTGTGCGAGAAGCGTACGAAAAAAATCCAAAAGCAAGTCGAAAAGAGTTGCGCAGAGAAACGTACAAGTCTCTTGTGGGTAGTGCTGTATTGCTGATACTGGTTCAGGTTTTGTTGACTGCTTTTATAAAGTACGTTATCGAGTGGTTCCTGGATCAAATTTTTACTTCACAGGAAAACTCGGATGACACTGTACCGCTACCCGCAAAATGACTTTGATCGTCCGAATGTATTGCTAAACGTACTCGGCAGTTTTTGGGCAACCACCTATCAAGGAAACGGTTTGCTTGAAGATCTTGCAGCAACTGCCGGGCAGATGGCACAGCAGTCTTATTTGCAACTGTTGGAACTCATCAATAGCGTTTCGCGATTTAACGTGCCGCTTTATCACCAGGACAACTGGTATGCTCTTACCATTAGGCAGTCTCAGGTAAATGCCGCGTCGCTTAGTATCGCGAAATATCTAACTGGATCTGCTTACCAGTATAGCAATGACGCGGAAATTTATTACGGTGCACCGGTTGCTTCAACTCAACATTATGCCGTCGCCAAACCTGCGGATTTGGTTAACGTCCGAACTGTCTTTAACCGATTAGTAGATCCTTCTGTAGAGCTAATTGAAGGCATTGATTATTTGTTGACAACCGATCAGATAGTTTTTCGAGAGAATCCTTTTAGCAACCCTAAAATTGCTAAGCGTGAACTACTAAACGCGGTAGGCGAGGTTAGCGATACAGAGCTTGTGCTTTGGTTGTATCGAGGACAGTGGGACTGGAAGTATATCTACGAACAGTTTGGTTACGCGCTTAGACTACAGCTGCAAACAAGTGAAAGTTACAAACAGTTTATCAACGCAATTTTTGACGCCTTTACCGCAGGTACGGCCATCCGCCAACAGCAACTAGCGATTGCTGCGGCTTTTGGTGTACCTCTAGTAGTCGAAACAAGCGAAACAGTCGAAACTGTAGTTACCGACAGTAGGCACCTCAACGTTATTACAGATCAACATGTTTATCAGTTTCCGGTAGGTACAACTGCAATTGTAAATCCTGGACAAGCTCTAAAAGCAGGAGATCCTCTGACTGACTTGTTACAAGTTTTTGAGTTGAATCGCGGTGAACCTGTAAACATCTCAGCACTTACCGTAGGTCCTGGAATTCTTGCCTGGGGTTATTACGGTGATTTGACTTTTGAAAATGTTGAGGTACCTGTTGTTGTGGAATTGGATGTTGACGGATACACCAAGGTCTCGTGGGAGTTAGGTGGCTTTCCATACGACGTAGAAAAGTTTTGGAATGACGTGCATGCGTCCGGTGTTGCAAAAACTCAAACGCTGGCAATGCTTCTTGACGTACGCGCCTTGCCTTTAGGTCAACCGACTGCGGCATCGCTTCCTGTAACTATTAATCCATTGCAATTCTTGACACAGAACCTACTGCGGAACAATGCTGTAATTGTCAAGATAAAACCGGGCAGTCAATTAGGTAACAGGTTAACTTTTGTTCCGGTTGAGCAGCTACGCAAGATTCAACCTCCACAATCTCTACTGATTTTTGTAGTTGAATTGGTCTATCAGGACAGCCCTGTTATCATGGAGACTTCCGGAACAGCGGTAAAGCCTGGCTATGAAGAAACAATTGGTGTATTTGAGTGTATGGTCAACTCAGATTCAATTGACGTAACTGTTTTTGTGTCCGAACGCGTTCGCACCAGCCTAATTGGCGGTCGGTGCGTATAACTACAGGTGAAATATGGATTTGATAGGTTTGAATCGTGTAAAAGGACGCGTCAGGGCGTTTCAACTTTCTCCGCAGGTTTCGCAAGATACCGTAGATACCGTCAGGAAGGTACACGGCGCAAAATCCGTGCCGTGGCGTAAAAACCTAGTACTGTACCAGTGGGCCGAAATTACTGCCAAGTTGTTGGCTACCGGCGATAGCCGCTATCGAATTGGTGGTATGTATCTGGAGTTTGCAAACGTAGCTAGCCCTGGAGACACTGTTAGCCCTCCGAGTTTTGGTCGCGATCGCACGATTACTTACTACAACGATTTAGTCAGCAGTCCGTCGGTTGATTATTTACGCGTGCCGATGACTGCCATCACCACAGAATCCTCCGGCAATGGGCTTGAACAGAACATACTTACCTGTTTTGCTCGCTCAAGCGGATTGGTCGGAGTACACGGCAAACCTTTTTCGTATGCGGCAAATTCCGTAATTTACGGCGCAGCGCTTGTAGCTTACATCGACGCTACCGACGCAACTCAAGACCTACTTTTTAGCTGCTTCTATTTCGACCTAGCCGATCAACAGCCTAAGCTGGCTACCAGCCAAATCGGACTTGAATGGCAGATCACCCTGGAATAATTGAGAGGGCTCAAGGATGAGTTGGGAACGCTTTATCAAGTTTATTAAAGAAGGTGAACCAGTATCGCCGGGCACAACAAACCGCCCGTTGCAGCAACTGGATCAAAACTTTCGTTATCTTTGGGAAGTCATTCAAGCCGCATCACTAGGCTCAACCGTTTACGCAAGAGCTCAGACGGTTCTCTCTACTCTTGAAGTAGGTCAGCCGGTCTACTTCAACGCTACGACTAGCCAGTTTGAACCGGCATACGCTGCGGCAGTGTCAGATCAAGCTACTGGATATTTAGTCGTCCCGGATCAAGCACAAGTCTGGGGTATTGTTGCGCAAAAACTGAATGCAACGCTGGCGGACATTTTGCTATTCGGTTATGCCAAAATTAATATCGCACAAGCCATTGGAACAGAAGTTAACCAAGATGGCAGCGTACCTGCCGGAACTTGGTATCTGTCCGGGCAAAGTGTCGGACGACTTACGAAGCAGCTTCCACCCGTAACCATCCCCGTCTGCAAGACAGACAATAGCGGTGGCGTTTATGTCAATCCTCGGTTTGTTGACTTCTTAGAAAGTCATCGTCACTATGTTTTCCCGTTGTTGATGTATCCCGCAGGTGATGTTAGTCCTCCATTGCCTGGCGGAACGCACGTCATTACCAACCCAGATGAAAACTTACCGGGTTGGTTACCTGCTAATGATCCTGTTTTTGATGGCTTAGCTCCTGTGGGGGCTAAGTTTGGTTACAATCTCAGTCAAGACGATCAGCTGCGTAATCTGTATCCTCCTGTACCGCTTCAGTCGGCTTGTGTAATCATGCAACGACCAAGCGTATACGATACTGCCAGTGAGCACCGTTGGTACGGGCAACAACTGATGTCGGATTTGATAGTCATTGATCGTAACGGTATTTGGTGGATGAGTGACTGTTATGATGAGGTACCTTGGTCAACTACTTTAGATACTGCAAGTCCGTCTAGCGTCAGTTACAGTGAGTGTGACCCGCTAGGGCAAGAATACGACCTCAAGCTTTATTACACTCGAGTTGGCTTTGCTACGGACAATTCAACCGTCACAAGTCTGCGTTCACTTGACCCTCGTCTTGTGATTACGTGCGCCGGTCAACCGGATCCGGCAACTACTGGCGATTTGGAGATTGACCTGGACTTGAGCTTTATGATTGGCGCGCCAAATCAAGGCGGCTTTCAGGTAATCAAGTCATTTAACCCAACAACAAACACATTTAGGTTTGGTCCGGTTTGTGAGGGAGTCTATGCAACATCGTCTAACGTGTTGTTGACTGGTACAAGTCAAACGATTGGCGGTGAGCAAGTTTTCCAAGGCCCTGTCGGTATTGGCGTATTAAGCTCAGACACTCAAGAGCTATCTAGCCAATTAGTGCGCCTTGACGGTGTTACAGAAGAAAACTATCCAGTACTGTATTTGGGAATGCCTGACGACGTAACTACAAGCTATGTCGTTAAGTTTGAAGTACCTTCTGATGCGCCAGCAAGTTCCAACTTCCAACTTAGATTGCGGATTTTAGGACGTGCTGCTGGTACATTACCGCAGCTGACTGTGGCTTACTATAAGTCAAGCAGACCACCTGCCGGGCTAGCTACTCCTGTTAACGTAACTCAAAGTTACACGAGTTTGACTATTACCACAGTTGCAGCGGTTAGCGCGAATCAAGCCGTCGAAGCTACTAGTTCAGTTTTTGCTGTAAACCCAGGCGATATTATTTATATCCAAGTGCAACGTACTCCAAGTGCTGTTGGTGATGCCTACGCTGGCGAGTTAGGAGTTATGCAACAAGTAGGTGTGTTGACTTCAATTTAACCGGAGGTAGGGATGCCGCTCTCACAGTGGAACCTTGAGTTCCTGAATCACAACGCACAGCGAAGTTATCCATTAACTACTGACGCTACAAAGCAAGATGTTACAGCGTCGTTTACAATACCCAATGATTTCCTAGTGGGCCTGGACTTGCCTGTTTCTCCGGCAATGGATATGGAAACTGGCAGATTTTTTATTCGGCAATTAGGTTTGTTCGCTTCTGGCATTCAACTGATTCTGGCGTACGATACAGGATCAGAAATTTACGATGTTGCTTCCGGGCTAATTCCGACAACAGGTGATGTGCGTAATAAGGTTTTTACGTTAGGCGGAATTGATCCCTATGATGATATCGCGGGGAAAATAGTTATCGGACGCGTCGATACTATTCAATTACAGCCAAGTGGTTTGTTTGAATTTGATTTAGCTGGAAGCCGAATTGAGCCTCAAGCTGTCAGACCAATGATTAAAGGTATTTCATCTTTTAGTATTGCAAATGCGGCCGGAACAGCGAGTGAACGACTGTATGGTGATATTGAGTTGGTTGCGGGTAACAACATTCAGTTGTCAACCGTAGTGACTGCCAGCGAAACTAAAGTAGTTATCAGTGCTTTGAGTGGTGAAGGTACTGTTGAGCAATGTGTTTGCGAAGGTGACGCAGCAGCGATACCTTGCATCAAAACGATTAACGGCATCCGACCAACGTCTGATGGTAATTTCAACTTCATCGGAGATGACTGTTTGAGCTTTACGCCCGTTTCAAACGGATTAAAGCTAAACGATTCTTGTTGTCAACCTTGCTGCGGCTGTACAGAACTGGAAGCCATAACCCGAGATTTAGAACGTTTTGCAGCTCAGCGCACTTCCTTGGAGTTGTTTATAAACCAGCTAGCGGCAGAAACTGCGACTTTTGATAGTACAGTTCTTGGTGCTCGGTTAGGTGATCGTACCTGTTTACAGGGTGATTAAATATGCCTAATCCAAGAGGACGACAAGCAATTGGTTTAAATCAACCACCTAGTAGTGGTTCGCTTTATCCGTTTGTTCAACCATCTACAGATATCCAAGAGTTACTTGGTGATTTCTTTGTTTCATTTGACGACATGTCTCATGAAATTGTTTACCCTCTTCGTGTCGCCTGGTTATATGGCTTTGGTGCTGTAAGTGTGCCTGTTCCTCCGGGTTGGCCAACACCTGTAAACTCGCATGACCTTGTTGTTGTTGATGCAAACGACGTTGTTGTGTTTGACTCTACACAAGCAGAAACTTTCACAAGTAGCTTGTGGGATAATCGGTTGCTTATTCTTGAATGGACCAACGCAGACCGAGTGTGTCGTTGCACTAAGTTCACAGAATGGACTGCCGCAGACATCGCAAGCGGACAAACGCGTACTTACGATCAATACATTGAGCCGGTTAACGGAGAATTACAAGCTGACTGCTGGTACAAGTTACCCAGGCGAGTAACGTCATTACAGATAGGACTTACTTCTGTAGGAAAAACTGCTGTTATATTTTCAGAGGGCTACAATATAGCACTCACACAACTAACAGAGCAAACAATTCCAGAGCTAAGCCTAGTGTCGTCGATTAACGTCAAGCCATTAAAACCAGGTAAACGTACTGTCAATCGAATTGAACTAGACGCAACTCCCGGTGCGGGGCTTGGAACTTTTCCTGGCTGCGTAGATGAAGAGGTACAGTTACGCACAATTAACCGCGTAGCCAGTAACGCTCACCAAAATTTTAATTACGACACAGAAAGCTGTATTCGTAATCAAAGACCTGTAAGTGTAACTAGTTTGCTACCTCGCGAAGTTGCGTATGCCGCTTTTGGACTACCTACAACGCAAGCAAGATCTGCAATACAGCTGAGCAACGATTGTACTAACTGTTGCGACTGTACGTATTTCGCCCAGACCTATCAAGGCCTTAAACGACAATGGTTTCTATACAAGGATGTCGCTAGTTTAGCAGAAATAACAAGAAACACTTACAACTCCAATCGAGAACGTTGGCTGATCCAAAAGCAAATTCGCGAATCTGCTAGACTTAGAGGTCGTGTAGTCGTTGACGGAGACGGAAAGTTTAGATGGGGTATTGGTTACTGCAATGCTCGTAGTTGCATTGCAATTAATGGTTATTTCTATGTTGCGTTTTTGGTTTACGTCAACGGCGTGTACACGCCGGATGAACAAATTATTGATTGTGAACCGGCTTACGTGGAAGGTCCTCAAGAATGCAATGGACCTGTACCAATCCTGCCTATTCCACCGCTTAGTCCTTTTTTCTGGGGTTATAATGTCCGCACTTATTCTGTGTACCCTTTAGCAGCCGGGGACACCATTACAATAAACGGACGAATCTGCATTCCCGCTGCAAAATCATTGCCGCCAGGTTCAGTTAAAATTCGTTTGTGGAGTGCTAGTTACTTTGACAGTACTCCCTGTCCGCCAACAGCGCTTCCTTGCAGTGTACAGTGGATCAATCCTATTTTTGCTGACGCAGAAACGATGTTAGACTTGGCAGGATATATACCTCCAATTGAAGTAGACAGCGAATATATTGGCGAGCTCACAGTCGTTGACGAAACTAATCCTTACTGTAACCGTTGCGATTGTGAATGATACTAGCAGGCTTAACTCATGGCGATTCGTAACAACCACTGGTACAACCTTAACGAGCAGCGGTACTATCCTTTAGATGATACCGCTTCAGCCATTTCAGATCAGGGAGAGTTATTGCCGTCTGCGTTGATTGTAGATTTGCGTTTACGTTGGCCTATTGAATTAGGTAGATATGCGTTTGTCAGTGCTGCTTCGTTGACGCCGCACCTCGTTACGACACTGATTGAGGTAAGCGATACTTTAGACAACAGCTCAGGTTCGCAACTTGTTGCTGGTGTTACTTTGCCTTTAGCTGATTTCACTCCAAATAGGACTTACTCACTTCAATCTTTTATAGCAGGAGCCGGTGGTTTTATTGTCTTTGGAAATGTAGACATACCACCATACACAGGAAAATTTAGTAGTCCGCAGCAGTCTCTTTTAACGCCTCGCGCGGCTAGGCCAAGTCGGCGTCCTCCTGTGCGTTCAATTGGCATTGAGAACGCAGCTAAACCTCTAACTGGTTTAGTAGACTTGCTTGCAACTCCCCCTCTAAAGCTGACAAAAGCAACTCGCACAATAAACGGAGTCGAGTATGACAATGTTATTGTGTTTAGTTTAGTAGAGCCTGCCGTGGAAATTCAGGCGTTTGCTGCTACTAGTGCCACTTCAGTCTTCAAAGCATTTGCAGGCCCTTGCGGTAAACGGGTGGGTTCTCGAACGTGCGGAGATCCTCAGCCTATCGAATCAATTAACGGCGTAGGCCCTGATTGTGACGGTGTAATTACTTTAGATTTCCGTGGTTGCGCTACTGTCGGCCGTAACACCGTTGACTGCGGTGTTGTTATCGATTGCGAGCTAGGGCTATCTCAAAGTTGCAAGCCGCCCTACTTGCCGAATCTACAAACCGGCGAGCTTCCAAATGAGCTGCCTCCGGTAATTATCGTGCCACCAATACCACCACAGCCACCTATCGTACCTCCGTTTAGCATTAGCGAATCCGTTGAGACTATTTTATCTTTGCCGTACTGTGAGACGTTTGACGATGCGACGGCGCATGGATTCTTCCAAATCGCCGAATCGTCTTGGAGCTTTATTGTTGATGATAGTCCAGACGAAAATTTTTGTTGCCAAGGACCACCAGAATCTAGCACAAATGATTGTTCGTTTAGCTCTATTTCGGAAAGTGGAAATCTAGTTCCGCCGATTGAAGTGTTTAGTTCTTATGGAACACTCAGCGCAAAAGCACAGTCGGTGACTAACATCAGCGTGTGGTCGCTTGACGTTCAAACACTGTTCCGCACGTACACTACAGACTTTAAAATAGTACAAGGTCAGCTGGGTAGCTTAAAAAATGCAGGTGTGTTAGTAAATTACCGCTTAGCTACGTCAACTTTAGCTAACTACCTTGTAGCTTTGTTGAACATCGACAACAGCACTTTTGGAATTTACTTTTTTAACGGACTGAACTTGTTGCCACTGGCGCAGAGCGAAGTAGCTGACGCAAGAATTGAAGACTGGTATCGCATTCGTTTTACGGTTAGACCTAATCCGGCGAATCTGACAACAGTTTTATTAACAGCAACGCTTACCGGAATCACAGATCCAGCTATTAGCGTCACAATAAACAGCAGCTTGTCTTCAAGGCGGTGGGTAGAAGACTCTGGACTTGCTGGGCTGTACACAAACAGATCAAAAAGCTACTTCTCGTTTTGGCGAGTCGATGAGGTGATTCTTTAATGGATAACATTCGCTTTCCTGAGTTCATAGCCTCGCTAGAAAATACTAAGTACCCTTTTATCGCTACAGCACGGTTGTCTAACGGGCGTGTTAGCTTCTTAGAAGGTACTTTTTTAGATGCCCATTTGTATTCAGTAGCTAGCGGCGGGCGTTACTATGTTTCTAGGGTTATCGTTCGCTCTGATCAGTTCACTATTTATGTAGGCGACAGTGTAGATCCGTTAAGACTATCCGGTACTGTGAGTATCCCTGCAACTGAAGGTGTGATTCAGCTCAAGGATATAAATGGAAGACCTGGTGGTGTGCTTGTTAGTGAACCAGATAGGCTTTCATTAGTATCGGCTTGGGGCGTAGGTACGCATGCGTTTGAAAGAAGCCAGACTGAGTTTTGCGTTACCTGTCAAATGCCTGTTCCGGATCCAGGAGTCAGCGGATTACGACTAGAAACTGGTGAAATACTTTCCGGTCGCGTTTGGCTTGTTGGCGAGGATGGTGTCTTGCTTCGTACCGAAGTAACAACCGATCAAGACAACAATCCGGTGTTACGTCTACGAGTTGATGTTATAGGGGATCCGTTGTACCTTCAACGACTCTGCTCTCCTGACGATTTGTTTGTTCCGATTAACCCTATTCGTACAATTCGCGTGTTGAATGGAGTTACAATGTATGACTGTCAGCCAGATGCGTATGGCAATTTTAACCTTCAAATGAATGACGCTTTAGCGGCTGATGCCGCCTTGCGAGTAAGAACTACGGCGGAAGGAATTGTGCTTACGGTCGAAGGAAATACACCTAACAACAACGACAATCTGCAGTGAGATTAAATCGTGCCGCGTCCTAACTTTTTTAACGACAACATCAATCGAACATTTCCTTTTCAGAAAGGAACTGCTGGTGTAAATACTCCGCCTAGCGGTCCGGTAACGATGCTGCAATTACCTGATGACTTTATTGCTGATTGTGGTTTTGTTATGGGTCCCGAATCCGGGTTTGTTGAAGGTGTACATTCGGTTTTTCTGTACAAAATATCTCGATTAAATGCGACTCGTCTTGATTTTGAATTTCGTTCTGACGCTCCTAATTTAGTAAACACTCCAATTATTTTTAGTCGAGATACTTCAGACCCGCTATACGCACGGGAGTTTGTCGACAGCGACATTCCTAACCCTTTTCCAGTAAGTCAATCGCTGTCGCTGTCATTGTCTGAATCTATTCTAGACGCAGAATGCGGTGAGCCTTTTTGGTCAGGTTATTTAGTTACCGGACGAATTGAGCAGATTGTGGTTCGTTTAGGCATCAGCGAAACGATTACGCGCACCAGTAGTGACGAAGCAGTTGTAGAGCCTGCGTTAATTCAGAACTTAGACCAAAACCAACTGGTATCAATCAATATAGCTAACGCCGATCGAACGCGAGCTTCGCGTCCTGCGGATTGCCCGCCTAATCAGTGGCCTTTTCCGACAGGGATTATCTATGTAAATCAAGAATGTTTACAAGGCGATTTACGATTGCGCGCGGGCTACAACATGTCAATCAGTCAAAACAATCTAGCCAACACTATTCAACTCACTGCGGTAATTAATGCAGGGCGGGGTGAGCCGTGTGAACAAATTCCACTTTTCCTAGAAGAAACACCACCTATTGGCGCTGAAAATAATCTATTTTCGGGTGATTATTACTGCGATGAAGTGCTGCGTACGGTTAATGGATTGGCGGGACCAAATTTGACTTTGTTTGCGGGTACAGGTGTTGCTATCACGGCAGATACGAACGCCAACAAGTTGATTGTTGATATTAACTTAGTTGATTTGTCGCTCTGTCTTTACTCCGCAGTTTCTGAGTCGATTTAAGGAGGAGCAGTTTATCATGGCTCCAACAACGCCTTGCCCGCAAGGATCACAAGAACCTGTATTTGACATCATCAAGTGTGACGTTCCTTGTATTTTTCCAATACCGGAAGGTGATTGGATTACTAATCCGCAGGTGCTTACCTCGCCGGAAACGATATGGGATTGTCCGCCGTATTTAATACCACTGCTTGAGCCGGAGCCTTTATGCCCGCTCATAACCTTTGACGGTGAGGCTTCTGGCGCTGAGGCAGAGGTACGTATTGTTCCAGTCGGACAAGAGCGCGCTTTTTTCTCTGTAATTAAAGGCGAATGCTGTGACTACGACTTTAATTTAGAGATTGATTTTCCGTGTCCTAGTATTACCTCTAGCAGTATTGGCGGCAGTAACGGCAATTCAATTGGCCCTTGTGGTCCGCCTTCAGCTTTTTTGAATGTTATCAAAAAGGATGATTGTACTTATGAATTTGATTTAGACATCGTATTTCCATGTCCTCAAGTCGGACTTCAAGGTCCGCAAGGTCCGCCAGGCCCGCCTGGCGGAGATATCGGCGCCCAAGGCCCAGAAGGCCCCCAAGGCCCAGAAGGCCCCCAAGGCCCAGACGGCCCAGAAGGCCCAGAAGGCCCAGACGGCCCTCCAGGCCCAGAAGGCCCAGACGGCCCCCCAGGCCCAGACGGACCCCCAGGCCCAGACGGACCCCCAGGCCCAGACGGCCCTCCAGGCCCAGACGGACCACCAGGCCCAGACGGACCCCCAGGCCCAGACGGACCCCCAGGCCCAGACGGCCCCCCAGGCCCAGACGGCCCCCAAGGCCCAGAAGGCCCCCAAGGCCCAGAAGGCCCTCCAGGCCCAGACGGCCCTCCAGGCCCAGACGGCCCTCCAGGCCCAGAAGGCCAAGACGGCTCAGAAGGCCCTCAAGGCCCAGACGGTCCTCAAGGCCCAGACGGTCCTCAAGGCCCAGACGGCCCCCCAGGCCCAAACGGCCCTCCAGGCCCCGCGGGTCCCGCAGGACATCAGGGGGTAGACGGCCCCCAAGGTTTGAGCGGCCCCCAAGGTTTGGGCGGCCCGCAGGGTCCGCAAGGTTCTGCAGGTCCGCAAGGTTCTGCAGGTCCGCAGGGTCCGCAAGGTCCTCCTGGGCCGTTTGGACCTTACGGCTTTCCTGGCCCGCAAGGCCTGCCAGGTTCTGCAGGTCCGCAAGGCCTGCCAGGTTCTGCAGGTCCGCAGGGTCCGCAAGGCCCGTCAGGTCCGCAAGGTTCTGAAGGTCCGCAAGGCTATCCGGGACCGCAGGGCGCACCCGGAGGTTGTACAGAATGTCCTTCCGGGCCTCCAGGGCCTCCAGGGCCTCCAGGGCCTCCAGGGGATACAGGGCCTCCAGGGGCTACAGGGTCATCCGGCGCTACTGGAAATCCGCAACCACCTAACCCAACAACAGTTCCCGAGATGCGCCTTGGCGACAATTTTAATCCTTACTTACCGTCTAAAAACTTTGACATTACGCCGTTTCTTGACTCCAGCTTTATTTCAACACTTGTTGGACCGCAAGGCCCTCCTGGTCGATCGGCGACAGATGCCGCGGGTGGACTAAAAATTACACAGCTACTAGATGACGAAGCGGCTAACGACACACTATACTATTCGGTAAATCAACAAACGTTGGTTTACAAAGAAAGTAGCGGAAAGTTATTTCGCTTTGTCTTGGAATCAATAACGCTTTAGCAAGAAAGTAATGTTGTGGCTGTAGATCTTTATCCAATGGCCTGTTCCCTAACGATTGAAGATCCTCAGGGAACAGAAGACATTTCAAACGCTTACGCAGTGTTGACTGAAGTACATCTAAACTTTGAGCTTCAGGCTTTCATTGGTGTCTTCAAAATTTGGCGTTCTAATGAAGCATACCAAGCAGGACGCCAACCGATGACGGCAGTACAAGTAACCGTAAAACCAGAAGAAGGAGGTAAAGACTTTTTTTCTAAGTTTGGAATTGACGGTGCTGGTTGTCAGCTTGGCCCTCGAGTTCGAGACTGGTGTATCGCAAGACATCCTCAATTATCTAATGCAGTTCCTCATGAACATTGACTCAAGGAGTGATGTGTGAAGCGTCTGACGATACGCCACAAGTGGGCGCTTGGAGACACGATACTACTAACGGCACTAATTCGAGACATCCACAAAGCCTATCCAGGCGAGTACGAGATACAGGTTGATACGCACTTCACCAATGTGTGGTGGAACAACCCATATATTGCTCGATTTGACAGCAAGACACAAGCAACGCGCGTAGAAGTTAGCTGGGGTGATGCGATTAAGTGGAACGGATATGCGCATTACGGACAGCAGCGTGTAATGACGCACATCCTTGCTTGGTATCACTACGATTTCTGGCGCAAAACCGGAATCAAAGTACCGGTAACTGAGCCTAAGCCCGATCTGCATCTAACCGCAGAAGAACGCATACGTCGAATACAAGGGCGGTACTGGGTAATCCTGTCAGGCGGTAAACTAGATCTGACCACTAAGCACTGGCACGCGCATCGAGCTCAAGAAGTCGTAGATAAACTTCTAAGTCAGGGTATTCATTGCGTACAAGTTGGTGCAGTACACTCAAATCATGTCCATCCACCTCTGCATAATTGTACAAACTTGCTAGGACAAACAGAGAACGTAAGAGACTTATGGAATATCATTCTGCATGCGGACGGTGTCATCTGCGGGGTTACCGGAGCTATGCACATTGCTGCTGCGTTTGAGAAACCTTGCGTGGTTTACGCAGGGGGACGAGAAGAACCTTGGTTTGAAGCCTATGTAAATAACTTTCAAGCTTTTGGTGTGCAAGCAAATTCAGTAAATGTCGAGCACAAGTTTCTGCATACCATTGGACTACTAGATTGCTGTGACAAACAAGGTTGCTGGAAGAAGCGTACAATACCGCTAGATCCTTCAGACTTAACTCGCAAGAGCTACACGTTGTGCCGTAACCCAGTGCGTCCCGCAGTTACGCACGCTGTAGCTAAATGCCAGGATCTCATTTTATCTGATCATGTTGTTGAGGCTGTCATGGATTACTACGACAAGAAAATACTTCCACCTATTGGCACCCCAAAAGAATTTCCAATGCCTTCAATTCCGGAATTGAAGGCAGATCCTGCGCCTGCAATTCAAATTCCAAAGGTAGAACTAATTCGAGTGCGAGATTGTGCCGTTGAAGCAATACCAGACGTTAAAGTTGTACGTGAACCTTCAACTGAAAGTCGCGAGCAAAAGCCGCATCATCAAGTACACCCGCGTGAGCTTACGCGGGCCGGTGTCGGCACGATTCAGAAAAAACTTCCACTTCTAGATCATGCCATAATTGGCGGTAAGTTTACTGTGTGTGTTCTGTGCTATGGTCCACATACTGACATTGCCAAAAAATGTCTTTCAAGTTTGTTAGCGACAGTACCTCCAGAGCGAATGGACTTGCGTGTAGCTACTAATGAAGCCGCACCAGCTACGTTAGATTTTCTTAAAACATTGCCGATTTCCAAGCTGTACGTAAATGTTGCTAACAAGCACAAATATCCCGTCATGCGGGATATGTTTTGGGACCCAAATAAGCCGATTGAGACTAACTACATCATTTGGCTTGATGACGATACTTGGGTAGTGCAACCGCATTGGCTATCTGACTTGGCTCAGACAATCATTGCCGGTCATCCTTACGGTTACCGCATGTTTGGTAACATTATGTACCACGACATTTCAATTTATAGCAAAGGCGGTGGAAGGCCTGATATTTGGTTCCGCGAATCGCCGTGGCATCGAGGTAAGTTTTTCCGTACGCGCGGAGGTCAACAGGAAACAACAAATGGTAGTATCATCGATTTTGCCGTTGGCTGGTGTTGGGCACTTTCAACGGAAGCAATGCGATTAGCCGATATTCCAGACCGTCGATTAGGGCATAATGGCGGAGACATAACAATCGGCGAACAACTGCATCAAGCCGGTTTTATGATTCGACAGTGGAACAGGGGAAAAAGTTTTATCGCCTGTCCTAGTCGAGAGCAAGGCGGGCGACGCGGTTATTCTGAGAAGTTTCCTTGGGATCCTAGTCGATGATTATTCTAGACCACAATGTTACAATGCAGCTTTGGAATGATCTATTGTTCTGGGAAGTCGTCAACTGGGCTGAGCCGTATCGAGAAAAAGCTGAAGAACTAATTGCAATATCCGAACAAGATAAAAGTACTCTAAGATTGGCAAGAGAACCGCTGTATAATCAATGGCAGGAAGAATTAACTTGCCGCGCCAAGACTCAACCTGAAAGTTTGCAGCCGTTGATTGATTACATTCAACAAAAACGAAAACAGAAAGAACGCATCCAACTGCATACGCGGGCTGGTCTAACTGTTATTTGGGATGGAGAGTAGCATGAGCATTCGACGGATTCGATTAACGCGATATGCGGCTAACACCGTAAACTTCAACAACTATGGAGCTTACCGTTTGCGAGTCGAAGTAACCGCAGTAGAAGGTCCAGACATTGACTCTAACATTTTTGTTTACCGGCGAAATCTACCTAGCCCATACACGCAACAATCTTGTGACACGTTTGAAGCCGTCGCCGGACCGCCACAGTTAGCTGCAATTCCTGCCGGTGAGCCTGATCCGGATCAAAGCTGGCCTTTTTACCGCTTGCCTTATGTCGAGTTGGACGTAGCGTCTACAGCACAAGCAGATTCAATTTGGACAGAAATACAATCTGAAGTTTGTGTTTTAATTTCAGCAATGGAACGCCTAACGCAGCTTCAAGCTATTCAAGACGTATGGTGTCCTGGTCCTCCCGATCCAGGATCAGAGTCCTCTCAGTCCTCTCAAAGCCTGTAAGGAGACAAGCATGGCTGAACCAACCAAATTAATGATTATCGAAGAGTCAGTATTGGTCGCAATGGCAGGCAATCCTACGTTTCTTAAAGAGTTTCCATTTCTTTCCGGTTTGAAACTGGCAGAGAAAACTAAGTCAGGTTGTGGCCGCTGCAATAGAAGCAGCTCTAGGCGAGTCAACGCTATCAACGGCATCAAGAGCTCTCTAATCGCCATGGGTGTTGAAAAGAAACAACGACTCAAAAAAATGTTGAATGCCGAAAAGGTACGCATTCGCGCTGCTAATAACGGGCGCGTCACTGAGTACACTTTCTAAGCCTGCAAATAAATCTAAATTTTAATCAAAATCGTGTCATTATTGATTGAGGCAAAACCTACCTATTCCAAATCTAAATTCTGATACAAAACGTGTCAGAATAAGATGAGGAAAGACTTAAGTCTCCTCTGGTCGGACGAAGTGTGTAAGCAAAAACACTTTCACCGGCTAAAGTCGAGTAATCTAGTGACCGCGTGTAACCGCGTTCTTTTTGTCACTAGACTATTCGCAGGCGGCTAGCGTTTGAGTCGTCTTTAGCTCGATCTCTTGCTTCTATAAGAGATCTGATGTAAGCATTACTGTGGGGTGTGTATGAGTACACATGGCACAGTTTCGGGGTTGGACTAATCCCCCAGAAAACGAAAAACTGTCTGGCACTACTTCTAAGTCACTGAAGTCTTGACCAGCGCTGCGACTCATTCTTTTACGAGTTGCGGTGAAGCTGAAAAACAGTGAACGTCCCGAGGAGAACTTCCTCGTTAAATGATAAGCGACGTGGTTACTAACTCCACTGAAATAAAGTTAGCAGATGTTTTGATCAAAAACGATTAAGACACCCAGTGTGAGTCTGGCGTTTTGTCAAACGTAAAATGATACGCAAAGCTACCGCGTAGGGGCCTGTAATTAATTCGGGGAAGTTCCGGATCGCTTAGCAAGCGGAAACTGCTCGTATTCCTACGATAAGAGCCTGAGCATACAGGTAGAAAAATGCAGAGCTCACTCTCTAAGCGGTCCAGTTACAGGACCACATTGCCGCAAGCGTAAAGATCAGTGAGGGTCTTTATAGAGTTGCGGCGTGTAATGCAGCCCTCACAGTGAGGCAGGTTCCAAGCCCTGATAAATGCAGAGGACACATGTGGAGCCCTTGGATTCGTGAATGGTCCAACGGGCTCTTTACATTCATACCTCATTCACAAGGAGAAAGATCATTAAGACTGTTTATGTAGCGTTGTTGGTTGCTCTGAGTGGTGTCGTGCCGTCCTCCCTCGCGGCTAATGCAGCCGACGGCGACGGCGACGGGATTAAAGTACCCGGTGATGCCAGCACGTACGTGCTCGTCAATTACTGTCAAGCTCATCCCCAGGTGTTGCGCGACCTGGCTGAATGTTACGACCAGGGCAGCATGCCCTGGAAGGGATGGAGTCAAGCGGCGTGGGGCGATATCCGGCGGCTGTTGCGGTTGGCAGCCGCGACGCAGGATCCCGAAGTGGCCAGCTTATTGCTGGTAAAACTTCGTCTGTTCGAGGCGAAGTATGGTCGGCATCCGGCTGCGACGGCGCTGTCGCGGCGATTCCCCGAGCACTGGAAGGATTGGAGAAAAGCTTCGCCTGAGGAGTTAGCGGCGCTCAAAGCGACCGTAGACGCCTACGGCCTAAACCGGTAGGTTCGAGCGTACGTCCGGCGGGACGTTAAACATACGCGTGTAATGCAGCCGTTCGGCTGCCGTAATGCGCCTACCCAGCGTGGGTAGGTGGTCCCAAGTCCACAGGCCACGGCAATCTGCCACGGCCACATAAAGGAACGGAAGAAATGAATACACTGAAGTGGAACGACGGTTTGCTCCCGGCAGGCCGGTACCCCCGGCTTTATCTGACGAAAGCCGGGGAGGCCTGCAAGTTTGTAGGCAAGAATATCCCCGGGTTCGTGGCCATCGCGGCCGCGGACTACCAGAAAAGTGGTAAGTGGAGCAATACCACTTACACCCTACTGCTCGCACCAGGAGTGCGAGCAGTCGAGCTCGTCAGCCCCATGCATGGAACTTGGGGCGATTCGTTCGCCTCATGGGGCGAGCTCATCGCCGCGATCGGCCTCCCGTTGGCCGTTGCGCGCGAGATCGTGCGCGCCGAGTTTGCCTCGACAGCTCAGCGGTTGGACGCCCTGGAGGCGTTTGCCGCCGAGGCCGAGGCGTCCGGGGGTGTCGTCGAAGTCGTGGTGGTATGCTTCGGCTCGCCGACCCGCCGCCAGCGGGCAGACGGATTTTGGGATAGCCCAAAGTCGGCTGCCACTTCCACTGGAGTGACCGTGACGGTCGCTCCTGGGGAGGTAAATGGATGGGAATCCCCAGTCGTGCTGTCTCCGCAAGGGGCCAGCATTCTGGACTCGACCCATGCGCCCGGCATGGGCGGTGGGTACTGGACCGTGAAGGTAGCAGTGTCCACCTAACGCACTAGAGCCCTTGGATTCATAAATGGTCCAAGGGCTCCTTTCCTAGTTGTGGCAGTTTCAGGTCTTCCCGCCCCGCCGACAGGTGGTTTAGTCACCACTGAGATTCGGGTTGCCACCATGCTGAGTTCATACTCTGCCCATGGGTGGTACGGACGGTACAGTAGGATAATCCACTTGGGTTGACTCCCCAAGTCGGAATCCTGCCCGGGCCACCGATTGCCTTCTCTCAGACCGGCAGGTCAGAGGGAGGGTAGCGACGGGGCGGAAAGGCCGGAAATTGCATAGCCTGAGCTTGAGACATGTTGAGCCCTTGGATTCATAAATGGTCCAAGGGCTCTTTTCGTTCACATCATTCACACGGAGAAAAGATCATGGAAGCTGTAATTTTCGTACGAGAAATTATTAAATTGGTGGCGGTTTTGGTTGTAGCCGCGGTGGTTGCGTGCTTCTGCCTTGGGTTTTTGTTCCCGCCTCCGGCGGCGCCACCCAACTTACAGAACGTCGCGTGGCAGTCCGACTCCGGAGCGTTCCAAAAGACCCTAGCCGGGGTGTATTTGGGGACGCGGAATTGGGAAATCCTGGATTGCGGTATTGTGAAGTTTGCCGAAGACAAAGACGCTTCACACCGCATAATGATCGGCATGGCCGGTCAGTGGTACGGGCTATGATTTGGATTCGTGAATGGTCCAAGGGCTTTTTTTTTCATTCACAAGGAGAAAGACCATGAATGGCAAGCGGTTGGCTGAGGCCATGGTGGTGGCAGCTTATCTGTATCTAGTAATTTACGCAATTTATGGCCGATGATCGGCACCGTCCGGCGGGACGTTAAACACGCGTGTAAGGACTAGCGTAACCGTTCTTACGAAAAGAGCGGGGTTGTGCTTCACTGTGAATCACGCAGAAACCTACTGTGGAAATAGGGTGCCGATGAAACTTCGGCGTGTAATGCAGCCTGTTCTGAAAAAAACAGCAGGTTCCAAGCCCTGATAAATGCAGAGGACACATGTGGAGCCCTCGGATTCGTGAATGGTCCGAGGGCTCTTTACATTCATACCTCATTCACAAGGAAAAGAGATATGTCCACAGCAGTTATTTCAACAGCGCCCGTTGTTACCCTCAGCAACGGACTCAGGGTAGCGAATTTTAGCTCCCCCCACCCGTTTAACTTCGAGGACGGCAGTGTCCTCGAAGCGTGCCAGCCCGACAGGGTGGCAGCCGGTGCCCTGGAGCGGGAAGAGGAGACCCGCCCCTGGGGCATGTGGGACCGCGACGATATCGTCGCGGTCGTCCCCAAGTTCTCGCTGTCCGAGCAGGTTTGGAACCTGCTGATGGACCTGGAGAATGACGACAGGGTCGACATCGTGTTGATACCGTTTCCCGTACTGGAGGCGTTGCGAAACGCCAAGCGGGAAACCGGTAAGAGCCTCCTGGAGGAGGCTCTTAAGGTCGGTACGATTTGCGTGAAGGATCGCCAGACAAAAGAGATCTACATCAACCGGTTTTGCCGGTGAGATGTGCGCGCGTCCTGGCGAGGACATTAAACATACGCGTGTAATGCAGCCACCGCAAGGTGCAGGTTCCAAGCCCTGATAAATGCAGAGGACACGTGCTGAGCCCACCGGATTCGTGAATGATCCGGTGGGCTCTTTTCATTCACACATCATTCACAGGGAGATCATACATGTCAACAATAAGATCAATGACCCCACAAGCGTTAAAGACACAGGCTTATTACAGGCTTGTAAAGCGTAAGGCAGCACTGGAACGTGCTGTGGCCGCTGGTGACACCGTGGCTGGTGTTATGTTGCTCGAACTTTTGCCTATATTTCTCGTAAAACACGAGAAAGAGTTAAAACGGCAGGAGCAACTGCAACAGTGGCGTGCGACAAGGCCGTGGCTTTTTACACCGGTCGTCGCAACCGGCTGACATGGCTTAGACGCGGTCAGAGAATGCGAGAAGATGGGAGTACGTCTCCTCGAGCCCGCAGCGGAACCCGGCTGCGGTGGATTAGCGTATGGGTTTGTAGCGTTGGTGTAAAGTACGGGGAGGAACCGTAGCATTGCAGATCTTCTGCAATGAATCGCCCATACCGCAGTGTTAGACTCTGCGTGTATACAGGTTACCTACCTGGAGAAACCCACTCTGCGCAATGGGGTGCCGATGAAACTTCGGCGTGTAATGCAGCCACCGCAAGGTGCAGGTTCCAAGCCCTGATAAATGCAGAGGACACAAAATGAGCCCGTCGGATTCGTGAATGGTCCAAGGGCTCTTTTCATTCACAACATTCACAGGAGTAAGGCTGATGTGTTGCATAGAAACATGTTGCCTCACCGTGCTCTGCACGGTGGGGTTTATGTTGACCGGCACCGCGCTGGTCGACTACGTGTGGTCTCGCCGCGGTTGACCGCGGCGAGGTTTGTCCTGGAGGCGCCAATGTAGGTGTCTCCTGTTACGCAGCCTGGTAGCGACCATGTCTCTACCATTTTAAGGAAACGATATGAGTAGCGTCTCCAACGCCGCGTTTTACAACGCGGATTTTGCGCGGCGGTTGATCCGCAGTCGCAAGATCATGAAACAACATCCGTCGCTCCTCAACGACGGATTTCAAGTTGAATCTCCTCAAGCCCGACCTGAGTTGGTCGGGGTTGAGGAGAGTGTGGTTGACACGCTCTCTCCGGAGGAGCTTCTGCTCCTCCACGAGGAGCTCCTCAGAACCCACGGCCGTCCCAGGACCCTCAACTGGGACACTGAGGCAGCCTGCTTTGTCGCGGAGGACTTGCTATGCTAGTCCTCAGTCGCAAAGCAGGCGAGGAGGTCGTAATCTCCGGCCTGCCTCAAACTTTAAAATCTTCAGTACTTGTAAAAGTACTGAAGATTAAAGGCAAGCAAATTCAGCTTGCCTTCGAAGCCCCTCCGGGGGTTTCCGTGCTCCGGAAAGAAATAATTTTGCAAGCGTCAAAGAAAGACGCTTAAACTGCCCTGAATGCAGGGTCAGGTCACATTACGTGACTTGTGATGCGATTCTTGAACGAACGTCCTGGAACAAGTCAATCTATTTGGTTGACTCGTTCCAGGACGTTCGTTACTATGAATCAATTCGCAAGTTCATGTAATGTGACCTTTTCTTTCTCTTAGTTGTTCTGATATCCTTCCGGTTTTCTTTAGCTATTGAAAGGTAAAAGATGGCAATCAAAATAGTTAAGGTTGAGCTACCTGGCGATGGTAGCCGAGGTGCGGTTACGATTGAGAGCGACCTTAAAGAATTCTCTATGCAAATTGAGGAGCTAACTAGCTCTAAAGCGAGAGAAGACGTCTTGTCCGCAACGGTTAAAGAAGGTATCAAAGGCCTCCCCGGCATTTCGCGGACTGTCGATCCACCGTACCCGATTAACTCAGACGGCGAAACGATTGAGAACCTCAAAGATGAGGAAGGCAACGCATTGCCTCCACAACACCCGCGCGCGCAGCCGACAGCTTATCGCGCTCGGTATGAGGTGACAGCGCGGCAATGACCGATCGTGGATTGGTATTGTTAGACCAAGCGGCTGTTCGTCGTTTGGTACGTTCCGTCGGTTGTGACCTAGACCTCCTAGTTTATTTGGGTGAATGGTTGACGCATTTAAATCTTTTTTCGGATGCTCAAATTTATGGTATACTAAGCTTCGCAAAATCCGTAATTTGCGAGTTCGACCGTTTAGCACAATCGGGCAAGGTTCCGGTTGCATCATTGGGCGTAGCAGATTCCCGCTGGATTTCTTTCACGGGTCAAACTAAGTTTTTAGATGTGACTACGCTTGATGAAGTTGATGAATTGCCGCAGCGAGCAGTGACTCATATCATCTGTGACGTCACTGCGTTGTGGGCTAGGATGCACTATCGTCAGGGAACAGCCCATGACCGAAGCAGCAAATCGGATGCTCAACTTGTTGATGAAAAAGGCCAACTCCAGCCAGTTGACCCATCCGTCAGCACCTAAAGCAGTTCAGCGATCGCTACTTTTATCTGAAGATGCGTACGCTACGCCTTTGTTCTTACTTGTCATGGACCTTTATGGGCCAGAGGCTCTTAATTGGGCTCCCGAAACGTTGCGTATGGAACTGGAGCAAGACTTTCAGCTTCGCTTGCCAAAAGCAACCATAGACAAAATTTACGCGGCTATTACGATCGTCACGAGCAATTACTTCTATAAAGACGTGACACGATTTATTGAGCTGTGTAATATCCTGGCCGGAGACGACTTCCAACCAGATGAGTTTGAGCCAGCAGATGCTGAAGAGATGTTGATTGCTATCACAGAAGCTATGCTGCTCTGGCCGCCGGATGATAACACTGAAGACACGGAGTTTTCAGCCGAAATCCGCGAGTACATCAAACAAGTACTCGGGGAGCAAGGCATTCTCAAGCCGTTCGATATACTTCGACTCGCCTTTGACGGCGATCAAGCAAGTCGAGTGAGTGTTGAGTATGCGGATGATCCGGAAATGTACGCTGCAATCTATGCTATGCAACAAGCAAAAACCGATGAGTTGCGCCAAATCTATTTGGAAAATGTTGCAGCGTTGACACAGCAACTCCAAGCGCTACCGTTGCAAAACGGAAGCACAGTTGAAGCCGTTCGTCAGCTGCTGTCCATAGTCGAACGGGCCGGAATAACCCGGTAATTTTCAGGAAAGGTTTCCACCCACGAAGTCTAAAAATGGTGATTTTGTTTTTATAGGGACCGGTGCGAAAGCACCGGTCCTTTTTCTTTTGATAAGGAGAATGCGATGAGTCATATCGCAGCTGGTTTTTGTGTTACCGATATTGCGGCACTGGCGTTGACTGTCAAAGCCCAGTGTCCGGATCTTGAATTGGTCAAGCAAAACACCTACCGAACCTGGATATCCGACCACGGTGGTTTGGTTGGAGACTACCCGTTGCCTGGCCTGTATCAGGTCAAGATGATGGCAGCACTGAAGAAACAAGGCGTCGACGTTCACGCAAAGGCTAAAGCTCGAGGCGTTGAGCTTCCGGCAAATTTGATCGAACTCGAACAAAAGCCCTGGGATCTCAAGCAACAGCAAAAGCTACTAGCTGACGCCGATTTTGCGGCGGCGTACGACAAGCTAACGAAGGCTGTTGTCGGTAAAGACGCTGAGTTTGTCATCCGATACAAAGATGGCAAAGGTAACCGCGACGCGTACGAGATTGGCCTGGTGCCGCACCCAATTCGCAAGGGCGAGTACGTCATGATGACAGACTTCTACAGGCAAGGTAATGGCTTGCTGGAAGCGAGAGGTGTTGGCCAGCACAAACAAAAGAACGGAGGAGACACTTGGGGAGGAGAGCTCAAGCAGTCATACGCCGTACGCGCGGCCGAGCGTGCCATTGTTAAACAAATGGAAGCAGGTAATCCAGAATTTGGTTCGTATACCAAAACAACATTACCGGACGGTCGAATCGTTCTTAACGTAACCCCGAGGAATCCCTGATGAGACTAGATGATTTGTTGCGTATCAATACGCTCTACTACGACCCGGCCGCGCTAAAATTCTCGCGCGGCCGTGAAGTCTTTGATCGATATCCTGATGCGACAAAGGTTGAAGTCGACTCTCACTGGAAAATTGAAGAGCTAAACAAGAATCCAGAAATGGTTTCTCAGTGGAACCAGGTTAAAAGCCATTTCCTCGTGTTGGGAGTAAAGTCGTCGATCGCATCAAGACCAAACTCCCGTAGCACGGACTGGATAGCTCCGAGTCATTCTTCTGGCTGTACGATGGCCTGTGCCTACTGTTACGTCGCAAGACGTAAAGGATACGCAAATCCTATCACTGTGTTTGCAAACATTGACAAGATGCTTGCACACATTGAGCGTAAATGCGCAAAGTTAGGACCGAAAGTCATAACGACGGAAAATGAACAAACCGATCCGGTTTACTGGACTTGGGACATTGGTGAGAACAATGACTGTAGCGTCGATGCTGTTGTTTCTGACAACGTCAAAGACCTAGTTCATTTGTTTCGACGGATTCCTAATGCCAAAGCGTCGTTTGCTACGAAGTTCGTGAATCGCGAACTTCTAAACTACGATCCGCAAGGTAAAACTCGAATCCGGTTTTCACTGATGCCTGAGCATGTGGCTCGCGTTGTAGACGTACGTACTTCGCCAATTCCAGAGCGTATTGCCGCTATCAACGACTTTGTAGACGCAGGTTACGAAGTTCACGTAAACCTTTCGCCTGTAATCATTTACGACGGGTGGGAAACGGATTACGCGGACCTGTGCCTGCAAATCGACAACGTGTTGTCAGACAAAGCCAAGCAGCAACTCAAAGCTGAGGTAATCTTTCTAACGCACAACGAGTCGCTGCATAAAATCAATATGCAGTGGCATCCGCAAGCAGAAGAACAGTATCTCTGGCGACACTGGGAAAAGGAATCAGACAAGGACCACAATCGCTTTGGTCACGAAGTCATCCAGCAAAGAAAACTATCTCAAAATGGGATGGTCAATCTGCGCTACAAGAACAATTACAAGCGCTCTGGAATTGAGGAACTATGTCAAATCATGAGCCGACACATTCCGTACTGCACAATTCGATATGCCTTTTAGGAGGGTTTTTGTGGACCGAAAAATCACAATCACAATTGACACCGAGGGTAAGACGCAAGTTGAAGCCCACGGCTACAAAGGTGGCACTTGCACCAAAGCCACCGAGCCTTTGACCAAGGCCTTGATTGGTGCCAAACCAGACTCAGACCAGAAAAAGCCTGAGTTTTACCAAGCAGACGTGCAAGTGCGCATTGCTGAACACGAGTAATGAGTTCTTTATGAAAGGGAATGCACAGTGATTCTATCAAAAATTAGGTCGTATCTTGCTTCCGGCCAGGCCGGTTTGGTTCTGACTTCTGTTGAGCCCGAGGAATGTCTGAGAGAACTTGCGGATATGGCTCGCTCGTCTCTCGCGACCGACGATCCCATCGAGATTTACTTTTGGGATGCAGCTGACGGTCTAACTGATTCCTACGGGAGTCGAGTAACGTTGTCAAAAGAAGACGCTTCTGATGACGATATGGCGGCGTTGGGTCTAAATGAAAAGCCGCAAAAAATGAACCTGCACAGCACTCTTGAAGCTGTGCTGGATACTTGCCGTGGTCGGCAGTATCGCGAAGCTGCAAATGAAGATACTGAGGCAGACAAAAGCATGCGAATCTTGGTTGTCCGAAACTTCGATCGCATGTTGTGTCCGCAAGGTTCGCAAGGTCCTGTGGATTATCTTTTGCTAACCTTGGTTCAGAAGGTGATCCTGGAAGGTCAGGCAACCAACGTGTTTTTGATTATGCAGACTACGCCAGATTTTGAGCTTCCGCTCGAACTTAATGAGCATTGCGAATATGTTCGTCACGACCTTCCCAACACCGAAGAGAGGACAAGCATCATTTCGGAGTTGATTGACAGCCCTTACAATGTCATCACGCCTGCTTTGATGAGCGCAACAGCTGGTTTGTCCCGGGCCAAGACTGCCCAGTATGTTGCTGAGACCATGGCAACATACGGTGCAGTTCGACCGATGGCGGTATTCCAGAAAAAAGCGATGCACCTGAGCCGGGCCAGCAAGCTGGACGTCTGGTCGCCAGAGTTCGTAAGCCAGATTAAGCTCTGGCCTACACCTAAAGTTGAAGACTTGCAAAACGCGACTGACGTAACGCTGCTGCAGGAAGAAAACCACGCGGTTAATTCGCAGCTTGACTCTGGGTTTGTTCGAGCCAGGTTGCGCTACATTGACAATGGCGGTAAGTCCGTAGAGCGCTGGCTGGATCCTATGCCGCAGGTCGATTTTGAAAGTCAATATCGACCTGAGCGAGATTTTTACTCGTTCAAGTCGGTTGTAGGTTTGGAAGGGCTTAAAACCTTTCTGCGAAACGGTATGCGTCCAAATGTACCGCAACGTTCCAAGATGAAACACGTGCTGATGCTAGGCGTGCCTGGCACCGGTAAGTCTTTCACTATGCAATGCTGCTCTGGCGAGTTCAACACGCCGCTCAGTAGCATGCAAGCCAGCAACCTCTACTCGAAGTGGCTGGGCGATACGGACAAGATTCTTGCTCGTATGCTCAGCACTGCTGAAATGATCGGTGGCATTCTTGCCATCGACGAGTTTCAACGCTTCCTGCCGCAAGGCGGATCCGGTAGCGAGTCAGGCGGCGTCGAGAACCGTTTGCTAGGCACCTTGTTGACCTGGTTCAACAATCAGCAGAGTAACCTCGTACTGTCAGCTGCAAACAACATTGCCAACCTGCCCGACGAGATCACTCGTTCTGGTCGTGTTGACGCTTTGATGTTTGTTGGTTTCCCGGGTCGCGAGGCTAAGGATGCTGCATGGAAGATGTACATGAAGCGACATGAGATCGCGGATTTTGACATCCCAGCGGACAACTTCTGGACTCCTGCCGACATTATGAGCTGCTGCCGTTTGGCAGAGCTTCAGGGTGTGTGCCTGAAAGCTGCATCGCGATGGATCACACCATCGTACGAAAAAAATCAGCGTCAAATGGACGATCTGATGAATTGGGCTGAAGCTGCGGGCTGCATTTGTGCTGAAACTGGTGAGCGTTACAAGCACCCCAAAAACAAGCTGACCAGTGTGTCAATGACAGACACCAAAAAGGTCACGCGTAAAGTTAAGAAAGGCGTAGACGGCTTAGATGGCTAATCTGCTGATACATAGAGACCAGAACACGTACGATGTGTACAAGGTGTTCTACAATTGCAACTCCAACGGTCACGCGACCCAGGTAACGCTGGGTTCGCGTGACCGCTGGGTTGATTCAGACTACTGGAAGTATTTGGAAACTATTCAGTTGTCTTCTTTTGATCAAGCCTTGATAGTCATGGCTAAACTTGAAAAGCAAAACCAAACTCATCTTGCGGAGTATCGTCAAGCGCAAGAAATTGCTGTATCACATTTAACAAGGAAAAATTCAAACCATGAGTGAAGACACAAAACAAATCACTTACTGCACCGTTAAGTTTCAAATCGGTTGGCTCCCGGGCGCAATCGGTTTCACGGATGCAGCAAAAAGCGCACTTGCGAATCAACTTAACATTGATAAACGAGTGATTCGCGGCTCGTACGCCATTCTTGGCGCAAGTCGAGATCCGCTCATCCAGCAGGGCGCTGCTCTCAAACGGTTGCTGACAACGATTCGCAACCAGTACACTATTCCAGAATACACTCTGGTAGCGACCGCTAACAAATCAGAAGAAAGCAACTTCAAGTCAGAAAAGGTAGCAGGTAGCTACTTGATCGAGGCTTGCAAGGTTGAAGAGTTCATTGCGCGTTTTAATGACGTGCGTGAACACTATCTCAACTGGGGCAAACAAGTTGCTGAGTTTTCAAACTATCAGCGAATCAAAGATGCTGACCAAGCCGCGCTTGGTTCTGACTGGAAAGTTGTGGAACCCAAGTATCCTACATCTTTCCAAATGGCCGATGCTGTTAGCTGTGACTTGCCGCGTATCGAGCCATTCAACGCCAGTTTCACACTGGCAGACGTGGCTCCGGCGACAGCAAAGATGCTGCGAGAGCAGGCCGAAGCTCGCTTGGCTGCGTCTGTTGACGGTGCCGTTGGAGAGCTTGTGTGGGAATTCCAAGAGATGGTGAAAAGCGTTGCACAAAATTGTGGAAAACGTGTTCGCTTGTTGCCATCACTAGGTCATCCTCAGCAAGATCTTCGGCATGCTGAGGTTCAGCAAATCCTGCGTCATGCTGATGATCCGGATTCGATTCCTGCGGATAAGTTGTTGATAACTGTGCAGCGAGCACAGCCAAAAGACAGCGATGCGAGCAAGTTCATTCAGACTGGCAAGGCAGAAGACATTCTGCTGACTCAGGAAGAATACAACGCACTCAAGCCTTACGAAACCGACGAGTCCAGAGTGCTAACTCAGTCTTCGTTTGACAACCTCATCTGGTTGGCAAACAAGATTCAGTCCGTGAAAAGCATGCTAGGTTCGGCTACTGGCTCAGACAGTCTGACTAAGCTGGCTGAAGAAGTATCATCTACGCTTGGCAACATGGGCGGCTCTGCTGCTGAAATCACAAAGCAGCTGCGCAACAGCGGCTTTGCGAGACAGCAAGCCAAAGCTTCGTTCCAAAGCTTTTTGGACAAGTTGACCAGCACGGAGATGGAAATCCGAGAGCAAGGAAAAGGCCCTCGTCGCAAGATCAAGGTTGGTGGAGCCTCTGAGTAATGCCAAAAGTGTTCATTGACACCGACGGCAACATGATTGGTCTCGAAAGTCCGGTTACTCAGCTCCTTGGGTTGAGTAACCGGCATCGAGTCAGTCATGTCGAGCCGGTTAATCCGTTGTTGCGTTGCTGGTTCCACTGGATCAGGCGACGCGTGTCTGACGACTCTGCATTAGCAGGGTTCACTCGCCGCTGGCCTTGTCGCTGGCAGGCTCGTATTTTTAACGGCCCCACGTTGGGGCCGTTTTGGCGGCGCGCCGATGCGATTGCCGCCGAGATTGAGCTTGTAAATTCCAGAATTGAAGGAAATGTGCCCAATGAGTAAGCCATTGAATGTTATTGAAGCTACTGCACTGCTGAAGACTGCTGAGAAAGAGCTGAAACGCTGCACGGACGGCGGCGAAAAAGTGACCCCAGGCAATCATGATTTTGATGTCGTGATTCACCTAGACGGTTCGCTGAGTCGGGGCGTCGATACTACTCAAAGTCCAAACTTTTACATGGACAAGTTCCTCAAGCCTTTGTTGTTGAGCTATGCCTCAACGCTTAACAAGGAGTATGACGCTGAAAGCAAATCGAACCCCAAAGCAGCGAAGAAGGATGGCGTAAAGCCGGGCACAGCATGGTTAGAGACCATGATGAACGTCAACGGCGCTTTGGGAGCGATTATTCAGCTTGGAGCGGATAAAGTTCTCGAGACCAGCGATTCAACGCTTGTGGCCTTGTACAATAAGTGCGAGGAAGACGCGAAAGAAAAGTTCCGCGCAGTTACGCCTAAAGCCGCACGGGCAGGCAATACTGTCGTCGTGTCAAACTTGGAGCGCAGCAGCCCAACCAAGGTTGTGGCTGCAAAGCGTGTTATTAAAAAAGTTGACGAACTCTAGGAGCATTTCGTGCCATTAGCCGACATCACACGATGCACTGGTGAAAGCTGTCCTAATCGCGATGCGTGCCTGCGCTTTACGGCGCAGGCACCTTCGGGACACCGAAACGTGTCCATGATGGGTCCGCCTGCCCAGGCAATTGAGGGCAAACCTTGTCCTTATTTCCTGCCGGGAATTTGTTACGGCGACAGTTGCATCATGACACCTGAAAAGGACAAATCGCCTGTTTGGTTAAAGGAGGACAACAATGCCTAGAATCATGGCGAATACTTTTTGGGAAAAGTACAAGCCGATTAAAAACCATCTGGCGTTCAACGCCAGTTTTGATGGTTGCATGTTTGAAACCTACGGACCAGAACTCGATTTTGTCAAAACTAAAGTTTCTGATAATTCAGTCTGGACGTTGTTAGATTGCGATGGCCGCTTGGTCATCAGTAGCGGATACCACTTCGTAAATCGAATGGGGTATTTTGTTACAGAGAAACCTGCACCGGAGGACGTTTATTTCCGAACGTAATTCGATGCGTTTTTACCACGAAAGCGACGGTGACCGCGACGGTCACCGCTGGCACTACGTGGTCGACCGCTACGCCGACCCCTGGGAAGCCAACGTCGCACTGACGTTGGCTCCCGGGGGGAAGCTCGTCGACTCGCCCGCGAATGGAACCATAACCCGCCGTGGCCGCCCTGGGACGACATCCAGGCGGCCCGCGACAGCTACAAGGATACGTTATGCAACTACAAATGATGCAATGCAGTAACTGCCCTTCGATTAAGCCGTATAACGAACTGCCAAAAGCCAAAGACCTGCATGAACGCTTGGAATTAGGCGAACCTTATACCGACGTAGAATGCGCAGTTTGTGGCTGTTTGTGTCACCTGCTTGAAGCCTCTTCACATTTACAACAAGAACTGGATGTGTTGCGACAACGAGCACAAGACAAATACGGAAGTACTGAAATTGAAATCGACCGGCTGACGTCAGCAGATCTTTCAGTCACTGACGATGGAACCTGGGTACGTGCCTGGGTCTGGATCTCCAAGGACGAAACGGAGGAAGCGACCCGTGGCTAAAAAAGAAGAAAACACCTTCACGCTCGAAGACGTGCTGGTCAAGCGTGTGACCGAGAAGGCGTTCCTGATCTCGCTGACCGACGACGAGGGCAAGCCCGTCGAGATGTGGCTGCCCAAGAGCCAGATCAGGGAGACCGACTGCCTCGCCGACGGCGACAAGGGCTACATCATCATGACCGGGTGGATCGCTCAGCAGAAAGGTTTCATTGAAGACGACGATTAACTTGTGCCAAGCTTGCACGACATGTTTTAGGCACCAAAACGCCAGGCATCCCCTGGCGTTTCTTTTTGAAAGGAATCCCATGCCAATCAGGCCAGGAAATACAAAGCTCGGATCACTAATTCACCATTGGTCTATCCCTTCTGCGGTTCGTTCAATTTGCATCGGCGCAACTACTCTTTGTTTGAAGCTGTGTTACGCTACCCATGGACACTTCAATCAAACAAATGTTAAAAATTCGCTGGCATCTAATTATGCAGAGTCGCTAAAACCCGACTTTGTTCAGCGAGTGAACAGTTGGTTATATGCCCTGTACGTTCGCATCTTGCGAGTGCATGTTAGTGGAGATTTTTACTCCGTCGAATACACCGAAAAATGGATTGAGATTGCAAAACGAAATCAGCGCTTGTTGTTTTATGCTTACACCCGCAGCTGGACAGATTCGGCTGTACTAGAGCGGCTTCGCGAATACGCACAACTGCCAAACGTAATGCTTTGGTTTAGTTGTGATCGCGAATCTGGTCCGCCGCCTGAAGTTGATAATGTTCGCAGAGCATTCCTGATGACAGACGATACCGACATACCTGCCTACGAAGTTGATCTTATCTTTCGAGATAAAGATGCGACTATTTTGAAGTGGGTAGGTTCTGCACTAGTTTGTCCTGCTGAGAACGGCATCACCAAAATGACCTGCAGCCATTGTCAGCTTTGTTTTCGAGATAAACCTTTACCGAGGAAAAATTATGGAAAGAATCGACAAGTCTGTAGTCTGCCAACATTGCCTCAACAAAACAACGTTCAACCTGGATCACGACAGTTACAAAAAGTGGATTAGGCGAGAAATGTTTGTGCAAGACGCTTTTCCAGAGCTGACGCCCGCAGAACGTCATTTGCTTAGTGACGGGACTTGCGGAAGTTGTTTTCTAAGAATGCACGGGCATCCGCACGATGAACTCATCGAGACTGAGGACGTTTCAGTGTTGGTGCGTAAAACTCAAGAAGACGCATTTCCGTTAATAGAAATCTGCACAGATAACTATTCGTTAAACGAACAAGCTCTTGTGCATGTGACGTTGAATGATGTTTTATTGTACCACCCGGACTTGTTGGTCATGCCCAACATCAGCATTGATGTGCTGATGGCACTTGACGAGTGGAAACCTGGATGGAGCAAAGAAAACGCTGGTAACTTTCTCGCAGGACACGCTCAAGTTTTGCAAAACAACATGCTGCACGCAGCGATCGCCACTCTCAAAACGTTATTGCGCCAATGGGAAGGTCCAGATCCAAGAATCTACGAGGTATCATATGAATGCGACAATTGACGACGAAACCAGAACGTGGCTTGCCAAACGCTTTGACATTCCAGCCAAAGACATTGTCTGGTTTCACAGCGGTATTTGTTATGACCGTATTCAGGTGCAGTCTAAAAAATCTGCAGACAAAATCACAAAGGCCGTAAGCAACAAAACAGTCAACGGCGGTTGTTTTCACGATATGCCGTTAGGTGGGCAAACAAAGAAAAAAAGCGAAGGTAGAGAAGGTAGAACTGTCTACGAAATCATGTGCTAGCGTCAGGTTTAACGAGCGACGCGAGTGCGGGTTCCAAGCCCTGGTAAATGCAGAGGACACGCGTAGAGCCCGTCAGATTCGTAAATGGTTTGGCGGGCTCTTTTCATTTATACTACGGCCACAAGAAGAAAAGTCATGATGTTGTTCATCTGTCGAATCCTGCATTCTGCTGCTGTCGCATTGTATGCTACAGTTAGTGGTGTGCTTGGAGTTGTAGTTGTTTGTCAAAGTGTGTTGCCAAGTAACGAGCCGGGTTACGGAAACGTAAATTTCAGTGACGCCGGACTCCGTAAAAGAGCAGCAGTCACCGCGGCTATTAAAGCAGCAAACTGGAACGTGGAAAACTATGGAATTTTTCTGCTCGCTACCCCTAAATCAAGCAACGAGCACACGCTCGTTGCCCACCCATTTTCAAATAAGAAATGGGAAATCATTTGATCGGCACCGTCCTGGTGAAGACGTTAAACATACGCGTGTAATGCAGCCACCTTCGGGTGCGGGTTCTGCAAGATATACCAAGAAAGGGTTAGATGATGGGTGACTTGTCCCGACTAGACGTTCCAGAAGAAACTATTGTTGGGCTTTTGAAACAAGCAAAACTTTACGATTAAGGTGTTAGCAATGGCAACCGCGGAAGAAAAAGAAAAAATAAAAAAAATCCTAACACGATTGCGCGACTCATGCCTAGACGGATTGCTGCAGATTTGGGATTGCTCAAACGACGAAGGGCGAGAGTCGTTTGAGCCAATGGCAAATGATTGCGAAGAACTTGCTAAAATACTGGGTATCGAGCTTGAACCATTTGAGGTGGATGAGGACGAGCTCGAAGATACCGACGAGTTTGATCCGCCTTCTGTTCGTTAGCGGTAAGCGTTAGCCAGCGCTTCCAGTGTTTCAGTGTCAAGCGGTTCGTAGCTGGCGGATTTCGCCAGCTGCGGCCGTTGACCTGCCTCTGAAAGTAGATGCTCAAGCAATTCAGCATCTGGTCGTGGTAATGTATGTGCAAGCTCTGCAATCTTTTCCGGGTCTACGTCAAACCCGGTGCAAACTTCATTTGCAAAGTCATCGCCAAATACGCTTGCAACATCTTCGCGCGCCAACTTAGCTAACTGCGATTTGTCGTAGATGCTGCCGGTTTGAAGTGTGCAAAGCTTACCGTGATCTGATGCGGCCTTAGTAAATGTGACTTTGAAAATCACATCTTCAGGTCGCGGCAAAATCTCAGTGTACTTGCCTTTCAACCCCAAAGCGTGATCTACCAAGTCTACCGTTGCTGCGAGCTTAATAAGCTCGTTAGGCTGCAAAGCGACTCGCGGCGTGTTGCGTACCGATTCTGCTAGCTTTGTGATGGCTTCGCGATGATCGGCTTTTTTAGCAAGCATTGCTCGTCGCTCGAGCATTGTGTAAAGCTCGGGTGGGTCAGGAATACCGCGTCCCGCTTGCTTTTCAACAAAGTCGGTCAACTCATCACCAAGGCCTGCGCCGTAACGTGCGGCCTTTTCAAGAATGCGATTGCTAATCACGTTGCGATCGGCAAAAGGAATGCGATCTCGGTTGTCTCGTAACCACTCAGCTGCTACCTTGACTTCAAGTGCAGATGTTAGCGGATAGTATCGCTCTTTGTAACCGTCGTTTGCTTGCCAAACATAAGCATAACTGCTGTCGGGCAAGTGATCTTGATCTCGAAGTGCACTAGCTTGTTTTACTATTGCTTCGTAAGCCGGACGAATACCAAAATAGTCTGCAAAGCGTTCTAGCCGTTCACAAATGCGCGACTGATGTTTAGGATGGTATTCGGCCGACTTCTCATGGAAGTACGCGGCTGAAAGCCAGGTGGCAGCTGCGGAATGACATGCGTACTTTTTATTGACCGGATCGGCGTAAGCTGTTACAGCAATTTCACCTGGATTCATAGTACTATCCAGATCGGCAGCTCGCACAAACTGCGGGAAGTCGTATCGACTAGCAAGTTTAGTAAGCTCGGTGCGGGTTTTGTCCGAAGCCGGATCGAGCACAACAGAAGGTGAAGGCATTGTGAGTCTCCTAGACATCCATGCAGGGTTACAATTTCAAACAGTTGCTCCGCTACTAGGGCTGGAACCAACTGCAAAATACACAGTTAATGCGAAATGTCCATATTGCGGATCAAACGCTTGGACCATTTATCAAGATAACAGAAATCTTGAAGAATGGCATTATTGTTCTCAGTGTAAAGTCTCTGGAAGTGTTTTGGCAATGGCAGCTGAGCATCTAGGCTTGACAGAGTCAGCCGCTTTAGACTACCTGGCCGAAAAACTTAATTTGAACATCTCTTCAACAGACCGTAAAGCGTTTGAAAAAAACCAAGACTTCCGGCGTCGCTTCAAGCTAGCCTGGGCTGAGGCTCAGGAAAACATGAGGTATATCCGGCGAGAACAGCATCAGTATCTGCAAAGTCTAGGCTGGCAGCGGCCTTCGACAATGGGACTAGAACGTTTCCTAGAAGGACCAGGACAGTTGTACGGTTTGCTTTCTTCTGACGTAGCAAACAAACACTTTCGCAATATCTTTGGCAAAACTCAAAGCATGATGGCAGTTGTACCGTATTTTCGTACACCTACAGACATTGGCGCATTTGCCTGTTTCCCTCAGCATCGTGAAGTCTTTATAACCTGCCCTACTGGGTATTCTTCAGCATACCTTACAGGAGAAGTTGGCTTTGCCGGTTTACCGTTGCTAGATCAAAGTCAGTCGCAACACATCGTTGTAACATCGATGTTAAGTCCAATGCTCATGTTGCAAATGCACAACTTCAATAACAGCCGCATACCGCTACCGCTTTTGGGTTCGCGTTTTGGTGTATGGCGTTATCGTGAAAAACAATGGTCAGTTTTTAGTGGTCGAAATCTTGTCTTATGGGAACGCAAACCAACGGCAAATATCTTGCATCAGGCAATGATGACAGATGCTTCGCTAACGTTTTTAGGTCCAGACAGTACGCGACAACAACCAGAAGAGGTATCAGGCAGTCGCTGGTGGAGTTGGGTACATCATCAACCCGCAACTGACGGGATATCAAAGCTGATTCGTAACGCCAGTCCCTACGAACGCGCATTGAAAAACTGGGCAAGAACTGCTACTCCAAAAGAAAAAATTAATCTATTGCAAGACGCAGAGCAGTATTCAACGCAAGTGTATGACTTTGTGCATAAAACAGTTCAACCAAGTGCGCAGTCAAACTTTGGTCGCAGAATCACTGTAGCTGTCACGGCACGCGGAGGCGTGCAAGGTGTAGGCGGGAACACAGTCTTAATTGAACGCAAAGGCAAGTGGTACAGTCGCAGCGGTCATGTAAGGTTAGCAGGCGTTCTTCGAATTAATTACATTGTTGTTCGCAAAAACAGTCGAGAATACGTAGGCACCTTAACCAGCGGTAAAAAAACTGCAAATTTTCGCGTGCCAATTAAAAAAGCAAACTGGACCTGGTTACGCAATTTTGCACTGGAAAACCAAATACTGTTACAAGCTGATATCTTTATGAATCAGTACAACAATCTTAAAAGTGAAAACTTTTGTCCGTTTGATGCAGCTTGCCGTTTTCAAGCACCTGAGGTTGTTCGCGGATTAGAAGAAGTCGGCTGGGACGGTGAGGGCTTTCAGTTTCAACATACAAAACTTGTTCAAGGCACATTTCGGCAAATTCCAGATTTTACGTTTGCCGAAGATGTACCTGGGCCGCAACAAAGCCAATGTCGTTTGACGGATGAAGTCTGTACGTCGCTATCTCGTGACAATCCAGAAATGGAAGCTACTTGGGCTTTAGCTCTCGCAGTTGCCTTGCAAGTTACGGCTAGCTGTGCTGGATTAACAACTCAAGGTATCTGGATTGAGCGTAAGCAAGTTGATGCAGGGCTGTCTATGCTATACCACCGTATGGACATTCGTAGAGGAGGCTATAACCAATGGATCCACAAGTGGCCACGGCGTTTAGACAATTGGACTAACATCCAAAAGTACGACGCTACAGGTTTTTTTGTTACCGCAGGCAAGACACCAAAAAATGCAGTTCGACGAGAATTGATTCTAATTGATTTGGTTGACCTTATGCTTGAGCCTCGATTGTTTTCGCACAGTGCGGACAAAATTGTGCTCAATTATTTGAGGCATTTTACTCAGCTACCTAAACCAAAAGCTAAAGATTGGAAAGCTTGGCTTGAGTTTACGTCGCAACAATTTCGTGAAGTATTTCATTTCGCGTCGCAAGAAAGGATTAACGCCGCCATCAAACGACTTGACTTGCGATAGCCAACCTTCAATTAAAGGAACATTTGTAAAAACAGTCGAGTGGGCCGTATCGCGAAATCGCAGACAAAATTGGACTGGTTGTGCCGAATTAACTACCTTCCCAGTCCAGCGCGACCTGCCCGCGAGATGCCATTAAAGCTTGTTCGTCGATTGTAACGTCTTCGTAAGAAGCCAAATCTGGCCATCGCCCTAAAAGCTGATACAGCATCATAGTGCCCATAGTGACTGCTTGAGCAAAATCATCAGGGCCTGCCGGGTCTCTCAGAATTTTATAGTTGTCCCTTCCGGTGCCAGATTCTGTTTTGTCTTCGATTAGATTTAAAAAGTCATGCAAAAGACCTACATTTTCTGCACCACGGTAATCGTAGTCAAAAAATCGAATCACACCTGATTTGATAAACTGACAGCAATAGTTTAACGCGCGATTGCGGTCCATTGTGTAGTGACCGCGCGTGTGCGTTTGTGTTGGTGGCTTGTATACGATAATGTCACCTTTTGCTGGTCCAGTATAAGCTATAGGCAGTAGGCTATGCGCAGGTAAACCTGATTGGAGCAAAACGGTTTCTCGTACCGTACCTGCTCCAGTGTAGTCGTGCACTACGTGACTGCATTCAAACAAGGTCATTAGGTTGAGAATTAACTTAGCCTCCGCAATGTGTGCGTTTGGTGTCAAACACCTGTGAGCGTACAACACGTGAACTTGTCCGTTTGGCGCTAAACCGCACACTGCAATAACCGTATAAGATTGCAACGCGAAATCGCTTTTACCTTTATTGACTCCGCCGCCACCCCAGTCAACGGCAAGGAACCGATGGACATAGCCGCTAATTTGTTTTGAAGCGCTATCTACGCTGTTTCTCCAACCAAGATTAGCCGCGCGTTTCAAATCTGTAACCGTGACTAACTTAGAACCAGAATCCCAGCTTTCACCGCAAACTTCGTTGTAGAAAACGTGAATCGGAACATTTCCTCTTCCCTCTTTCTTATCGACAAGTTTTGACCATTTTTCAACGCTGGCATAGTGCATTGGCATGATGATCTGTGGAATATGGTAGCCTGCAAAAGTCCATCGTTTGTCTTCTACGCGATGAATCCATCGACCCGTTCCGCCTTGAGATGGCGGTCTTGGATTGATTGCTTTTTGGCACTTAGCGCAAACAACACCAGGACACTGATCGTTAATGCCGTCATGGACTGGACCAATCATTTTAATCAGGTCAAATTCGAGTGCCGGTATGTTCCAGTGACCACAGCCTCCGTGTGGGCATTTAATTACCCATTCTGCCATAGAGCTATCAACCCATAGCCGCTCGATCGTGTTGTCGAGAGTTTTAGGTGTACCGGCATACTGGATGATGCCCCAGTCGCGAGACGCTGAAATAGTTTCGTGAATGATAGGTAAAAACGTAATGTCCATGTCTTGAACTTCGTCAATAACATTCTTATCGGCAGAAATACCGCGGGTACGTTCTGCATCCAAATATGCAAACGAAAAAAGCATCTGCGAGTAATTTTTAAAACTGCGTTGAAGCACATTATTAATTGTTGATTCTCCGCTAAAGAGCCTGCCTACCGGGCTAGTCTCAATAAACGGGGCTACATAGTTTTGGCTAAAACGTCGAACCATCTCAAACAGCGGTGTGATGTACAGCGTCGAGAAGTAAGGAATGCAATTAGAAAACAAAACGCCTTGCGCAGCTAACGACGTACTTTTAGAGACCTGACGACCAGTCTTTAATAGCGTCTTTGTTGGCATTCTTGTTCTAAAGAAAGGAGCAAAAGGAAAGTGGTCGTGTAGGTGGTAAGGTTTACCGCGAATAGAAAGAAAAAGCGGCAGCAACGGCTTTACTGTCAGATAGCCTGATTGTTTCATGACATGCTGCGCCATGTGCAGCCGCTTGATCATTGGATTGTCGCTAGCTATAGGCTTGTAGTTAGCTAATAGTGGTGATTTTTCCAACGTACTTAAATCATGGTCAAAACCGCCGCCTTCTTGTTCTTCTGCCGCCAGCGTCTGACTAGAAGTCTGTCGGCTTAGTTTTAGTTTTTTGTAATCTGTTACCATAGGAGTAAACTTTCATGAAGGATTTCAAACCTAGTCAGATTATTCTGACGTTTATGGCCGCTATAGTGGTAGCGGCAGCCCTGGCAGTTCAAATCATTGCCAAAAGTCTCTGGTATGTCGGTACAAGCCTTAATAAAATGCTGTTTGAAACACCAGAAAACTTAAAAACAGTTGATACTAATTCTGATTCTTAACACGTTAACGCGGGGGAGGCCAATATGCCATCTCGTAGCCCTTTCGCTTACCAACGGCGCAAACAAATGCGACCGCTCGGTTGGCCGTCGCCAACTTTTGCGCCCAGACAACTGCTCATCCACCAGTATCCGGATCCTACCGGAAAACCTATAGGTGAGTTGATTGCTGGTGAAGGGGCACCTCCTGCAGATCGTGTTAAACTGAATAATTGGTCTCCTCCCTCAGGGGGTGGAGCTGATGGCTGATGACATTGCGTTATGGGGTCTTTGCTATGTTTTTACAGCAATAGCCCTTGTGTTTACCGGAAATATTGGACTTGCAATGATTGCACTCCTAATTTTAACAGTAGGCCTAATCGTTGCAGGAGAATGATAAAACCTCATGGATTTAATCATCGCAACACTAGCAACATGGCAGATCGTAGAAATCTGGCACCATTCATCGTTAATGGCTCCGCTGCGCGCTCGAACTGAAATGTGGACAGGTAAACTGGGAGAACTATTAGGTTGTCCTTGGTGCTTGTCAATTTGGGTCGGCATGCTTTGCGGGGTGCTACTAGTTAGCGAAGATGCCTTTTGGCTTAGCCGAGTAGGTAGTATCGCTGTTTACGGCTTTGCTATCTCTCGGCTGGCCAATCTTGGTAACGACGTTTTTAAATCGTATTGTCGCACACCTCACGTTACATTTGAAGATTGGGACGACACTAATTCAATTGGTTGATTTTTGAAAGAGATGTGATGGCAGACAATATTAATGAAAACGCGATGTTTTTTGACGAGAAGCTCAACAAAGAATTTCGAGACACAACACACCGCGCATTTTTAAACGTACCTGAGCTACGCAGCGTCGTGGTAGTGTATGATTATTACCGCAACCTAAACGACGTGCCTTATGTGTCTAAAGGCATGTGGTTAAACGCACAAGGTACAAAAGAGAAAACACCAGATTCTATTGTGGGATCGCTAGGTGCCGTATTGCAAAGTGCAGCGCACATTTTAGACGAGTTGATGCAGCAGCATAACCGTTTGAATAACGAACTGGTCAGCTTGTCTAAACAGATACTGGAGAAGCGAAATGAGCTCAGCAATCTCAAAACAGACTGAGCCAAAAGAATTGCCTGAACGCACAATAGAACTATTTTAACCTGCGCGAGACAGTGTTTACGACTTTACCTGCGGGAGTGAAACAGTGAATCAATGGTGGCAATACTGGCCAAAACACTTTACAAACGAAGACTGTGACAAGATTATTGAATTAGCACTGACGCTGCCAGTTAAAGACGGGAAAGTTGGTTACGGATCTGACCAAGTACTCCAAAACTCAAAACACCGTCGAAGCAAAATTCGATGGGTGCCTCGATTTGACGGGCGCTTCTTTGGTCTCTTCGGTAATATGCAGTTACTGTTTCAAGAAGGTAACCGTAACGCGTTTGGCTTTGACCTTTCAATGTTTCATGAAATTCAGTTCACTGAGTATCATGCGACCGATCAGGGTAAGTACGACTGGCATCACGATACTACGTGGACTGGCCGCTCATTACAACGTCGCAAATTGTCAATGGTTATTCAACTTTCTAACTCGGAAGACTACGAGGGCGGAGATTTTGAAATGAACAAAGACGAGTGCGATCAAGTACCTGATCCGATCGCAATTCGGCAACGAGGAACAGTAATCATGTTTCCATCGTTCTTACGTCATCGAGTTACGCCGGTTACTAAAGGTCTTCGGTATTCTCTGGTGGCTTGGCACGAAGGTCCTTGCTTCCGCTAGGAAACAACCTTTTAAACAAACCACACTAAACCCCGGATTAACAACCCGGGGTTTTTTTTTGAAAGGAGAAAAATAGGCAATGCCCGATGACATTTCCAACGTGTAGCACCTGCCGCACGGAACTTAAACCAAGTGAGAAACACTGGTACTACATCGCAGATGGCGACCGTTACCGATGGTGTACCAAGCGTATAAAAACTCACTGCAACACTTATACTTTTGGAGAAAAACCGCGTGTCAAACACGATTCCTAAATTTATTGTTCGAGATGATGCGAATGACATAAGCACTCAAGTGCGAGTGCAGCTAATTACAAATGGCTTTATTGTTCGCACAGGTGCAGATCCAGTTCATTACCCTAACATAGAGTCAGCCGCTGAGGCAGTAAAAAAAGGGTTGCTTGCTGCAAATTGGTTTGAACGCTGCACAAAGAAAGAGAAAAAAAATGAACGATAAAAATGGCGACAAAAACACGGAAAACACCGATTCTTCTAAAGAATCGCCTCCCCTTTTGTATCAAATTTTGGAGCTGATCCAAAAACAGTCCGAAGAAACATCTCAAGAATCGCCTCCCCTTTTGTATCAAATTTTGGAGCTGATCCAAAAACAGTCCGAAGAAACATCTCAAGAATCACTAGCTACTGAAGAGGTTGAGGCAACAAAGCAAAGGTTGCTTGTTGCAGATTGATATTCTTCGCTACACAAAGAAAGAGAAAAGAAATGAACGATTTCAGCAACTACCTAATAGCGCGAATGCGGCTTATTCCCTTGGTATGTGAAATACTTCAAGAAAATAAAATTGCTGCGGTCGCGGTTCGCTACAACGGATCAGGTGATGAAGGTTTCACCGAGGAACCTGAAGCGTTTAGTCAAGAAGTTATCGCCTCCCTTTTTGTGTCAAAGTCCGATGCTGATCTAACAGACCTGCTAAATGAATTACAAATTCCTGATAAGTTACAAGCTTTTGAGTCGAGCAAACCGGCCGACGCCGCCCACTCAGGAGTAAAGTACTTTTGGCCTGGTGACTCTTTCGGAGAAGGGTTGCGGAAATTGCTTGATGAGTTTGTACCGGAAGGGTATGAGAATAATGAAGGCGGTACAGGCTACGTTGTACTAAACGCCGTAACCAAACTTATAGAAGTTGAGCATGGGAATTACGTCACTACAGTTGAATGGCACACACGCAAATTCAATGATCAAGGTCTATTTTCTGTCTCGTTTTTAGACGAAACAAGATCTCGCTAACACATAAATCCAGGCGTCATCTTGTAATAGACCTGCATGCGACAAGAACGGGTTACTATGGTAGCAGGTATTCACCGGGCGGCGGTGAATGAACTTGGAATTGAGAGAGCGACGCCGCCCGCCGCTCCGGTGGAATGTGTTGTTATGCCATTGAATCGTTTGTTTCGGGATTGCCAATACTTGCTCGATCCGTACTACGGCGAACAGTCCGATAAGGTCAAGCATGTCGCTGGGGCGTTGTGGCGATTGCGTGAATTGCTGATTGCGGCGGACTATGAATTGAGTGCCATAGCTCACGGCAGGCCGTCATCGAACAAGGACGAACTTTTGCGGATCAGCGGCGGGCTGCGCCAAGTGTACGCAGCCCACATTGAGCCCGCAGAAACAATTACTAAAAAAGAAACAGCTAAATGATTTTGACTAGCAAAGATATTGCTACCGCGGTTGATTGTGGTGACATCATAATCAATCCGTTTGATCCTGCGCAGTTAGGGCCAAACAGCTACGATTTGCGCCTATCTACGCACGTTGCCGTCTATAAAAATCCACACCTAGATGCTGCGGTTGAACCTGCTATTAACAGGTTTGAAATTGATAAATGCGGCTTGTTGCTTGAACCCGGCAAGTTGTATTTGATGTGCACGCAAGAAACGACTGGCAGCAATGTCTATGTGTCGGGAATCGAAGGGCGTTCCTCTATAGGGCGTCTAGGCATTAGTATTCATGCTACTGCCGGATTCGGTGATGTTGGGTTTTTAGGGACATGGACGTTAGAAGTTTCTTGCATTCAGCCTGTCAGGGTTTACGCAAACATGCGGATTTGCCAGATATTCTTTATGCGGTGTAACTCAGACCAAATCAAACTTTACAACGGAAAGTACTACGGCCAAGGTTTACCGCGAGCTAGCAGTATCTTCAGAGAGAAAGAAGAGTGGTTTCGGTAAACCGCTCTGTTGTTTGTGTCATTTCGTAGCCCGCAGGATTTCCTGCGGGTTTTTTTTGTTTAAGGGTTAAATCATGGCTAAGTACAAGTACAACACTATGCTCGACGTTGCGTTCTCAGTCGAGCATAGTTTTTCAAACGCAGAATCCTTATTGGATTCGGCGCAAGGTCGTCAAATGGTTCTTGCTGCGGTACTAAAACGCATAGCATTTTTGGTTGAAGAACCAAATGAAGCCTCAGAAGCTTTTGGAATTTGCGACACATACGACATTCCGGAGGAAAAGTCTTGAGTGGCGAAAAACCAGGAGCAGTCCTAATTTTGTTTTTGATTCTTGCGCTAATTGTTTTAGCAATTGAATCTTGTTCAGAATCAAGTTGGCGTCGTAAAGATGCTGAGAAAAAATACCTAGAGGAAAACAATCATGCGAATTGAAGTACAAGCAGAAGAAACTGCAAAGCGATTTGAGCTATTGGAAAACTCCATATATCGGCATCTGCATCGGTGGTGCGAGCAATGGAAGCGAACTACGTTGTTTACTGAGTCTGGTTTTCAACGGCTGTCAAGCATCGCAGAGTACACCCTTGCACTTAAGCACGCTGAAAAAGAAGAACTAGCCGCGGCAATGCTTAACGATCTTTATCTGCAAATAGAATACTTGGCTGGGCATGACACTGAGCTTCAGATAACCACAGACGACATCGATACAGACAGCATCAACACAGACAACATTAAGGAGGAGTTCGCTTGAGTAACGAAAACTCAGGAGAAGTGCTAGTTTTGTTTTTGATTCTTGCGTTAATTGTTTTATCGATTGAATCGTGTTCCGAATCAAGTTGGCGACGTAAAGCCGCAGAAGAAGAATACAACCTAGAGGAAAAAAATCATGCAAACTGAAACACAAGCAGAAAAAACTGAAAAACGATTTGAGCTGCTAGAAAACTCCATGTATCGACATCTACATCGGTGGTGCGAGCAATGGAAGCGAACTACGTTGTTTACTGAGTCTGGTTTTCAACGGCTGTCAAGCATCGCAGGGTACATCCTTGCACTTAAGCACGCTGAAAAAGAAGAACTAGCCGCGGCAATGCTCAACGACCTGTATTTGCAAATAGAACACCTAGCAGGACACGACACTGAGCTTCAGATAACCACAGACGACAACAAGTACGAAACAGTCAAACTGCCGTCACGAAAAACCGTGCTGCACGATGATGGTTGTTTGCATTCGTTTTCGTTTACGAGTTATTTTCTGGTTTCGCCAGATCGCTACGACGAGCGCTTGAAGTTTCACGAAGCAGAGCATGACAAAAAGCCAGCCATCAGCCCGTTTGATAAACGAACCATCAGTCTGTTTGATAAAACGGCACACCAAGCAGTCGTTAAAGAACTGAACATTCTTGAACGGCTAAATGATCGCGATCCGTATTCCAACGAACTTACCGAAACTCGTTACTGCGGTAATCGTTTGCGTCAGTTCTATTACTGTCGCGGCTACAACGGCGGTTTGATCTATCACGGCCCTGGCGCAGGTGAAACGTTTTCAGTGCTTATTAGCAACAAACCAACTCTCTGGTCAATTCACACTTGAAGGCAAATATGAGTAACGAACAAAGTTGCGATACAGCCACACCTGTTAAAGGTACGTACCTCCGCTGCTGCTGTTGCGGCGGAGGTACACGCGGGCGGCAATGGTGGAATCGAGATACTGGTTTTGGGTTGTGTGATGACTGTATTGATTATGTAGGTGTCGCAGATGTTGCTGTTGGCGCTACTGCTCAATCGTACGGTATTCGCGGACATCACTGGGACATTTATAATCAAGGAGTCAAAAAATGAGTCACACACCAGGACCGTGGACGATTGCGTGGCCCACCGGCTGCAATGATGGAGTGCGGATTGATTCGCCCGAGGGTCCGGTCGCATTTAACGTCATTGACTGCTCTGCCAGCCTCATTGCGGCAGCACCGG